>Ga0190275_10003079_pt1 | contig 11851 bp, 10 predicted proteins | sample Popmic550T_FD_133745 | JGI IMG/M metagenome (GOLD analysis project Ga0190275, IMG submission 133745) | Populus adjacent soil microbial communities from riparian zone of Yellowstone River, Montana, USA - 550 T | ecosystem: Environmental > Terrestrial > Soil > Riparian zone > Trees stand | place... | reverse complement strand
GGTGAGCGTGTCGCGGAAGGTCGCGAACGCGTCGTGCACGGCGAACTCCGCGGTCTTGCCGGCGCCGATGCGCGTGTCGATCTCCGCTTCCAGGCTCGGGTCCTCGGCCATCATCGCCTGCGCCTCGAGCACGTCCTGCGCGGCACCGCCGGCCTGCGCGCCGCGCTGCTCGAGCTCCCGGGCGACACCGGCGACAGCCGCACGCACGCGGGAGGTCTCCTCCTCGGCGCTGCGGGTGCTCGGCGCGTCTCCGGGCGCCGGCAGCGGCTCGGCCATCCGGGCGACGGGTCCCTGGGCGACGCCCAGGCCGATTCCCACACCGCGAAGTTCGGTCATGATCTTCCTTCCGTCAGGTCGGTCATCGTCTACTCGGCGTCGTGGTCGGTCGAGAGCAGTTCGCTGAGCCGGTCGAGAGTCGTCTCCGCGCTGTCACCGTCGGCGGTGATGGTGACGTAGTCGCCCTGTTCGATCCCGAGCGCGATGACGCCGAGGATGCTCGCGGCATTCACCGGACTGCCGGCGTCTTTGGCGATCGTGACGGGGATGCCGGAATCCTTCGCCGCCTGGGCGAACATCTTCGCCGGCCGCGCGTGCAGGCCGTGCGCGGATCCGATACGGACGGTTCGCGTGATGGGGGGCATGGTCAGTCCTCTTCCTGTCGAGCGTCGGCGTCGGCGCCGCGGTGTGTCGGGACGGTCTCCGAGGAGTTCGCGACCGCGTCGAGCACCAGCGCGAGGGTGCGTGTTCCGTCCAGATCCGTGAAGATATCCGGCGGCAGCAGCACCACCGTCGTGCCGCGCAGGGCCGCATCCCGTTCGATGCGCTCGATCGCATGGGCAAGATGCGGTCCGACGAGCACCACGTCGGCGGCATCCAGATCGATCGGGAGCGAGAGCTCGGTGCCGGCGGAAGCCGTATAGGGGAGACCCCGGTCGTGTGCAGCGTGGCGCACGCGCTGAGCAACGAACGTGCTGGACGCACCCGCACCGCAGACCACCAGGATCCTCATCGACCCGCCTTCCTGCACCCATTCTTGTGAAAACGCTGAGAGCCGACAACCAGGTCTGTTTCCGGAGGGGCGGAAAGCAGAGGCCCCGGCGTCCCGTGAGGACGCCGGGGCCTGAGCGCGGGATCACTGCGTGAAGTACGCGTTCGCCTTCGCCGAGAACAGGAAGACGAGACCGACGATCGCCAGCACAGCGGCGATGATCTGGTCCCAGAAGTCGACGCCGATGATGATCGCCCATACCGCCACGATCAGGTTCAGCGTGAACACGACGGCCATGATGATGCGGGCCGTGTTGTTGCCGCGGAACAGCCCGAGGCTCACGGCGATCGTCAGGATGCCGATGATCAGCACCGCCCATGCGTCGATCCCGGCGCCGGCGATCAGCGCGAGGATCGCGCTGACGATCTGGATGGCGCCGATGATCCAGGCGATCACCGCGACGATGGTTACCCCTACGGGGCGTTCTCCTGCCATGTCCACTCCTTCTGCGAGGTATGCCACAACACCGTGGCGTGCTCACGGTACCGCGCGTGCGCCTCGCGCCGCCATGGCCGCGCCGGTGCGTGATTGACTGGCGGAGTACGCCGGACCGACGCGCAAGGGGACGCAGTGACCAGAGCGAGACAGGACCGACTCCTCGGCCTGCTCGTGCGCGACGGCGAATGGGTGACCGCTGCCGCGCTCGCCGACGGTCTCGGGGTCACCCCGCGCAGCATCCGGTCGTACGTCACCGCCATCAACGCCCGCGTGCCGGAGGGCGTGGCGGTCGAGTCCGGCCCGCACGGCTACCGCGCGGGCGCCGACGCGTCCGCGGCGCAGCGGACCACGGTGGGAGCGGATGCCGGCACCCCTCGCGATCGCCTCCACACGCTCGTGCGTGCGCTCCTGGACGCCGACGACGGCATCGACGTGTTCGACACGGCTGACGCGCTGCACGTCAGTCCCGCGACCCTGGATGCCGACCTCGCCCGCGTGCGCGGGCTGCTCGGCGGCACCGAGCTGACCCTGGAGCGCTCCGCGTCGCGCGCCCGCCTGCGCGGCACCGAGATGGCGCAGCGGCGCCTGCTGAGCAGACTCGCCCACGACGAGATGGATGCCGGATCCTTCGACCTCGACGCGCTCCGCCGCACGCTCGGAGAAGGCTCGGTCGGCGCGCACGCGTTCGGTCCGTTCAAGACCGAGCTCGTCGCCGAGCTCGGTGCGCTCGGCTACTTCGTCAACGAGTTCGGCATCTCGGACGTCGTGATGCACATCGCGATCGCCGCCGACCGGGTGGCCAGCGACCGGGCGCTGGACGGCATCGCGGGGGAGGTGCGCCCCGCGCAGCAGGAGGTCGCGGCGATCCTGCAGCGGCTCGTCGAGCGCCATCTGGGCGTGCAGCTGGGCGCGGGCGATCTTCAGCACCTCTCAACCCTGGTGCTCACCCGGGTCGTCGCACCCGGGGCATCGGCGCCGTCGGATCACGCCCGGTCGCGGCTCGACCCGGAGGTCGAGTCGGCCGTGCGCGAGGTCGTCGAGACCGCCGCCGCGGAGTTCCTCGTCGACATCGCCGACGAGGACTTCATCCTGCGCCTGGCCCTCCACGTGCAGAACCTGCAGCACCGCGCGCGCGAGCAGGCGTGGTCGCGCAACCCCCTCACCCGGTCCCTCAAGTCGACGTACCCGATGATCTTCGAGGTGGCGGTCTTCATCGCGAGCGGACTGCAGCAGCGACTCGGCATCCCGCTGCTGGACGACGAGATCGCCTACATCGCGATGCACGTCGGCGGGCGGCTGGAGCGCAGCCGGCGCGCCGATCAGCTGCTCACAGCCACGATCGTGTGCCCCGGGTACTACGAGCTGCACGAGCTGCTGCGCTCCTCGGTCGACCGTTCCCTCGGGCAGTCGATCGAGGTCGTGGGCGTCGAGACGCGCGTCGATCCCGACTGGGCCTCGATCGACACCGACCTGGTGCTGACCACGATCGATCCCGCCGTCCCGGGCGACCGGTTCGTACGGATCCAGCCGTTCCTGACGGATGCCGACGTCGACCGCGTCCAGACCGCGGCCGCGCGCATCCGGCGCTCGCGCCGCCTCGCGCGGCTCCGCAAGGAGCTCGAGCGCTACTTCGTGCGGTCCGCGTTCGTGCGCTTGATGGACGGCGGGGCGGGCGAAGACGACGTGATCCGACACCTCGGCTCGCTGCTGGTCGCGGAGGGCGTGATCGATCAGGACTACGTGGAGCGGACGATCGAGCGCGAGCGACTCTCCTCGACCGCCTTCACGGACGCCCTCGCCGTGCCGCACGCGCTCGGCATGACCGCGACGCGCACCGCGATCGCGGTCGGCGTCGCCGATCCGTCCATCCCGTGGGGCGAGGGCCGCGTGCAGGTGGTCGCGCTGGTCGCGTTCTCCGAGACCGATCGCGAGGCGTTCCAGACCGTCTTCGAGCAGTTCGTCGAGGTGTTCTCCGAGCGCGACAGCGTGCACCGGATCGTCCGCCGCGCGACGGACTTCACCGGCTTCCTCGACGAACTCGTCGCCGTCATCGACGGCTGAGCGTCGCGGCATCACCCGGTCAGCGGGCGAGCCGCGACTCCAGGCCGAGCCGCACGGCCGACCACTCGTGGGGGAGGATCGAGAACACCACGGTGTCGCGGAGGCTGCCGTCCGGTCCGATCCGGTGGTTGCGCAGGACCCCGTCCTGCTTCGCGCCGAGTCGGGCGATCGCCGCGCGCGACTGCAGGTTGTGCCAGTGCGTGCGGAATTCCACCGCGATCGCGTCGCACCGCTCGAAGGCGTGCCCGAGGAGCAGAAGCTTGGAGGCTGTGTTCACCGCGGTTCGCTGCGCCTCCACGGCGATCCAGGTGTGCCCGATCTCGACGTGGCGGTTGGGCTGGTCGATGTTGCAGAACGTCGTCATCCCGATGGCCTTGCCCGTGTCGAGTCGGCGCACCGCCCACGGGTTCATGGATCCGCCCTCGTGCCAGGCGAGCCGCTGCGCGATCTCCGCAGCGACGCCGTCGGGGGAGGGCACCGAGGTGTACCACGCGTGCTCGAGGCCGGCCGTCGCCGCGGCCAGGTCGTCGGCGTGATCCGGTGAGAGCGGCTCGAGGCGGACGAACGCGTTCTCCAGGGTGATCGGGTCGCGAAGCAGCATGGCTCGAGCCTACGAGCCGTTCTTCGGGTGCATGGCGGCCTCCGCCGCAGCCGCACCCGCGGCCGGATCCGACACACGGGATGCGGCGCGGGCCGCGGTGACCGCTCGCCGGCCGGCCGGCAGCCAGACGGCCGCCGCCAGCACGACCAAGGTCAGCAGTCCGGAGCCGACCAGGAGCCATTCGATCGGCAGCACGTCGGCGAGCGGGCCGAACACGACCATTCCGAGCGGCATCGCGAGAGCCATCACGATCCCGAGGAAGCCGAAGACGCGCCCCTGGCGCTCCGGCTCGACGCTCTCCTGCAGCAGCGTGGTCGACGGGGTCGAGAAGAACGGTACCGACAGGCCCAGCAGGAACATGAAGCCGAAGAACAGCCAGATGTCGGGCGAGAGGCCCATGCCGATCGAGAGGAGTCCGAACACGAGCGACGAGACGATGATCATGCCGATCCGGCTGCGCTTCGCGAACAGCGCCGCCACGGCGATGCCGCCCAGGACCATCCCGACGCTGAAGGAGATCTCCAGGACGGCGAGGTTGATCACGTTCTGCTGCTCTCCCGCATCGAACGACCGCACCAGCATCAGCGGAGTGAGGTTCGACGGCGCCACGATCAGCACGAAGATGATCGCGAAGAGGATCAGCAGCCAGCGCACGAACGCGTGGTGGGCGACGTACCGCACGCCGTCCACGAGGTCTGCGAAGTAGCCGGCATCCACGTCCGCCGCGCGCCGGATCGCGGTGACCGGAATCAGGGCGAGGAGGCCGATCCCGATGATCGCGGTCACGACATCGATGAAGAAGATGGGCACCAGCGAAGCGGCCGTGCCTCCGGTCGCCGCCGACGACCAGGCGTAGATCGCACCGGCCGCCGCCGGCGCAAGCAGCGCCATCGCCGATTGGATGGAGCCGTTGATGCCGTTCACGCGCATCAGGTGGCGCATCGGCGTGATCTGCGGGATGAGGGCAGACACCGCAGGCAGCTGAATCCCCGCGCCGGCCGAGCGGATCGCCAGGGCGAGGTAGATCACCCACGCCGCGTCGTAGCCGGCCATCATCACGACGGCGAGCGCCAGCGTCGAGACGGCGATCGCGGCATCCGCGGTCATGATCAGGTACTTGCGGTTGTGCCGGTCGGCCCAGACGCCGCCGAAGATCGAGACGACGGCCTGCGGGAGGAAGCCGAACAGCGCCGCGAGCATCATGATGACACCCGACTGGTAGGTGATGGTGAGGTACCAGAACACGGCGTACTGCACGAGCATCGAGCCGAGCAGGCTGATCGTCTGGCCGCTCAGGAAGAGGATGACCTTCCGCAGCCAGTGCGGTGGGTCGGTCGCTTCCACGCCGTCGGCGGGATCGTCGGCGGATGCCGCTGCTGCCGCATCCGTGTCGCCCAAGCGCCCGCGGTCCGTCACCGGTGTGTCATCTCCGCTCGTCCAGCAGCGCGCGTGCGCCCTCACCGAGCGCGGCGATCCGCGCCCTCGCGTCGTCAGCGGAGTCGCCGCGGAGGTCCAGATACACCTTGAGCTTCGGCTCGGTCCCACTCGGGCGCACGATCACGCGTGACCCGTCGGTCATCCACAGGCGCAGCACATCGCCCGGCGGCAGATCGTCGACGCCCTCGAGCAGATCCTCGATCCTCTCGACGCCGAGACCTCCGATCGACTCCGGATGCCGCTCCCGCAATCCGGTCATGATCCGCCCGATGCGCGAGAGGTCGTCGACGCGGATCGAGATCTGGTCGCTGGCGAAGAACCCGAACGTGGCATCGAACTCGGCGAGCACCCGTGCGAGGCTCTCCCCGCGGCTGCGGGCCTCGGTGACCATTCCCAGCATCGCGATCGCTGCGGAGATGCCGTCCTTGTCGCGCACCGTCTCAGGGTTCACGAGGTAGCCGAGGGCCTCCTCGAACCCGAACACGAGGCCCGGTGCGCGCGAGATCCACTTGAAGCCCGTGAGCGTGGTGTGGAAGTCGAGCCCGTAATGGTCGGCGACCGCCTTGAGCCCCGGCGAGGAGACCAGGGAGCACGCGAGCGACGAACCCGACCCGGCGCCCGCCTCGCGGGCGAGACGTGCGGCCCGCCAGCCGAGGAGCAGACCGATCTGGTTGCCGGTGAGACGCCGCCACCCGCCCGGCGCGTGCGGATCGGGAACCGCGACCGCGAGTCGGTCGGCGTCGGGATCGTTGGCGATCACGAGGTCGGCGTTCACGGCCCGCGCGGCCTCGAACGCGAGGTCCATCGCGCCCGGCTCCTCCGGATTGGGGAAGGCGACCGTCGGGAACCGGCCGTCGGGGTCGAGCTGCGCGTCGACCGCCACGGGCGCGGGGTAGCCGGCCACCTCGAGGATGCGCGAGAGCGTCTCCCACCCCACGCCGTGCATCGCGGTGTAGACCCAGGTCAGGCCGGAGGCGCCGTCCGTCGCGGGTGCCACCGCGGCGGTCGCGGCGATATACGCCTCCACCAGCGATTCGGGGGCCCTCTCGTAGCCGAGCGAGCGCGGCAGGGCGCCGACGTCTCCGGCATCCGCGATCCGCTGGATGTGCGCGGCGATCTCGGCGTCGGCGGGCGAGACGATCTGCGCGCCGTCGTCGGCCCCGCCGAGGTACACCTTGTAGCCGTTGTCGTTCGGTGGGTTGTGGCTGGCTGTGACCATGACACCGGCATCCGCCCCCAGCTCGCGCACCGCGAATGCGAGCACCGGGGTCGGCAGCAGACGCGGGAGCAGGATCGCCCGCAGGCCCGCACCGGCGAACAGTTCGGCCGAGTCGCGGGCGAACACGTCCGAGTTGCGGCGACCGTCGTAGCCGACCACCACGGTCGGCGTACGGTCGGTGTCAGCGGCGCGCTCACGCACGAACGCCGCGAGACCGGCCGCGGCCTGGGCGACGAGCACCCGGTTCATCCGGTTGCTGCCCGCGCCGAGCTCCCCGCGGAGCCCCGCCGTGCCGAAGGCGAGCCTCCCGGCGAAACGGTCGGCGAGATCGGCGGCTGCCGCCCGGTCGCCCTGCTCGTTGCGATCGATCAGGTCGCGCAGCTCCGCGCGAGTCTGTTCATCGGGATCCTGTGCGAGCCAGGCGCGGGCGGCGACCAGGACGACGTCATCCGGTCCGCGGTTCACATCGCGCCGATCACGCGTGCCAGCAGAGAAGAGATGACCGGCCCGGCGGCACGACCGGCTTCCGTGACCTCGTGGTGGCTCAAGGGCGTGGTCTGGATGCCGGCAGCCATGTTCGTGATGAGGGAGAGGCCGAGCACCTCCATGCCGGTCTGCCGCGCCGCGATCGCCTCGAGCGCGGTCGACATTCCGACGATGTGCCCGCCGATCGCCTTCGCCCACCGCACCTCCGCGGGCGTCTCGTACTGAGGGCCGGTGAACTGGCAGTAGACGCCCTCGTCGAGGGAGGGATCGATCAGGCGGGCAAGGTCGCGCAGTCGCATCGAATAGAGGTCGGTCAGATCGATGAAGGCGGCACCCTCGAGCGGGGTCGCCGCGGTGAGGTTGATGTGGTCGCTGATCAGCACGGGCGTTCCGGGCTTCCACGAGGGCTTGATGCCGCCTGCCCCGTTGGTGAGCACCATGATCCGCGCGCCGGTCGCCGCGGCCGTGCGGACGCTGTGCACGACGCGGCGCGGGCTTCGGCTCTCGTAGTAGTGCGTGCGCGCGCCGATGATGAGCACGTGCTTGCCGCGCGGGGTGACGACGCTGCGCAGCGTGCCCACGTGACCCTCGAGCGCCGGCTTGCTGAACCCCGTGACCTCGGTCGCCGGGACGCTTGCGACCGTCTCGCCGATGAGATCGGCCGCCCCGCCCCAGCCGCTGCCGAGAGTGAGCGCGATGTCGTGGCGCGGCACGCCGGTCAGACGGGCGATGTCGTCCGAGGCTTCGGCGGCGATCTCGAACGGGTCGGCAGCGAGGTCGTCGAGTGATCCAGTGAGTGTCTCTGACATGCACCCACTCTAGGAAGGCGCGGCTCCGGGAGCCAGACCGCGCGGGGATGTCGTGTCCTCGCGCCGGTGCTGGGAGGATGAGGACATGTCTTTGAGCTTCGAACGCACCCAGAGCGTCGCGATCATCGGTGGCGGACCAGGCGGATACGAAGCCGCGATCGCCGCAGCTCAGCTCGGGGCCGAGGTCACGGTGGTCGAGCGTGCCGGCATCGGCGGCTCAGCCGTGATCACCGACGTCGTGCCGTCCAAGACCCTCGTCGCGACCGCCGACGCTGCTGTCGCGATCAAGGGTGCGGGTGATCTCGGCGTCCAGCTGTTCGCGCGGGGTGCGGAGGGCAAGCCGCTCAAGCCGGAGATCGCGATCAACCTGGGCGCGGTCAACAAGCGCCTCCTCTCCCTCGCCCGCCAGCAGTCGGACGACATGCGCGCCTCGCTGGTCGAAGCCGGCGTCCGCATCATCTCCGGACACGGCCGGCTCGACAGCGACAATGCGGTCGTCGTCTCGACCGGGCCGAAGGGCACCGACTTCGACCGCATCGAGGCCGACACGCTCCTGATCTCGGTCGGCGCGTCGCCCCGCGAACTGCCGAGCGCGAAACCGGACGGGCAGCGCATCCTCACCTGGACGCAGCTGTACGACATGACTTCGCTGCCCGAGCACCTGATCGTCGTGGGATCCGGCGTCACGGGCGCCGAATTCGCTTCGGCCTACATGAACCTCGGTGCGAAGGTCACGCTCGTCTCCAGTCGCGAGCAGGTCCTGCCGGGCGAGGACAAGGATGCCGCTTCTGTGCTGGAGAAGGTCTTCAAACGCGGCGGCATGACCGTGCTGTCCAAGTCCCGCGCCGACAAGGTCGAGCGTCAGGGCGAGGGCGTGCTCGTGACGCTCGCGGACGGCCGGACCGTCGAGGGCAGTCACTGCCTGATGGCGGTCGGCTCGATCCCCAATACCGCGGGGCTGGGCCTGGAGGAGGCCGGCGTGCAGATGACCGAGTCGGGCCACATCCAGGTCAACCGCGTCGCGCGCACGTCGGTGCCGAACATCTACGCCGCCGGCGACTGCACGACGTTCGTGCCGCTGGCCTCGGTCGCATCGATGCAGGGGCGCATGGCCGTGTTCCACGCCCTCGGCGATGTCGTGATCCCTCTCGAGCGCCGCAGGGTCACCTCGAACATCTTCACCGCACCCGAGATCGCCACGATCGGCTGGCAGGAGCAGGACATCGTCGACGGGCTCATCGACGGCGTCGTGCACAAGCTGCCCCTCGCGGCCAACCCCCGCGCGAAGATGATGGGGGTCAAGGACGGCTTCGTGAAGATCCTGGCCCGGCAGGGAAGCGGCACCGTGATCGGCGGCGTGATCGTCGCCCCGCGGGCATCCGAGCTGATCTACCCGATCGCGATCGCGGTCGAGCGCCGCCTCACCGTCGACCAGCTCTCGCGGGTCTTCGCGGTGTACCCGTCGCTGACCGGCAGCATCACCGATGCCGCCCGCGCGATGCACATCGTGGACCGCGCCAACGAAGACGGCTGACCGACGCGCTGGGTCTTCATCCGTCACCTGTGCACGCCGATCTTCGCATCTGGCGGGCAAAGGTGACGGATGAACGGGTGCGTGTGAGCGCGCTGCGACCTAGCTGATCGTCAGCAGCTGGTGGCCGGCCGAGACCGTCGTGCCGGCGGTCGCGTTGATCCCACCGATCGTGCCGTCCTTGTGCGCCTGGATCGGCTGCTCCATCTTCATCGCCTCGAGCACGACCACCAGATCGCCCTTGACGACCTGCTGGCCGTCCTCCACGGCGACCTTGACGATCGTCGCCTGCATCGGCGACTTGACCGCATCGCCGGAGGCGCCGGTCACCACGCCCGGCGCGTGCGAGCGCCGCGACGGCGGTACGGCGGCCGGGCGCGCGGCCGCGCCCGGAGCGGAAACGATCCGATCGGGGAGGCTGACCTCGAGCCGCTTGCCGGCCACCTCGACGACCACGGTGTGCCGCGCCTCGGCAGGCTTGGGGGCCTCGAGCTCACCGTCCCACGGGGGGATGTCGTTGACGAACTCGGTCTCGATCCACCGCGTGAACACCCCGAAGACGCCGTCCTCCGCGGTGAATGCGGGGTCGCGCACGACCTTGCGGTGGAAGGGCAGCACCGTCGGCAGGCCCGCGACCTCGAACTCGTCCAGCGCGCGTCGCGCGCGGTCGAGCGCCTCCGCGCGGTCGCGGCCGGTGACGATGATCTTGCCGAGCAGCGAGTCGAAGGCGCCGCTGACCGAATCTCCCGCGGTCACGCCGGAATCCAGTCGGATGCCGGGACCCCCGAACGTCTTGAAGACGTGGATAGGCCCGGGCTGGGGAAGGAATCCGCGGCCGGGGTCTTCGCCGTTGACCCGGAACTCGATCGAGTGGCCCACCGGCACCGGGTCGCCGTAGTCGAGCGTGCCGCCCTCGGCGAGGTGGAACTGCTCGCGCACCAGGTCGATGCCGGTGATCTCCTCGGAGACCGGGTGCTCGACCTGCAGGCGCGTGTTCACCTCGAGGAAGGAGATCGTCCCATCTGCTCCGATGAGGAACTCGCAGGTGCCGGCACCGACGTAGCCGACCTCGCGCAGGATCGCCTTCGAGGAGTCGTACAGGATGCGGTTCTGCTCCTCGCTCAGGAACGGCGCGGGCGCCTCCTCGACGAGCTTCTGGTGGCGCCGCTGCAGCGAGCAGTCGCGAGTGGAGACCACGACGACATTGCCCGCGGCATCCGCCAGGCACTGCGTCTCGACGTGCCGCGGCCTGTCCAGGTACTTCTCCACGAAGCACTCGCCGCGACCGAATGCCGTGATCGCCTCTCGCGTCGCGGACTCGAACATCTCGGTGATCTCGTCGTACTCGCGAGCGACCTTGAGGCCGCGGCCGCCGCCGCCGTAGGCCGCCTTGATGGCGATCGGCAGGCCGTACTCCTGGGCGAACGCGACCACCTCGTCGGCACCCGCGACCGGCCCCGGCGTCCCGGGCGCGAGCGGCGCACCGACCTTCTCGGCGACGTGGCGGGCGGTGACCTTGTCACCCAGCGCCTCGATCGCCTCGGGCGTCGGTCCGATCCAGATGAGACCGGCATCCATCACTGCGCGGGCGAAGCCGGCGTTCTCCGCCAGGAAGCCGTAGCCGGGGTGGACGGCGTCCGCACCCGAGCGGCGCGCGACGGAGAGGATCTTCTCGATCGACAGGTACGTCTCGGCGCTCGTCGACCCGTCGAGGGCGTACGACTCGTCCGCCAGGCGGGCGTGCAGGGCGTCGCGGTCCTGATCGGCGTAGACGGCGACCGACGACTTGCCGGCGTCTCGCGCGGCGCGGATGACGCGGACGGCGATCTCGCCGCGGTTGGCAACAAGAACCTTGGCGATCTGAGGCATGGATGCCAGCCTACCCACGCCCTCCGGGCCGCTTTTGAGTCCTCCGCACAAGAAAGCGGCCGAAACGTGTGGGGGAGTCTACGAGCGGTGCCGACCGGTTAGGTGCGGTTCCGAGCGGTTACGTGCGATTCCACAGATCCGGCCATGCGACACCGAGCTGCACGGCGAGCTGTCTCACTGTGGAGAGCGACATGCCGACGACGGTGGAGGGGTCTCCGGCGACGCGCTCGATGAACGGACCGCCGAGGCTGTCGATCGTGAAGGCGCCGGCGACGTGCAGCGGTTCGCCGGACGCGACGTACGCGTCGATCTCGGCATCCGTCACGTCCGCGGCGAAGGTGACGGATGCCGC
>Ga0190275_10003078_pt1 | contig 11852 bp, 12 predicted proteins | sample Popmic550T_FD_133745 | JGI IMG/M metagenome (GOLD analysis project Ga0190275, IMG submission 133745) | Populus adjacent soil microbial communities from riparian zone of Yellowstone River, Montana, USA - 550 T | ecosystem: Environmental > Terrestrial > Soil > Riparian zone > Trees stand | place... | reverse complement strand
TCAAAAGAGCCTTCCGATTCCGAAGCGCGATGTCGCCAAGGCCAAGGCGCTGATCAAGGAAGCCGGCGTGCAGACGCCGATCGTGGTCGACTTCATGGTGCCGCAGGGCGCCGAGAACAAGGCCGTCTCCGAGGTCGTTCAGGCGATGGCGGCAGAAGCCGGCTTCGATATGAAGATCCGCGTCACGGAATTCGCGACCTCGCTGAAGCAGGGGGAGCAGGGGGAGTACCAGGCCTACCTGATCGGCTGGAGCGGCCGCACCGATCCGGACGGCAACTCCTACATTTTCTTCAAGACCAAGGCGCCGCAGAACAACAGCGGGATCTCCAATCCCGAGATCGACAAAGCGCTCGATGAAGCACGGCTCACCTCCGACGCCGCAAAACGCAAGGCGATCTACGAACGAGTCGCGAAGGTCGTGAACAGCGAAATCCCGATCCTCTATCTCTATCATCGTCGGGTGTTGATCGCGCACACCGCGCGCCTGGAGGGCTATCAGCAGATGCCCGACGGGCTGGTGCGCGTGGTGGGATTGAAGCTGAAGTGAAGAGCGGTGCTATCCTTCCCCCGAAGGGGGAGGGTGGCTTCGCGCGAAGCGCGAAGACGGGTGGGGTTTGAGATGGCAAACCCGATTGCACGTCGTCTGCGCAAGACGATGACGCAGCAGGAAGTGAAGCTCTGGGTCCATCTGCGGTCGTGGAGGAAACGCGGGTTTCACTTTCGGCGGCAATCGCCTCGCGAAGGATATATCGTCGACTTCGTGTGCATGCGGCATCGGTTGGTGGTGGAAGTCGATGGAGGTCAGCACTCGTTTGATGCGCATGCCGCCAAGGATGTTCGTCGCGACAGAAATCTGGAAGGGAGCGGATTTCGTGTGCTGCGGTTTTGGAACAACGAGATCGACAGGAATCTGGACGGCGTGTTGACAACAATCGACGACGCGCTCCGTGAGACAACCCCACCCGGCGGTCCTTCGGACCGCCACCCTCCCCCTGCGGGGGAGGGATAGAAAGCCATGCTCACCTTCCTCGCCAAGCGCCTGCTGCAGCTCATCCCGACCGTGTTCTTCGTGTCGGTGCTGATTTTTTCGTTGCAGCAGCTTCTGCCCGGCGATCCTGCGCTGATCATGGCGGGCGAGGACCGCGACCCCGAAGTGATCGAGCAGATCCGTAAGCAGTACCGGCTCGATCAGCCAATCCCGGTGCAATACGCCTACTGGATGAAGGGCGTGCTCACCGGCGATCTTGGCGAGTCGATGCGCTTCAAGCAGCCGGTGCTCGACCTCGTGCTGCAGAAATTTCCCGTGACGATGCAGCTTGCCGTGATGGCCTTCATCATCGCGATCTCGATCGGGATCACGGCCGGCATCGTATCGGCGGTGCTGAAGGACACCGTCTGGGACTACGCCGCCAACGTATTCGCGCTGTGGGGGCTGTCCACACCGAATTTCTGGCTCGGCATCATGCTGATCTTCCTGTTCTCGGTGCAGCTCGGCTGGCTGCCGCCGTCAGGCTATGTGCCGCTGACGGAGGACTGGAAGCAAAGCCTGCTCACCACCATCATGCCGGCCTTCGTGCTCGGCAACGCGCTCGCCGCCGTGCTGATGCGCCACACCCGCAGCGCCATGCTGCAGGCGTTGAACAGCGATTACGTGCGCACCGCGCGCGCCAAGGGGCTGCTGGAGCGCTCCGTGATCCTCAAGCATGCGATGCGCAATGCACTGATCCCGGTCATCACCATCGGTGCGCTCGATCTCGGTACGCTGCTCTCGGGTGCGGTGCTGACCGAACAGATCTTCACCATTCCGGGCTTCGGCAAGCTGATCATCGACGCGGTGTTCAATCGCGATTACGCGGTGGTGCAGGGCGTCGTGCTGATCACTGCCACCACCTACATCATGCTGAACCTGCTGGCCGACGTGCTCTACGTGCTGGTCAATCCGCGGCTACGTGCCTGATGGCTGACGTTCCCTACGATAATGCGCTCATCGCGAAGCGCGCCGACGAGACGGTCGAAAGTCCGGCGCGCCGCGCGCTGCGGAGGCTGTGGCGGCGCAAGGGCGCCGTCGTGGGGCTGGTCGTGGTCGCCCTGTTCGTCGCGATCGCGATCTTCGCGCCGCTCATCTCGCCCTACGATCCGGCGGCGCAAAGCTGGACCGCGGTGCGCAAGGCGCCCTCCTGGGCGCACTGGCTCGGCACCGACGATGTCGGGCGCGATGTGCTGGCGCGCGTCATCTTCGGGGCACGCGCCTCGCTGCTTGCCGGCGTGATCTCGGTCAGCATCGCGCTCGCGGTCGGCGTCCCGCTCGGGCTGATCTCGGGCTATCTCGGCGGCTGGATCGACGCGCTGCTCTCGCGCATCACCGACGCGATGTTGGCCATCCCGTTCCTGATCCTCGCGATTGCGCTCGCGGCGTTTCTCGGGCCGAGCCTCGGCAACGCCATGATCGCCATCGGCGTGACCACCACGCCGATCTTCGTGCGCCTGACGCGCGGGCAGGTGATGGCCGTGAAGGTGGAAGATTATATCGAGGCGGCGCGCGCCATCGGCAATCCGCGCTGGCGCATCGCGCTGTTCCACATCCTGCCGAACATAATGCCCGCACTTCTGGTGCAGGCGACGCTCTCGATCGCGGCGGCGATCATTGCGGAGGCCGCGCTCTCGTTTCTCGGGCTCGGGCAGCAGCCGCCCGCGCCCTCGTGGGGATCGATGCTCAACTCGGCGCAGCGCTTCCTCACGCAAGCGCCATGGATGGCGATCTGGCCGGGACTTGCGATCTTCCTGACCGTGCTGTCGTTCAACCTCGTCGGCGACGGCTTGCGCGACGCGCTCGATCCGAAAGAGCGCTAGCGGGCGCGAGACCCCTCAAAGGTGCTCCATCTCGTCGTCATCATCGTCCGAGTCATATTGCGTTCGATCGTCGCGCCGGTCCTGGTTCCCGTAGGACCGGTTCTGATTGCCGTATTGCTCGCGGCCGCCGAAGCGCCCCTCCCGGCGTTCTTCCCAGCTCCCGGGCCCTTGGCCGAAACGCGAGACGTACAATCGCGCTTTCTGTTCATCCGATAGCGACCCGTAGTATTCATTCATCGCCGGGCGCACCAACCGCACGGCCTCGAGCATTGCGGTCAATCGCTTTTCCGCTGCGGCAAGCCTGCCGGGCGGCGTGATCGGCCGCTCGGCCGGGCAAGCCGTGCGCACCGTTTCGCCCGCTCTGGCAACCGCGTCCTTAAGTTTGTCGAACGCTGGCCGCTGTTGGGGTGTCGGCTGAGTAACGCGTTCGAGCCGGGAAATCATGACTTCCGCCATGCGTCCTCCCCGCGGCCCGCAGAAATGCGCCATGCCGAACGGGCGCATCGCGTGGCGCTCCATCATCATGCCGTCGCGTCCTCCGAAGCGCGGTCCGTGCCAGCGGCGCGGGCCATAGTCGTCATCGCTGCCGTAGCGCCGTTCTTCGAAGTGGCGCCGGCGCGGCCGGTCTTCGTCGGAGTAGCGATCACGGCCGTCGCGCCAACCGGGGCCGCCTCGGCCTTCGGGTACCGCCTGCGGAGCAGGCGAAGTCGCGGACGGGTTGTCGCCCTGCGGCGATTGCTGCGCGATGGCGGGAAAGGCGACGGCAGCCGCGACCACGAGCGCGGCCGCGCAGAGTGCGGGTTTGAGCATGGGTGTCCTCCTTGCAGGCGAAGCGGCCGAGGCCGCGCCTCGCGCGGCCGTCGCGCCGCGCAACGTTCGCTCCCATGCGAAATTCTCAGGTCATCCTTGGCGGAATGAAGGCGGCGCACCCCTCGCCACGACATGAAATTCCCGTCATATGTCGAGGTTGATCAAATCCATTCAGGAGCTGTTCATGACGTCGGGTGCGCAGGGCGAAAAGGCCGTGGTGGAGTGGCTCGCCGGCCAGAAGGGCGCGATGCTCTCGCTGCTCGAGGACATCGTGAACATCGACGGCGGTTCCTACGACAAGCAAGGCGTCGATGCGGTCGGTGCGCGGCTGCGTGCGTTTCTCGAAGAGCAGGGTATCGCCTGTGAGACGATCGCGAACGAAAAGTTCGGCGATGCGTTGCGCGCGACTGTCGGCGGTCCGTCGAACTCCGCCATCATGCTGATGGGCCACCGCGACACGGTGTTTCCTAAGGGCGAGCCGACGCGCCGGCCATTCAGAATAGAGAACGGCAACGCCTACGGCCCGGGCGTCGCCGACATGAAGGCGGGGCTGGTGATGAACGCGTTCGTGCTTGCGGCCTTCCAGAAATTCGGCGGCGCGCCGGCGCCGCTGGTCGGGCTCTTCACCTCGGACGAGGAGATTGGTTCGCCCGCGTGCCGCCCGATCATCGAAGCGGAGGCGCGCCGCGCGCGTGCGGTGTTCAACTCCGAGCCCGGGCGTCCGACCGGCAATGTCGTCAACGGCCGCAAGGGTGGCGTGTTCATGAAAATGGAGATCACCGGGAAGGCCGCGCATTCCGGCGGCAACTTTTCCGACGGCATCTCGGCCATCGAAGAGCTCGCACGCAAGACGATAGCGCTGCACGCCATCACAGACCTCACGAGAGGCACGACCGTGAACGTCGGCCTCGTTTCCGGCGGGCAGACGGTCAATACCGTGGCGCCCTGGGCGACATGCGAGATCGACCTGCGTTACGTCACGCCGGCTGACCGCGAGGACGCGATGGCGAAGATCAGCAAGATCGTGGAGACCGCGCACGTGCCCGGCACCAGCGCCACGCTCGCGATCGCCGGCGAGTTCAAGCCGCTGGTCGAGACGCCGGACTCCAAGCGCCTGTTCGAGCACTATGCCGGCTGCGCGAAAGACGTCGGCCTCAAGGTCGAGGGCGAGTTCACCGGCGGCTGCGCGGATTCAGGCTTCACCGCTGCGGTCGGCACGCCGACCATCTGCGCGGTCGGCCCGGTCGGCGGCAAGGCGCATACGCCGGATGAATACCTGGTGGTCGAATCGCTGGTGCCGCGTGCGCAGACGCTGGCGCTGGCGGTGGCGAGATTGACGTAGCTGTCATCCGGGACCCATCTCACCAGTTGCACGATGGGTCCCGGATAGCCGCTTCGCGGCTTCCGGGATGACATCTGAGCTTGCCTCACCGGCCTTACTCACTATGATCCGCGCTCCTTCCGCCCGATCCCCATACATTGAGCTTCACCCACCATGACCAGTGCGCTCTTTTCGCCTTACAAGATCAATCAGCTCGAACTCGCCAATCGTGTCGTGGTCGCGCCGATGTGCCAGTACAGCGCGAGCGATGGCATGCCGACCGATTGGCACATAACCCATCTCGGCATGCTGTCGAATTCCGGCGCCTCGCTGGTGGTGGTCGAGGCGACGGGTGTGGAGCGGCGCGGACGCATCACCCACGGATGCACCGGGATTTATTCCGACGCGAGCGAGGATGCCTTCGCGCGCATCGTTGCGCACTGCAAGCGCATCGGAACGGCGAAGATCGGCATCCAGCTCGCGCATGCCGGCCGCAAGGCTTCATCGGCGCGGCCTTGGGAGGGCGGTCTCGGTCTCAAGCCCGGTGAGGATCCCTGGCCCACCATCGGTCCTTCGGCGATTGCTCCCGGCGCCGCGTGGCCCGCGCCGCGCGCGATGGACGAGGCCGACATGGCGGAAGTGCGCGAGGCCTTCGTCGATGCTGCTAGGCGCGCGTTGCGCGTTGGATTTGACACCATCGAGCTGCACATGGCGCATGGTTATTTGCTGCACAGCTTCGTTTCGCCGATCTCGAACAAGCGCAACGACGCGTACGGCGGTTCGCTGGAAGGGCGCATGAAGTTTCCGCTGGAAGTGCTGCGCGCGGTGCGCGCGGTGGTGCCGAAGGGTATGGCGCTTGGCGCGCGCATCTCGTCGACCGATTGGATGGAAGGTGGCCTTACCGGCGACGACTCCGTCGCCTGGGTGGCGGCGATGAAGAAGGAAGGGCTCGACTTCGTGTGCGTCTCGTCAGGCGGCGTGACCGCGGAAGTGCGCACGCCAGCCACGCCCGGTTACAACGTGCCGATCGCCGAACAGATCAAGCGCGAGACCGGAATCGCCACGCGCGCCGTCGGCCTGATTGCGACCGCGAAGCAGGCCGAGGCGATCATCGCCGAACGCAAGGCCGACCAGATCGCGCTTGGCCGCGCCATGCTCGACGACCCGCACTGGGCCTGGATGGCGGCGCGGGAGCTGGGTGCGGATGTCGCGCGTCCCAACCAGTATCTGCGCGCAGCTCCGAAGCTGTGGCCCGGCGCCGCGCTCTACCGCGAGAACGCCGCCTAGAAGCATCTAGGCGGATGGCGTCGTCGTGAGCGGACGACCCCGCAAGACTCAACCTGCGTTGTGCTCGTACAGCACGCGGTGAAGCTCGGGCTCATAGAAAGAAAGAAGGCGTTTGGCGAATAGCGGGGGATCAGCCCCGACGGCATTCGCCCAAGCCTCGACCTTTTGCGCCGGCAGCCGGGTGAAGCCTGTCTCCACCTGAGAGATGAACGCGTAGTACTTGAAGCCCAGCCGGAGGGCCAAGTCCATCTGGGTCAACCCGGCCTTTTCGCGCAGCTCCTTGAGCCAGGCCCCGGCTTCCTTCCTCCGCTCCTTCAGTCTTGACTCATGTTTCATAATCACTAAACTATCAAATCACGAACTATGATAATAGAGTTTCTTTAAGACTGGAGAGACGGTCGTGGCGTTCTTGGGACCGACCAAGGACAGAAGCGCCCCTTGGGGGACCCAAGGCCCCAGCCTTGGGGAAACTGACCCGCGCCTGGGGTTTGCCATCGCGATCCTCGCGTGTGGGCTGGGCTGGGCGGTCGCGGCGCGCGTCCTTCCGCCGGACGCGGTGATCCCCACGGTGAGTACATTGATGCTCGGCTTCGCCGCCCTGTTTGGCGTCATCGCCTGGCGCCGAGAACCCAAGGACTCCAGCAATGTCACCTATGCCGACGTAGCCGGCGCGCTGACGCTCATCGGCCTGTTTGCGGCGGCGACCATCGAGCCCGAGCAACTGGTTCGGCTGGTCGGAGACGATTCCAGGTAACGCGGTCCAGACCCGAAAAGGAGTGAATGCAGCAATAGAGTTCGTTTCTTTCCCAGACCGGGCCCCTCTGGCAGCTATAGGCTGCGATGTCGGACTGGAATCCAACATGGAGTGGCCCCCTTGCGCCTGTTCTCTTTCAGCACGCCGTGCTGCGCGAATACCTGTAAATCTCATCAACCTGCGCTGACCGCCGCGCGCGCCATGCCTTGCGCTCGGAGCCTCGCCACGTGGCTGCTCTCGGCACCAGCCGCGGCCTTATTGCTTACGCTGGTTGCTTCGTCGGCCATGGCTGCGACAGCCACCGGAAGCGCCCCCGGCGGGTCGGCCGCAACGCCCGTCTACGTCTTCGGCATTCCGGTCGACTTCATCCTGTTCGCCATGACCTTGCTTGGCGTGGCGCTGTTTCACCACCGCACGCTCGAGGTGGCACTCACCGGCCTCGCCGCGATCGTCCTGTACAAGCTGATCTTCACCGGCTTCAAGTTCGGCACCGGAATGGCCGGCCTCGGCCTGCACATGCAGCACGAATGGGTGATCCTCGCGAACCTGTTCCTGCTGCTGATGGGCTTTGCGATCCTGTCGCGGCATTTCGAGAACAGCCGCATTCCCGACGAGATGCCGGCGTTCCTGCCCGACGGATGGCAGGGCGGGCTCGCGCTGCTCGCGATCGTGTTCGTGCTGTCGAGCTTTCTCGACAATATCGCGGCCGCGCTGATCGGCGGCACGATGGCGCGCCACGTGTTCAAGGGCAAAGTCCACATCGGCTACCTCGCCGCGATCGTCGCGGCGTCCAACGCCGGCGGCTCCGGCAGCGTGGTGGGCGACACCACGACCACCATGATGTGGATCGACGGCATCAGTCCGTTGTCGGTGCTCGAGGCCTACGTCGCCGCCGTGGCGGGCTTCCTGATCTACGGCATCCCGGCGGCGATTCAGCAGCACCGCCACTCTCCGATCGTGAAGGACGCGCCGCGCGGCCTGCAAATCGACTGGACTTCGGTCGGTATCGTCGCGGCGATTCTTTTGATCGCCATCGGCGCCAACGTCACCGCCAACTTGAAATTTCCGGCACTGCTCGACCTGGTACCGGTGATCGGACTGGCCGTGTGGGTGGTCATCCTCGCCACCGCGCCGCTGCGCCAGCCCGACTGGAAGATCATGCCCGAGACATTCAAAGGGACGATCTTTCTGCTCGCGCTCGTCACTAACGCGTCGCTGATGCCGGTCGAAGAGCTGCCGCTCGCCTCATGGCCGACCGCGCTCGGGCTCGGCTTCCTCTCGTCGGTGTTCGACAACATCCCGCTCACGGCGCTTGCGCTCAAGCAAGGCGGCTACGACTGGGGCTTCCTCGCCTACGCGGTCGGCTTCGGCGGCTCGATGATCTGGTTCGGGTCGTCGGCTGGCGTGGCGCTGTCGAACATGTACCCGGAAGCGAAGTCCGTCGGCCGCTGGCTGCGTCACGGCTGGCACGTCGCCATCGCCTACGTGGTCGGCTTCTTCGTGATGCTCGCGATCCTCGGATGGAATCCCGACGCGCCGCACAAGAAGCGTGTCGAGCTGCCAGCTCAATCAATTCACATGACACTTGGGAGTGGGTGAATGGGCCTCACGATGCTGCAATGGATGACGCTGGTCGTCTTCTTCGTGACGATCGCCGCCGTCGTCGTCATTATGCTTGCGGCTACTGTGGCGGCCCTGCTCGGCTCCGTGGTGATGATCTGGATGGGCACCATGACGGAAGTCGAGGCCGCAAACCTCGTCGACTGGAACGTCATGGCGATCCTGGTCGGCATCTGGATCATGGCCGGCTATTTCGGCAGATCCGGCGTGCCGAGCTGGCTCTCCGTACAATCGCTGAAATTATCCGGAGGCAAACCGGGGCTGCTGGTCCTCGTCCTCTCGATGCTCACCGGCCTGCTGTCAATGTTCATCGACAACGTGGTCTGCATCCTGATGATGGCGCCGGTCGCGCTTCCGCTCGCGCGCGCGCTGAAAATTCCCGCGACCCCGCTGGTGCTGATGATCGGCTTCTCGGCGAACTTCATGGGCACAGCCATGCTGCTCGGCGATCTGCCGCCGCAGATGCTGCACAGCGTGGCCGGTGCGGAGTTCTTCGACTTCATCTGGCAGCACGGCCGGCCGTCGTCGTTCCCGATCCTGCTGTTCACGTTCACGCTCACGCTCGCGTTCATGTATTTCTACGGCTTCCGGAACATCGGCATGCCGGCGGGCGGCGGCGCCGCCAGCATCAAGTCCGACATCAAGGACCCGACCTTCGCTTTCATCGCAGTCGGCATGTTTCTGCTGACCGTGTTTGCCATGGCGATGCGCGAATTCCTGGGCGTGAAACTCGGATTCATCGCGCTGACCGGGGCTGTCATCCTTGTGCTGATCGTCGAGATCATGGGCGACAAGCTGAAAGATGCGCCGAGTTTCGAGCACATCGTGCAGGAGCTCGATTGGCGCGCGGTCTTCTTCTACATCGCGCTGTTCGCGCTGGTTGGCGGCCTCGAGAAGACACACATTCTCGACATGCTGGCCAACTGGATGAAGCCTATCTTCGTTCAGAACTATGCGCTCGGCGCCACGCTGCTTTACTGGATCACCATTCCGATCGTCGGCATCGTGGAGCACGACGCCTATATCCTCACGTTCCTCAACACGATCAAGGAACTCGGCGCCCAAGGCATTCCACCATGGCCGCTGTGGTGGGTGGTGCTGTGGGCCGGCACGCTGGGCAGCAACCTCACCGTCGCCGGCGCGCCCGCGCTCTACGTGGCGCTGCGCATCGCCGAGAAGGAGGAAGACCGCAAGGTCTCGCTGCGTGAATTCCTGTCCTGGAGCCTCGTGTTCTGCCTTGTCAGCGCGGTGATCTGTTACGTGCTCGCCATGCTGATCTGGGTTCTCCCGTACGCGAAATAAGGAGTCGTCGATGTTCAAGAACATATTGATCCCGACGGATGGCTCCGAGCTGTCCCAGAAGGGCGTTACCCAAGGCGTGGCGCTCGCGAAATCCCTTGGCGCGAAAGTTACGGCCTTTTTCGCCGCTCCACCGGCCACGCCGATCGTCTATCGCGATCATTTGCCGGTCGGCTATTCGACCCCCGGCGAGCACGAGACGATGATCGCGAAGGCGGCCGCCAGGCATCTCGGCATCGTCGAGAAGGCCGCGAAGAAGGCGCGCGTCGCGTATGAGGGCGTGCATATCACCAGCGATTATCCCGAGGAGGCGATCCTCAAGATCGCAGCTAAGAAGAAATGCGATCTGATCGTTATCGCCACGCACGGCCAGGGCGGCCTGCGCGGCATGTTCATCGGGAGCGTCACGCAGAAGGTGCTCAATCAGTCGAAGATACCCGTGCTGGTGCTGCGCTAATCGAGACAGCAGCGAACACAGCACTCTGAAGTGAAGTCCTGCCGCCGGCGGGACTGTGCGCCCGGACCGGGCCCCTCTGGCAGCTTAAGTGCGAGTTGCGATGTCGGGACGGGCGTTTTTGCCAGGAGAGGGACGCCATGCAGACAGCATCGCAATAGCCGGATTCAGCGCCCGCGCACTGACGCGGGCTGACATCACCAGGACCGCAGCCTTTGGCGCACGCGTCGCGCCGGCTCGGCTTGTCTGCACTCCTTCAAGAAGCGGAATCATATGGAAGCCTACTTCACGACCGAAGCCCTCACTGCACTGTTTCAGGTCATCATGATCGACCTCGTGCTCGCGGGTGACAATGCAATCGTCATCGGTCTCGCCGCCGCGGGTCTCCCCCAAGCCCAGCGCGCCAAGGTCATCTTCTGGGGGATCGCTGCCGCGACCGCCATGCGCATCGGTTTCGCCGGCATCACGATTCAGTTGTTGCAGATCATCGGGCTCTTGCTCGCAGGTGGCATCCTGCTCCTGTGGGTCTGCTGGAAGATGTGGCGCGAGTTGCGCCACGTCCATCACCACGTCAGCGCGGTCGCGGCCGGTACCGGACATTCGGTGCCGCTCGATACTGCGGGTCCCGCCGCCGCGCCGCGCAAGACCGTGCGCCAGGCGATCTGGCAGATCGTCGTTGCCGACATCTCGATGTCGCTCGACAACGTGCTGGCCGTCGCGGGCGCCTCGCGCGACTACCCCTACATCCTGATCTTCGGTCTGGTGCTGTCGGTCGCGCTCATGGGCGTGGCGGCGAGCTTCATCGCTGGCCTGCTCCAGAAGCACCGCTGGATCGGCTATGTCGGTCTCGCCATCATCGTCTATGTGGCGCTCGACATGTGTTACCGCGGCGCGCGCGAAATCTGGCCCTACGCGGAGCGCGCCGCGGCCTTGCTGACCTGAATGGATAGCGGGGCTGGCGCGCCCTGTTCGGTGCACACGATTCAAATCCGCACAATGCGCCAGCCCTAGTTTCAGTTTTACGTAACTATTTTTCCTGCTCGCGAAGTGCCAACTTTCGGCAAGTACACGCCGGAGGAATCGATGGCACACGTCACCACGCAGGACGTCTTGTCCGAAGCCGTCGTCGAAGCGCCCGGAACGGGCCGTGCCCCACGGGCCCGCGCAAACGCGCAACGTGTCGCCGAATTTTATGACATGCGTCCTGGCGAGGTCGTCGAGAGGGATGCCTTTCGCCAAGCGCGGCAGATGCGCGACGAGTGGCGGCGCCAGCGTTACGCGCGGCTGAGCGAGCGATAAGGCTCGCTTACCCAAAGAGATCACGCAAGCTGCTGGTACCGATTTGACTTTACGGTGCGTGTCCGCACATTGATCGGCCATGCAAAATCTCAAAATCGACGGCGAGCGGCTGTGGGACGAGCTGATGGAGACCGCCCAGATTGGCGGCACGCCGAAGG
>Ga0190275_10003077_pt1 | contig 11859 bp, 8 predicted proteins | sample Popmic550T_FD_133745 | JGI IMG/M metagenome (GOLD analysis project Ga0190275, IMG submission 133745) | Populus adjacent soil microbial communities from riparian zone of Yellowstone River, Montana, USA - 550 T | ecosystem: Environmental > Terrestrial > Soil > Riparian zone > Trees stand | place... | reverse complement strand
GTCGTAGTACTTGCTCGCGCGATACTTCTTGTTGGTGAGATCGATGGCGAACAGGCCATAGAAGTAACGCGGCTGGCTTTGCAGGCTCTCGGCGATCTGGCCGAGATTGCGCGCGAGTATCGCGTTGCGCGGCACTTCGGTTTCCCAGGCGGTGTCCAGCGCCCAGGCGGCGCACGTCAGGTGCGACGCGCCGCAAATGCCGCATGCGCGCGGCGTGACGACGAGGCCCGCCTGGGGATCCTTGTCGCGCAATATGATCTCGAACCCGCGGAAAAGCTCCGCCTGGGTCCAGGCATTCACCACCACGCCGTCCTGCACATCGACGCGAACGTCGAGGTCGCCCTCCACCCGCCCTACGGGAGAAATGTCGAGCGTCTGCACGGATCCCATATTGTTCTGACTCCTTATGCCAGCTCGGGCCCTGTCTCGTTATACGACGAAGATGTCCTGCTCCGCCCAGGCCGGCGATGCGCTTTTGGCGCCGGCGGTCAGTGCGATATAGCCTTTCTTGTTCACCCCGAGCGGCAGTTCCTTGGGAACGCCCATCACGGTCTGGGTCTTGAACACGGTTCCGGGCGCCAGGTCGAAGAACGGGAACTCGGGCTCGGTGCATCCCAGGCAAGGCATTCCCGAACGGGTCTTCGACGACTGACGGTTCCAGAGGATGCGGTTGCAGGGCGAGTGCGTCATCGGCCCACGGCAACCCAGGTCGTAAAAGAGACACCCCTTGCGCTGGCCGAACTCGGTCGCCGAGACCTTGTAGGCGAAGTGCATGTTCCGGGTGCACCCGGTCTGGGTGAAGCTCTGGAAGAAGGTTTTCGGCCGGTGGAATTCGTCCAGGGCGATGTCCGCACCGCGTCCGGTGGCCAGCGCCACGACGATCTGGGTCATCCAGTCCGGATGAGCGGGACATCCCGGGATATTGATGACGGGCAGCCCTGATTTAGACCGCCACTCGGCGCCGAGGGCGCCGCCCGGGGCGCGCTTGAGGAATTGCAGGCCGCGGGAATCGCTGGGGTTCGGCGCGGTGGCGGGGATGCCGCCCCACGTGGCGCAATCGCCCATCGCGACCACGTACTGGGCCGCGTCGGCCAGTTCCTTCATCCACTGCTTCATCGGCCGGCCCGCGAAGCGGTTCCATTCCCCCGTGCCGTTGGGGGCGTGCACCACGGTGCCTTCGAACACGAAGATATCGAGCGGAATCTCGCCTGAGATGCAGCCGCGCAGGATGTTCTGCACGTTGTCGCCGATTTCCACGCCCAGCGACGGGTGCCACAGCATATTGATCCCGAAATCGGTGACCAGATCGCAGGCGCTCGGCTCGTCGGCGTTGAGAAACGACATCGTATTGCCCGAGCACGCACCACCCTGCAGCCATAAAAGGTTAGCCATCGACCTTGCCCCTTCTTATTGTGTGCGAAACGCGCGGTTGCTGCGGTGCGGACCGCTAGTCCATGCAGTTTCGCACATCCGGCGCAAATAACGTACCCAGTAGAGCTCCACGCCGGTCGTTCTCAACCTCAACTTCCCCGCCCACCCGCCGTTAAGGACGCTTGACCCGTTATAAGAACGGGGGTCAGCGCCAGGATATGCCGGATAACCGCGTATTTCCCGTCGTTCGGCCCCGAGGATCGGCCCAATGACCGGCACTTATGATATCTGGCTTGTCGCGCTCTCTTACGTAGTCGCCGCACTGGCAGCCTACGTCGCGCTGACGCTCGCTTCCCGCGTTTCGGCCTCCCAAGGCCGCCTCGCCACCTATTGGCTGATGGGCGGCGCGGTTTCCATGGGAACCGGCATCTGGTCGATGCACTTCATCGGCATGCTCGCGTTCCGGCTCCCGGTACCGATGTCTTACGACGTGGAGATCACGCTCGTGTCGATGCTGATCGCGATCCTCGTCTCCGGCTTCGCGCTCTTCACCGTCAATCGAAACAAGCTCTCGGTACGGCGGCTCCTGGTGTCCGGCGTGCTCATGGGCGCGGGCATCGCCTGGATGCACTACACCGGCATGGCCGCGATGCCGATGTCGCCGCCGATCCGGTGGGACCCGACGCTCTACGCCGCGTCGATCGCGATCGCGATGGCGGCATCGATCGTCGCACTTTGGATTGCATTCAATCTGCGTTCCGAGACGCTGGCAAACGTGATGGTCAAGCGGGTCGGTGCAGCGCTCGTGATGGGCGTGGCGATCACTGGCATGCACTACACCGGCATGGCGGCGGCCAATTTCGCGCCGGACGCGGTCTGCCTGGGCAACCCGCAACAGGTAAGCAACCTTTGGATGGCGACGACGATCGGCGGCTGCACGCTGCTTTTCCTCGCCGCGACCATGCTCATCTCAATTATCGATTCGCGCCTCGCCTCGAGCACGGCTCAGCTCGCGGAGTCGCTGCGGGTTGCCAACGAGCAGCTGACGGGCGAGATCGTCGAGAGGCGCCGCGCCGAGGAAGCCCAGCACGCCAGCGCCGCGGAGCTGCGGCTCATCACCGACCAGATGCCGGCGATGCTCGCTTATTTCGACACCGATTTCTTCTACCGGTATCACAACAAGGGCTTCGAGGAATGGTCGGGCTTCGCGTCCGACCAGATCGACGGCCGGTATCTGCCTGAAGTCATCGGGGCGGAAGACTTTGCCGCGATCCAGAGCAGGACGGCGCAGGCGGTGTCCGAAGGCCGGATGTTCTTCGAGACCGCGCGCGTCACGCGTGACGGCAAGCACCAGCATCTCGAGACCACGCTGGTGCCGCGCTTCGGCGATACGGGCGAGGTGGTCGGCTATTACACGATGATCGCGGACATCACCGAGCGCAGGCAGATGGCCGGATTGCAGATCGCGATCGAGGCCGCTGAAGACGCCAATCGCGCGAAATCCGAGTTCCTCGCCAGCATGAGTCATGAAATCCGCACGCCGATGAACGGCGTGCTCGGGATGAGCGAGCTCCTGCTGGACAGCGACCTCACCAAGACGCAGCGGCGCTACGCCCAGAACATCCGGAACTCGGGCGACGCGCTCCTCAACATCATCAACGACATCCTCGATTTCTCGAAGATCGAGGCGGGCAAGCTCGAGCTCGAGACCGTCGACTTCGACGTGCGCGAAGTCGCCGAGGAAGTGGCCGAGCTCCTGGCGGGCCGCGCCCACGCCAAGGGCCTCGAGCTTGCGTGCCAGATCGACGACGACGTCCCCGCTGTGCTGGGCGGCGACCCCGGACGGCTGCGCCAGGTGCTCATCAACCTCGTCGGCAACGCGGTGAAGTTCACCGAGCGCGGCGAAGTGCTGATCACCGTGAAGCGCGCCGCCGAGAACGGAACGGCTTCGACGCCCGGCGGCACGTTCCTGCGCTTCGCCGTGCGAGATACCGGCATCGGCATCTCGCCCGAAGCCCGCGGACGCCTCTTCAAGGCGTTCAGCCAGGCCGACGGCTCGACCACCCGCAGGTTCGGCGGCACCGGGCTCGGCCTCGTCATCTGCAAGCAGCTCGTGGAAATGATGGGCGGCGAGGTCGACATCGCGAGCCGTCCCGGCAAAGGCTCGACCTTCTGGTTCACGGCACGGTTCGAGACGCACGAAGCGGCCACCGCAGGCGTCGCGGTCAAGAACGACCTCTCCGGACTGCGCGTGCTCATCGTCGAGCACAACCAGACGAGCTGCACGATCCTCCAGCGTTACGTGATCGCCTGCGGCATGACCAGCGCAGCGATCGACACCGCGCAGGGCGCCCTCACCATGCTGCGCAGGGCCGCGGCGCAGGACAAGCCTTACGATATCGCGCTCATCGACACCAAGATCCCCGGCATGCATTCCATAGAGCTCGCCAAAGCGATCGCCGGAGACGTCGAAATCCAGAGCACGCGACTCATCATGCTGAACGCGCTGGCGGCGCGCGAGATGCCGGAAGCCGCGCGCGCTGCGGGCGTCGCTGCCTATCTCAACAAGCCGGTGCGCCGTGCGGAGCTGTTCCAGTCCATCGCCGGCGCGATGGGCGCGCCCCAGGTCGAGACCGTGCCCGCACGCTCGGCCGAAAGTGAGGAGGCGCCCCTCGCCGCGCACGTCCTGCTGGTGGAGGACAACAGCGTCAACCAGGAGATCTGTGTCCAGATGCTCGTCAGCCTGGGGTGCGACGTCGAAGTCGTCGAGGACGGGCGCGCAGGGCTCGAGGCCGCGTTCAAACGGCGATACGACGTCGTGCTGATGGATTGCCAGATGCCCGTGATGGACGGGTTCGAGGCCTCCGCCGCGATCCGCGCCCGCGAGCACGAAGCCGCCGGCGCGTCACCCGAACGCATGCCGATCGTCGCGCTGACGGCCAACGCGATGGCCGGCGATCGCGAGCGCTGCCTCGCGGCAGGCATGGACGACTATCTGTCGAAGCCTTTCAACAAGGATGCCCTGCGCGCGGTGCTCGAGCGCATACTCAAGGGCGCGCCGCAAACCGCGGCCGCGAAGGCGGACACTGCCCCGGCCGCCGCTCCCCAGCCCGTCATGCGCATCGTGAGCCACGAGGCACCGGCGAAGATGTCCCCCGAGTCGGCGATCCTCGACCAGAAAGCGCTCGACAACATCCGCAAGCTGCAAAAGCCCGGTGCGCCCAACATCCTCGACAAGATCATCACCCTGTTTTTCCAGGACGGCGTGCGCCAGATCGTGAAGATGCGCGATGCCGTCGCTGCGGGCGATACCAACGTGCTCAAACGCGCTGCGCACACGCTCAAGTCGAACAGCGCGAACCTCGGCGCTCTCGAGCTCGCCGAGTCCTGCAAGGAGATGGAATTGCAGGCCGGAAGCGTACACATCACCAATGCAGACGCCGTGATTACGCGCATCGAGCTCGAATATGCCCGCGTCTGCGACGCGCTGGCAGGCCAACGCGCTCAGGCGTGAATGACTCCCTGGAATAGCCCATGAAACACGCATCGCCCGCCCCGCTGATACTCGTCGTCGACGACGACATGACCATGCGTCTCCTCGCGAGAGAAACGCTGGAGCAGGCCGGTTTCAGAGTCGAGGAGGCCGAAGACGGCCAGGCCGGGGTGGACGCTTTCACCGAGCTTCGTCCCGACGTGATCCTGCTCGACGTGATGATGCCGGTTCTCGACGGATTCGAGGCCTGCGCTGCGCTCCGCCGGCTCGAAGGCGGCGCCTGCGTGCCGATCCTGATGATGACGGGGCTCGACGATTCGGACTCGATCAACCGGGTCTACGAAGTCGGCGCGACCGACTTCATCACGAAACCGATCGCGTGGCCGATGCTGAGCCACAGGGTGCACTACGTGCTGCGCGCCAACCGCGCATTCCTGGACCTCACGCAGAGCCAGGCCCGTCTCACCAACGCGCAGCGCATCGCGCAGCTGGGTCACTGGGAATGGCACGTCGGGACGGACGCGGTGCAGCGCTCGGAGGAAGTGTGCCGCATCCTCGGACGCTCACCGCAGGAGCTGCCGGCGACGCATGACGCCTTCCTCGAAGTCATCCATGCCGAGGACCGGCACCTGGTGGATGACGCGCTCGATGCGACGCTGCACCGCGAGCGCCCCTTCAACCTCGACTTCCGGATCGTTCGCCCCGACGGCACTGTCCGCATCGTTCACGAGCAGGGCGAGCTCGTCTGCGACGCGGCCGGCAAGCCCTCCTTCGTGCAGGGCACGACCCAGGACATCACCGACCGCAGGCTGGCGGAGGAAAAGATTCACCAGCTCGCGCTCTACGACACCCTGACGGGGCTGCCGAACAGGCATCTATTCAGGGAGCAGCTGAACCACGCCGTCGCGCGCTCGGAGCGCACCGGTGAGCTGCTGGTCATGCTCTCGCTGGATCTCGACCGCTTCAAGCGCATCAACGACACGCTGGGCCACAAGGTGGGCGACCTGCTGCTCAAGGAAGCCGGAATTCGCCTGAACGATTCGGTTCGCCAGAGCGACTGCGTCACCCGCCAGGATACCGACGGCAGGACCTGCGTCGCACGCCAGGGTGGTGACGAGTTCACCGTGATGCTGACCAACCTCGCCCACGCACAGGATGCGGCCAAAGTGGCGCGGCGGATCCTGGAAGCGCTTTCCCAGCCGTTTCACGTCGCCGGCAACGAAGTCGTCCTGTGCGCGAGCATCGGCATCGCCGTCTACCCGCTCGACGGCGTCGACGGAGACAGCCTGCTCAAGAACGCCGATGCGGCGCGTAACTACGCGAAGCAGCACGGCCGGAACAACTACGAGTATTACGACGGCAACATGAACACCAGCGCCGTGCAGAAGCTCACGCTGGAAAGCAATCTGCACAAGGCGCTCGAGCGCAACGAATTCAGCCTCTTCTATCAGCCCAAGATCGACCTCGTCGACCGCGCGGTCGTCGGCGTCGAGGCGCTGATCCGCTGGCGGCACCCGGAGCTGGGTCTTGTGTCCCCGGCGGAGTTCATCCCGCTGGCGGAAGAGACCGGGCTCATCCTGGCGATCGGGGACTGGGTACTGCAGACCGCCTGCGCCCAGATCCGCGCCTGGCGCGACGCCGGGCTTACCCCGGTGCCGATCGCCATCAACCTTTCGGCGAAGCAGTTCCACCAGCAGAACATCTGCGAAAGCGTCACGCGGGCGCTCCAGGTCTACGCCGTCGAGCCGCACCTGCTCGAGCTCGAGATCACCGAAAGCGCCGCGATGCAGGACGCGGAGGCGACCACGGCTACGCTGCACAAGCTGAAAGCGATCGGCGTGCGCATCGCGATCGACGACTTCGGCACCGGTTACTCGAGCTTGAGTTACCTCAAGCGCTTCCCGATCGACTCGCTCAAAATCGACCGTTCGTTCGTCACCGAGCTTCCCGGCAACCAGGACGACGCGTCGATCGCGCAGGCGGTGATCACGATGGGACACGCGCTGCGCCTCAAGATCGTTGCAGAAGGCGTGGAGAACGAAGCGCAGCAGGATTTTCTCGCGGCAAATTCCTGCGACGAGATGCAGGGCTATTTCTTCTCCCGGCCGCTCCCCGCCGATCAGTGCACCCTGCTCCTCGCGCAGCATGAGCTCGACCTCGCGGCCACGAACGGCACGCCCACGCTCGCCGTAGCCTGATCCATTCAGGCTGCGCGCCGGAATTCACGCCGGCGCCTTGTCATCCTTTTCCGTTCATCCGCGTTGACGTCCATACCGGCACGCTGCTGGCATGCGGCACCCGGGCGTGCTACGTTGGCACCAACAAGAAAAGCAAGGGAGCACGAATGTCGCAAGCCACGCGCGTATCCACGCGTTCTGCACCCCACGCAACGCGCACCGCGCGCGGCATTCGTGTAATCCTCGCCGCCGCCGGCCTCGTGCTTGCGAGCGCAGCCCTCGCCTATCCCCTCACTCTAACCACGCGGCTCACGCCGGTGGTCGATACGCAGGCCAAACGACCGCCCCGCACCGCCGCGCCCGCGCAGCCGACGGTCTCGCGCATGAACGCCGCGGTCACCACGGTGAGCCGCACCCGGCCGCACCAGGCGGGTTACGTGCACTACTTCGTGATCACCGGGCCGGACGGGGAAGCCGAGACGCAGGTGGGGGTCGAGCTCCCGGGCGACCGAATCGCGTGGTCGTTCCCCGAGACCGGCGTATCGATCGCGCCGTTCATTACCGCCGGCCAGGTCACCGCGAATGGCAAGTCGTACGACGTCGAGCATCTCTACGGCATACGGCCCTTTCAGAACGGGGACGCGATGGCGCGGCTGCGGCGCGATCTCGACGTGCGAGTGGCGACATGGCTCGACGCGAAGACCCCGTTCTGCGACGAAGAAAATCCATCGAGCCGGTCGTGCCTGAGTTGCCTCGGCTTCGTGCTCCGTGTCCTGTACCCCGGCGTCTCCGGCGGGTTGCCCGTATTGCCCGCCGACTTTCGAAGCGTGCGCAAAGACCTCTACACCACCGAGGACCTGCTGATGTACCTCGCGGGTGTTCGCATCGACGTGCCGCGGCAGGCGCGCCTGAAGCGCATCGATGCGATCAAGGGGCCCGAGCCCATGCGTGAGGAGCTCGTGCGCATCGCGACGGAAGTCGTCGTCGACGGTGCAAACACTTCGGTCGCGCAATCCGGCGTGCCCAGGCCCGCGCTCGCGAAACCGCGCTCGACCGGGCGATCGATGGCTGCATCGTCGAAGCGCGGGGTAGCTCGGCGCGGGTCGTAGGGACGGCGCTCGCCTTCGCTCCGGCCTGGCCGCCCCACGAACAGCGTCAGCCTTTAGTGCGGCTGCGGTACTCGCCGGTGCGCGTGTCGACTTCGATCTTGTCACCGGTCGCGCAGAAGAGCGGAACCGGAATTTCAAAGCCGGTATGGAGCTTCGCGGGCTTAAGCACTTTGCCCGATGTATCACCGCGAACGGCCGGCTCTGTGTATGCGATCTCGCGAACCACCGTTTGCGGAATCTCGACCGAAATGGGCTTGCCGTCGTACACCACCAGCTCGACCGGCATCCCGTCCTCGAGGTAGTTCAGCGCGTCGCCGAGGTTTTCCTTGTCGACCTCGAACTGGTTGAACTCGTCGTCCACGAACACATACGACGGGTCGGCGTAATAAGAGTACGTCACTTCCTTACGCTCGAGCTGGACTGTGTCGAACTTCTCGTCGGCCCGGTAGACCGTCTCGCTCATGCTCCCCGACAGGATGTTGCGAAGCTTCATTTTCACGACCGACGCGTTGCGCCCGGACTTGTTGAACTCCGCCTTGAGGACCACGAGCGGATCCTTGCCGACCATGATTACGTTGCCTACCCTGACTTCCTGTGCCGTCTTCATGGCCGCCTCATATCTCTTTGAAAAAGGGAGCTATTTTAGCCGTTTTTTACTTTCCGCCGCCAGAAGCACCGAAGGTTGCCGGCGAGGTCGCCGAGGCTGGCCAGGCGCTCGGCCCACGCTGCACCATGCTGCCGGAGTAGCCCCTGCGAGGCCTGGAGCGCCCGCCACGCGGAGGCCGGCGTGACTCCCGGGGCCGCGATTTGGTTCCAGATGCGACTCATGTCCCAGACGGCGTCGCGCGGGCCGGATGGGAGGCCCGTCGAGTACGCCTGCATGAAGGCCTCGAGCTTCGCCACGTGGGCGCCTTCCGGCTGAGGATAGGCCTGCCACACGAACGGGCGCGCGGCCCATTGAGCGCGCACGAAGCTGTCCTCCCCGCGCACGAAATTGATGTCGCACGCCCACAGGAGCTCGTCGTATAGCGCCTGCGGCATGAACGGCACGACCCTCACCTCCAGCGCCCCGCGGCGCAGGACGCGGCCTGGGGCGGGATCACCGGCCCCGAAATAATCGAGCGCGAGGGGCAGCGCCCGCCCTTCCGGAAGCGCGACCACGGTCGACGCCGGCCCTTCCGACCAGCACTCGAGGAGCTCGCGCAAAGGCGCGCTCTCGTACGAGAACACCGAGACGGTCGTTGAGCCGGGGCCCGGCGGTTCATGCCCCAGGGTGCGCCACAACGCCGCGCTCGCCGCATCGTCGAAGCGGTCGCGCCGCGCGAAAAGCTCGCGCTCCCGCAGCAGCCCGCCAGTGCCTTCGACGAAACCCGGAAAGAAGTAGTAGCGCTCCAGCGCGACGCGCGGCGGCGGCGAAGGCCGGCCGTGATGCGCGGGCACCCACGGCTCGGCGCTCAGGTATTCGAGCACGAGCCAGAGCGGGCGCTGCGCTGCCGCCGCCATGGCCGCGACATAAGGCTCCGGCAGGCCGCCCCCGAAGGCCTCGACGACGACCTGCGCAGGCATCGCGGCATCGAGCGGACCGGTCCAGCGCCGGATCGCCACCGTGTCGACTTCCTGCGCTTCGCGCGCAGCCGAGATTTCCGGGTTGAGGCGCTCGAGGGGGGACACGTCGTCGATCCAGAGACGCACGCGGTCGCCGTGCTCGAGCGCGAGCTGCCGCGCCAGACGCCAGCACACCGCCGCATCACCGAAATTGTCGACGACGCGGCAGAAGATGTCCCATGTGTATGGCGTGCTCATCATTCGCTGCCGGCGTGGATTATCCCGTGTCCCGCCACACTGTGGGAGAATCCGCGGCGTGCGCTTCGTACCCTGCGGCGACGCCGCGCTTGCCGTTCAGTTCGACGAGCTGCCTTCCGCATCGCTCGCGCGGCGGATCGCCGCACTTCGGGAAAGGCTCGCATCCGACCTTGCGGCCGGCGTGATCGAGAGCATTCCCGGTCTCGCGTCGCTCACCGTGCTTTTCGATCCCGAGGGGACGTCGCCCGAGGCGGTGGAGCGTCTGGTGCTTCGCTGCCTCGCGTCCGCCCACGCACCCGCAGGCGACACGCGCCGATGGCGGATACCGGTGTGTTACGAAGGCGAGCTCGCGCCCGACATCGAGGACGTCGCCGCCGCGTGCGGGCTCAGCGCCTCCGGCGTCGTCGCCGCGCACAGCGCCCGCGAGTACGTCGTGTACCTGCTCGGGTTCAGCCCCGGCTTTCCCTATATGGGCGATCTCGATCCGCGCCTCGCGCTGCCGCGGCGCGCGAATCCGCGGCCTCAGGTACCCCGAGGCTCCGTCGCCATCGCCACCACGCATACTGCGATCTATCCCCAGAGCACGGCCGGCGGATGGCACCTCATCGGCGCTACACCCGTGACGCTGTTCGCCGCGACGGCGACCCGGCCGGCGCTGCTTTCCCCGGCGGACACGGTAATCTTCGAGCCGGTCACGCGCGAGACCTTCGATACGCTCGCGCGCGAGTTCGCCGCAGGCCGCAAGCTGGCGCCGGAATGACGGCCGAAGCGCTCATCGTCAAAGCGGGGATCGCCACGACGGTGCAGGATCTCGGGCGCGTGGGTTATCGGGCCTGTGGCGTGCCGCACTCCGGTGCTCTCGATCCGCTGTCGCTGAAGCTCGTGAATCGGGTGGTGGGCAATCCCGCGGGCACGGGCGTGCTCGAGATGCTTTATTCCGGCATCGTGCTGGAAGCGCGCGGGGGTGCGATTCGTGTCGCGCTCGGAGGCTCGGAAGCGACGATCGAGACATCCTCCGGCGTCACGCTGCGCAACGTTCCGCGCTGGCAGAGCACCCTCGTGCATGCAGGCGAGCGCCTGCGCGTCGGACCGATCGTCGATGCCGCCGCTGCGTACCTCGCGTTTGAAGGCGGTTTCGCGATCGCGCCCGTTCTCGGCAGCCTGTCGACTTACTTACGCGGCGAGCTCGGCGGCTGGCGCGGACGCGCCCTGCGCTCGGGTGACGTCCTGCCGCTCGCTCGCGACGCGCTCGAAAGAACCGAGCAGCGCCTCGCCGAGGCGCCGAGCGTGGCGATGCCGCGAACGCTGCGCGTGCAGGCGGGCCCGCACCTCGAGCGATTCGGACGCAATGCCCTGGCGACATTCCTCGAGCGTGACTATATGGTCACCCCTGCATCGGATCGCTCGGGGCTGCGGCTCGAAGGCGCGCGGCTCGATCACGCACAGGGCTACGATCTCCCGTCGGAAGGCGTGGTGCCGGGATCGATACAGGTGCCGGGGTCTGGGCAGCCCGTTCTGCTGGTCGCGGACCATCCCACCGTCGGCGGATATCCGAGGATCGCCACGATCATTTCGGCGGACCTCGCCGCGGCAGGGCGTCTTCGAATCGGTGCGAGCGTGCGCTTCTCGCGGGTGGATGCGGAGGAGGCTGCACGGGCCCGTGACGAGGCGCATGCGGCGTACACGCGCATCGCCGACTCGCTCCGCTCGGGGAGATCTCACGATACAGAGGTATACCCAGATTTTCCTCCGTAACTCGCTCCGCTCGAGGGGATGTCACGATACAGAGGGAAACCCAGGTTTCCCTCCGTAACTCGCTCCGCTCGAGGGGATGTCACGATACAGAGGGAAACCCAGGTTTCCCTCCGTAACCTCCTTTCCTTAAGTGCTGTGGAGCGGCCGGTGC
>Ga0190275_10003076_pt1 | contig 11865 bp, 8 predicted proteins | sample Popmic550T_FD_133745 | JGI IMG/M metagenome (GOLD analysis project Ga0190275, IMG submission 133745) | Populus adjacent soil microbial communities from riparian zone of Yellowstone River, Montana, USA - 550 T | ecosystem: Environmental > Terrestrial > Soil > Riparian zone > Trees stand | place... | reverse complement strand
TTCCCGTGCAGGTTGTCCGTCCACCCTACCGCGTACTCCCACTGACCCCGGGTCACGTCCTGTGGTCGCCGGTCGCGCAAGCTGCGAATGTCCGACAGGACACGGTAGTACCACTCGCGGTGCTGACGTTCGGGCTCGATGTACCCGAAGGCGGGGGCGACCCCGCCGGAGCGGTGGCCGAACGAATGGTGCGGCGCGGCGGATACCAGTTGGTGGGCCGGTCCCTCGGCGCTTCGGCGCGACCCGGACCGCAGCCCGAATAGTCGAGTGCGACCCGACGGCGACCCCCGACCGACTGTCGTGAGAGGAACCCCGCGGCCGGCGGGGACGGGGTAGTGTTTGCCTCGATCGACCCGTCAACCGCGGGTCAGCGGTCGGAAAGGCAAAAACACCCTAGAAAAACCGGCCCGCTTGAGTTGACAGGACCGCGGCTTCATAGTCATGAAGCTCACCTGCCCGGCGGCGAGCGCTGCACCAATGCTACTCGCTGTCGAGGCCGCGGTCTGCTGCAGCGCGGGGTTCGGCGGGCCTTTGGCCGCTCAAGCCCGCGCCCACTTGCCGATGTCCTTGAACACGAACTCGCCCTCGATCTCCACCTGCGTCAGCGGCTTGCTGCCGTCGTAGTAGTTCACGTCCCGGACGACGGCCGTCCACCGCAGCCAGAACCGATTCCCGTCACGCGACACCACCCGGATACGATTGTCCCGCAGCGGTTCGTGCTCGCAGTAGTACAGTAGCGACATGCACGAGTCCTCGTCGTCGGACTTGGTGCCGGGGATGACGAACTCGCGGCCGACGAGTTGGTCGGGGTCGAGTTCGGGCAGGTCGATCCCGACCTCGGCGTTCGGCGACATGCCCATCTCGGCCGTGTCCTCGCACTGCCGGATGGCGTCGGCGTCGGCCGACACCTCGAACCAGAGGGTGACGCCCGACCCCTTGACGTAGGCCCACATCACGGCCGTCTCGAAGCGGTACACCTCGTCGCCATTAAAGCGGTGGAGGATGAACCGGCTCTCGGGTGGCTTCGCCTTCGCCCGACGCTTCCCCACCCGGTCACCCTCCGCCACCGAACAAACAGCTCAGCAGCCGCCGGGATAGCAGATCACGCCCGGGGCAGCCGAGCCAGCGAAAACCGCCAATGAGCTGGCGGTCTGCTGCAGCGTGGGGTTCGGCCCGCCCCCTACGCGGTGATCGGCCGATACATGACTTCCGGGATGGGCCTTGCGAACTCCGAGCCACGGCCCGGCATTGTGATGTGGCCCTTCGGGTCGAACGGAACAGATGCCGTCTTGTACTCGGCCCCGGTCATCCGGCGTTCGATCCGCTCCAGGGTCGTCATGATGTCGCGCTCCGTGGCGTCATCCGCGTCGGCGGCCGAGCCGTACTCCGAGCAGAAGTACTCTGGGTCCGAGTACCAGTACACCCGCAGCAGCGTCCCGGCGTCGGTGTGCGGGTTCTCGACCAGAGCGTGGATCGGCTTCTCCCGGCCGTCCCGCGCCCAGTGCGCGGCGAAGAAGTCGAGCTCCTCCGGGCTGGCGCAGGTCCGGAGGAAGTCGGCCCGCTCCCGGTGCAGCTCCCGGAGCCGCCGCTTCTCGTGCTCGTCGAGCGCGTGCTTGTCATCGACCTCCGGGTCGCCCGACCCCTCGCCAACGAGCCGCATGATCTCCTGCTGACGGTTCTCTGGCAACGCCATCCGGTGCACCCTCCGGGGCCGAACAAAAAGCTCAGCAGCCGCCGAGCCGGCTACCACGACCGATGCCCACGCGGCAGCTGGAAAGCGCCAGTGAGCCGGCGGTCTGCTGCAGCGTGGGGTTCGGCCGACCCGTTACGCGGTGCCGGTTACGTTACCCCACCGCCCCGTTCGTGGGCGGGTCCGGGCCGGGGGTATGTGGGGAGTGGGCAGAGGCGGTTGTGAGGCCGGCGCCGATACGGTAAAGGAGCACCACGAGGTCGCGGGCAGCGATGCCAGCGCACGTAAGCACCAGAGCCGCCAACACCCACGCGAACCATGCATCGGACCCCGAGAAGAAGAGCCTATCAAGCGCGGCGGCCCACCACTCGGGGCTGCCGCTCGGGGTCACACCGGTCATGCTTGCAAAGGCGAAGCATACGACGAGGTACCACCCGCTCGGCACACCCACCAGTGTGGCGAGCAACAGGCGCGTGACTAAGACGTCCGAGCCAACGTGCTTTGCCATCGCTGTGCCTCTGGGTGCCGAACCATGTTTAGGCGTACTCGCCGGGCTCGCGGCAGTCCCCGGTACCGCTCCGCGGCGGGCACCGCCCGACCGCTGGAGCGTACCGACCGGCGAGAGCGGTCGCAAAACGATTCCGCGGAACGAGCGTCCGCACCGGGCCGCCGCACACGTCACAGCGTCGGGCCGGTGTCGCCGGGGAGCATGATGCGGCGGATCAGCTTGATCGGCAGGCCGCCCTGCCGCACGAACTCGTCGTGGAAGCCCCGCAGCGTGAACGCCGCACCCTTCGCCCGCCGGTAATCCTCCCGCAGCTTGTAGATCTGCAGCTTCCCCAGCGTGTAATACAGGTACGTCGGGTTGTACGTGCCCCGCCGCGCCTCCTGGAACGCCACCTCCCCCTCCACGTACCCCTCCCGCATGAAGAACTCCTTCCCCTGCTCCACCGTCCACCCGGCCGTGTGCAGCTTGATCCCCGTCACGTAGCGGCAGTCGCGGTACAGCGCCTCGTGCAGCTGCGCCAGCCGCACCTTCGGGTCGCCGGCCCCGTAGCCCTCCTCCACGCACATCTGCTCCGCGTAGTGCGCCCACCCCTCCGCGTTCGTCCCGCAGAAGTACAGCTTCCGCACCTTCGTCGGGTACTGCTTCGCGTACAGGAACTGCAGGTAGTGCCCCGGGTACGCCTCGTGGATGGTGATGATGTCCAGCGCCGTCTTGTTGAACTGCCGCATGTGCTCCACCTTCCGCCGCACGTCCCAGTCCACCTCCGGCGGCGTCACGTAGTAGAACGCCTCCGTCGCCTTCGCCTCGAACGCCCCCGGCGTGTCCATCGACGCGAACCCGCCGGTGCGCATGAACGCCGGCGTCTCGGCGATCGTCGGCCGCACCTCCGACGGCACCGTCACGATGTTCTTGTCGTGGAGGAACTTCTTCGTGCGCTCGATGGTGCCGCGAGTCGCGGCGACGAGGTCCTCGGGCTTCGGGTGGTCCTCGGTCAGCGAGTCCAGCACCTCCCGCGGCGTCTTGTTCGGGTCGATGAGCTTGGCGGTGGCGACGAACGCCTCCTGGTCCTTCTTCAGGTTCGCCTCGCCGATCGCCAGCAGCCGATCGAGCGGGATGTCGAGCATCTCCTCGTAGGACAGCTTCTTCAGGAAGGTGTCGGCGCCGATGGCGAAATTCCCCTTCGCCCGCGGCAGCAGGTCCGTCTCGATCCACTTGGCCGCGGCCTCGAACGCGTCCGCGACGGGGCGGTTGGCGGCCTCGAATTCGGCGAGCAACTTCGCGTCGCCGCCGGCGGCGGTCTTGGCCCACGCGGGGAGGTCGCTGCGGAAGAAGCCGACCGAGCCCTTGGCGACGATGAGGCCGAGGTCGGCGAACTCTTTCGGCGGGTTCTGCACGTTGGCCTTCATGGCTTCGAGCAGCCTGGGGGCGGCCTGGAGGCGCCCGATGACGGCGCGGAGGCGGTCGGCAGGCGGCGCGAACGAGCGCTTCATCAGCAGGTCGATCCCCTCGGCCGGCTTGGTCAGGTACGGCACCGGGTTCCGCTTCCCCTCGGCGATCGTCTCGATGTCCAGCAGCTCGGCGAGGATGGCGTGGTCGAGCACGTCGGCGTCGATGGCGTCGGCCTGGGTGAGGATGCCGCCGCGGAGTGTATCGAGGCGGGCCTGGAAGCGCTTCAGGTGGGCGATGCGGAGGGCGACGCGGTCGGCCGAGAAGTCGGCGAGTTTGGTGTCGTAGTCGTGGACGCCGGCATACGTGGCCTGGTTGGGGTCCCAGGCGAACAGGGCGGCGTAGTAGTCGTCGGCGAAGGCGGCGAAGGCCGGCGGCTGGGCGGCGGCGGGCCGCGGGACGAGCGGCAGGGCGGCGAGCAGCGCGGCGAGCGGGGCGAGGAGGCGGAGGGAAGTCACGTGCGGCTCCGTGAATGCACCCGGGGCGTTCGACCGATTGCGACCGTGGCAAGGCGTCGGGTTGAAACGAGGTCGCGTTCCCCGCGGACTCCGGGGTGACGAAGCCCGGAAGGGGTCCGACCACGGAACGCGAGCTCGGGCCGTTAGTCTACAAGGGGCGGACGCGGGCCGCTCCCGAACCGGGTCTCACCCGGCGGCCCGTCGTTACCGACTTGTTACTCCCCTTCCGGCCGCTTCCCGGCTAATCTCCGGGCGCCCACGAGGAGGTCACGATGTTCTCGTCCGCCGTCCCGCTCGCCGCGTTCGCGCTGCTCCTGGCCGCGATGACCACCGCCCCGCTGCCCGAACAGCCGCCGAGCCGGGTGAAGGTGATGTTCGACCAGATGCGCGACGGGAAGTACCAGCGGGAGGACTTCACCTTCCCGAAGCTGGAGTGGTCGGACATCCCGGCGCTGCTGGACCGGGCCGAGAGCACCACGGAGCTGAAGAACTTCCCGACGAACCCCATCTCCTCGTTCCACATCCCGACACGCCCCGAGGGCGTGGTCGCGCTGTGGCTCGTCGAGGGGGTGCGGAAGGGCGGCAAGTACCCGTCGCTCAACCCACGCATTCTCCCCGCGGGGGACACCGCCGAGGAGCGGGCGGCGAACCAGAAGGCGCTGGCGGCGGCGTACAAGGGGTGGTGGGCGAAGGTGAAGCAGCTGCCGCCCGAGAAGGCCCGGGACGTCAACCCCCTCGAAGGAACGAAGCTCCAGTGGCAGTGACGACCGGCCGAACGGCTCACCCGCCAACTTCGGAGGGCACACCCGATTGCGGTCGAATTCGTGGTGACTTCTGTCAGGAGCGGTTATACTCCGGCGGGTTATCGTCCGAGTCCGTGCCGCCGGCCGGCGGCCGGGCCGACCCCCTCTCCCGGAAGCGGTGGCCGATGCGATCGTACTGCTTCGTCGTCGCGGCGGCGCTCCTTGGCGGCGCGGGCGCGGCGGCGGCCGACCCGCCGAACGTCCGCACCTGGGCGCTCACCCGCGACGCCGACGGCCGGCTGACCGTGGCCCGCGGCCCCGGCGGCCGCGAGGACAAGTACGCGTACCACCCCGGCGGCGGCCTCCGCGAGGTCCGGCGGGCGGACGGGTCGACCGTCGCGTTCGAGTACACCCCGGCCGGCGCCCGCCTCCGCATGACCGACACGCGCGGCGCTACCGACTACGAGTACGACGCCTTCGGCTTCCCCGCCCGCGTCACCACCCCCGACGGCACCGCCGTCCGCTACCGGTTCGACCCCCGCGGGCTCGTCCGCCGGGTCGAGCTGTCCGACAAGTGGTGGGTCACCTACGACTACGACCCGCTCGACCGGCCGGTCGCCGTCGACAGCCCCCTCGGAAAGGTCACCTACGCCTACACCCCGAACCGGAAGGTCGGCGGGAAGTACGAGCCGCTGGTCGTCCGCCGGCTGCCGAACGGCGTCGTCACCACCTGGACGACCGACGCCCGCGGCGAGCTGGCCCGGCTGACGCACGAGCGCGGCGGCGTGCTCCTGGCCGGGTGGGAGTTTACCCGCGACACCCGCGGCCGGATCGCCACAGCCCGCGATCTGAAGGCCGGCTCGACCCGGAAGTACGAGTACGACACGCTCGGCCGCCTCCGCTCGGCCTCGGCGCCGGGCGCGGAGGAGCGCTACGAGTACGGCCCGGGGAGCGACCTCGTCCGCGCCACCCGGGGCGGCACCACCACCGCGTTCACCCCCGGCCCGTTCGGCGAACTCGCCCGCGCCGGCGACGAGGCCCGCGGGTACACCCCCGCCGGCGAACTCGACCGCCGCGACGCGCCGGCCGGGCGGCACGCCTACCGGTGGGACGCGGCCGGGCGGCTGGTCGGCGTCTCGGCCGGCGGCCGCGAGGTCGCCTACGCCTACGACGGCGACGGGAACCTGGTCGAGCGGCGGGCCGGCGGCCGGGTCGAGCGGTTCGTCTACGACGTGACCGGCCCCGTGCCGGTGCTGCTGGCCGCCGGCCCGCCCGGCCGCCCGGCCGCGCACCACCTGCTCGCCCCCGAGCGCCTGGCCGTGACCGACGACCAGGGCCGGGCCACGTGGCTGCTCGAGGACCACCTCGGCAGCGTCCGCCTCACCACCGACGCCGCCGGCCGGGTGACGGGCACGGCCGACTACCCGGCGTTCGGCCACGCCGCCCCGCCCGCCGGCGCCGGCGGCGTCGGGTTCGCCGGCGAGTGGGCCGACCCGGACACCGGGCTCGTCTACCTCCGGGCGCGGTGGTACGAGCCGGCGACCGGGCGGTTCCTCTCCCCCGACCCGGTGCTCGGGAACCCGACCGACCTGGTGTCCCTCAACCGCTACGCCTACGCCGCGAACGACCCGGTGAACGCCGTCGACGCGACGGGCGCCTTTCCCACGCCGCCGCCCCCGCCGCCGTCCTTGCCGCGGTACGACGAGCTGGCCCGGCTGGCGCGCATGGGGCACGCGGGGCGCGTGTTCCCGGCCGCCGCCGCCCCGGCCGACCCGGTCCGCCGGCCCGACTTCTACGTGGTCTCCGGCGACCTCAACCTCCGGGGGGTGCGGCTGCCGCGGGGGGTGAACGTCGGCGGCGGGGCCGGGGTCGTGCTCGACCGCGACTTCCACCCGGTCGGCACCATCTCGGCCGGCGCCCGCCTCGGCTTCGACTTCCCGTTCCTGAAACTCGGCGCGTACTGGCTCCTCCAGCGCTCGCCCGCGACCCCGGCCGAGGTCCGCGAGTTCGCCGCGGGGTTCGACCTGTCCGCCCGCGCCAAGTGGGTCGAGGGGATCCGCTCGGGCGGGCGGTACGCGGTCGGCGTCACCCCGACCCCGGGCTGGTCGGTCGGCGGCTCCCGGACGGAACTCCTGTCCGACGTGCGCACCGGGCTCGACGCGATCGCCCACGGCCTGGGTGCGGCGCGGACCCCCGCGGCCGGGCGCGCCCCGAACCCGGCGCCGGTGGTCCGCGGCCCGGAGCCGCCGCCCCCGACCCCGGTCGTCCCGGCCCCGGCGCCGGCGGCCCGCCCGGGGACGGGTTGGCTCGTCCCGACCGCCGGCGTGCCGGGCGTGTCCGGGCCACCGGGCGCGCCGCGGGTCGGCGGCGTGTACCTCAAGCCGCTCCCGGCCCTCCTCAAGGACCTCGGCCCGATCCGCGGCCTCCAGTACGACGCCGAGAGCGGCCGCCTCGTCCTCCTCGGCGCGGGCGGCGAGGCGACCACGACCACGCGGCTCGACGCCGGCGACGTGGCCGTCGTCGTCCGCGCCCTGGCCGCCGGCGGGGAGTTCGCGTTCTCCATCGACCCGGTCGGCGACGGCACCGGCCCGGTCATGACCTGTCGGTACTTCGGCCCGATCGCCGGCACCCGGACCGGGCTCGTCTGCTTCTTCCAGACCGACCGGAAGATGAAGGACTTCGGCCTCGGCCAGGGGGCCGACGGGAAGGCGATCCTGCCGAAGGTGGACGGCATGCGCGACATGTTCGAGCTCGGGTTCGAGCGGAAGGTGGACACGAAGGGGCTGTGGAACCGGTTCTGGCTGTCCGCCGGCGACAAGATCGAGTGGACGACCGCCCCGGACGGCAAGACCCTGTGGTGCCCGTCGCCGGCCGTGATGGTGCGGACCGAGGTGATGATGATGCAGGGCGGCAAGCTGGTCCCGGCCGGCGGGCGGACCGACCCGGCGGCCGAGTCGTTCGCCCGGTTCATGACCGACAACTACGGCGCGATCGCGGAGAAGCACCCGGAGTTCGAGTCGCTGCGGCAGCTGGTCGGGCTGGTCGGGCTGCTCACCTGGGCGCAGCGCCACGTGCCCCCGGAGGAGTTCCAGGCGCTGGCCGCGGCGCTCAGCCCGGAGCCGGCCGCGACGCCGGTCACCACGCCGGCCGCCCTCGTCAAGCGGGAGCGGCCGATTGCCGGGGGGAAGCAAACCCTGTCGATCTACGGCGGCACCGACGCGCGGGTGACGCTGCCGGCGGTCATCCCGTCGTCGGCCGCGCTGGCGGGGCTGACGCCGGCCGTGCGGGCCGCCCTTCCCGCCGCGCCGGCGCCGGCGGCCGCCACGGTGCAGGCCGGGAACCAGACGTTCCGCGCCGTGACCGTGCCGCTCCGCCGCCGGGCGGAGGGGAGCCTGACGCGGGCCACGACCACCCTCCCCGCCTTCCCTCTCACCCACCACTACAACTCGACGCACACCGCGGTCGGGCCGTTCGGCGTCGGGCGGATGCTGCTAACGCCGGAACTCCAGCTCCGCGGCGACGGGGAGCTGAAGAGCCTCCACCTGAGCGACGCGTGGGGGCGGTTCGACCGCGCGATCACGAGCGCCCACTACGGCAACCCGACGCGCACGCCCGACAACACGCTGGCCCTGACGGCGCGGGACGGGACGACGCTGGAGTTCAACCCGAACGGCCGCCTCCTCCGGTACGAGCGAGCCGGGGAGAAGTGGGAGTATGAGTACAACGGCCGCCGACTGATGGGCGTGATCGAAACCCGCGGCGGGAAGGAGACCGGCCGGCTCGGCCTGACCTACGACGCGAACGGACTGGTGACCTCGGCCCGCGACCACACCGGGGCGGAGGCCGCCTACCGGTACGAGGGCCGGCGCCTCACCGGCGTGCGGACCGGGAACCGCGAGGTGGGGTACGAGTACGACGCCGATGGCTTCCTGGCGCGGGTGACCGAGGGCGGCCAGTCCCGCTCGTTCGCGTACACGCCCGACGGGCTGCTCCGCGGCGGCGCGCCGGCGGTGCCGGTCCGGCCCGCCCCCGAGCCCACCCCGGCCCCGCCGGCCGGCGTCCCAGCCGGCGTGCAACTGGTGCCGCAGAAGGGGAACGACCGGGTTCGCGAGCTGATCGTCGGCGGCGAGGTGGTAATGCGCGAGACGCGCGACGCCGCCGGCCGGCCGGTCGTGACCGAGTGGCCGGGCGTCCGCCGCGAGGAGCGGACGTTCCGCCCCGACGGCACCTGCGCGTCGGTCGTGGTCGAGGCGGGGGGGACGAAGGCGACGATTAAGTGCGACGCCCGCGGCGTGCCGGTCGAGATGACCGACCCGGCCGGCGGGGTCCACCAGCTCACCGCCCGCGCCGACGGGTGGGCGGTGCAGTCGCCGGCCGGCACGGGGCGCGTCGAAGCCAACGGGACTAGCGTCCGGGTGACGACCGCGGCCGGGGACGAGTGGTACGCCGAACCCGGCCTGATCCGGGCGACGCGGGCGGGGGTGGACACGTGGTGGGCGCGCAACGACCGCGACGAGGGGCACTGGCGGTACCGCGAGGGCGAGCCGGGCGCGCCCCGTGATGTCGCCACGGTCCGGTTCGACGCGGACGGGCGGGTGACCGAGTACCAGGACGTGGCGACGGGCCTGTCGGCCCGCGCGGCGTACGGCACCCGCGGTTCGACCGTCCGCACCCCGGACGGCCGTCAGTTCGTCGTCACCCGCGACACCGGCGGGCGGGTGACGCAGGTGCTGGAGGTGCCGACGGGGGGAGCGAACGTGGCCCCGCCGAACGGAGCACCGGCGAAGTAACCGACCCGGGGCGTTGCCCCGGGCTATGTTGTCCCAGGCCGTTGGCCTGAAAACCGAGCCGCCCTCTTCACCCCGAAGGGGTGGGACAGCATAGCCCGGGGCAACGCCCCGGGACGGGCCACGGCGACGGTTCAGGCGGATGTGATACGAGTCACACGAGTCGGGTTCTTGGTTGTCGCGTCGGCCGGTCGTGTTATCATGCACGGCACCGCTGTGGCCGCCTGGATTCTTCCGCTCGTTCTTACGGTCGCCCGCCGTGAACACGTCCTGGTTCCGCGTCCGCGAGGGGGCCGCCACCCGCGGCGTCCTCGTGCTCGACGCCTCCCGGGCGGCGACCGACCACTGGCCGGGGCAGCGCGCCCTCGTCGTCGGGGTCGGCGCCCTCCTCCCCGCCGCCGACCGGCCCGACGTGGCGTTCCTCGGCTCGGCCGAGCGGCTTTCCTACGACACGTTCACCCGCGACGCGGACCGCCGCTACGCCGCCAACGCCGGCCGCGGCCGCGTCACCGGCCCGCTGCTGGACGCGCTCGGCGGCGACCGGCCCCCGCTGGTCGTGGTCTGCGCCGTCCGCCCGCCGGCGGACCTGGCCGACTGGCGCGACGGCGCGGCGGAGGGCGTCGCCCTGGTCCGGCTCGACCCGGCGTCGCCCGGGGCGGACTGTCCCGAGTTGCCGTTCGACGCGGCCGCGATCGCCGCGGCGCTGACCCGCCGGCCGGGCACCGTCCGGGTACGGCTGCCGGGCGGGTTCCCGCTGGCGTGGGACAACCTCGCGTACCGGGCCGACGGGACCGACCTCGTGTCCGACGCGGGTGCGAATCCGGTTATGCGGGTGGCGTTCGCGCACACCGGCGAGGCGGCCGAGGTGCTCGCCGAGCGGGCGTGGGACGGGGGGGCGAGCGGGTCGCTGCCGGTCGAGCCGACGGCCCCCGACCCGGAGCCGACGTGGCGAACGCTGTCGGGCGTCGAGCAGAGCGTGGTGGAGGCCTGGCGGGACGGGCGCGCGGCGCGGTGCGCGGCGTGCGGCGCCCGGCACGACGCGGGGGCGGTGGCCTGTGCCGCCAGCGGCGGGTCGGTCCTCCCGACACTCGTGCGCGAGGCCGCCGGCCGCTTCGTTCGCATCCGGCTCGGGGTGATGGAGGCCACCTACCAGCCGGTCGCCGGGTCGGCCGCCGTCGTCGGCGGCGCGGTCGTCGCCCGGGACGGGGCGGGGGGGCTCGCGGTCTGGCAGCCCGGCCCGCCGACCGGCGGCTGGGTCCGGTCGACCGAGGCGTGGGGCGCGTTCGAGCCGGCCGGGTCCGCCGACGAGTTCCTGCTCGCGCTCCCTCCGGGGAAGCCGGCATGACCGCGCCGTGGGTGTACGACCGGACCGGCTTCCCGTACCTCGTCGTCCCCGCGGCCGGGGTCGCGGTCGGGCTGCTGCCGGTCCTGAAGGCCCAGGCCGAGCTCTACCTCGGCGACCCGGCCGGGCCGGGCGACGACTGGTACGACGAGGTTCTGGCGGTCGGCCCGCGCGCCGGCTGGCGGACGGTCGGCGCCGCCCCAGTCCGGCTGATCCTGACCGGCATCTCGGCCGAGGAGGCCGTCCGGCTGGCCGGGTGGGTCGGCCCGGGGTACCGGCTGCCGGACGTCCGCGAGTGGCGGGCGGCGGACGCCGCGCTCGGCGGGCTGTCGTCGGCCGACCTGGACGCGGCCGCCGCCGGCCCGGCTTGCCACCCGGCCGTGGCCGGCGTTCTGGCTCGGCTGCGCGAGGCGGGGCGCGCGACCGTGGCGGAACTGGCGCTGCTGGACGGCGGGGCGCTGGAATGGGTCACGCGTGCCGACCCGCCGCCGGGCGCCCTCGGCCGGCCGGCGGCGGTGTTGGCTCCCGGGTTGATCCTGAATCCGCAGGCGTTCGACCCGGTGGTCCTCATCCGTCCCGGCCGTCACCCGGCCTACGGGGTGCGCCTGGTTCGCCCGCTCGCCCCCGGGGAGGCCCGCCCGTGACGGTCGAACTCCGCGTCGCCCAGTTCGTTTACAGCAACGTCGAGGCCGCCGACTCCCCGACCGGCCGGCGCGGCCTCCAGGTGTTGCGGTGGAGCAAGCGGCTGGCCCCGGTTCAGCGAGACATTGCCCGACGGCTGGAGGACTACGACTGGCCCGCCGCCGACGCCGCGAAGGAGCCACCGTACCCGACCGTGCGGCGGACGTTCTTCTGGGTGATGAACGACGTCGTCATCGCCCGATCGGTGCC
>Ga0190275_10003075_pt1 | contig 11867 bp, 14 predicted proteins | sample Popmic550T_FD_133745 | JGI IMG/M metagenome (GOLD analysis project Ga0190275, IMG submission 133745) | Populus adjacent soil microbial communities from riparian zone of Yellowstone River, Montana, USA - 550 T | ecosystem: Environmental > Terrestrial > Soil > Riparian zone > Trees stand | place... | reverse complement strand
GCTGGACGACTGGGCCGGGTTCGCGCGCGAGAAGCCGCTGCTGGCGGCGCTCTTCGCCATCTTCCTGCTGTCGCTGGCGGGCTTCCCGCTCACCGCGGGGTTCCTGGGCAAGCTCTACATCCTGCGCGCGGCGATCGCCTCGGGGCTCACGGCGCTGGCGGTGCTGCTCGTGCTGACCTCGCTGGTGAGCTACTTCTACTACCTGCGCGTGATCGTGGTGATGTACATGACGCCCGGCCAGGTGGAGGGCGAGCACCGCGCCGCGCGGCTCCCCTCGCCGGCGATGGCCGGGGTGGTGATCGCCGCGCTGCTGGTGGTGGGGCTCTTCTTCGCCGGGCGCTGGCCGATGGGGTGGGCCGAGCGCAGCGCCGGCACGCTCTGGCAGGACGTGGGCGCCGGCACCGCCGGCGGCGCGCAGCCCGCCGGGCCGGTGGCGAGGGTGCCCTGAGCGGGCGATTGGGGACGGCGAGGGGTTGAGGGGGCCCGGCGCGGATGCGCCGGGCCTTGCGTTTCGCATGGCGATTGCACAGCATCCCGGCGAGCGGGCGGCTGGCGCAACGGCGGACTTACCGGAGCGTGTGATGGACGGGCGAGCGGACGACGGGGACAAGGGCGGCGAGCACGGCACGGGCGAGGCGATTCCCCCCGTGCAATCGGACGCCGGGACGAGCGCGGCCGACCTGGAGCCGGTGACGCCGGACGTGGCCGGCGGCGGATCGGCGCTGGATGCCGGCGGGGCCGCCGGCACGGCGGAGGTGGGCGAGCCCGTCCCCGACACGCCGGCCGCGGCGGTGCCGGCCGCGCCCGCGGCGCCGGTGCGGAGCGCGCCGGCGCGGCGGGTGGAGGACGGCGACCTGGGTGTCCCCGCGATCTGGGACGAGCCCGAGGCGCCGCCCGCGCGCGCCGGCCAGAAGCCCGCCGGCCGCCCGCCGCGCGCGGCGCCCGAGGCCGAGGAGCCGAAGCGGAAGGGGATGTTCGGCGTGACGCCGGGGCGCGCCGCGGCGGGGCTCACCGCGGCGGCCGCGGCGGCGTACGCCGTCTACCTGCTGGGCGCCGGCCGTGGACGCCGGCGCCCGGTGACGGAGCTGGCGAACGCGCTGGGGATGCGGCTGGACTACGTGCCCTGGGGCGACGTGCACTACGCGTTCTACGCGCGCGAGGGGCACGGGCGGCCGATCGTGCTGCTGCACTCGATCAACGCGGTGGCCAGCGCGCACGAGATGCGCCCGCTGGCGCGTGCCTTCCTGCGCGACCGCGACCGGCCGGTGTACGCGCTGGAGTGGCTGGGCTTCGGCCACAGCGACCGCCCCGAGATCGAGTACACGCCCGACGTGCTGGAGGACCAGCTCGAGCACTGGCTGGAGCGGGTGATCCGCCCGGCCGGCGGCGCGGACGTGATCGGCCTGTCGCTGGGGGCGACGTACGCGGCCGAGGTGGCGCGGCGGCGGCCGGACCTGGTGCGCTCGCTGGTGGCCATCGAGCCGTCCGGCCTGGGCGACGAGCCGGCGGAGATCGGGCGCGGGTGGGCGCGGCTGCTGTTCACGCTCCCCGGCGTGCAGCGCGCGTTCTACGAGCGGCTGACCACCCCCGAGGCGCTGAGCAAGTTCGCGCGCCAGCACCTGTTCACCCCCGACTTCGGGGTGCCGGACGAGTACGTGAACTTCGCGGTGGAGACGGCGCGGGTGGAAGGCGCCGCGCACCCGCTGGACGACTTCCTGAGCGGGCGGATGGCGCCCGACGAGGCGCTGGAGACCTTCCGCCGCCTGCGGCAGCCGCTGCTGGTGATCCACGGCACGGTGCAGAACCGGCGGATGGAGAACTACACCAGCCTCCCCGAGCTGGACGAGCGCCCCAACGTGAAGGTGGTGGCGCTCCCCACCGGCTCGATGCCGCACTGGGAGCACGCGCGCGAGGTGGTGCAGCGGATCCGCGACTTCCACGACTCGCTCGAGGGGCAGCGGCGGGCGGAGTAGTCGCGGGAGTGCGAGAGCGCGAGAGTGATGCGGATCGCGAAAAGTCGGTGCCGGGGCCCGAGACGGAAGAGCCGGATGCGGGCGTGTCCCTCCGCTGCGCTCCGGGCCGGGCTTCGCGCGCCGTAGGCAACGATACCGCCGTTGCCAACGGCGCCGAGCCGCCGGCGCGCCACGGCCTCGCCGCGGACCTGGAGGATCGGCGCGGGCGCCGGCGTCTCGGCCCTGCGGGCGCGAATCCCTCACGCAAACCGCTCTGGTCACGGAACGGAGCTCGTGCGATGCGTGTGAGTCGATCGCACGCTGATTCGTGCGCGGGGCGGGTGGATGGACGGGCGGCGGAAGGGCCTCCCGGCGCTGTCGCCCTTGCCGCGGAGGCAGCGGGGCGCGATCATGGGGGAAGCCGCTGGCGTGGCTGTACTTACGCCGGCGTCGGCAGCCGGATGTTTGGAGGGGCGCGCGTGTTCGTGCCGCGCGCCGGATGCAGTCGTTGTACGCCCACCACAGAGGGAGCGATGACGAGAGCGGCGCGATTCGCGGGTTGCGGGCTGATGCTGGCCGCGGTGGCCCTCGCGGGGTGCAAGAAGGAGGGCGACGCCAACGCCTCGGACATCGGCGCCGTGAACGTAGACACGGCGAACAACCAGTCGCTGGACGGCGTGTCGGACACGCAGCTCAAGGCGCAGGCGCAGGCGCTGACGCCCGAGCAGGCCGCCGCCGCCGGCGTGGCGGTGGACACCACGATCCACATGGAGAACATGTCCAGCGCCGACAGCACCCCCGGCGGCGCCGCCAACAACGACACCGCCGGCACACCGCCCCCGCCCGCCGCGGCACCGGCCGCCGCCCCCGCGCCCACCGCTCCGCCCACGCGGCCGTAGCTGGAAAGCGGCAGGACGGCAGCACAGGAGCCCCTCTCCGGGTCAGCCGGGGAGGGGCTTCGCCGTCTGGAGGAACGGCGGCCGGTCTTCGCCGGGACGGCGGAAGTGCGGCGACGCGTGAGGGATGCGCGCCCGGAGGGCCGGGAACGCGGCGGCCCGCCCGCACGGCCATCTCGGTCGAGACGAAGCCGGGGCGGGCCGCCGTGGGCCCGGCGCGGTTGGGCACAGTGGTATCGTGCCCTACCGCGCGCGCAGCCCGTTTTGGCGCCTGGGCGCCAAACACGCCCGAACCGCGGTTCAACGACACTTCGGAGGTGCGCGGCGGCCTGTCCGGCGGGGCTGAAAGAAAGTGAGCTAAATCCGTCCCCGAACACTCGTTCGGTTCTTGCACTATCCGTCACAAGCGCTAGAATGTCGCGCTCCGGGGCGCCCGCGTTTGCCCCGGCCATCAACCGACCCAAGGAGATGCGCGTGAAGAGCATCGTTTGCGTGAAGCGCGTCCCCGACACCGAGGCGCGCATCCGCATCGCCGGCGACGGGAGCACCATCGACCCGGCGGGCGTGAAGTTCGTGCTGAACCCGTACGACGAGTTCGCGGTGGAGGCGGCGCTGAAGCACAAGGAGGCCGCGGGACAGGGCGACGTGACGGTGATCAGCGTGGGCGACGCCACCAGCGCCGAGACGCTGCGCACCGCGCTGGCCATGGGCGCCGACGCCGCCGTGCTGGTGAAGGCCGACCGCAGCGCCGAGGGCCTCGCCGCCGCCAAGGCGCTGGCCGCCGAGATCAAGGGCCGCGAGTACGACCTGCTGCTGTTCGGGATGAAGGCGATCGACGACGACCTCCAGGCGGTGGGCCCGATGACGGCCGAGTTGCTGGGGATCCCCGTGGCCACCGCGGTCACCGAGTTCTCGGTGGAGGGCGGAAAGGTCACCGCGCACCGCGAGATCGAGGGCGGCGCCGAGGTGGTGGAGCTGCGCATGCCGTGCGCGCTGAGCATCACCAAGGGCGCCTACGAGCCGCGCTACGCGAGCCTGAAGGGGATCATGGCGGCGAAGAAGAAGCCGCTGGAGGAGAAGCCCGCGACCGTGGACGCGCAGGCGTCGTCGGGCGCGCTGAGCTACCCGCCCGAGCGCCAGGCCGGCCGCATCGTGGGCGAGGGCCCCGACGCCGTGCCCGAGCTGCTGCGGCTGCTGCGCCAGGAAGCCAAGGTTCTCTAGGGGACAGGGAAGAGGGGACGGGGGAGAGCCGGCCAGACGCCGCCGGTGATCCCGCTGTCCCCTGTTCCCCATCCCCCGTTCCCTTTTGACGTTCGATCCTCAAGACGAGGTCCATCCATATGCCAGGGATTTTCGCGTTCGCGGAGGCGCGCGACGGCGAGCTGCGCAAGTCGGCGCACGAGGTGGTGACCGCCGCGCGCAAGCTGGCCGACGCCACGGGCACCGAGGTGCACGCGGTGGTGCTGGGGGCCAGCGGCCTGCAGGGCGCCGCGGGCGAGCTGGGCCAGTTCGGCGCCGACAAGGTGTTCGTGGGCGAGTCGGCCGCGTTCGAGCGGTACTCGCCCGAGGGCTACACCACGGTGCTGGCGAACTTCATCAAGGAGCACGGCTGCGACGCGGCGGTGTTCCCCGCGACCGCCATGGGCAAGGACCTGGCGCCGCGCGTGGCCGCCCGCCTGGGCGTGGACTACCTGAGCGACGCCACCGCGCTGGAGGCCGACGGCGGCGGCATCTCGGTGACCCGCCCGCGCTACGCGGGGAAGGTGTTCGCGAAGAGCACCGTCTCGCAGAAGCCGGCCGTGGTCTCCATCCGCCCCAACGTCTTCCAGCCGGTGGACAACGCGAAGGCCGGCGAGGTGCAGTCGCTCGCGATCGATCTCGGCACCGCCGACTTCGGCGCGGTGGTGAAGGAGATCAAGGCCGCCGCGGGGGAGAAGCTGGACGTGTCGGAGGCGCCGATCGTGATCAGCGGCGGGCGCGGGCTGCAGAGCCCCGACAACTTCAAGCTGCTCGAGGAGCTGGCGGCGGCGTTCGGCGGCAAGGCGGCGGTGGGCGCGAGCCGCGCGGTGGTGGACGCCGGGTGGCGCCCGCACGGCGACCAGGTGGGGCAGACGGGGAAGACGGTGGCGCCCACGCTGTACATCGCCGTCGGCATCAGCGGCGCGATCCAGCACCTGGCCGGGATGCGCACCAGCCGCTTCATCGTGGCCATCAACAAGGACCCCGAGGCGCCGATCTTCAAGGTCGCCGACTACGGCATCGTGGGCGACCTCTTCCAGATCCTCCCGCGGATGACGGAAGAGGTGAAGAAGATGATGGGCTGAGGCGACGCCTCGGTCGGTCGATCGAGATCAGGGATGAGGGACGACGAAGGGCGCCGGCGCGAGAGCCGGCGCCCTTCGTCGTGCAAGGGGCGGGTGGTCGGCGACCCCGGCCACGCCAGGACTTCGGCTGTCGAAACCGCGCGCAGGCCGCGCCGACCGCCCCTCTCCCAGGTTGTTTTGGGGGAGGGGCAGCGCGGGCGAAGCCTCGCGCGGGGTGGGGGCCCGCGGGCCCGCCGGAGCGCTCCCGATCTCTTCGACACTACGCACCGTCAGAGGCGTACCGGCCTGCAACCATAGTTGCATGCAACCGTAGTTGCAGCCAGCGCCCCGTGTCTCTGTACCCGCCCCGCCTCGCGCAAATCCCGCCGCCTGCCTATCTTCCGCGTCGAATCCCGCGCACCGCACTCCAGCAGAACCGACGCGATTGTCGACTCATCCCGCTCGCCGCCCGACGTGGATCGCGCCGCTGGCGCTGCTGCTGGCCGCCATCTCGCTGGGGGCGAACGGCGTGCTGCTGTACAAGCTGCGCCACCCCGAGCGGATGCTGGCGCCGGCGCTGGAGCGCGTATCCATGCAGCTCCAGCAGTCGAACGCGTCCATCAAGTACACGGTGCGCATCCCCGCGGGCACGCCGGTGGGGTTCGACGTGCCGATCGACCAGAGCTACACCATCAAGCTGCGCACCTCGCTGCCGATCAACACCACCGTGCGGGTGCCGGTGAGCACGCCGTTCGGAAACCGCTCGGTCACCATCCCCGTAAACACCACCATCCCCATCCGGCAGGACGTGCCCGTGCGGCTGGTCGACACCTTTCACCTGCGCACCCGCACCCAGACGGAATACGTGATCCCGCTCGAGATCAAGCTGAAGGACCTTCCGATGGACGCCCTTCGCCAGTCGCTGCAGCCATGACGCGCCGCTTCCCGGCGCCCGCGGCCGCCGCGCTCGCCTGCCTCGCCGCGCTCGCCGCCTGCCGCGGCGACGACCCCGGGGCCCCGCGCCGGGTCGCCGGCGACAGCGCCGCCGTGTCGCCCGCGCCGCCGCCGGCGTGGCGCGCCAACCCCGCCGCGGGCCCCACGCTGGGCGGCACCGCCGATTCCGTGGTGATCGAGACGGGGCCGCACAGCATCGCCTGGCCCACCGGCGAGCACGAGCTGGCGCCGCCGTACACCATCCGCGCGACCTTCGACAAGAAGCGCGGGCGGCTGCACGAGGGGTACGGCGTGATCTTCGGCGGGAGCGGGCTGGAGGGGCCCGAGCAGGGGCAGGTGTACAGCTACTTCCTGGTGCGCGGCGACGGCAGCTTCCTGGTGAAGCGCAGGCAGGGCGGCGAGACGCCGGTGGTGCGCGACTGGACGCAGCACCCCGCCATCCGCCGCGACGTGGACGAGACCGGCGGCCCCAACCGGCTCGAGGTGGCGGTGAGCGACACGGTCGCCGTCTTCCGCGTGAACGGCACCGAGGTGGCGCGCGTGCCCAGCGCCGAGCTTTCCGTCCGCGGCCTCGCGGGCGTCCGCACCGCGCACGAGTGCCTGCTGGTGGTGCGCGGCTTCGGCGCGGAGCCCGGGGCGGCCGACGGAGGGGAGCGGTGACGGGAGCCCCGCCGCGCATCCTGGTGGCCGACGACGACCCGGCCATCCGCAACGCGCTGGCGATCATCCTCGCCGCCTACGACGTGCGCCAGGCCGGCGACGGCGCCGAGGCGCTCCGCGCGTTCGAGGCCGGGGGCGCCGACCTGGTCCTCTCCGACCTGCAGATGCCGGCGATGGGCGGGCTGGAGCTGCTACGCCGGGTGAAGGCGGCCGACCCCACGGCCGCCTTCATCATCCTGACCGGCGCGGGGACGGTGGAGAACGCCGTGCAGGCGCTGCGGCTGCAGGCCGACGACTACCTGGTGAAGCCCTTCAACGTGGACGAGGTGCTGCTGGCGTGCGAGCGCGCGCTGGAGCACCGCCGCCTGGTGCGCGAGAACCGCGGCTACCAGCAGCACCTGGAGGCGCGCGTGGCCGAGCAGGCGCGCCAGATCGAGGGGCTGCTGGTGGACGCGCTGCGCTCCCTGGCCACCGCCATCGACACGCGCGACGACTACACCGGCGGGCACGTGGAGCGGTTCGCCCGCTACGCCGCCGCCACGGGCCGCGCGCTGGGGCTGCGCGGGCAGGAGCTGCGCGCGCTGTGGATCGGCGCGCTGCTGCACGACGTGGGGAAGATCGGGGTGAGCGACACCATCCTGAAGAAGCCCGGCGCGCTGACCGACGAGGAGTACGCCGAGATGAAGCGCCACCCCGAGATCGGCGCCAAGGTGATGGAGAGCAGCTCGTTCCTGCGTCCCGGGATCGGCGCGGTGCTGCACCACCAGGAGCACTGGGACGGCACGGGCTACCCCGCCGGCCTTCGCGGCGAGCAGATCTCGCTGCAGGGGCGGATCGTGGCGGTGGTCGACTGCTACGACGCCATCGTCACCTCGCGCCCCTACCGCGCCGCCGCGACCGACCAGGACGCGCTCGCCGAGATCCGCGCCTGCGTCGGCACCCAGTTTGACCCCGCCGTGGTGGACGCCTTCCTCCAGGCCGCCCACGCCGGCTTCCCCGCCGACCCCGACACCCCCGTGCTGCCCGAGCGGGGGGAGACGGGTTGAAGGACCCGGTGAAGACGGTAGATTTCACCAGGGTTACGTTCTGCGACCATAACACATCATCGAGCCATGGCGATTCCTCCGATCAACGGCGTTACGGATGAGATCCTCGAGAGCTCCGGGGGACGCCGGCCTGTCGACACCGAAGCGTTCATGGAGCGTGTCCGGAGCCGTCGCGAGCGGATGAACGTGCAGGAGCTCACCCCGGAGATGGTGAGGCAGGCGCGGGAGGAAGGCCGCGCGTGAGCGCATGAGCATTTCCGAATTCCGCACCGTCACCCTTATTCAGGCGTGTAATGGGTGTAGGTTTGGATCGTCACATCGTGCAATGGAGGTGAGATGGCGACGGTCGTGATCGAGGGCCTGCCGGACGATCTGCTGGAGGATCTGCGCGAGAGCGCCAGGGCGCACGGCCGCACCCTCAACAGCGAGATGCTGGCCCGCCTCGAAATGTCCCGGGAGCGAGAGCCGTTCGACGTCGATGCGTTCCTGCGGGACGTGGAGCGACTCCAGCAGCGTACCCAGCTTCCGCCGCTCACCGACGAGGCGCTGGAGCGCGCCATCGGCGAGGGCCGCGCGTGATCATCGCGGACACGAACCTGGTCGTGCCGCTGATGATCCGTCAGGACAACACGGAGCTCGCACGCGCGGTGCTGAAGAAGGATCCCGATTGGGCGGCGCCGCCGTTGTGGCGGAGCGAGTTCCGGAACGTGCTCTGGCTCTACATCCGCAACCAGAACCTGTCGCTGTCGGACGCGCGGGACTACTACCGCACCGCGGAACGACTGCTCGCGCGGAACGAGTACGATGCCGCTTCCGAGGCGGTGCTGGTGCTTGCGGCGCAGTCGGGGTGCAGCTCCTACGACTGCGAGTTCGTGTACGTGGCCCAGAAGCACTCGCTCCCGCTGGTGACGTTCGACAAGAAGGTGCTCGCCAACTTTCCCGGACTCGCCATCTCGGCCGGCGAGTTCCTTCAGCGTGCCTGAGCACCGCGCCCACGCCGTCGATCTCGACCTTGCCATCCACGCGGTGCGCGCGGCGGGTGAGGGGGTGATGGCGGCGTTCCGGACGGATGCGGAGGTGCGGTACAAGGGGCCGGAGCAGCCGGTGACCGACGCAGACCTTGCGGCCGACCGGGTGCTGCACGACGTGCTGCTGGGCGGGCGGCCGGACTACGGCTGGCTCTCGGAGGAGACGAAGGACTTGCCGGCGCGGCTGGGGAAGCGGCGGCTGTGGGTGGTGGACCCGATCGACGGCACCAACTCGTTCATCCAGGGCCGCGCCGAGTTCGCCATCTGCGTGGGGATGGTGGAGGACGGGCGCGCCGTGCTGGGCGTGATCCTGAACCCCGCCACGGGCGAGCTGTACCACGCGGTCGAGGGCGGCGGCGCGTTCCTGAACGGCGCGCCGATCCACGTCTCCGCCACGGACGAGGCCGCCGAGGCGCGAACGATCTACGCATCTCGCTGGGAGATGGGGCGTGGCGAGCTGGCCCACTTCGCCGCCCCCTGGCAGGTGATGCCGATGGGGAGCACCGCCTACAAGATGGTGAAGGTGGCCGACGGCACCGCCGACGTCTTCATCTCCGCCGGCCCCAAGAACGAGTGGGACGTGGCCGGCGCCGCGGTGATCGTCACCGAGGCCGGGGGACGCGTCACCGGCCCCACCGGCGAGCCCTTCCGCTACAACCAGCCCGACCCCGCCTGGCGCGGCGTGATCGCCAGCAACGGCCTGCTCCACGCGGCCGTCCTCGCCATGAATCCGTCGCACTTGCCGCGCGGCTGACGCGTTCGATCCAGAAACCGACGCTCCCCCGCCCGCGTATCGCAGGCAGGGGAGCGTTGCTGATTCCGGACCTGATCGAACGATGGAGATCCTGGAGATGGTGGGCCGGGTGATCGAGGTGGTGGGAGGCATCGACGACGTCTGCACCGTGCTTCGCGGTGCGTGGCGCCTGTCGGTCCGCGCCGTGGAACGCGTGCTGGGATGAGGCTGCAGGAGCGCCGGCGCGCGGTGCCGGGTGCGGGTCGATCCGGGCGGGCGCTTGCCCCGACGGCGGCGGGCGGGCTACACTCCCCGCCCACCCAAGCCCGAGGGGACACATGGTCGTTCTGGTGATGAAGTACATCAAGCCGCTGGAAGACGTGGAGCGGCTGCTCCCCGCCCACCAGGAGTTCCTGGACCGCTTCTACCGCGCGGGGAAGCTCATCTGCTCGGGCCCGCGCGAGCCGCGCACCGGGGGCGTGATCCTGGCGAACGTGAGCAGCGAGGTCGAGGCGATGAAGATCGTGGTCGACGACCCCTTCTTCAGCGAGAAGGTCGCCGAGTACGAGGTGATCCGCTTCAACCCCACGAAGCACGACCCGCGTTTCGCCCCGTTCGTCGACGGCGGCGCGAGCTAAGGCGCGCCGTGGGCTACCTGGCCGAGGTGCGGCTGGCGCGAGACCGGGTACCCTCGTTCGAGCGGTACCCGTTTTCGCTTCCCGCCGTCCGCGCGCTGCGCCGGCTGGAGCTCCACCCCTCGGTCACCTTCTTCGTGGGCGAGAACGGCAGCGGGAAGAGCACGGTGTTGGAGGCGATCGCGGTCGCGTGCGGCTTCAACCCCGAGGGCGGCGCCCTGCGCGAGCTCGACTTCAGCACCCACGCCTCGCACTCGGAGCTGAACGAGTACGTGGAACTGGATCCGCCGAGCGTGGATTACGGCTTCTTCCTCCGCGCCGAGAGCTACTTCAACGTCGCTACGGAGATCGAACGTCTCGACAGCCAGGGGTGGGCCGCCGCGCTGCCGAAGAAGGCGATCGACTACTTCGGCGGGCGCTCGCTGCACGAGCAGTCGCACGGCGAGAGCTTCCTTGCGCTCTTCCAGCACAAGCTGCACGGCGGGATGCTGGTGCTGCTCGACGAGCCCGAGGCCGCGCTCTCGCCGCTGCGGCAGATGACCTTTCTCACCCTGCTGCACCGCCACGTCCAGTCCGGCGCGCAGTTCATCATCGCCACCCACTCCCCGATCGTGCTCGCCTATCCCGACGCGTGGACCTACCAGTTCGGCGAGGGTGGAGTGGAGCGCGTGTCATACGAGGAGACGGAGCATTACCGCGTGTACCACGACTTCCTGCAGGCGCCCGCGCGCTCGCTGCGGATTCTGCTCGGCGACGAGGAGTAGGGGAGGAAGTCCTGAGTCCTGAGCGCTGATCAAGTCCGCGCACTCGCGCACCTGTGAAGATCACGCACTCGCGCACCCGTTTGCGATCTGTCTCCTCATCCAAATCCCTTCCCCTCGTTGAACAACCCCGCCGCGTCTGCTATCTTTTCAGGCTTGAGTCAAATCCGATCATCCGACCGATCCTTTCGTGGAGGTGCCCCGTGGCCGGGCATAGCAAGTGGAAGCAGATCAAGCACAAGAAGGCGATCACCGACAGCAAGCGCGCCGCCAACTGGACCAAGGTGATCCGTGAGATCACCGTGGCGGCCAAGGCCGGCGGCGGCGACCCGGCCGGCAACCCGCGCCTGCGGCTGGCGATGGACAACGCCCGCGCCGCCAACATGCCCAACGACAACATCGAGCGCGCCATCAAGAAGGGCACGGGCGAGCTGGAGGGCGTGAGCTACGAGGAGATCACCTACGAGGCGTACGGCCCCGCCGGCGTGGCGATCATGATCGAGTCGCTCACCGACAACGGGAACCGCACGGTGGCCGACATCCGCCGCTGGCTCACGCGCAACGGCGGCAACCTGGGCACCACCGGCTCGGTCGCGTGGATGTTCGACCGCCGCGGCCAAATCATCATCGACGGCGAGCGGTTCGACGAGGAGACGGTGATGGAGGCCGCGCTCGAGGCCGGCGCGCTGGACGTGGAGTCGGAAGACGGCACCTACACGGTGCTGTCGGAGGTCACCGACCTCAACACGGTGCAGGACGGGCTGCGCGCCCGCGGCATCGAGTGGGAGAGCGCCGAGCTGGCGATGATCCCCAAGAACACCATCAACGTGACCGGCGCCGACGCCGACCAGCTGGTGAAGCTGCTGGAACTGCTGGAGGACCTGGACGACGTGCAGAAG
>Ga0190275_10003074_pt1 | contig 11868 bp, 9 predicted proteins | sample Popmic550T_FD_133745 | JGI IMG/M metagenome (GOLD analysis project Ga0190275, IMG submission 133745) | Populus adjacent soil microbial communities from riparian zone of Yellowstone River, Montana, USA - 550 T | ecosystem: Environmental > Terrestrial > Soil > Riparian zone > Trees stand | place... | reverse complement strand
CTCGATTTTGGCGGGAGTCGTCAACGTTGAGGTCGATCAGCAAGCATCCGTATCGCAGACTACCCGTTCCATCCCGGCATCTCTTTACCAGAATGACCCAGTGACCTACTTCGGCTCCTCGAGTCGCTTCGGGTACGTCTTCCAACCTGCTACACAAATCATTCGGCTGCATGATACGCACAGAAACTTCCCCGTACGTGGAGCCGGCATTGTCGCCATCATAGACACGGGCGTAGACCCCGATCATCCTACACTTTCTGACGTGCTCCTGCCAGGCTACGACTTTACGCGAAACAAATCCTCCGGGTCAGAGAAAGCGGACGTCGAGCAGTCGACTGCCGCGGTAGTGGATGGAAGCTCTGCATTCTTTGTAAACAGCGACACTGCGGCCGTGCTGGATCAATCAACCGCGGCTGTTGTGGACGATCCGAACCGCTCCGCATTCGGACACGGCACTATGGTGGCAGGCATTATCCATCTGGTCGCGCCCCGGGTCCGTATCCTGCCTTTGAAAAGCTTCGGCGCGGACGGTAGTGGGTACATGTCGGATATACTTCGAGCGGTTTACACGGCAGTACGGTCGGATGCAGCAGTGATAAATATGAGTTTCAGCATGCCAACAGGTTCTAGGGAATTGCAGCGGGCACTTTCACATGCTGCGTCGGCGAACATTGTTTGTGTCGCCTCGGCGGGGAACCAAGGGAGTTCGGTCGCAAGGTATCCTGCAGCCTTCCCGGATGTGATTGCGGTTGCATCCACAGACAATTTCGATGTTCGTTCTGCGTTCTCGAACTTTGGCAGTAACTGGGTGTATGTGGCTGCGCCCGGGGAAGGGATTGTGACGACTTATCCATTTGGAACGTTTGCGGCATCATGGGGCACCTCATTCAGTACTCCGTTCGTGAGTGCGGCAATGGCGCTCCTGTTTGATGCGAATCCGGCGTTGTCGCGACAGGGAGCCTGGACAGCGATTTCGGCAGCGCGGCAGGTCGGCGCAGAACTGGGACATGGCCGTCTCGATATTTTTCAAGCAGTTTACCGCGCCAGCGCAATGCAGTGACCACAGCGTGTAAGCTGGCCGGCCTATAGCCATGGTTCCGGTGTTGTGGCGATCCGGGAGGGGTGATCTGCGTGCACGTGAGGTCCACACCGATGGCCAATGAGACTAAGGGGCGTGATGAAAGAGTTGAGGAGTCCAACGAGCGCAAGGCAACGGATCTTGTCGACGACTTGATACGCGCGGAATTTGCGGAATTGGCTCGAAGGCGTCTCCTGACCAGAACCGATAGATTGCAGGATTCGGGAGAGGAGGGTTCAGGCCCCAAAGATCACGATGAATCAGGCTCCGGCAAACCATGAACGAAAGTGTGAGGCTTCGGGGCCGGTAGCACCAGAGGGGTTGGTATCGTTATAGACCGCCATGAACTGTCCGCACTGCGCGACAGATGACCCCAAAAGCTAAGTAGTACAACGGATCTGCGCTACGGTCGATTCCGCTGCCGGGCATGTGGGTACCGATTCAATGAACGCAGCGGCACACCCTTCAATCGGCTGCAGTTCCCCACCGATATAGTGTTCCAGGTCGTCGTCTTCCGTCTGCTGTTCAAGCTTAGTCTGGGTGACCTGGTCCGGATGTTTCTGATGCGTGGCTATGAATTCAGTTACGAAACAGTCCGGGATGGGAAGACCAGTTTTCACCACTCCGGGCCGAGCAGCTACGGGGCAGACGCGGGTACGTCGATGAAACCTGCTTGAAAGTTAAAGGAAGCGGTGTTATTTGTACCGCGCCATCGAATCGCGACGGCAACTAGTGGACTCGATGCTCAGCCAACGCGGGATATGACCGCTGCGCAGAGGTTCTTCCGTAGCGCGCTCGTCGTAAGCCTTTCGATCGCCGCGAAGGAATCCCGGAAAGATGCCGATGGAAACTGGCAGAGCCGCACGGACTGGCATCGGGTCGTGGCCTCCGGCAAGCTGACCGATACGCCGGACTTTGACGAAAGAGTCCTACGTCATGGTGCAGGGAGCAGTGCGGACCCGGGAATACGAGCGTGTCCGCATTCGGCAGCGGCTCACGGAGGTCCGCGCGATTCGATCGGAAAGCTGGAAAGCTCGACCGTGCGGAACGTCGAGCCCAGAGTGACGGGGACCCGAACCCACCGGGAGTGAACGTTGTGCCTCGGGGCTCGGGTCCACACACCGAGCCTCGACGATTCATCTCGTTCAACTCACTATTTTCGGATCACTAGCTTGCTGCATAGCCCGCTCGGAGGTATTGTCTGTAAAACGGAGTAAAGTGGTGGGCTGACTTCAATGAGTCATTAACTTTGTCTAACTCACAACTGGCGTGGTTTTAGTTAGTTTGGAGCCACCCGCCGGGATTGAACCGGCGACCTGCTGATTACGAAACAACCGCCACCTGTATTGCCGAGTGTTGTGGAGTTGTATCCTGCTGTAAAGAAGCGCCTCTAGTTGTGCCTGAGTATTCCCAGTTGCTATCAAAACTACTGCACAACCACTGAAGCACTGCAAGAAGCACTACACTCCGGCTAGTGGTTGAAGGCGCTCCCTTGCGGGTCTTCTTCCTTTATGCAGTCCGCGGGAAACGTCCTTCTTCCAGCAGAGTCTGGCGGAGAAGCATCACCTCAGGGTCGTTGATAAAAAGAACCTGGATTGTGACTTGCCCAACCGCAGTTCGAGCCGAGAGCTCTGCTCCCATCCAGAAGAAATGGTCTGCCCAAACGTCTTTCCGAGGATTGAAAAGCCTGATGACCTCGCCGATGTGAGGGTCGATCCCTGCGATATTCGGTCCTTGTAGCGATTGCAGTGCAGGCACGATAGAGCGAGATTCTCAAGCGCTGTCCCACCCCCGTGCTGTCGAGCGATAATGTGGTCTATCTGAAAGGGCGCCGGATGCAAAGCAGAAGGTAGCTGGCAATATTCACAGCGGCCGTTCGCTCGTTCCCAGACCTGTCGGATGAGTTCGGCTGTCAATCGCGGTTGACGCCCAGAGCAGCCAAAGAACGACGCGCTTTCGATTGCATGACCGCCAGTAGGTTGCTCACATGGAGGTAGCTGTCGAGTTCCGCTCGATCATCTTCGCTCAAGTCGCCGCTTTGGGCAAGTTGAGCCAAGCTGTGCATGCGGGCAAGGTCACGGTCCTCGAACTGGATGGAGAGAAGATACTCTGCGGCACCTCTGGAGAGGTTGTCCTGCCGGACCTGAAATAAACGAGCCAGAATAGCGGCTACGCTGTTCGTACTCGCAATCTGAGAGTTCATCCTACTATTCCTGTTCCCATTCTGCCATCGACGGCGTGCTCTCTCAAGGAAGACTGTGCATCTCGCAAAATCCATCCAGTGCGCCGATTATGATTGACAATGGGGCGGAAATTCTCTGGACGGTTTCGCGAACGGTTCGGAAGCCTAGACAGACATGTAGGGCCGAGTCGAAGGTTTTCAGCTAAGTTGTCGATTCTTTGTCTTGTTGGATTTTGATTACTCACAGGCCGCTTACGCGGCCTCCTCGTGTGATCTCTGGAGCCCATGCAAGAAATCCACGGCTCGCTGCGCGTGAGCGGCGGCGCTGAAAATTGCTCTTTTGTCATTCTTCAGGACGGTGAGCCACGACGCAATGTAGGCGGCGTGAGCGTCGCGGATCTGCGGGCCGAGCTCAAGGTCAGCGGCCAGAAAGGCACTGGCCAGTTCTGCAACCAATTCCTCGCGTGCGTAGCCTTCATCGCCCCATGCCTTGCGGCCGAAATCGCGCGCAAGGCGGCTGGGGTGTCCGGCCCAGTGCGCTGTCTCATGCCCGAGCGTCGCATAGAAGGTTTCGGCATCGATGAACGCCTCGATCGGCGGCATCTGGATGCGGTCAACCTCTTTCGCGTAGTACGCGCGATTGCCGCCGTAGCGGATGGTAGCGCCAGTGTTTGCGAAGAACTCTTCGGCGCGGGCGATCTGCTCGACGGGCGTCAACGTTGATTGAGGACGGCTGTGAAAGGAATCCGGAAGGCCCTCGATCTGCTCGACGTTGAAGACGGTGTATCCCTTCAGGAACGGGATCTCGCGCTCGATTTCCTCGCCGGCATGGGTCTGCTCGGTCTGCTTGATGCGGTTCGCGTAAACGATCAACGAGCCCTTCTCGCCCTTGCGGACGTGCGCGTTCAAGTCAGCCGCGTGGTTGAAGGTCATCCAGATCGGTGCGGTGAAGTCCTGCTGGACCGCACTGGCCCAGAGCATCAGGACGTTGATCCCGGAGTAGGGCTGGCCGTTGTGGCGCAGCGGGCGGGTGATCCTGCCGGAGGCGTGCTCTCCGCTCCAGGGCTTTACCCAGGGCCGTACCCCCTTCTCGAGTAAAGCCACGATGGTGTTGGTGATACGCGTGTAAACGTCCTGCTTTTCGGTGGTCATGATGCGTTCTCCTGTTGTGCGGTCCGTCCCGAACCGCCGAAGATCGAAGCGCCGGCCGCAGAGGGGCGAGTCCTGTCACCGCAGGGGAACGGTCCACACGGGGAGCCGCGAGCCACAGGCGCGGCGAAAGGAGCGGGCCAGACCGTTGACAGGTCGCTGCGGCCGACCATGATCGCAGGCAATCGGTTCGCGGGGGACCGGGAAGGAAGGACGCACTCTGGCCCCGGAGCAGAGAGCTCTTGCGCAAAGGAAGCCAACGACTGAACCGACGAAGCGAACCGAGCGGATTGGGTGAGCGCTGAGAGGATCCGTCGGCATGAACGACCGCCTACGCTACGGAAGGCGTGGTGGATCTCCGGGCGGTGGCGTTGGAATCCCAATGCGGCGGGCAGCTTCATCAGAAGCGCCGATCAATCCTATTCACCGAAGGAGCGACATCCAACCTGCAGAAGAGGCTGATTGGAACTCTTACTCCGCGAGCCCCCAGACCGACGTTCACGAGGTGATCCCGTGAGTGATGCGGACGTCCTACAGCGCTTCGATTGCCACAGGTCGAGACCGATGGTGCCAGCAGATCAGTTCCGCTGCACGCCTATTACTCCGGCTGCCGAAATGCGGAGAGGCGCTGCAACTCCGGGCAGGACACCATGAGCAAGCAAGCTGATCCGGCGACGACAACGTGATCTGCGCATGAAGCCGCCCAGCCGAGGCAACCAGCTAAGCGCGATTCCAATGCCTGGTTTCAGAGACTGCGGCCAATAACATCGCTACCTACAAGCTGGATCGTCAACCGAGCCAACTCCTTTCAAATCAGGCCAGTTTGCAACGTTGGCTCCTGTGGGCTCCAATAACAATGCCGACGTAGCGTTGTGATTAGCTGACTTTGGGAGATAGGTCGTTGAAATGACCGTTCCGAGACATAGGTAACAGAACGTTCCGGACACATGGGTTACACTTTTTCCCCCGAAGGGGGTGCGGAAGAAGGGAATGCCATGGAAGGAAAGCTCTGTTATGGACGAACGAATGCGATTTGTAATTCGACTCAAGGACGGGGAGAGTATGGCTTCCCTGTGTCGGGAGTTCGGGATCTCAAGGAAGACGGGCTACAAGATCTTCGAACGTTATGAAGAGTGTGGTCTGGAGGGTTTAAGCGATCGAACTCGGCGGCCGTTCAGATACGCTAACCCGCTGCCCGAACAAATAGAAGCGGCAATTGTCGCAGCCAAGCGCGAGAAACCAAACAACCAAACTGGGTGCAAGGAAGATTCGCGAGCGCTTGCTGCGGCGATTGCCGCACGCGGTCAAAGTACCAGCCTGCAGCACGATTCATGCCATCCTGGATCGTCATGGCTTGGTGACTCATCCTGCGCGATCGAGAACGCGCACGACAGGTACGCCTCTTTCGGAAGGACTGCGACCGAACAAGCTGTGGTGCACCGACTACAAGGGCGAATTCATGCTCGGCGACAAGCTATTGCTATCCGTTGACGGTCACCGATCACGCTTCGCGTTATCGGCGCCTTTGTGGCGATTCGATTTTGGCTACACACAGAGGTTTTGTCTACAGCGGACGTGCGACGTTCGAGACAGTCGTATCGTTCAAGACGTTCTTCCCGGGAAAGCCATAACAGCCCATGAGGAACGCGGCCTTTTGTATCTGTTGCGGTATAGAATCAATACATCCCTGTCGTTTCGGTAGCGGGCCAACGGGTATGAATCAAGCCGCGTTCTGCAGAATCGCCCATCTTTTTTACGCAATGATGGCTCTCGCGGTGTCCCTCGTTGCACAGCCGCTCCTGGAGGCGACCAATAATTCCGATGGGATAGCGTTCTTCGAACGGAATATTCGGCCCGTGCTCGCAGAACGCTGCTATGGCTGCCACAGTTCCGCACAGGCACAGCCGATGGGTGGCCTCGTGCTGGATACCCGGGGCGGCACGCTTCGAGGTGGCAAATCAGGCGCGCCGGCGATTGTACCCGGCAAACCGGATGAAAGCATTCTCATCGCAGCTGTTCGCGGATCGAACAAAGATCTCAAGATGCCGCCGGGAAACAAGCCCCTTGCCGCGCGTGATGTTGAGAATCTAGTAGCTTGGGTGAAGATGGGTGCTCCTGACCCCCGGGAAGGGGCTGCTCCGTTGCCCGCGCCTCGAGTCTCCTCATACGATTGGAACAAGGCTCGCCTACATTGGGCATTCCAACCGGTACGAACAGCAGAACCGCCAAAGGTGAGGGTACCTGAATGGAACAAGTCAGCAATCGACCGCTTTATCAAGAGCAAGCTCGATGAAAAAGGGCTGACTCCCCTGCCCCGCGCCAACAAAGTGTCGTTGATCCGTCGCGCCACTTTCGATCTAACGGGTCTGCCGCCCACCCCGCCGGAAGTAACATCGTTTCTCGCGGATGCCGCGCCGGATGCCTTCGCAAAAGTCGTCGATCGACTGCTTGCTTCCAGGCAATATGGGGAGCGCTGGGGCAACCATTGGCTAGACGTTGTTCGCTACGCTGATACCTCCGGCAATAGCGCCGATTTTCCCGTCCCCGCGATGTATCGGTATCGCAACTGGGTGATCGATGCCTTCAACGCAGATCAGCCATATGACCAGTTTCTTCGCGAACAAATTGCCGGCGACATTCTCGCGGCGCAGGACAGAGCTTTAGGCATACAAGACGGATGGCAGAAAAAGATCACGGCCACAGGGTATCTGGCGAACGCCAGGCGGTTCGCTGCGGTTATGGCCGACTTTCACCTGACGATCGACGACACTATTGATTCCATAGGCAAAGGATTGATGGGGCTTACCATTGGCTGCGCACGCTGCCACGACCACAAGTTCGACCCCATTCCCACCCGGGATTACTACTCGCTCTATGGAATTTTCCAGAGCAGTGAATATGCCCATCCTGGAACAGAAGCAAATCCCCACACGTCGGGATTTGTCTCCATAGGCACGGAGAAGCAGGCCAAGACCCTCGCGGAGTTCCAGGAAGAACTGGCGGCTATCGATACGTTGCTCGACAGTATACGAATTGCGTTGATATCGAATAAGACGATCGACAAGGAGAAAGTTCAGGCCGAAGCTCAGGCTCGGCTCAGCAAGATCAAAGCGAGGGAATCCGAGTACTATGATGCCAAAGCCCACGCTGCGTATGTGGTGACAGAAGGGAAGCCACAGAACGCACGGATCTTTATCAAAGGTGACCCGGAGATGCCGGGACCTGAGCAGCCACGCGGCTTTCTGACTATCCTTGGAGGGCAGAAAATTGCGGCTCACGATAAGGGTAGCGGAAGGCTGCAGCTGGCGCAGTGGATTACCGATCCCCAAAATCCGTTAACTGCGCGCGTCATGGTGAACCGGATCTGGTCCTGGCACTTTGGACAAGGCTTGGTTGCAACGCCGGATGATTTCGGCATTCGCGGGGATCCTCCTTCGCACCCGGAATTGCTCGACTACCTTGCCGCGGAATTCATCGATGGGGGGTGGTCGGTGAAGAAGATGCACCGGCTGATGATGTTGTCCCGGACTTATCAGACGGCAGCCGGCCACGATCCAAAGAACGCCTCCAATGATTCTAAAAACACGTACCTTTCGGCGTTTCGACCTCGCCGGTTGGATGCGGAGGAGTTGCGAGATGCAATGCTAGCCGTTAGCGGCAACCTGGATGCTACAGTAAGCGGTGCGCATCCGTTTCCGCCGGAACTCGATTGGAAGTTCAGCCAGCACGTCCCCTTCATCGCCACATATGACAACAACAACAGGAGCGTCTACAAAATGCGCCAGAGAATCCGGCGTGAGCCGTTCTTCGACGCTTTCGATGGGGCAGACACTGGAGCCGTGACAGGTGTTCGTCCCGTGACTACCACCGCACTTCAAGCCCTATTCACAATGAACAATTCCTTCATTGCCGAGCAAGCCGATGGCCTGAGCATCAGGGTAGGGATGGCGTACTCATCAGACTGGGACCGTTTGAGCTATGCCTACAAGCTTGCCTACGGCCGAATGCCGACATCCTTGGAGTTCGGCGAAGCCATGCGGTTTATCAGAGCCACGCGGCGAGAGCTTGGAAAAACGGGAGCGCCCGAAGACCGGCGCAATCGCGGAGCTTGGGCCGCCCTAATGCAGGTGCTGCTCATGAGCAACGAATTTGTGATCTTGGATTGAAGAAGAGAAGAAGGGGCCCTATGTCTGTTCATCTGGCAAGTCGTCGACAAGCAGTTCGATCCTTGTTCCTCGGGTCGAGTATGTTCCCGGCTGTGTTGGGCCAACTCATGGCGAATGAATCTTCGCCACCCGGCAGCGATCTTTCTCCCCGATCGCCTCACTTCCCGGGAACGGCGAAGAGTGTCATTTTCATCTACCTCAGCGGCGGCGCATCACACGTCGACTCATTTGATCCAAAGCCGGTCCTTGCCGAATACGCCAAAGCGGGAAAGACGGACTCACAGGGGCGCAAGCTGGTTCCTCCCCAATGGGCTTGGAAGCCGCGCGGCCAATGCGGCACAGAGGTAACCGACCTGTTCCCGAATCTCGCGGAATGTGTTGATGACATCAGCGTTATTCGCTCGATGCGCAACGATCACAACAACCACTTCGAGGCGACTCTCGGCATCCACACAGGCTCCGTCGCATTTAAGCGACCCAGCCTCGGCTCGTGGGTCACCTACGGCCTCGGGACAGAGAATCAAAGCCTACCCTGCTATGTAGTACTGGCTCCCGACATGCCCTATGCGGGAAGCCAGATTTGGTCGTCGAACTTTCTCCCGGGAATGTTTTCAGGCACACGAATCACAGAGGGACCGGAGCCGGTGCAAGACTTGCATCGTCGTGCGCCTTCAGTGGAACTGCAGCGGCTTCAACTCAGTTTGCTCGAACGGTTCAACCGTAAACACCAAAGTCGGCATCCCGGCAACCCGATGCTCGAAGCTCGTATCAAGTCTTATGAGACGGCTTTCGGAATGCAAATGGAAATGCCCAAGGTGCTGGATATCTCAGAAGAGACTGGCGCTACGCTGAAACTGTACGGGCTGGATCGCGGAGTTACAACCGGCTTCGGATGGCAATGCCTCGTCGCACGCCGTATGGTTGAGAGGAGTGTCCGGTTCATCGAACTGATCCACACGGGTGCCTCAAAAAACTGGGATGCGCACAGTGATGTTCGAACGCACGAACCACTGGCCCGCAAGATTGACAAACCGATCGCTGGGCTCCTTACGGACCTGAAGACGCGCGGAATGCTCAAGGATACGCTGGTTGTTTTCACGACAGAATTCGGCCGCTCTCCGTACCTAGAGGGGACGGGGGGTTATGGCCGCGGACACTATAACCCTGCGTTTTCTTCGTGGCTTGCTGGGGGTGGAGTCAAAGGCGGCACTGTTTACGGAAGCACGGACGAACTCGGCGAAAACATAACCGAAAACGAATGTCACGTTCATGATTTCCACGCAACCATCCTGCATTGCCTTGGCTTCGATCACACCAAACTGACATTTCGGCATGCTGGACGCGACTACCGACTCACGGATGTGGCCGGCAATGTTGTAAAAGAAATTCTTGCCTAGTGAACGAAGATGTTACGGATAGTTCTTAATGATTGCCCCTCCCTTATTCATGATTTAGACTTAATCAGGCTGGTCTATCTTCGTCGCCGGAACCGGCTTGATCCCATCAGGGGTAGGGTCTATGTGCTCGCAAAAAAATAGGCCGTGCACTCCAAAGCCCGGTCAAACTTCTTCCAAGCCCGGAACAGCGCCCGCGACAGTCGGAGAAACAATAGCGGCCTATCGACGTCGCCGAATTCGGCAACGTACCGGCGAACCTTGGTCACAGGAAGAGCTTGCACTTGCCTGCGAGACGAACCAGGCACACATCAGCCGGATTGAAAGTAACCGCAAACACCCCCAGTATTCAACCCTGGTTCGCCTTTGCGAGGCGCTCGACTTGCCCGCGCCCAAGCGATCTTATTTGCTAGCGCTAGCCGGATATCCCGTTTATCCGACACTCCCCGGACCAGCGGATGTGGAACGGCTGACTTCCGAGATCGTCCCAGTCCTTCAGAGATATTCGTATCCAGCCCTACTGATGGACGTTGGGGAGCGAGTTTGGTACGTCAATCCCTTGCTTGCGCAGATGTGGGGCGAGGCACTCGGCGGAAGCGATCATGGGGAGTGTATGCACTCAATTCGGGGGAGGCGGACACTGGAGTTTGTCTTCGACCCTCGTTTCATGCCTGTCTGGAAGGGTCTCGTGCAGAATCTGGAGCGTGTGATGGATCGGTGCGTGAGCTTATTCTGGCGCGCCTACCACCTTCATCCCCAGGAAGCGGACATGGATCAGGTCCTGGTGACGTTGAAGTGCGTGCCGGAGTTTTTGCAACGCTGGCAGGATCTGGAAGAAGGGAAAGAAAACCTTCTCCTCGTAGAACACGACTGGTTGCCTATCAGACATCCACGCTTCGGCAACCTGCGTTTCATGATTTGGCGTACCACGCTCGCCACCGATGAACGCTTCATCCTGGCGCACTTTCCTCCCGCAGACAAACAAACACGACAGGCCATCAAGCAAGCCATTGAAGTGCCAGCCGCCGGATTTCCATGCATGCGAGACATTGTCGGCTGTAACCCATAGGTTTACTATACAGATAAGATGATACGTGTTGACCGAACTGTGTCCAGGCGCGAGCTGCTCGCGATGTCTGGCCTTGGCTTCGGTGCCATCGCCGCGGCGACTCTGCTGCAGGCAGAAACAACTCCTAACCACACGGATCTGCAACCCCGTCCCGGGCACTTCGCCGCGAGCGCCAAGGCAGTCATCCAGATGGTCCAGAATGGCGGACCCAGCCAGATGGACCTATTCGACCCGAAACCGGAGCTTACCAAGCGGGGCGGCCAGCCTCATCCGGATGGCGTGGAAATCCACCAGCCGAACAATCAAAACATTCTATTGCCGAGTTCGTTCGAGTTCAGCAAGCATGGGCAGTCCGGCATGGAGCTTTCCGAGATCCTGCCTCACCTCAGTACGATCGCCGACGACATCTGTCTGATCCGGTCGATGCACACCGAGCACAACAACCATCCTGAGGCCCTGCACATGCTGCTTACGTGCAAGATATTCCCGGGTAGGCCCGTGGTCGGTTCGTGGATAACGTATGCGCTTGGAAGTGTGAGCCAGAATCTTCCCGCCTACGTTGTGCTGCGGGACCCCGAGGGCTACAGCGTGGGCGCGCGCCTGCTCTGGTCCAGCGGATGGCTGCCTGCCCTGTATCAAGGCGTGGAGTTCAGTTCGAGTGGAACGCCTGTGCATCACCTCAAACCTTCGCGGCCGCTGCCTCCGACCGCGCAGCGCCGCAATCTCGATTTGCTGAACGGGCTCAACAAGATTCATAGCGAGAACCATCCCGGCGAAACTGAACTGGACGCCCGCATTCAGAACTTCGAGTTAGCAGCACGCATGCAGCT
>Ga0190275_10003073_pt1 | contig 11868 bp, 10 predicted proteins | sample Popmic550T_FD_133745 | JGI IMG/M metagenome (GOLD analysis project Ga0190275, IMG submission 133745) | Populus adjacent soil microbial communities from riparian zone of Yellowstone River, Montana, USA - 550 T | ecosystem: Environmental > Terrestrial > Soil > Riparian zone > Trees stand | place... | reverse complement strand
GCGATGGCATCGAGCAGCTCTCCGGGGGTGAGGCCGGTGCGCCAGCGCGGCCCCTGGCCGGGCACCTCCACCGCGAGGTCGAGCTCGGGCTGTCCCAGCAGTCCGTGCGCGCGATAGGTCACTCGCACGGTGATGCCGTTGGCCCACGCGCCCGGGCTGGTCGCACGCAGCGCCAACGTGGTGCCGGGCAGGCTGATCCGCGCCGGGCCGTCGGACGTCCAGGCGCCCTCGGCGTCGACGTCTCCCAACCGCAGCGCTTCCGTCGCGGGCGCACCGTCACGGCCGGCCCGGACCACCCAGGCGACCTGGCCGCCGTTGGCGAAGAAGGCCGAAACCGCCCGCGGCACCGTACCGGCGGGTCCCCCGAAGAACGCGACGTAGTGCTGCCACCCGGTCACCCGGATCGGCAGACCGCACGGCCCACGCATGGTCGAGCCCAGGAAGCCAGCGACGTCGTTGCGAAGGGTGTCCTCCGCCACCGTGAAGACGCTGTCGACAACGCGGTATGCCGGTAGGTCGACGCTCATCCCCATGCCTCTCTGTCAGACGTCGAGGGCGATCGCCTCGAAGCAGAACTCCACCGACTCCATCGCGATCTCGTTGTTGGTGGCGTTGAACGTCGGCCCGGTGTACTTGCACGGCCAGGCACGGGAGAATTTCCACTTCATGACGTCCTGCTGGTTCTCGTCGCGCAGGATCACCGAGCCGTCGCGGCGCTGCACATCGCCGTCGAGGGCGCTCTTGATCCAGTCCCAGAACTGGTGGTGGCCGGTCGAACCCTTCTTGCACACCAGGTTGGTCTGGGACTTCAGACCCGGAATCTTGCGGACGGTGTGGTCCTCGTTCCCGTTGCGGTACTCGATCACGTGCAGCTCGGTCTCCAGCCCGGTGATCTCGGTGAAGGCACAGCTGACGGCATCACCCTCGTCGGTGACCCCGTTGACGATCAGGTGGAAGTTGTGCCCGGGGTACGGGTCGGGTCGTAGCACGGTGGGCATGGTGGCTCCAATCTGGCGACGGCTAGGCCGTCACGTTGTCGAGGGTCTTCTGCTGGATCCTGAAGATGACGAACTCAGCAGGCTTGACCGGTGCGATGCCGATCTCGCAGATCAGCTGGCCGTTGTCGATCGCGTCCTGGCTCATGGTCGAGCGGTCGCACACGACGTAGTAGGCCTCCTCGGCCGTCGCCCCGAAGAGCGCGCCCAGCCGCCACTGCGTGAAGAGGAACCGTTCGATCGACTGACGCACCCGGGACCAGAGGCGCTCGTCGTTGGGTTCAAAGACGACCCACTGCGTCGCCTCGTCGATGCTCTCCTCGATCATGAGGAAGAGGCGCCGCACGGGGACGTACTTCCAGGCGTCGTCGGACGTGAGCACGCGCGCACCCCAGACCCGGTTGCCGCGGCCGGGGAAGTAGCGCAGCGCGTTGATCCGCCGCGGGTTCAACAGGTCCTGCTCGCGCTTGGTGATGGACGCCTCGAAGCCCCTGATCGACCGGATCACCTCGTTGGCCGGCGCCTTGAACACCCCTCGGTTGGTGTCCGTACGCGCGTAGATCCCGGCGAGGAACCCGGATGGCGGGGCGACCATGTTGTCGTCTCCGCCGGGCCGGGGGTCCCGGATCCGGACCCACGGGTAGTACAGCGCGGCGAACTTCGTGTCGATCGGCTCGCGGAACTCCTGCACCTCCTGGACGGTCAGTCCGGGGGGCGGGTCGAGGATGGCGAACCGGTCGGCAAGCGTCTCGCAGTGCACGATGAGGGCGGACTGCACCGGCTGGGCGTAGACACCCGGCACAAGGCAGATGGCGACCTCGTCGATGTCCTCGAGGGCGAGCAGGCCCGAGCGTCTGCCGGGTCCCCCGTCCTCACCGATGAAGTCGCCGACGGTGAGGCCGTCGAGCCCGTCGAGACCACCGCTGAGCTGGGCCCAGGAGGGTCCGGCGAAGGCTGGGAACCTCGCGAGGTCGGTCCCGTCGTAGTCGGGTCCTGGTGTCAGCCGCACCAACCTCGAGGCGCTGGCGACCCTGCGCATCAGGGAGTCGGGATGGTCGTCCCGGGTGAGCCGCAGCCCGGAGAAGCGCTCGGTCAGCTCGTCGCCGCCCGTCGGGCGGTAGCGCACCGAGACGTCCGCCTCCACGACCGTCACACCATCGCCCTCGCGGTAGCTCCCGGTCGGCGGCGAGCTCAAGGTCACCTCGGAGCCGACGATCGCAGTGACGCGCCGCAGCTCCGCACCGGCCACGCCGTCCAGCTGCACCAGCGCCCCGGGATAGAGCCGGCCTGACCCCTGCACCGACACGACGGCGCCCGCGGTGGACTGGCGCAGTACGCGGACCGTGGCCCCCGCCGGCACCGCTGCCGGGAGCGCCGGGCTGACGGTGAGGTTCAGGTTGGCCCCGGCCGCAGCGATCGCGGTGACCGTGAAGGAGTCGGCGGCGCCGTTGACGGTGATGCCGAAGTTCGCCGGCGTCGCCGCGACCAGGGAGCCCGGGACCGGAGCCACCTCGAGGCTCGTGGCGTTGGCGGCCGCCGCCGCGGTCGTCGTGGTGCTCACCGGTGGGCCGCTCGTCGGCGTCGCGGCCAGGCGCAACCGCGGGCCGGGCACCGGGAGGATCCGGACCGCCAGGTCGTCGCCCCACACCCCAACGCTGGCCGCGGACACCGTCAGGACGTTCCGGGCGTTGTCGACCTGGTTGCTGATCATGGCCAGGTCCCGACCCGAGCGGGCGTTGACGCCGGCATCGGCGGAGAGGGTCACCACGCGAGTCCGGTAGTTGACGCCAGCGACGGTCACGGTGCCCAGCACCGAGCCGTCCTCGGCGCTGATCAGTCGTAGCGAGTCACCGGCGTCGACGGTCGTCACATGGCTCAGCGTGATCTCGCGCGAGTCGTTGGCCACGTCGCTCTCCAGGAGCGCGAACACTCCCGCGTTGAAGGAGCGAGTGGAGGCGGTGGCCGAGGCCGGCTGCACCCGCTGGAAGAACATGCGCGCGCCACCCTCGTCGAAGAAGGCCTTCACCGACTCGGCGGTGTGCCACCAGCGGCCGCGTGCCGCCCAGCTCGAGCGCGTGGTCTCGTCGGGGATGGTGAGCGGACCGCCGAAGGTGCGGACGAAGTCGCCGTAGCTGGTCAGGAGCGTCGGTTGAGCCGTGCCTCGGCGGGTCACTCCGACGACACCCACCGTCGACGTGGCGACCGGAGCGATCGGCTTGGGTCCGGCGTCGATCTCTTCCACGTACACACCTGGACTGAGGTACTCGGGCATGCGGCACTCCTAGGTCAGCTGATCTGGATGACGGAGGCCGACCCCAGGTCGGCCGGCAGGGTGATGGTGGTGGAGCCGGTTGCCCCGGCCCGGTCCGCGTCGAGAGTGGTGCTGCCGCTGGACCACCGCAGCGGGATGCGGAACAGGCCGCCTGAGGAGGTGCGGACCTCCTCGACAACCGGGTTTCCCAGCACCGTCTCGGTGACGGTGACGCTGGCCCCGACCACGGGGTCACCGGCGGCGTCGACGACCCTGCCTGGATGGACGGGCAGGCCGGGGCGGTACCGGTAGTCCGGCGCGGGGAAGCAGCGCACGACCTCGCGGATCGGCAGGGCCGGTGGGTGGTCCGCGTCCCAGGTGGTGACTGTGACGTCGAGGGTGTCCCCGCCCGTCGAAGTCTCCACGACGGTGCGGTCGACGCGGATGGTGATGCGGACGTCGATGTCGACGCCCGCCCGGCCCAGGGCGACTCGGCCGAGGCCGAGCAGTGCCAGGTCTCCGTTGGACTTGTACTGGTGGGGCAGCTCGAAGGGCAGCCAGTCCGTACCGTGCTGTCGTGCGAGGCTCACATCGACCGCACCCCCCGGCGCCGCACCGGTGAAGGTGTCGACGAGGCTCAACCACACCGGGCTCGCCGCGACCCGGTGCTCCACGCTCGCAAGCTGGCCGGCCGTCACCGGCGGACCCCCGTCGCCACGTCACGCACACGCACCGGTACGGCACTCTCAGTCACGGTGGTATCGATCTCGACGACCCTGACCTCGTAGTTGATGGACAGGCGGTAGGGCAGGTTGATGGCCCACCACACCCGGGCCCGGTCGTCCAGCCCCATCGTGGACAGGCTCACGCGGAGCTCGTGGTCGGTGCCCGCGAGCACGCCGAGCAGCTCGGGACCGTTGATGATCGCGTCCTCGTAGAGCAGCCGCATGACGCGGCCCAGGAGCCGCTGCTCACTCTCCCGGTCGCCCGCCCAGGCCGTCACCATGTAGTGGAGGCACAGCGACAGTGGCGGCCTTCGCTCGACCAGCCGGCCGGCCACCACCTCGGTGGTCCGTCCCTGGTTGCGCAGGGCCGCTTCCTCGACGATGTCGTAGAGGAAGAGAGTGACCAGTGGCGGGTCGTTCGGCGGGGTGTTCGCCAGATCGTCCAGCGCCACGCGCGCGGCTGGCGTGAAGAGATCGCTGATCCCCGTCGTCAGACGGGCGATCAGCGTGCTCGACACGGCCGCAATGACGCTCGAATTTGCCACACGACATAGTTCTCGCCGAGTCGTCACCCATGCGTCACGCGAAGTGCAGGGCGTTATCGCGACGGCCCTCTTGCGGCCGAGAACAGAACGGCCGGTCGTCTCGAGAGATCAGCGTGAATCCGCCGCGTCAGCCTGAAGCCCGGCACGTTGGGGTGTGATGCTCGCCCCCATGGCACACGGGGACCTTGCCGACAAAATCGCGAACTGGGCGGAGACGTCGGGCGTGCGCTTGAGCTGCGCACAGCTCGTGCCCTGCGCACAGGCGCCCCTTACGTTCGGCAGTCCGTGCCTTACACGGACCCTGTCACGCGCGAGCAACGCGAGGGCGATGTCGTGGGCCACTTTCGGGTGGTGACGGATGTGGTGACGGATGAGGTCGGGCTGACCGTGCAACTGGCCGTGGAGTGCAAGGCAGGGCGAGCTCACCCTTGGGTCGGCTTCTTTGACCACGAACGACTGGCGTTCTCACAGGCCAGCGTGAACACCTGGTTCAAGGTCGACCAGTCGCAATGGCCAGGTCGCGTCGCCGAGCGTCTCGCGAACACCTTTGCTCAGCTTCCATCGTTCGACGCAGGGCGCGCCGCGGTTCATGTCGCAACAGCGCTAGGCGACGACTCGCGGAACGTCGCGTTGAACGCCGCTAGGCAGTCCCTCGCCTTTGCACGGGCGCGTGCCGCCAGGCAGGTGCGTTACATGGACGACCCGCCGGGTGCGGTTGCAGCAACGGCGGTCCTCCCAGTCGTCGTTACCTGTGCTCCTCCGTTCTCGTGCCACCTCGATGACGATGGCGGCGTGGTCGTCGAGTCCCTCGATCACTTCGATGTCCTCATTCCCGACGAGACGGGATACCTGTCCCGCGTCTACGTACGGACGGAGGAGTCCTTCGCCCAGTTCGCGCTTGCCCTCGCACAACTTCGCCCGACACTTGAGGCTCTGTTGCCTCAGGACTGACCTCGGTTAGGCAAGCCGCAGCAATGGTTCCAGCCTGGAGCGACACGGTGAATGCTCGACCTACGCGTCCCGAGCCCGACCGGCCGCGACAGTGCGTCTATCCGCCGCCTGTCGGCTATCCAAACATCCGGATCCGATGAGCGGGGGAACCGGCGCTGAACCGCGCGGCGCCTCTACGGCGTCGCCAAACTGCGCGACGCTCTACGCGCGCGCTGATGCGCGCAATCTAGTCGCCTGACCCTTTCTCTGTTGCCGTCTGGCCGGAAGTCGCCGGGGGGGCTGCAGCTGGCACTTCCGCGAACTCCGTACTGAGGGTGTAGGTGTGCTCGCGCGTCGATCCCTTCGTGACCGCGATGGTTGCTTTGGCCTCGCTGGTCGAGGCGGGTGCTTGGGCTTCGAGGTCGAGGGTGACCTTGCCGGTGTCATCGGGGTACAGGACCGTACTGATGAGAGCGCCGCCTTCATCCTTGTTGGCCTCACCTGTAGCGACGACCTCGACGGCGACCTTTCGTCCCTCGGGGATGTTGCTGATGGACCCGCCCACCTTCAATGTGACAGCACCCTTGTCACCGACCGTAGCGCCGAAAGACGTCTGGTTGCGAGGGCCGTCCGTCGGATCGTTCGGAGGGTCCGCGATCGCGGCGATCGCAGCAAGGACGGCGGTGACGAGGGCCGCTATCACTGCCAGGAGGAAGGCCGTCCAGGACGCGCCTAGCATCCTCTTCCCGGCCGTGGTCACGCTGTCGTAGTACGCCCGGACGTCGTAGGCGTCATTGATGTTGACGTACCTGAACTTGGGCCGCCGCGCGATAAAGGAAAGTAGGACCGCCGTTCCGGCAAGCAACGTTGTCACCAAGGCGCCCAATGGGATGACTGGTACGCCGGAGACGAACCAAGTGGTCCTGTCGATCGCGACCGCCGCCGTGATGCCGCTGACACCCGCCAGGAGCGTTCCAACCTTGGTGATGTTGTCGACGACGAACTCTTGACCCGCGATGACTCTCGACAGGGTCTTCGGTGGCGTCAGATCCTCTCCGGCCTCTTCCCACATCGCGTGTTCGTCATCTGACATTTGCGGTTCGAGGTCGACCTCATCTTTGCCGCCTACACCGCTCATGGATAGACGACGCCCTGGAACCGCGGCTTATGCGCCTCCCCGGCCGAACCGGCGACTTTCGGGTCGCCGGGGCACGGTACAGATACCCCGAAACGACGGGGCTTTTCCCGTCGTTCCTCTTTCGTCACGCCGCGTCCTGGCAACACCGGAACCTGCCGAGCGAAGACCTCAGCCTCGACCTGACTTGTCAGGTCAACCCCATGCGTCGGACACGTGTATGCAGAGGGTTGAAGAGATGCCATGCGTTGACCCCTGTCTCAGCCTCGCCCCGAACGCGAGGTGTTGGAAACAAGGAAACTCCCGGGGACGTCGACGAGGCAAGAGTCCTCGCAACATTGATCAACGTCAGGGCAGTGGTTTGTCGGCCCGCAGTGTGAAGAGATTGAAGAGCCCACGACCGTGGTTGAGGCTGAGGCACTCGCCGTACACACGGCGCGTCGTGTGTCAAAGCTCGAATCCCGAGGCGCCCAGCACGCGTCCGCCGGGTTGTGGCCTGGAGGGCCCGCGGCCTTTGGAGCGGACGTACGCATGTGTTTTGAATCGATGACCCAGACGTACCCATATGCCGCGATGAGGGCGTCTACGCTCGCCTGGATCTGCCGCAATGAGTTCGCGAGTTCCCTCGTTCTGTGGCTCGCACTAGCCTCGACTTGTGTCCCAGCAGTCCCGAGCGTCGGCAGGCACGCGAGGCCGTAGCGGGCTACCACGAAGCGAAGCTCGGCGAACTCGTCGCGCACGTGGCCGAGGCGATCGACCGCTTCCGCGGCGGTGAACTGGACGCGTTCGGCGGCGACCAAGTGCCATTTCAGGCTAGCGAGTTCGCCCAGTTGAGGCGGTCAAGTATGCGGTCGATGTGGACAGTGCTGATCCTCAGCTGCCAGTAAGCATGGAAAGCACCGGAGAAATTGGAGCATCGAACCTAATGGGCAGCGTCGTACTGCTCGACAACAGCGGCGGGGACCCGTCCTCGGTCGGACACTTCAAGGCCCTGACCCCGCGCCCATTCACGAACGGCGGCGAGATCCTTGCGCGGCCCAGTCGCTCGAGAGGTCCTCGTGCGTCGCGCACGATTACCTCGACCACTGACCTTGGTTGCCGCATCGAGGTACGGCTTAAGAATCTTCGCCATCGCGGCAGCATTCTTCTTCGACAGGTCAATCGTGTAGTCGACGCCATCGAACGAGAAAGCTACCTCTGTTGCGTCTTTCGAGCCATCGAGATCGTCGGTGATCTGAGTAACCGTTGTCTTCGCCACGGTCCGATCGTGGCGGGTCGAGCGCGCTCTTGTCTAACCTTGGGCTAGACCGGGCCTGCCGGCCTTCCGCGCAGTCGCTGGAGCGACCCATTCCGCCGCAAGCCGGACACAATCTCTTGCCGATGAATTGAGAGGCGCCGGAATATCTAAACCGACTCAACGCGCCTCAATACGCGAGGCTCCAGACATGGACCCTCGGGCGGTTCGACTGTTGTTGTCCTGTGCGGTGACTTCTTGAGCGGTGCTGCTGCGAGACGACGGAGGAGCACCCGAACGCATGAGCAGCGGCTCGACCGAATGAACCATCGCGCAGATCGCGTTCCTCAGGCGTTGACGCTGTGGCGGTGCGGACCGATACGCCGCAATCGCGACACACGCCCTCGCTGAGCTCGCGTTGACCGAGGCGCTCGGCCGTGCCCCGTGAAGGCTCGTACGCAGACCGCCGACGACACGGGAGTACAGTCAACAGATGGGAGCAACGGCGACCCTGGGCGACAGGCTGGAGCGCACATCTCTCTGGTCGCGGATCGGCGTCATCGGCGTCATGGGGGCAGCCGCCGCTTGCCTCGGCGCCCTGCTCGCCTCCGAAACGTCGGGAGCCTGGTCCGACCTTTGGTCTGACGTCGCTAGCGCCGGCGTGGGAGTGGTCGCGGTCGGCGTGGTGGGTGGCGCACTGACGGCCGCGTGGAAGACGATCGAGGCCCGACGCGAAGCGGTAGCGCTCACCGAGGACAAGATCCGTGCCGAGTTCGCGGAGCTCATACTCCTTTACAACGGCGTCAAGTCCGTACGCCGTGCGCTCCGTGGCTTGGGGCTCGACGCGAAGCTTCTCCTCGACCCGAAGAAGGTCGAAGAGAACGAAGGCAGAGACGAGGGCTACTACGTCACGGGGGAGGGCCTCAAGGAGCTGGAGGCGGCTGGGCTATCCGTCGAGCTCACCCGAGAACAGGCCGCTGGATTCCAGGAGCAGATGGGACGCTTGAACGAACTCCAGCTGGGATACGAGGCGAAGAAGCGGCAGTTCGAGCAAGCCGATCTCCTTTGGGAGGACCGGACCACGGTTGCCGCAAGACTCGAGGACATCGAGAGCTGGCTTAACGACCTCGTCGGCCTGTGGGAAGAGCACGGCTGGGAGATCCGGGAAGGCACGAAGCTCGTCGAGGTCTCTCCGGGCCTTCAGCCACTGTTCCGCCAACGCATCTTCAGGCGGAACTTCAGTAAGCCGATGGAAGACCTCACGGGCCTCTTCAACGCGCATCTCTTCGGGGCGCCCGTACCTGAAGCCACGAAAACGACGTCCCGGGAAGCGCGGGGTCGCGGAGGTAAGACGACGGCTGCGCTCAACCGCCCGAAGCAGACGCCGCCGGGCGCAATGGAGGAGGAAGCCGAACAGCCGGCGGCCCCACGGCCTGGCGCCGACGGGCGCTAGCAACACCACAGCCAGGACCCAGGGCGACCATTCACACCCGGTTGCCACCCGCCAGTAGCAACCGGGTCCGCTCGCCGACCATCGTCCGGTCAGCCCTTTCCGCCGCGAACCGGACGTCGTGCCGCGCTGCTCGAGACAGGCGCTCAAGGCTCTTCCTCCGCCACCCGGCGACTCCGGTGTCTCAATTGCCGCACGAGGGGCAGGCAGGCGCTATCTGGGCCGCACCCGCGCGCTTGCATGCTCGCGCCGATTTCGCTCCCGCACGGCGTGCCTGTGCACGTTCCCGTGATGCAGGCCAACGCAATCTTGTGGGCAGTCGCCTACGGCTCGCTCGCGAGGTCCTTCTTCCTCGCGCGCTGGCGCTTGGCCGTACTTTCACTGGGCGGCGTGTAGTAGGGGTTCGGCGTGATTTCACCCGTGTAGTAGGTGGAGCCTTCCTCGCCGCTGTAGGGATGGCTCCCGGCGACGCCTGAATAGCCCGCCTCATCAACATGGTCGTCGCCTCCTTTCCGTCGTCGCACGACGCGGTCGAGCAACTCAGCTCGTAGTCGCCGCGAGCGGCCGACGGGTGCCTGCACGGCTGCGGGGCCCGACGTCGGCTCCAGCGGCTTTCCCGTGATGCGTTCGTGCACACCGTCCTCGAACGGAATCAGGGCGCCGTATCCCCAGACCGACTGCGGGTAAGCCGCGTTGACCGGCTCCCAGGTTGTGGGCTTGGCGGCTGCCTCAAACACTTCCAGCAAGGCACGATCACTGAAGACAGCCAACTTGGCGGACAACTCTGTGTACCGGCGCCAATAATCATTCGGATCTGGCTCATGGCGACTTACCGGCGGCGCGCCAGAGTCCCGGATGTCGTACAGAAAGAGGAGAGCTTCGACGTAAAGCTCCGCCCGCTTGTCCCAAAGACGGTTGTTCCGCTCGCGCCGGTCGGCGGCGCGGGCAGTGAAGTACACGCCGCTGAAGGCAATGACGGCGCCGAGAATCGCTGCCAACGGCGCAACCCAAGAGACCACTCCTCATGATCGGACGCCGGAGTGCGGTCTGTCTACGTCCGTGGACGCAGGGTGCCAAGCAGTCCAGTGCAGCGCGCCAGGTGCTGCGCCGCACGTGTGCGGGCTGCGACTCTCGGATGAGAGTCGCATCCATCGGTGACCCTGATGCACCGAACGGATCGCGACCTACCTCCCTTCATCTGCACGAACGACCGCTAGCAACTTGGCGGGATAGCTGGCCGACCGCCAGGGCGATCCCAGACGACATGCCTGTCCGAAGGAAGCCAGGTGAGCGTCGTCTCCAACACCACCAGTGGCACTGATCGCTGTCCCAAGCCGTACCCCCATGCGGTCATTCCCGCCGCCTGAAGGACAGGCTCCAAGCGTCCGCTCATGCCGATCGCCCGCCAGGCTGGCTTCCTCGCCCACCACGGCAAGGTGACCACCACGAGGTGCTCGGCTCCCGGCTCGGAGAGGAGGTCGAACTAGCCGGCCGGTCTCGATGGCGTCGTTGCGTACGTCTGGAGTGATGCGCACTCTGTCCGTTGCGAGCTCGGCCGCCCGGCACGGCGTCTGCTGACCGGGGTATCACCGAGCAGACGAGGAAGCAGCCTCCGCTCCTCTCCACTGGTTCTGTCCCTCGTATGCGCCGGGGCTGCGACCCACTGGAGACGGCGGCTGCCACGAGAAGTACGACGGTGACCACTCGGGATCAAGGCGAGTCGATGAGCGGCATTGCGGGCCGCTGGGCGATGCGGCATGGTGAAGGTCCAGGCGCTGAAGGAGCAGAGCATGGCGATGACAAGCTCCCCGCGATATGTGCTGGCCACCTCCGTGAAAGCGGGCAGGGACGACGATTTCGAAACGTTTATGCGCGACGTTGTCGTGCCTGCAGAGGTCCAAGCGCGGCCGCACCTGGCCGGTATGTGGCAGCTCATGCGTCCTGCTGCAGATCAACCCGAGGGATGCACACGCGCGTGGCTCATGTTTTTCCAAGGGCCTTCGGCCTTGGACGACTGGAACCTCGAGCCGCTTTTCGATGAGGCGTACGGGGTCGACGCGTCACGTGAACACATGCAGTACTTCGAGGACATGGTGGAGGGCGAACAGACTGTCTACGCGCTCGACGGCGAGACCGAACTGTGATCAATGCTCCGCGCGTGAGTGCCTTGCGCGGTAGTTATCTACTGGATCCAGTCGCCGATCCAGTATCTGGCTCCGCCACCCTGACGGACCGACCTGCGTCATTACGCCGCCTTACGGACATCCGGATCTGCCGCTGAGCGGGTGACGGTGAGTCTCGGCTGGCAACGCGTCTGGTCTGGCCGATGGGCTGCTGCCTCTCGAAGCATGAGGGCGTGGACCGCTCGCGGCGTCGCTTCAGGGGGAAGGCTGCTCCTCACCCTGCCTATCCAACAAGCCGGCTTGTCTGCTTCGAGCTTCTGGGCGCATTGACTGCGGCGCCGACGGTCGCTAGATCTCAGCTTCCCCGAGTCGCCCAGGCCACACTGACAGTGGAGGCCTCGCCTGTCGCCAGCTGATGTTGTCGGCCGCCGGGTCGTCCCCGACCCGGGCGGTCCGCAGTCACATCGCCGTTGGCGGATC
>Ga0190275_10003072_pt1 | contig 11872 bp, 10 predicted proteins | sample Popmic550T_FD_133745 | JGI IMG/M metagenome (GOLD analysis project Ga0190275, IMG submission 133745) | Populus adjacent soil microbial communities from riparian zone of Yellowstone River, Montana, USA - 550 T | ecosystem: Environmental > Terrestrial > Soil > Riparian zone > Trees stand | place... | reverse complement strand
TGGTCCTGAGCCACCACGCCCGCCGGGCGACCCGCACCGACGCCGACGGCCGTCTGGTCCGCCTGGCCGACCAGGACCGCAGCCGCTGGGACCGCACCCTGATCTCCGAGGTCGACCGGCTGGTGGTCGGCGCCCTCGAGGCCGGGCCGGCGGGGCGCTTCACCCTCCAAGCAGCCATCGCCAGCCTCCACGCCCAGGCGCCCTCGTACGCCGAGACCGACTGGTCCCAGGTCGTGGTGATCTACGACGCTCTGCGGGAGGTGTGGCCCTCGCCCGTGGTCGACCTGAACCGGGCCGTGGCGGTGGCCGAGGTCGACGGTCCCGCCGTCGCCCTGGCCGCCATCGACGCCCTGGTCGCCGATGGTCGCCTGGCCCGCTACCCGTACCTGCCGGCGGTGCGGGCCGACCTGCTCGAGCGTCTGGGCCGGACCGCCGAGGCGGTCACCTCCTACGGCGAGGCCCTGGCCCTCACCGACAACGCCGCCGAGCAGGAGCACCTCCGCGGCCGCATCACCGCCCTGGACCCGGACCTCCACCCCTGAGCCAGTTCGGGGTGCCGAGACCGTCGCACCGAGCGCGGGGAGGACACGTGGAACAGGCTCGAGGCGCACTGCCCTAGCCTCCGGCCCCGATGGACCACTGGCGCCGCCTGGGTGGGGCGATGGTCGCCCTGGGCCTGGTGCTCGTGGCCGGCACCGTCGGCTACGTGCTGCTCGGGTTCGCGCCCCTCGACGCCGTCTACCAGACGGTGACGACCATCTCGACGGTGGGCTTCCGCGAGGTCGAGCCCCTCGACGGGGTCGGCCAGGTCTTCACCATCGTGCTGATCCTCGCCGGGGTCGGTGCCGCCTTCTACGCCTTCGGGGTCCTCATCGAGACCGTGATCGAGGGCCGCATCAACGAGCTGCTCGGGAGACGCCGCATGGAACGATCGATCGCATCGCTCAAGGACCACGTGGTCATCTGTGGCTGGGGCCGGGTGGGCCAGGCGATCGCCGCTGAGGTGATCGAGGCCGGCCGCCGCCTGGTGGTGGTCGAGCAGGACGAGGCCCGGCTGGTCGACATCCGCCACCCGGCGGTGATCGGCGACGCCACCGAGGACGCCATCCTGCGCCGGGCCGGGATCGACTCGGCCTCGGCGCTGGTGGCGGCGGTCGACAGCGACGCCGAGAACTCGTTCATCACCCTGAGCGCCCGGGCCATGTGCCCCGGCCTGTTCATCGTGGCCCGCAGCCGAGGCACCGACGCCGAGGGCAAGCTGCAGCGGGCCGGCGCCGACCGGGTGGTGAACCCGCAGAGCATCGGTGGCTCCCGCATGGCCGCCTTCGTGCTCCGGCCCCACGTGGCCGAGTTCGTCGACGTGGTGATGCACGAGCGGTCGCTGGAGTTCCGCCTGGAGGAGGTGGCGGTGACCGAGCGGTCGCCGATCGCCGGCCTGACGCTGCGCGACTCGCACCTGCGGGACCGGACCGGCGCCCTGGTCCTCGCCTTGCGCCACCCCGACGGCACCTTCCAGACGAACCCCACGCCCGAGGTGGAGATCAGCTCCGGCCTGGTGATCATCGCCATCGGCACGGAGACCGAGCTCAAGGCCCTGGTCGCGCTCGTCGCCGGCTAGGGCTCATCGAGCTTTGTGCGGAAGCCGGCCGCATCCGTCCACAGACGCACAAAGCTCGACCGGTCAGCCGTCGTCGCGGTCGGGGAGGCGGCGGGAGACGGCCACGATCACGGCGGGGTGGCGACCGACGTTGTGGACGGCCCGGATGGGCAGGCCCACCAGCCACAGGACGGCCCCCCGGGCCAGACGGCGGCGGTCCCCGCCCAGGTCCTCGAGCTCGATCGAGCCGTCCTCCACGACGACGAGGGCGTCCACCCAGTCGGCCGCCACGTAGGGGCAGCGCTCGCCGGGGGCGAGGGTGACGACCCGCCGGGCGAAGCGCTCGGGCAGCTCGCCCCCGCGGCGCACCAGCGGCTCGACGCAGGGCGGGCCGGGCCGCGGTGGGTGGTGGCGTCGTGCGGGCTGGTCCTCTCCTCCCATCGTCGCTCCCACCTGCGGACCCGGGCGGGGCCGTCACAGGTGAGACGAAGGCCACCACCCCCGCTCATCGGTGAGCGCTAGGCGGCGCGGGCGGCCTCGCCGGTCGACGCCCCGCGCACCGACCGGAGCCGGGGCGGGGTACGGAAGGCCCACTCGGGCACCTGGTAGAGGTGGACCGTCCCGCGGCCGAGGATCTTGAGCACGGTGCGGAAGGCGATCCACACGTCGAGGCGCCACGTGCGCATCTCGAGGTAGATCCGGTCGTACTCGGGACGCTGGCCGATCAGGCCCACGCAGTGGGGGCTGATCTGCCAGAGACCGGTCAGCCCGGGGCGGACCTTGCACCGCAGCTCGGCGAAGAACGGGTCGAAGTCGTCGTGCAGCACCCGCATCTCGGGGCGGGGCCCGACCAGCGACATCGAGCCCCCGACCACGAGCCACAGCTGGGGCAGCTCGTCGAGGTGCATCTGGCGCAGCAGGAGCGTCGCCCGGGGCACCTTGGTGGCCTCGAGGGCGTACTTGGAGACGTAGGCGCCGGTGGTCCTGGGCAGGGTCCGGACCTTGACGACCCGGAACGTGCGCCCGCAGTGCCCCACCCGCTCGTGGACGAAGAAGGGGTTGGTCCGCAGGGCGACGAGCGAGACCAGCGCGGCCACGCCGACCACGGGGAGTGACAGGAGGGCGAGCGGCAGGCCGACGAGGAGGTCGAGAGCGCGCTTGCCCAGGACGGATGGGGAGGTGGCGTCCAAGGTGGGGTTCCCGGGGTCTGGGGGTCCAGGTGGAGGCCACGTCGGCGTCGGCGCGGGGTGTGATCTGAGGCCTCGTCAGATCTTCCACGGCGGGGCGCGGTGTCCTCCCCCAAATGGGCGAGAATCGTCACGAATCTGTGACGTCGGTCGCAACCCGGCACGGAGCGTGGCGGGGCTCGCGCCGGCTGTCAGCCGGGGGTCGTCGGCTCCGGCTCGCGGCCCGGGACGAGGGCGATGGGGCGGGTCAGTGCCAGATCGGCGGCCAGGTGGTCGCCGGCCCCGAGGTCGAGCGCCACGCGCAGGGTGGTGGGTCGCAGCCGGGCCGACGGCACGGCCAGCAGCCGGTAGGCGCCCTCGGGGCGGGGTGGCAGCCGCAGATCGAGCTCGATGGTGTGACGGCCCTGGGCGGGCACCGCGATCGTGTACGAGATCACCGCCCGGCCGTCCTCGGCCTGGACCGAGGCCGGGGTGGCGGGGGCGTCGCCGCCGGCCGCCACGAGGGTCGTGCCCCGCGGCACGTAGAGGCTCACCAGGCCGCGGTAGACCCCGGCCCGCTCGGAGGCGTCGAGGGGCCCGAACACGTACCGGGGCTCGGTCGCCCCCGCCGGGGCGGTGTTGGCGACGGTGATCGTGGCCCGCACCGTGCCGACCTCGCCGGCCGGGCGGCTGCCCTCGAGGGCCAGGGCGGTGTCGACGTAGTAGTCGAGCTTGTTGCCGCTGATGTTCTGCACGCCGAGGTGGACGTGCTCGGCGGCCGGGTCCGGGAGCGTGGCGTCGGCCCCGAAGGCGGCCACCGCCGCCTGGGCCCCGGTGTCGCGCGTCCACATGGCCAGGTGGCGCTGTCCGGCCGTCTGCAGCATGGCCTCGCCCAGCCCCCGCAGCGACGGGATCTCGCCGTCGAGGAGGCGGTCGAAGGCGGCCTCGGCCACGTCGGCCAGCACGTCGGAGCGCTCGTCGATGTCGGGGTAGCGGACGTAGGCCTCGTTGAGCGTGAGGGCCACGACGTTGGTGGCGTCGACGGTGCCCAGCTCGCCCACCTCGACCGGGCCGGTGGCCTGGAGCAGGGCGGCCAGCCCGACGGGGTCGACCTGGATGACGCCGTCGGCCCGCTCGCCCGTCGCCTGCTCGTACATGGCCAGCAGGGTGGGCGCCATCACCGGGAGCTCGGCGGCGACGGTGGTGTTGCGCCACCGCTGGGTGATGTCGAAGCCGGCCCAGCGGGCCTTGAGGTCCTCGGGGAGGTCGACCTGGTCGTCGGGGACGGGCTCGGTCAGGTTGAGCTCGTCGATGCGGCCGAACTCGCCCACCGTGACCTGGCCGTCCTCGGCCTCCAGCACCCCGTAGCTGAGGATCATCCCGCCGGCGCCGCGCATCTCGGCCGGGTTGGCCACGGCGACGAGGAAGCGGCGGGGGCCGTGGGCGCCGCCGAGGTCCTCGACGATCTCCAGTCCCTGGGCCACCGAGCGGAACTGGCGGGACCGGGACTCGGACTCGTCGGTGACCTCCTCGTGGAGGTCGCGGACGGGGCCGAGGAGCCAGCGGGAGTCGTCGCCGTCGTCGCGGCGGGGGAGGGCGGCGGCCGCGGCGGACAGCTGCTGGCGCACGGCGCTGATGGCGGGGGCGTCGACCTTGCCCGTCCGCAGCGACACCTCGAGTCGGCCGCTCTCGTCGGCGAGGGGCCGCCCGGCCCGGAGGATGCGCCGGCCGGCGTCGATCAGCTCGAGGCTGTCGCCGGTCGAGCCCTGCAGCGACCGCAGGTTCTGGCCGGCCACCGGCAGGCCACCGACCAGGTCGAGGGCGGGGTTCCCGTAGAGCCGGCCGTTGGCCGTGGCGGCGTGGGCGTAGGCGGCGTCGAGCTTGTCCTCGGCCTCGCCCAGCCGGCCCTCCTCGACCAGGGCGTCGACCTGGTCGAGCTGGTCGCGGGCGGACCGCAGGTCGGACGCGGCCCGGGCCAGCGAGAGGGCAGCCATCCCCCCGACCACCAGGGCGATGCCGGCCGCGGCGAGCACGACCCAGCGGACGGCGGGCCGGCGCCAGGCCGGGGGGCGACCCGATCGCCCGCGGCGCCGGGCCGGCCGGTCGCGGCGTCGCATCGGGGGATCAGGTCGGGCGCGAGCCGTTGCGGCTGCGGCCGAAGAGGCGGGAGAGGTCGCCGACGGTGCTGGCCGAGGGGGCGGCGTCGGCCGTGTAGTCGTAGTGGTACGGGGCCAGGCTGCCCTGGTCCTCGAAGCGGTTGAGCACCATGCCCAGGACCCGGATCTGGTTGCGGGCCAGCTCGGCCTTGGCCCGCTGCACGGCCGGGAGCGGGACCCGCCCGGTCTCGACCACCAGCAGCGCCCCCGACGCCAGCCGGCCGATGCCGAGGGCGTCGGCCACGGGCAGCACCGGCGGGGTGTCGATGAGGACGAAGTCGGCGTGCTCGCACAGCGCCTCCAGGACCTGGGCCGTGCGGGGCCCGCCGAGGAGCTCCGAGGGGTGGCTGACGGGCAGCCCGGCGGGCAGGACGAACAGGGCGCCGCGCCCGGGGTAGCCCCGGTCGGTCGTGTCGTCGGGATCGGCGGCCTCGGCGGCGGCGTCGCCCGTCAGCCCCACGCGCACCAGGCAGTCGGCGACGGTCGCCCGGCCGCTCAGCACGTCGCTCACGCCCCGGGTGTTCTCCACCCCGAAGCGGGTGTGCAGGTCGGGCCGGCGCAGGTCGAGGTCGACGGCGACCACCATCGGCCCCGACGCCGCGATCGACTCGGCCAGCGCCGCGCAGGTCGACGTCTTGCCCTCGCCCGGCACCGCGCTCGTGATCATGATGCTCGGGTGGGCCAGCTCGCTCGTGGCCACCAGGACGTTCGACCGCAGCGTGCGGAAGGCCTCGTCGTGGGACACGAAGCCGGCGGCGGCCGGGGCGCGCGGGCGCCGCACGCGGGCGCGGCGCAGCCCCTCAGCGGCCACGTCCGCCTCCTGCTCCCGCCGCCATCTCGGTGCTCAGCGACGGGATCACGCCCAGGACGGGCAGCTCGATCAGCCGCTCGGCGTCGTCGGGGGTCCGGATGCTGATGTCGAGGTAGTCGAGGAGGAGCACGACGGCGACGGCCAGGCCGGCGCCCAGCACGACGGCCAGGACCAGGTTCTTGATCAGGCCGCTCGACGCGGGGACGGTGGGCAGCCGGGCCCGCTCGAAGATGTAGGCCGGCAGGACGGGGACGTCGCCCTCCTCGCCGGTGGCGGTGCCGGGCTCGAAGTCCCGGATCTGCTCGACGAAGGCGTCGGCCAGCCCGTTGGCGAGGGCCTGGGCCCGGGCCGGGTCGGCGTCGACCACGTCGATGTAGAGCAGCTGCGTGGCCGGCTCCGGCTCGGTGGTGGTCTTGCCCACCAGGTTCTCGGCCGAGACCTCTTCGCCGGTGAGGTCGATGGCACGGGCCGCGATGGGCTCGCTGTCGATCATCACCGAGAAGGTGACGACGAGCCGGTCGAGGGCGAGGGCCCGGTCGCCCGAGAGGTCGTTCTGGTCCGACTCGAGGGTGCGGGACCCGATGTAGAGCGTGCTGCGGGCCGTGTACGTGTCGGTCCGCGGCGTGATCGACCAGCCCACGGCCAGTGCGACCACGACGGTCAGCAGGATGAGGAGCCACCGGCGGCGGAGGAGGGCCAGGTAGCGGCGCAGCTCCAAGTCCGGCGTCTCCTTCGTCGTGTGCAGCGGTCCGGCGGACGTCGCCAGGGTCGAGCCTAGGTATTCGCCGTGACGGGCGTCCGGACCTGCCGTGGCGCTCGTCACCTCGGGTCCCCGACCTCCTCCGAACTCGGGGGAGTAGGTGCCCAGAAACGGGCGTCTACTCCCCCGAGTTCGCAGGGGGTGGCGTCAGCGGCGGGCGACCTCGGCGTAGACGTCCCGGGTGCGGCGGCCCATGTCGGGACCGCCGAAGCGCTCGGCCACGGTGCATCGGGCGCGTGCAGCACGCGCCTCGGCGAGGGGCCGGTCGGTCAGCTGCTCGACGACGGCGGCGGCGAGGGCGCCGGGGTCGCGGGCGGGCACCATGCGGCCGTCGACGCCGTCGTCGACCAGGTCGGCGCTGCCGGCCACGTCGGTCAGCACGATCGGGACGCCGGCCCGCATGGCCTCCATGGGGGCGTAGGGCGCGCCCTCGAAGACCGACGACATGGCGAAGACGTCGAGGCTGGTCAGGGCCCGGTCGGCCTCGGGGAGGTGGGGCACCAGGTGGAGGCGCCCGTCGAGCCCGGCGGTGGCGACGGCGGTCGTGACCTCGTCGCGCAGGGCGCCGTCGCCCACGATCACGAAGTGGGCGTCGGGCACCTGCTCGACCACCCGGGCGGCCATGGCCACCCACGTCAGGGGGTCCTTCTGGGGCACCAGACGGGAGATGGTGCCGACCAGCGGGACGTCGGTCGGTACGGCGACGTGGGCCCGCAGGTCGAACGGCGGCGGGTGGCGCTCGAGGTCGACGCCGTTGGGGACGACCCGCACCCGGTCGGCGCGGACCAGCCGCAGCCGCCGGACCCGGTCGGCCTCGGACGTCGACACCGCCACCAGCCGGGCCGTCACCGGCCGCAGGGCCTGCTCGACGAGGACGCCGGCCCGCACGTCGGTCACCCCGTTGGGCGTGTAGACGGACGGGACCCGGACGGCGGCACCGGCGACCCGGCCCAGCAGCCCGCCGATCGAGCTGTGGGTGTGGACGACATCGGGCCGGAGCCGCCGCACCAGGCGCACCAGGGCGGCGAGCGAGCGGGCGTTGGCCGGCGTGGCCGGCGAGCGGGTCATCGCCACCGGGTGGATCTCCGCCCCGTGGGCCCGCAGGGCGGGGGCGGCGGCCTCGTCGGTCAGCCCGCCGACGCGCTGCTCGGGGATGGCGACGTGCTGCTCGACGCCCGGCGTCCACCGCACCAGGTCGACGACGTGCCGGGACGTCCCGCCCTCGAGCGCCTCCAGCACGTGCAGGACCCGCAGCGGAGGGCTCACGGTGCGACCCCCTCGCGCTCGGCGTCGGTCTCGTCGACCTCGGGCAGGCCCAGGGCGATGGCGGCCCAGATGAAGGTGCCGGAGGTGAGGTCGAGCCAGCCCTGGTGGGTCGACACCGCCACCAGCCCGCCCACGACCATCAGGTACGACGCCCGCACCAGCTCGTCGTGGGGGGCGCGCCGGCGCCGGGCCTCCAGCTCGCGCAGGATCGCCACCAGCAGGGCGATGAAGGCGGCCATGGTGACGACGCCGCTCTGGACCCCGACGGCGAGCACGGTGTTGCCCGAGACGGTCTTGCCCTCGATCTCGAAGCGACGCTGCACCGCGCCGTCGGACCCGAGCCCGTAGCCCAGCGGCCGGTCGACGATCTTCTCGGCCGCCGACACCAGCTCGTTGCGGTGGCCCTCGTTCGACTCCTCGTTGTCCTGCGCCAGCAGCCGGCTGCCGAGGACGGTGGGGGCGAAGGCCAGCACGGCCACCAGGCCGACGGCGACGACCTGGACCCGGGTGCGCTCGGAGACGCCGCGCCCGTCGATCAGGACGGCGAGGACGACGATGCCCAGGGCGACCAGGTTGACCCGCGTCCCCGACCACAGCACGGCCAGCGCGAACAGCCCCATGAGCAGCAGGCCGAGACGCCGATCGACCCGGTGCGACACGGTGGCGACGACGGCGGCGAAGGCGGTGACCATCATGTCGGCGAAGCCGAACGGGGCGATCAGCACCGAGCCCACGCGCACCGGGTCGGTCCGCATCCACCCGAGGGTCTCGCTCAGCGAGCGGCCCGAGAGCCCGGCGACCTCCTGGTAGTAGCGCAGCATCCCGGCGTCGTAGAGCGTCCGCTGGATGAAGCCCGCGGGGTCGAGCCACTGGTAGGCGCCGCCGAGGGCCAGCAGCGCGGCCGCGCCCACGGCCCAGCCCAGCAGCCGGCGCCGCTCCTCCCGGGTCGGCGCCAGCCAGCGCACGCCGAGGAACATGCCGACGAACAGGCCCTGCTCGCGCAGGGCGATGAGCCGGGCGTCGCTCGTCAGCGGCTCGAGGGCGATCAGCGGCGTGAGCAGGTACCAGGTGCCCACCAGGCCGAGGTAGGCCAGGCCGATCCGGTCGAGCGGGGCCATGACCGCGCCCCGGGCCCGGTGGGCGCGGTAGCCGGCGATGACCGTGGCGATCACGACCGAGTCCTTCAGCAGGGCGCCGCCCCGCACCACCCCGGGCGGGATGCCGAAGGTGAGGGCCAGCGAGAGGACGAAGACGCTGGCCGGCACCACGACGAAGGTCAGCCGCAGGGCGAGCAGCGGCCGGCGGATCATGGCCACGAGGACGACGGCGCTGAGGAACAGCGACAGCAGGACCTCGACGCCGATGCCGACGAAGAACCCGATCGCCAGGGCGATCCACAGCCCGACGCCGATGCCCACGGCGATCACGGCCTCGCCCCGCCGGGTCCGCGTGAGCAGGTGCCATCCCCACGTGCCGAGCGGTCGGCGCCGCCTGGCCCGCCCCCGTGCCCCACCCCGCCCCGAACTCGGGGGAGTAGGTGCCCAGTTCTGGGCACCTACTCCCCCGAGTTCGCTGGCGGTGGGGGTCATGCCGGCTCCCCGTCGATCGCCCACAGGGCGTCGGCCAGACGGCGGACGGCGTCGGCCTCGAAGCGGGCGACGCAGGCCGCCCCCGCGGCCCGCTCGGCGGGGCCGGTGGCCAGGGCGCGGGCGCCGGCGGTGGCCGGGTCGAGCAGCAGGTGGGGCGGGCGCAGGGTGAGGTCGGCGGGGTGGTCGAGGGTGGTGAGCGTGGGGACGCCGCAGGTCAGAGGGGTGCGCAGGCTCATGCGCCCGTCGGTGGCGCCAGCGGCGAAGGGGGCGATGGCCAGCGACCAGCGCGACAGCAGCGGGGCCAGGTCGGGCGTCGGGACCCGGCCGTGGTGGGCCAGCGGCAGGGCGGCCACGTCGGCGGGCCACGGCGCCTCGTCCCAGCCCTCGCCCACGGTCTCGACCCGGACGGTGCCGGTGGGCGCGGCGTCGTGGAGGGCGCGCAGCGCGGCCACGGCGACGTCGAGGCCCTTGTCGGCCCGGGCCGTGCCGAACAGCCCCACGACGGGCGGGTCGGCGGGCCGGCCCTCGACGGCCCGCAGTGGGGTGCCGTTGGCGGGCGGGAGGACCCGCACGTCGACCCGGCGGGCGACCCGACCGCCGCGGCTGCGGCGCAGGGCGTCGGCCTCGGACTCGGTCGACACGACGACCCGGCCCCCGCCGATCACGAGGAGGAGGTCGAGCAGCGCCCGGCGCTCACCGAAGATCGTGTACTCGTGCAGGTGCCAGCGCAGGCGGCCCCGGCCGGCCACGGCGGCGAGGGCGAGGGTCGCGGTGGCCCGGAGCGAGCTGACCGTCGAGCGGGTCGGGTAGGCGACGACGACGGGGCGACCGGCGCGGCGGGCCCGGACGACGGCGCCCCGCGAGGCGCCGATGCGCCGGGGGTCGACGGTGGCGGGCCGGGGTTCGACCGCGTGCAGGGCGGCGGCCTCCGACGCCCCCACGCCGCAGGTCTCGCGGCCCAGGTCGCCGCAGAGCAGCACGGCTCGGTCGCTGGCGTCGTCGGGCCGGCTCACGTGCTCGCCTCGGGCAGCTGGTGGAGCAGGCCGATGCCGGCCAGGGTCTGGCGGACCTCGTCGAGGTTGACGATCTCGTCGGCGACCGAGCGGGGCCGGGTGCGGGTCAGGTCGGTGGTGACGGGGACGCGGTCGAGACCGAGGTGGTCGAAGAACCGGTCGCAGGTCGCCTGGTGCTGGGCCGGGTCGTCGAGGTCGGTCTCGTAGGTGAGCGCGAGGTGGTCGATGCCGGCCAGCACCTCGAGCTCGCGGTCGAGGAAGTCCATCTGGTAGCCGCACGCCCGGACCAGCTCGGCGCAGTCGATGACCCGGCGGGGGTCGACGGCCGCATCGGCGCCCCGGTGGTACTCGCCGGTGGCCCGGGCCCGCATGACGCTGAGGGCCTGGAGGACGACGTTCTCCCGCCGCAGGTGGATCACGGCGTAGTCCCGGTCGACGAGGCCGGCGAAGAACCGCGCCGGGTCGACGGGCGGCCGCTGGAAGCGGGTCAGGTCCTGGAGCTTGACCTTGAAGCCCCAGGCCCGGTCCTGGTGACGGGCCCGGCGGCTGGCGACCCACAGGCGGGGGAACAGGACGTCGCGGTCGAGGATCTCGACGTCGTGGTACACGTCCGGGTGGGCGCCCACCAGCGACCGGAGCAGCTCCGAGCCCGACCGCCCGCTGGTGAGGACGACGAACGCCGGTCCACCCGCGGGGCGGACCGAGCGGGGGACCATGAGGGCCTCGCTGCGCAGCTCCTGGAGGCGACCCCGGGGGCGGTTGCCGTGCCACTCCTCGGCGATGGGGCCGCGCCCGGCACCGGGCTGCGCCCGAGGGCGGCGGGCGAGCTCCTTGCCCCGGGCCATGACGCCGGGGACGGTAGCGCTCGTCGTCGGGTCGGTCATCGGGCGCTCCCCAAGGTTCGCCTCGGTCGGGCTCATCGGGCGCTCCGGCTCGGGCTCGTCGGGTGCCTCGGGCTCGTCGGCAGGAGGCCGCGGTCGCCGAGGGCGGCGAGGAGGCGGTCGGCCTGGGCGTCCCAGGTGTGGTGCTGCTCGACCAGGGCCCGGCCGGCGGCGATCAGGCCCTGGCCGTCGGTGGCCTCGGTGAGGGCGGCGATCGTGGCCCGGGCCAGACCGGGGCCGTCGTCGGCCACCCGGGCGTGGACGCCGTCGGTCAGGCCGAGACCGGCCAGGCCCACCGTGGTGCCCACCAGCGCCCGCCGTCCGGCCAGGGCCTCGAGCGCCTTGAGACGGGTGCCGGTGCCGTAGCGGAGGGGGACGACGACCACCCGGGCGGCGGCCAGCTCGGTGGCCATGTCGGGCACGTCGGCGTGGACCTCGATGCCGGGTCGCTCGGCGAGGGCGCGCACCTCGGGTGTCGGGCCGCGCCCGGCCAGCACCAGCTCGGCGGTCGGGACCGCGGCCCGGACCGCGGGCCAGGCCTCCTCGACGAACCAGCGGGCGCCGTCGACGTTGGGCCCGTAGAACAGCGTCCCCGGCAGCAGGACGCGACAGCGCTCGGCCGGGCCGGGGTCG
>Ga0190275_10003071_pt1 | contig 11877 bp, 9 predicted proteins | sample Popmic550T_FD_133745 | JGI IMG/M metagenome (GOLD analysis project Ga0190275, IMG submission 133745) | Populus adjacent soil microbial communities from riparian zone of Yellowstone River, Montana, USA - 550 T | ecosystem: Environmental > Terrestrial > Soil > Riparian zone > Trees stand | place... | reverse complement strand
CGACGTGTACGGCTACGGCCCGTCGTACCTGATCAGCGCGGGGATCTCGGCCTTGGCGCTTCCGTTCCTGCTGCTGTCGAGGAGGCAGGACGCCCCGGCGGACTTCGCCAAGCCGGGGGTGGAAACGGACCTCCCAGACGCCTAGGGGTGGATCCCGACGAGATGCCGTCGCAATCCACCCCTGGTGGATTCATCCACTCCGCTTTGGACAAACGCCCCGCCCACTTTCATCGTCTCCCCTCGCTGCCCAGGAGTAGCCTCAATAGGTATGGAACCTGAGACTCTCGCGAAGCCGACGACCGCCGCCCACGACGCCGATGCCCCAACTCTGAAGAACTACATCGGCGGCGCCTGGACCCCCTCCAACGCCCCCGACACCCTCGACGACATCGACCCCGCCACCGGCGCGCTCCTCGCCCGCATCCCCCTCTCCACGGCGGCCGACGTCGACGCCGCCGCCCGCGCCGCCCGCGCCGCCCAGCCTGAGTGGGCCGCCACGGCCGTCGCCAAGCGCGCCCGCGCTGTCTTCGCGCTCCGCGAGGCGCTCTGGGCGAACCGCGAGGAGCTCGCCCAGCTCGTCACCCAGGACATGGGCAAGGCGCTCGACGACGCGCGCGGCGAGGTCGGCCGCGGGATCGAGTCGACCGAGGCGGCCTGTGGGATCCCCACCCTGCTCAAGGGCGAGACGCTCGAGGGAGTCGCGACCGGAATGGACGTCGAGATGTGGCGCCAGCCGGTCGGCGTCGTCGCCGCGATCACCCCCTTCAACTTCCCGGCGATGATCCCGCTCTGGTTCCTGCCCTACGCGATCGCCTGCGGGAACACGTTCATCCTCAAGCCGTCGGAGCGCGACCCGCGGACGCCGGCGCGGATCGTCGAGCTGTGCGACTCGATCGATCAGATCCCTCCAGGGGTCGTCAACCTCGTCCATGGTGCCCGCGACGCCGTCAACGGCCTGCTCGACCACCCCGAGATCGACGCGATCAGCTTCGTCGGCCAGGCGTCCACGGCGCTCTACGTGATGGACCGCGGGACGAAGAACGGCAAGCGCGTTCAGGCCCTCGGAGGAGCGAAGAACTCGATGGTCGTGATGGATGACGCCGATCTCGAGCAGGCCGTCCCGGCGATGATGCAATCCGCGTTCGGCAACGCCGGGCAGCGCTGCCTGGCCGGGTCGGTCGCGGTGGTCGTCGGCGACGAGGCACGACGAGCCGAGGTCCGATCGGCCCTCGCCGACGCCGCCCGCGAGCTGCCGACCGGTCCCGGCACCGATGAGTCCGTCATCTGCCCGCCGATGGTCGCGGCGGATGCCCGCGAGCGGGTCTCCGACGCGGTCGACCGCGCCGTGTCCGAAGGTGCCGAGATGGTCGTCGACGGCCGCGAAACCACCAACGAGGCCGGCGCGCTTATGGGGCCCACGGTCCTCGCCGCAACCGACCGGGAGGGCGAGCTCGCCCGCGAGGAGCTCTTCGGCCCCGTCCTGGCACTCGTGGAGGTCGATGACATCGACGGGGCGCTCGAGTTCGTGAACGGCTCCCGCTACGGCAACGCGTCGGTGATCTTCACCGAGTCAGGAGCGGCCGTCCGCCGCTACCGCAACGAGGTCGAGGCGGGGATGATCGGTGTCAACGTCGGCGTCCCCGCTCCGGTCGCCTGGTTTCCGTTCGCCGGCTGGAAGGACTCGATGGTCGGCGACCTCCACGCCAACGGCACGGACGCGATCGAGTTCTACACCCGCAAGAAGGTCTTGACGACCCGCTGGTCCTAAACCAGGTTGCGGAGGCTCCGCACCTGGAAGGCGCGGATGATGTCGGTGATCCCGTTCATCAGCGCCCAGATCCCGGCGAACGCGAGCAGCGTGTAAGCCTTGTCGATGTAGAACTGGCCGCTGGTCCAGAAGGCGAGGATCAGCATCAGCCCGCCGGCGATCAGGCCGACCCACCAGAGCTCGCTGTATTCGCGCTCGGCGAACGCCTGCAGGACCCAGAAGAGGCCCACGAGAAGGAACAGGAATCCGAGGATGTCGGCGATCGCGGCGAACGTGTTCTCGGGGCTGACGAAGGTGATCACTCCGGCGATCACGAAGCCGATCCCGAAGATCACGTAGAGGAGGCGCCAGCGCTCGGCAACCATTGCGACGACGAATTGCTGCAGGCCGCTGACGAAGAACATGATCCCGACCAATACGCCGACTGTCGTGATCGATGCCCGGTCGAACTGCAGGATCACGACGGAGATCAGGGTCCAGCCGATTCCGAAGACCAGCCAGAGCCACCAGAAGCGAGAGAAGCCGGTGAGGAGCTCGCGCGCCTCGGTCGTCGTATCGAGACCAGGCGGCGGGGTGGCTGCTTCCATCGTTTCCTCCTCGAAGTCGGGTTGCGCGGACTCAGCGTCCGACGTGGATCCCGATTCGCTCGGGGATTCCACTCACCATCCTGGTCATTCGACCCACCCTGCGGTCCTCCTCCTCGGCCGACTCCTTGCGCAGGATCGCGCGGCGGATGATCGTCCCGCCGGCGTAGCGGAACGGCTCAGGAGGGACGCGCACACGTCGGCGGTGACGTCGAAGTCGAGCGCGGGCATCGCCTCCCGGTCGAGCAGCCCGGCCTCATGGAGCCAGTAGCCGTGGGCGTCGTGCTTCACGCCTACAGAACGTGCGTCCCGGTCTCCGACGCCCGCGCCGCGGCACGATCGATCATCTGCTGCTGAACGTCATTCTCTCCCCGCTCGCGCCGCGTCCATTCACCGTCGGCGCCGAGCGTCCAGGCGCCGTGGTTGTCCGCGAGGCTGAGCTCGAGGATCTCGAGCATCTCGCGGCGGGCCGATTCGTTCTCGATCGGGATCACGAGCTCGACGCGGTTGAAGAGGTTGCGGGGCATCAGGTCGGCGGAGCCGGTGAAGACCGTGGTCTCGTCGCCGCGGTCGAAGGCATAGATGCGCGAGTGCTCGAGGAAGCGGCCGAGGACCGAGACGACCTCGATGTTCTCGGAGATCCCCTCGACCCCAGGGCGAAGCGCGCAGATGCCGCGAACGTTGATCTGGACCTCGACCCCGGCCTGCGACGCCTCGTAGAGCGCGCGGATCATGCCCGGCTCGAGCAGCGAGTTCATCTTCATCCGGATGCGTGCCGGTGCATCGTCGCTGTGGGAGTCGACGGTCCGCTTGATCTCCTCCATCAACCCCTCGTAGAGGTTGTGGGGTGCGATCAGCGCCTTGCGGTAGCGCTGCGGGCGGGCGTAGCCGGTCAGATAGTTGAACATCTCGGCGATGTCGGAGCAGAGGTCAGGGTCGGTCGTGAACAGCCCGAGGTCGGTGTAGAGACGCGCGGTCTTCGGGTTGTAGTTGCCGGTGCCGATATGGGCGTAGTGGCGGACGCCATCGCCCTCGCGGCGGGCGACGAGGATGCACTTCGCGTGGGTCTTCATCGCCGGGATCCCGTAGACGACGTGGACGCCCGCCTGTTCGAGCTTCTTGGCCCAGCTGATGTTGGCCTGCTCGTCGAAGCGCGCCTTCAGCTCCACCATGCAGACCGCCTGCTTGCCCGCCTCCGAGGCCTCGATCAGCGCCGGTACGAGCGGCGAATCGGCGCTGGTCCTGTAGACGGTCTGCTTGATCGCGAGCACGTCGGGATCGCGGACCGCCTGCTTGACGAACGCCACGACCGAGGTGGTGAACGAGTCATAGGGATGGTGGACCAAGATGTCGGACTCGCGCATCGCCGCCATCACATCGGCCTGCTCACCGTCGGGATCGTGGAGTGACGGCTGGGTGTTGCTCGAGAACGGAGCGAAGCGCAGGTTTCCGTGGCCCGCCACACCGACGATGTCGAAGAGGTCGTCCATGCCGACGAGCCCGTCGATCTCGTAGATCTGGGTCTCGTCGACCCCCATCAGCGAGATCAGCCTTTCGCGCCGGTTCTCGTCGAGATTCCCAGCGAGCTCGACGCGGATGACTTCCCCGAAGCGGCGGCGTCGGATCTCGTCCTCGACCGCCTGTCGCAGGTCGTCGGCCTCGTCGGAGACGTCGTAGTCGGTGTCGCGGGTGACGCGGAAAAGCGCGTGGCCGACGATCTCCATCCCCGGGAACAGGGACTCGACGTTGTGGGCGATCACGTCCTCGAGCGCGACGAACGTTCTCCCGTCTCCGATCGGCAGGAAGCGGCGCAGCAGCTCCTTCGGCACCTTGACGCGGGCGAGCACGTCGGCTTCGGACTCCGGGTCGCGGAGGACGACGATCAGGCTCAGCGAGAGGTTGGAGATATAGGGGAACGGGCGGCCGACGCCGAAGACCAGCGGCGTGAGCGCCGGGAACACCTGGCGGTTGTATTGATCGTCGAGCTCCTTGCGCTCCTCCTTCGAAGCGTCGTCGTAGGAGACGACGCGGATGCCCTCCTCCGCGAGGGCGGGAAGCAGCTCATCCTCGTAGCAGCGGCGCAACCGGTCACGCTGAGCGAGGGTCAGCTCACGAATCGCCGCCAGCTGATCGGCGGCAGTCATGCCGTCCGCGCCGCCGGGAGGCAACGACGCCTCGACCTGATCGTGCAGGCCGGCCACCCGGACCATGAAGAACTCGTCGAGGTTGTCCTCGTAGATGGCGCAGAACTTGACCCGCTCGAGCAGCGGGATCGACTCGTCCTCGGCGAGCTGCAGGACCCGGTCGTTGAAGTCCATCCACGAGAGGTCGCGGTTGAAGTAGAGCTGGGAATCGTCGAGGTCGATCGGCTCGCTCGGGGTGGCTCCGTTCGAGGAGTCCTCCTCGACCTGCTCAACCCGCTCGGTGCTCGCCTCCATCAACCGTCAACTCTAGTGCCGTCGGCGTGACGGCTCCGTTACGCGAGCGTGAACGAGACGGGCGCGCTCAGGCAGCGGCGAGCGCTGTGCTGAGCGGCTCGGGATCGGCGAGCGCCGCCTCGCGAGCGAGCAGCAGCGAGTAGCCGTCGGCGAGTTGAGCGAGGGCCGCCCCCCAAGAGCGCTCGCCGGCCGCCACGAGGCCGCCTCGAATCAAACGCTGGCGAAGGGCTGGGCTCTCGTTGAGCCGCATGAGCTTCGCGGCGATCTCGTCGGCGTTCGGCTCGCAGAGGAGGCCACTGCGACCCTCGTCGATCAGGTCCGCCGGTCCGCCGGCGCGGACCGCGACGACCGGGACGCCGCTCGCCTGCGCCTCGACGACTACCTGGCCGTAGGTATCGGTCTCGGAGGGGAACAGGAACGCGTCCGCATCGGCGTAGGCGCGAGCGAGGTCGTCGCCCTCGAGCCAGCCCAGGAACTCGGCCGCGTTACCCAGCCGCTCGCGGAGGTAGCCCTGCTCGGGGCCGCCGCCGGCGAGGGTGAGGCGCAGCCGCGGGTCTCGCGAATGCGCGACCAGGAAGGCGTCCGCGAGCAGCTCGACGCCCTTCTCGCGAGTCTGGCGGCCCGCATAGAGCACGCTGATCCGACCATCGGCGGCAAGCTCGAGCGGCCGCTGCCTCAGGCCGGGGGTGAAGCGGTTGATGTCGCAGCCGCGAACCCAGCGCGCGACCCGCTCGACCGGGACGCCGAGCCCGTCGAGCGAGTTGTCGGCCGACGTGCTCGGCGAGAGGACGATCCCGCAGTCGCGGTAGAAGACGCTCATCGCGTAGGCCATCGCCCCGGCCATCATCTCGTTGCCGGTCCGCATCCGGGCGTAGGCGACGAACTCCGTGTGGTGACTGGCGAGCAGCGGGATCGCCGCAATCTTGGACGTGAGCGCCGCGGCGACGCCCGCCGGGCCGGGCGTGGCGACGTGCATCAAGTCGTATCGACCCTCGGTCAGCGTTTCGACGAGGCCCGGCAGCGATGGAATCCCGAGCCTCAGGCCCTCGTAAAAGGGCATCTCGAGCTCGGCGACTGCGGAGAGCCGCTGGTCGACGCCGCTGTCGGTGCCGATCACGTCGACGTCGAAGCCGGGAACGCCCAGCTCGCGGATGCGTTCGATCGTGTGCGAGACCCCGTGGGGCCCGTCGATGCCGTCGACGACCAGGGCCACCCGGCGCGGCTCGTCTGTCCTGACGTTCAGGCGCGCCCGTTCGTTGGCGAGGAACGCGATCGACGGGAGGTAGGGAACCACCGGCATGCATGCGTCGAAGAGATCTGTGAGGACGTCCGGTGACGGCATCCCTCCCGCGTTCACCTCGGTGCGGATCTTGTCGGCAGTCATGCGCAGACGGGAGTCGTGGGCCGTCCGGGAACGGCGAAAGAGGCTCGAGTGCGAGAAGTCCTCATCCTGCATCGCGCGGATGAGCGCCGGGCCACTGGGGAGGCCGACCGAGTCGAGCCAAGCGGTCAGGAGCGCCCGCGCGTCGGCCCGGGTGAAGTCGTTGCCATCGGCTCCCGAGCGGTCGGTGCCCTCACCGACCACGCGCTCGAGCAGCTTCAAGACCGAGGTGGGAGCGGGCGACTCGCCGGCGGAGCGGTCCCGCATGATGCTGCGGGTCGCGAGAGCGATCGCGGCGTGCGTCCACTTCGCTGCGCTGCCCTGCTTGCCATCGGCCTCAGCGCGGCCGGCGCGTATGTGATCGAGGAACGCCTCGACGGTGGGCGCGTGCGGCGTCCGGGTGAACGTGCGGCCGATGTCGACGCCCGCGTGGTCGTCGGAGCCGCCGACCCCGATGCCGCCGTGGGTGTCGATGTAGACCGCGGCCGGCATATTGAGCTCGTGGGCGCGGGAGCCGTTGCGCGTTTCCCAGACCTCGAACAGCCGCGCGAGCCGGCGGCGGTGGCGCGGCTCGAGCGGGGCTGCGGGAGGGTAGAAGGGATGGGCGAGCGCGCATGCGATCCGGTTTCCATGCAGGTACTCCGCGCACTCCTCGACGTCACCGGCATGCGCCTGCAGCCACTCGTGGTCGTCGGGGGTGATGTCGAAGCAGAGCACGTGCACGGCCTGCGGCTCGCCGGCGAATGAAGCTGTGAGCTCCTCCGAGATGAAGACGTCGGGACGGTCAGCGATCTCGAGGGCGCCATCGATCGTGTCGTGATCGGTGATCGTCACGAAGTCCATGCCGCGGCGCTTGGCCAGCTCGTAGACCTCCTCGGGGGGCGTCGCGCACTCCGGCAGGCCGGCGCTTCGCTGGACGCCGAGCTTCGAGATCTGCGACGCGGTCGAATGGCAGTGCAGGTCGGCGCGGCTGCCGTCGGGATTCATCGGTTCCCTTGCGTGAGTGCGTTCATCGACGCAGATATTCGACGGCGCCGACCTTCAGCACGTGAAATACCTGCAAATAAGAGGTGAAAGGGTGGTGAACGCTCAGGCGTCGGCGCGCTCGGCGTCGGCGAGCTCTGCGGCCGCCTGAGCGGCCAACTCCTCGGCTTCGCGACGCCGATCCTCCGCCTGGGCGAGCGCCACCCGGGCCCGCTCCGCCCGTTCGGCGACGGCGCGAACCTCCACGGCCCGCTCGAGCTCGCGCTCGGCCGCGCGTTCGAGCCCCGACCAGACTCCCTTGGACTCGGTCTCCTCCCAGAGCGCGACGAAGCGCTCGAAGAGGAGCTCGCGGCGGGCAACGAGGTAAACCTCGAGCACCTCGAGGCCGCGGTAGGTCGTGCGGTGAGGAGCGCGCGCGGCGAGCTCCGGATCGAGGTCGGTTGCTTCGCCGGCGCGGGCGCGGATCTGGGCGGCGTCCTCGAGTCTCAGGCCGCGGCGGTGGTCGTGGACGCGCGGCAGCATCACGTCGGCATCGTGCACTTCGCCGAGGACCTCCTGCAGATCCTTCGCGCGACGCAATGCCGTCGTCGCCGAGCGGCCGAAGCAGAACCCGGTCGCCTCGAGCACATAGCGGAGCCGCTTGGCGGCGATCCGCAGGTCGTGCTGGGTCTCCGATTCATCGGGGTCGAGCGCCTCCGGAATGAATGAGCGCAGCTCACCGACCCGGACGAGGACGATCCGCGCCGCGTTCTCCGCGAGCGTCGTCCGCGGATCCAGCTGCTTGACGCGCCTGGCCTTCACGCGAGCTCTCCTGCGCCGTTCGACGACGCCTCGATCCCGGAAGGCTCCTCGCCCAGCTCGGGGTCCACTTCCTCGACTGCCTCGCGCGCGGCTGCGGCCAGGCCGAGGAGCCGCTCGCGCAGCCCAGCGAGTTGCGACTCCTCGACGAAGGCGGCAAGGGCGACGTTCGCCTGCTTCTGCTCGGCGCGGAAGCCGTCGACGATCGAGCGGATCCCGGGGCGATCGGGAGCCGGCATCGCGGCGGCGAAGCCGTCGAGCGCGAGGATCGCCACGTCGGGATCGCGGCGTTCGCCGAGCGCGTCGGCCAGCGCCTTGACGTCGTCGAGCACCGCCTTTCCCTGCTCCTTGGGAAAGCAGGGGCGAAAGACCTCGATCGCGGCGCGCAACCGGCGGGTCGCCACCCGCATCGCATGGACGCCCTCGATCTCGGTCATGTCGAGCACGCCCTCGGAGTGCTCGATCAGCTCCTCGGTGCGGACCTCGAGCACTCGGGCGGCGGTCTCGCCGTAGGGGAGGTCGGTCGTCAGCCCGGGAATCTCGCGCGCCTTGGCCACGCGCGTGAGGATATGCCTCCGAGCGCGCCGGGCGCCGGCCGCCGGCTAGTCCCCGAGACCGTCGCTGAGCAGGTCGAGGATCACGCCCTCGCGCAGGCCACCCTTGCCGATCTGCAGCGGCTGGCCGAGCAGCTGGGAGAGCGCCTCGAGCAGCAGCACGCCGGTGGGAAGGACCTCGACACGGCGGGCGTCGAGCTCGAACTTGCGCGCGACCTCGGAGGCGCTGTCGCTCGTCAGGACGCGGATTCCGCGCTCGAGCGTCTCGTACTCGAGGACCGCGCCGACGAGACGGCGGAGCGAGGTCGCGCTGCCGCCGACGGCGACCGCCTGGGCGGGCTGATCGATCTTCACGTCCGCGAAGAAGTCCTCGATCTCGTCACGGATCTTGCGGATCTCGGCAGAGCCCGGTGGGTCGCCGTTGATGTATTCCTCGGCGAGGGAGCCAGAGCCGATCTTGAACGAGTGAACCTCGCGGACGCCGCCCTCCAGCGAGCCGAGAATGATCTCCGAGGAGCCGCCGCCGACGTCGACCACCCCGATCTCCCCGTCGACCGGGTGAGCAAGACCCTTCGTCGCACCGATGAACGCGAGCCGTCCCTCGTCGTGCTCGCTCAGCACGTCGACGGGGAACCCAGCCGCGGCCTCGATCTCGGCGGCGACCTTCTCGCAGTTCTTGGCCTCGCGGACCGCGGCCGTCGCGACGATTCGGATCGCCTCGGCGCCGAGCTCCTGAGCGAGACGCACCTGGGTGGCGACGACGTCGGCGACCTCGGCGACCTTGCCGGCGGAGATCGAGCCGTCCTTCTTCTTCGCGCTCTTGACGATCCGGGTGTAGGCCCGCTGCTCCATCACCTTGCGGAGCTGGCCGTCGTCGGGCTCGGCCACGAGCACGCGCGTCGTGTTTGACCCGATATCGATCGCGGCGCAGAGCATCTCCCTGAGCCTGATCTTGTCAGAGGGGCCAGTCGCGGACCTCTCGCGAACCGCTACGGCAGCCATGGCGTGATTGTCCCGTCACACACGGCGGAATCGATGCCTCGAAACCGCTCGCCCGAAGACAAGTTTGCGGTTAGCAGGGATTTCACGCGACCTTCACACCCGCTTCACCCGATCCGCCGCTCCTCGGGGGATGCTGATCGCGATGACCGGCCCCCGAACGCTCTCCTCGCGGCTCGGATTGAGCGTCCCCGCCGAGTGGTGGCCGTCCGCCCCGATGCTCGCCGAGATCGAAGCCGCGGGGTTCTCCTGGATTCAGCTCGCCTGCCCGCCCGCCTCCGTCCTCTCCGATCCGCGCAATGGGATCAGACACGCACGCGCGATCGCGGCGACGCTCGAGAGCACAAACCTCCGCCGCGCGCTCCACTTCCCGGCGGACCTCCTGCTCGGTGAACCCGCGGCGGACCGGGCGCTCGAAGGGGCGATCTCCTACGCGGCGGAGTGCGGAGCCGAGATCGTCGTCTACCACGCACGCGGGATCGAGAATCGACCGGCGGCGGAGGACAGACTGCTCGCCGAGACTCGCTCGCTGGCGGAGCTAGCGCCGATCGCCGAGCGGCTCGGGGTGACGATCGCGCTCGAGAATCTCTCCCCAGTGTTCCCGGGACCGGAGACGGTCTCCGCCAACCCGCTGGCCGTGCGCGCGCTCGCCCGCCGGATCGGGTCCCCGGCGGTCGGCCTCTGCCTCGACATCGGCCACGCCAACGTGATCGCGGGCCTGCGGCGGACCTCGCTGACGCGCATGGTCGAACCAGTGCTCGACATGGTCGTCCTCTTCCACGTCCACGACAATCTCGGCGCCCGCTGGCGCACCGCCGATCAGCGTCCCGAACTCGACCCGCTTCGGCTCGACCTCCACCTGCCTCCCGGCCACGGCACGCTCGCCTGGGAGGAGGTCGCCGAAAGCCTGCTCGCGCATCACGCGCCGCTGCTCCTGGAGGTACACCCGCCTCGTCCCGCCCCGCGGGAGATCGCCTCGGCCCTAGGGGCCGTGCTGCAGCGCCGGCCCGCTCCGGTCGCGCCGCATCGCATCCCCGCCTGATTGGACGGCCGGGCGCCGGCCGGCCTTGTCTCCGCTCGCTGTGGTCAGCTCCTCGTCTAGGTGTGCTTGACGACGATCGACTCGAGCGAGTTGCCCGCCGCGCGGCATCGGTCGATCGCCTCTTCGAGCGCGGCGTAGATGTCCTTCCAGCGGATCACGAACATCGGATCGATGGCGCCGTCGAAGAGGGCGGCGAGGGCGCCGCGGTAGATCAGATCGCCCTCCTGCTCGAGCCGGCGGATGTCGTCCAGGTGGTCCTCGATGCGCTCGAGGGTCTCGAGTCCGTCGAGAGCGAGCGCCACCGAGCGGGCGCTGTCGCGAAGGACGCCGGCGAGCTGCTGAGCCTGCTCCATCGGCGCCTCGACCTCGCGCAACGCGAGCTGCTCGGAGGCCTCCTCGATGTCGTCCACGACGTCGTCGATCGCGCCGGCGAGGGCGAAGATGTCCTCGCGGTCAAAGGGCGTCATCTTCGAGGCCCTGAGGTTGTTGATGACCTTGTGGGTGAGTCGATCTCCCTCGTGCTCGCGGCGGGTGATCTCCTCGCGCAGGCCGTTGCCCTCCGGCCACCGGCGCAGGAGCTCGTCGATCAGCTCGGCGGTCTCGGCCGCGTTGCGGCCGGCGCTCCGCAGGTACTCGAAGATCTCAGCCTGCGGGGACTTCGCCCCGAATGCCTGCCAACGGCGGCGCGAGAACCGCTGGCGGCCCGCCAAGATCCCGTTGCGTTCGGCGGCCACGCTCCCTACGGGCCAACCGGCTCCGGATGGGATGCATCCTCGAACTCCTCGAACAGCCCGGTGACGACGAACGCAGTCTGCTCGCCGATGTCGACCGCGTTGTCGCCGATTCGCTCGAGGGCCCGGGCGACGAGCATCATGGTCATCGCCCACTCCCGGCGATCGGCGGTGTCGCCGACGTCGATTGCCCTGCGGAAGCACTCGCGATTGAGGTTGTCGACGACATCGTCGCCGCGCACCAGATCGCGGGCGAGCTCGACGTCACGTGACTTGAACGCCTGCTTCGATTGGCTCAGCAGAGATCGCACCTGCTTGCCCATCGTGATGATGTCGCGGAGCATGGCCTCGTCGAGTGGTGGCTCGTGGCCGGCGAGCGGCAGGATCTTGGCGATGTTCACGCACTGATCGCCCATCCGCTCGATTGACTTGATCAGGTGCAGGAGGGCGGCGATCAGCCTCAGATCGGTGGCGACGGGCGCCTGGGTGGCGAGGAGCGTGAGGATCGACTGGTGAACCTCCAGGTAGCGGCCGTCGATCCGGTCGTCGTCGGCGATCACCATTTGCGCGAGCTCCATGTCACGGTGCTCGACCGCCT
>Ga0190275_10003070_pt1 | contig 11877 bp, 7 predicted proteins | sample Popmic550T_FD_133745 | JGI IMG/M metagenome (GOLD analysis project Ga0190275, IMG submission 133745) | Populus adjacent soil microbial communities from riparian zone of Yellowstone River, Montana, USA - 550 T | ecosystem: Environmental > Terrestrial > Soil > Riparian zone > Trees stand | place... | reverse complement strand
GCGCCCCGTCGCGGGGCAGTACATCGTCACGCTGAAAGATTATGCGGCGCAGCCCTACGGCGAAGGCTCTTTCGCGCCCACGATGGCGCAGAACCTCGTCGCGCCTCACGGAGGCCGCGTCAAGCACGTCTACAAGCACGCGCTGCTCGGCTTCTCCGCGGAGTTGACGCCCGAAGCCGCCGAGGCTCTGGCGAACGATCCGAGCGTCGAGTCGGTCGAAGAGGACGGCATCGTCACGGCCTCGACCACGCAGACGAACCCGCCGTGGGGACTCGACCGCATAGACCAGCGCGACCTGCCGCTCAACTCGCAGTACAACTACACGCCGACGGGCGCGGGCGTCCACGCTTACATCATTGACACCGGAATCAGGAGGACGCACACGCAGTTCGGCGGTCGCGCGAACGGCAACGGCTTCAGCTCGATCAACGACGGCAACGGCACGAACGATTGCAACGGCCACGGCACGCACGTCGCCGGAACCGTCGGAGGCTCGACCTACGGCGTCGCAAAGGGCGTCACGCTCCACCCGGTGCGCGTGCTCGACTGCGTGGGCAACGGCACGGACTCGACCGTGATCGCGGGCGTGGACTGGGTGACGGCCAACCGCGTCACGCCCGCCGTGGCGAACATGAGCCTCGGCGGCGGGGCCTCGACCGCGCTCGACACCTCGATTCAGAACCTGATTAACTCCGGCGTCACCGTGGCCGTCGCCGCCGGCAACGACTACGGCCAGAACGCCTGCAACTACTCGCCCGCGCGCGTCGCCGCCGCCATCACCGTCGGCTCGACGACTTCGTCCGATGCGCGCTCGTCGTTCTCGAACATCGGCACATGCCTCGACCTGTTCGCGCCGGGGTCGTCAATCATCTCTTCGTGGTACACGTCCGACACGGCGACGAACACCATCAGCGGCACCTCGATGGCGACGCCGCACGTCGCGGGCGTGGCCGCGCTCTATCTGCAAAACAACCCTTCGGCTTCGCCCGCCACGGTCTCCAATCAGATCATCACGACGGCGACGACGGGCAAGGTGACGAGCGCCGGCACGGGATCGCCCAATCGCCTGCTCTACTCGCCGCTCACAACGGACGGAGGCGGAGGCGCACCGACGGCATGCGCGGGCGGGACGCTCTACACGGGGACGCTCACGTTCACGGGCGACTACGACTATCACCCGAACGGCAGCTACTACTACAGCTCCGTCTCCGGCTACCACAAGGGCTGTCTGGTCGGGCCGACTTCGGGCACCGACTTCGACCTCTACTTGCAGAAGTGGAACGGCTCGGCGTGGGTCATCGTCGCGCGCTCCGAGAGCGCCACGTCGAGCGAGACCATCTCGTACTACGGCTCGTCCGGCTATTACCGCTGGCAGATTTACTCCTACAGCGGAACGGGCAGCTACAACTTCTGGCTCGTGCGCCCGTAAGGTGCGGCTATGGTTTTCGGTCGCCGCCCGCCGCCAGAGCGAGGCGGGCGGCGACCGGACAGATTTCTTCGGACTTTAAGAGGCTAGGTTCGGCGAGTTTTCGGGCGGGAAAGATTTAATTGCGGCGCGGCGCGCGCAGGCTTGCCATCGAGGAACGCAGCGTCTACAATGCGCTCCGCCCTTCTCACACAATTAACAGATTCGCTCAAAATATAATTCGCATCTTTGTCCGGCATGCCTCGACGCGCGCCGGAAGCGTGGCCGAAGTCTCCGAAGGTTTTTGAAGGACAGCTCTCATCGGTTTCATTCAGAGCTTTAATCGCGCAAGTCAACATGGAGTCGCCCTCACAAGGTCGTCTCTCATCCACCTTCAATCGTCAACAGATTCTCGGAGGAAAAATGAAGAAAGTTTTAGCCTTCCTCGCGCTCGTGGCCTTCTTCGCCTTAGCGCTCCCGTTCACTTTCGTCAGCGCGCAGCGCACCGGCCTCAACCCCTCGCAGAGGGCGTCCGACGCTGCCGCCGCGAGCGACTCTTCGGATGATCGTTACATCGTCAAATTCCGCCAGCAGCACGGCGCTGCCGCCGATGAGGTGCGCGGTGCGGGCGGCCACGTCGTGCGCGAGCTTCCCGAACTCTCCGCCGTGGCGGCCCGCCTGCCCGAGCGCGCCCTGCGGTCACTTCAGAATAACCCCAACGTGGAGTACGTCGAGGTTGATCAGCCCCGCTACCCGATGCAGACCAACCCGCCATGGAGCGACATCGCGTCGGGGGGCGAGACCAAGCCCTACGGCATCCAGATGGTGCAGGCCGATCAGGTGAGCGACGCCAGCGCGTCGAACCGCAAAGTCTGCATCATCGACTCGGGCTACTACCTCGGCCACGAAGACCTGCCTTCGGGCGCGAACGTGACGGGCGACAACGACTCCGGCACGGGCAACTGGTTCCAGGACGGCAGCGGGCACGGCACGCACGTCGCCGGCACCATCGCCGCCGTCGGCGGCAACTCGCAGGGCGTCGTCGGTGTCCTGCCCGGCAACACCATCAACCTCCACATCATCCGCGTCTTCGGCGACAACGGCGCGTGGGCCTACTCCTCCGACCTCGCGGCGGCGGTCGGCAAGTGCCGCAACGCGGGCGCGAACGTCATCTCCATGAGCCTCGGCGGCTCCTTCTCAAGCGGCACCGAGCAGACCGCTTTCAACAACGCATACGCCGCGGGCGTGCTCTCCATCGCGGCGGCGGGCAACGCCGGCACGACGGCCACCTCCTACCCCGCGGGCTACGGCTCGGTCGTCTCCGTGGCCGCCGTCGATAGCAACGAGACGGTCGCCAGCTTCTCGCAGAAGAACTCGGACGTGGAGATCGCCGCGCCCGGCGTCGCCGTCCTCTCGACCGTGCCCTCCAAGGAGACGAACACGCTGACCGTCGGCACGACCACCTACAGCGGCAACCACGTCGAGTTCGCCGCGCGCAGCGCCACCGGCGTGAGCGGCGACAAGGCCGACGGCGGGCTGTGCGACGCGACCAACTCCGCGTGGAGCGGCAAGGTCGTCATCTGCCAGCGCGGCACCATCAGCTTCTTCGACAAGGTGCGCAACGTGCAGAACAGCGGCGGCGGCGCCTGCGTCATCTACAACAACGTCTCCGGCGGCTTCTTCGGCACGCTCGGCGAGGGCAATTCGAGCACCATCCCGGCCATCAGCCTGAGCCAGGAGGACGGTCTGGCCGCTCTCGCGCAGGCCGAGACGGCCAGCACGGTCGTCAGCAAGGTCGAGCAGCCGGCGAGCGGCTACAGCTACTTCGATGGCACCTCGATGGCGACGCCGCACGTCTCAGCCGTCGCGGCCCTCGTCTGGAGCTACAACACGTCCTGGACAAACCAGCAGGTTCGCGACGCGCTGAACGCGACGGCCAAGGACAAGGGCACGGCGGGACGCGACACCTCCTACGGCTACGGCATCGTGCAGGCGAAGGCCGCGCTCGACTACCTGAACACGCCGACGCCCGCGCCGAACGCGCCCTCGAACCTGCGCGTCACGAACACCAAGACCAACTCCATCAGCATCGCCTGGACGGACAACTCGACGAACGAGACGGGGTTCAGGATCGAGCGCTGCACGGGTTCGACCTGCACCAACTTCGCGGAGATCGGAACTGTCGGAGCGAACGTGACCTCGGCGACCAACTCGGGTCTCGCACGCCGCACGACCTACCGCTACCGCGTGCGCGCCTACAACTCGGGCGGCAACTCCGCCTACTCGAACATCGTCAACGGCACGACGAAGTAGCTGCTACAGGGCAAGGGATGAAAGGCGAAAGCAGGGGAGATTCTTCCCCTGCTTTCGCTTTTTCATTTCCCACCGCCTTGCGTTTGCCGCGCCGCGCCTTTAGGATGACGCGCTCGGCGTCATACGATTCCGAATTTCAACTCAAGGTCTGACGAGAAGTGCTTGGACGCATCATTAAATCTCAGGAGCGCCGCCACGCCGCGCGCGACACGAACCGACGTGTGCGCCCGTTCGAGTGGGGCGCGGAGTTCGTCGCGGAGCATCTGAACGGCGACGACCCGCGCGCCGTCGTCGAGCATTACGCGCGCGAGGCCGTCAAACACAGCGAAGACTTTTACGCGCTCGCGCCCGTCGCGGACTACGCGCTCGACGGCGAAAGCTTGACGTGGACGAGCGCGATTCGCACGCCTTCCGTCGAGAACAACACCGTGCGCGCGCGCTTCTTTCCCGAACAGCCGCCGAAAACTTCTTCCAAAAAAACTCAGAGCGTGCGTGTGCGTCGCGCGGTCGTCGTGCTGCCGCAGTGGAACGCGGACGCGGAGAGCCACGTCGCGCTCTGTCGCCTGCTGAGCCGTCAGGGCGTCGCCGCGTTGCGCTTGACGCTTCCTTATCACGAAGCGCGCAGGCCCGCCGAGATCGAGCGCGCCGACTTCCTCGTCAGCCCCAACATCGGACGCACGCTTCAATCCATGCGGCAGGCCGTTCTCGACACGCGCGCGTCGGTCGCGTGGCTTCGCGCGCAAGGCTACGAGCGCGTCGGCGTCGTCGGCACGAGCATCGGATCGTGCGTCGCCTTTCTGGCCTTCGTGCATGACGAGCAGATTGACGCGGGAGTCTTCAACCACGTCTCAGGCTACGTGGCCGACGTTGTATGGCACGGCATCTCGACGCAGCACGTGCGCGCAGGCATCGAAGGGTCGCTCTCGCTCGAAGAGTTGCGCCGCGTGTGGCTGCCCGTCAGCCCGATGACGTTCGCGGGGCGGCTCAAGGACTTGCGCGAGCGGCCCATGCGCTTCATAGCCGCGCGCCACGACCTCACGTTCCCGCTCGACCTTTCCCGCGACGTGATCGAGCGCGTTAAGTCTACGGGCGTGCCGCTCGATGTCTCGTGGCTGCCCTGCGGCCACTACACGAGCGGCCAACCCCCTTGGGTCTATCTCGACGGCTGGAAAATCGTCTCGTTCGTCAGGAAGAAGTTGTGAAGAGTAGGCAGTAGGCAGTAGCCAGTAGCCAGTAGCCAGTAGGAAACATTTCCTCATTAGACGCACGCACGGCTGCGAACATTCAACTGGTTGATGTTAACAATCTACTGCCTACTGCCTACTGCCTACTCGCGTTTCTTGACTCCCCGCGCGATTTGGCTTAGAACCGACCTGTCTTTCTTCAATCTCTACAACCACCCGGAGGAACACCGAAGATGGCCGACGAAGTGAGAGACGCCGACGCGAAGCCCGCGAACACGTGTAGGAACGCACCATGCACGTGCCCCATCGAGAAGGGCGAGAAGTTCTGTAGCGTCCACTGCCAAAGCACCGAGCACAACATCCAGATTGACTGCGACTGCGGACACGCCACCTGCAAGGGCGATTTTTAAGAAGGCAAAAGGCAAGAGGCAAAAATCAAAAGGCAAAAGTGAAGACAGCCCACCGCGGCTCGCGTCTTCACTTTTGCCTTTTGCCTTTTGCCTCTTGCCTTTTGCCTTCCCCAAAGGGGCTTGCCTTTTGCCTTCGCTTCAGACTTTCTCGCGCGCGCTCGCAAGCTCCGCGACGATTGCGACGAGGCTGGCGGGGTCTATCGGCTTCGGGACGTGGAGTTGAAAGCCCGCTTCGAGCGAGCGTGCGCGGTCTGCATCGCCCGCGTAGGCCGTGAGCGCAATGGCCGGAACGAGCGCGCCGCGCTCGCGCTCGCGCACGCGGCGTATGAGTTGATAACCGTCCTCGCCCGCCATGCCTATGTCGCACAGCAGCAGGTCGGGCAAACCCTCTTCGAGCGCGCCCCACGCATCGGACGCAGACCCGACGGCGACGACGCGCGCGCCGCCGCGTTCGAGAACCACCCTGAGCAAATCCAATGTGTCCGGCTCGTCGTCCACGACCAGCACGCGAAGCCCCGCGAGGATTGCGGATTGCGGATTGCGGATTGCGGATTGTTCACTAGCGGTACCGTTTGACTCTTCTTCATTCCGCAATCCGTAATCCGCAATCCGCAATTCCGGCAGCTCCACCGTGAAGGTTGAGCCGCGCCCCGCGCCGTCGCTTGAGGCCGAGACAGTCCCGCCGTGAAGCTCTACGAGGTGACGCACGATTGCGAGGCCGAGGCCGAGGCCGCCGTGCTCGCGCGTCGTTGACTGGTCGCCCTGCCGGAAGCGGTCGAAGACGTGCGGCAGAAACTCCGGCGCTATCCCCTTCCCTGTGTCCGTCACCGAGAGTCGCGCGTGGCCGTCCGTGCCGCGCTCGACGCGGACGCGCACCTCGCCGCCGATGGGCGTGAACTTGACGGCGTTTAATAGAAGATTCCACACGACCTGTTGCAGACGCCTCGGCTCGCCCATCACGGGGCCGACGCCCGCGTCGAAGCCGAGGTCGAGGTTGATGCTCTTGGCATTCGCCGCTGGCCGAACGGTGTCCGCCGCGGCTTCGACCACGTCGCGCAAGTCCGTCGGCTCCGCGTCGAGGCGCAGGTTGCCCGTGATGACGCGCGACACGTCGAGTATGTCGTCAACGATCTGCTGCTGCGTGTGCGCGTTGCGCTCGATGATCTCGATGGCGGTGTTGAAGGTCTTCTCGTCAACGCGCACGTCTCGGAGCATGTGCGACCAGCCGAGTATGGCCGTGAGCGGAGTCCGAAGCTCGTGCGAGAGCGTCGCTAAGAATTCGTCCTTCAGACGGTTCGCGCGCTCCGCGGCCTCGCGCGCGCGCGTCTCGAATTGCAGCAGGCGCATGTTCTCGATTGCGACCGCGGCGAGGTTCGCGGCCATCTTCATCGCCGTGATGTGCTCTTCGCGGTACGCGCCGTTCTCGTAAGACTGCACCTCGATTGTGCCGACGATGCGCCCCATCGTCCGCATCGGGACGACGAGCGACGACTGGGGCCGCAGGCCGTTGTCGGGGCCGACCAGCACGCCCCTCTGACCCACGCCCGTCTGCTTCAACTGCCAGTAGTCGTTCGTGATGACTACGTTGCCGGTACGCACGGCGCGGCTGTTCGGCCCTTCCGACGAGACGGGCATCGGCGGGAGCGCCGACACGTCAACCTCCTCGCCGTCGCCCCACGCGAACTTCGCGAGGCGCACATCGCGCAACTCGTCGTAGAGCGAGATGAAGATGCCGATGCAGGGAACGGAGACGACCGCGAAGTCGCGCAGAGCGCGGAAGACCGTGAGGTGATCGCGCGCCGTCCCCAAAGATTCGGCCAGATGCGTCAGGCGGTGCAGAAGCGTCTCGTACTCGCGCACGGCCCTCTGCTCGGCCTCGCGCAGAGCAGCTTCGGCGCGCTTGCGCTCGCTTATGTCCGACGACAGACCAACGATGCCAATCAGGTTTCCTTCCTCGTCGTGAATCGGCGTGTCCGTGACCAGCGCGGGAAAGGTCGTGCCGTCGCGGCGGCGGACGGGGAACTCGCCCGACCACGCGCGTCCCTCAAGAAGCCGCGACATGATCTCGCTCGCATGCTCGCCCGCGGCCTCAGCCGGAGTCACCTCGACGACGTTACGGCCCACGGCCTCGTCGGCGGGCCAGCCGTAGAGACGTTCGGCATGACGATTCCAGAAGATTATTTTTCCGCCGGGGTCTGTGGCGATGACGGCCTGCTCTACCGCGTTCAGCAGAGCCGACTGGATGTGCATGGCCTCGGCTGCGCGTGCGTGCGATGCGAGGCGCGCGCGCAGCTCCGACAACTCGGCAAGTAGCTGCTCGCGACTCTTCTCGTGGTCGTTCGTGGGGGTCATCGAATTTTTTTTACAGAGGGAACTAGAGTCGCGCGCTTACGGGGAGAGCGGCGCATTCACATTTCGCGCGATTGAGGTAAACATTCGCGCGAGCTGTTCGTGCATTATCACCTCTCCGCGCTCATTTCGCCAAATGAAAGAACACGTCCTCGAAGGGCGCGTCGGTCATCCGCGCGCTATCGCGCAGAGCGGCGGGCGAGCCTTCCGCGACGACGCGCCCCGCGCTCATCACGCCCACGCGGTCGGCCACGCGCTCGACGAAGCTCATCACGTGCGACGAGATGAGAAAAGCGCGCCCCGACTCTTTTTCGCTCTCGACTCTGAGGCGCAGCTTTCGCATCATCTCTACGTCGAGTCCGTTCAACGGCTCGTCGAGCACGAGCAGGCGCGGCGTGCCCACGAAGGCCGACGCGAGTCCCAACTTCTTCCTCATGCCGAGCGAGTAGCCGCCCACCCACTTGTCGGCCACGTGGCTCAGCTCGAAGAACTCGATCTCCGCCGCGACTGTTTCGGCGTCCGCCTCTTTCAACCCCGCGACGAGCCGAAGGTACTCGCGCCCCGTCAGACGCTGGTAGAAGTAAAGCTCTTCGGGCAGGTATCCAAAGTTGCGTTTGGCCTCGGTCGCGCGCCGCTTCATGTCCTCGCCGCAAACGGCAACGCTTCCGGCGTCCGGCTCGCCGAGGCCGACGATCATGCGTATGAGCGTTGACTTGCCCGCGCCGTTCGCGCCCACGAGCGCATAAGCCTCGCCCGACTCGACGCTCAGACTCACACCGTCAACCGCCACGGTCTCACCGTAACGCTTCGTCACCGACTCGACGACAACTACACTCTCTTCGCTCAAGCATCTTCTCCATCTCGGATAATTTTACAGGGATGGACAGGATAAGGAAGGAAAGGCAGAAGTCAGAACGATGAACGCTGAACTGAACTCAACCTGTCTTTCAGTTCAGCGTTCATCGTTCTGACTTCTGCGTTTCTTCCTTATCCTGTCCATCCCTGTTAAAATTTTCTACCGCTACTACTCAATCCCCTTTTAGAAACGCGTGCGCTTGCATCATGCCGCGCATGAGCAACTGCTGCATGCCGAACGCGTAAATCGCAAGACCCATCGGCCACAGCGCAGCCGTGAATCCGCCCACGGCCAGCCCCACGCACGCCATCAGAATCAGCGCGAGGCCGGGCCGCTCCGGCATCTCGAACGCGAGCGCGCCCACGAGCGTGCTGACGAGCCACCACAACCAGAAACACTCCGCGAGAAGCGGCAGCGCGTAAACCATCGGCACGCCGCCGCACGCGATTCCTACAACCCATGCCGCGAGCGGCGCAGGCAGCGTGACGACGCGCGCGAAGTAGAGTTTCGCACGCCAAGCGTCCGCGCCCCGAACGCCCGTCGAACGCTCAAGCCAAAAGTGCGGCTGCTGGTGCGCGATTAGAACCGGCACGACGGACGCGAGCGACACGGCTGGAATCGCGCACGCGAACTTCGCTGCCAGCACGCGCGGCAGAAGCGTCGCCGCCCAGAACCCTTCGGCCTCGCCCGCGGGGAGCTGTCCCTTAGTCAACAGCGCAACGAGCAAAAAAATCGTGAGCGCGGCCAAGCCCGCCGCGACATGCGCCGCCGAAGAGAAGCCACGCAACGTCAGTTGAAGATCACGCGCAAGCTGCGCCTCGACCTTCCGCGCGCCCCTCGACGCGCGTCGCGCCACGCGCTCGCCGAAACTTCCCCAACCATCCCGCGCGCCCAGACGCTTCGCAAACTCCGCATCGCCCGCGCGCCAACGCCTGTGCAGCGCGAAGGCGAGCCAAGCCAGCGCAGCCGTCAACAAAGTCGCGCACGCGAATACCGACGCGCGACTCACGAACCGTTGACCGTCGGGCCTGAGCGCCTCCGTCAGCAGCAGACCGCCCGCAGCCGCGACGCCCACGAACGCCGCGACGCCGACGAGTGCGTGCGCGTGTGCGCGCCTGTGTCCCCAGTGAATCCATTCGAGCGCGGCCAACACCTCGCCCACCGCCGTCAACACGACGAACAGAGCGAGCGCGGCAAGAGCGCTTGCGTCAAGCACGTCGCCGCCCGCAAGCCCGCGCAGCACGAGAGCCGCGAGAGCCGCAGCCGACGTGGGCGCCGCGCGCCGCACGAGCGCCGAGAGCAACTGCGCGTCAGCCGGGACGGGCAGCGCGTCGAGCATGACTTCGGGACGGCGCAGGTGATAAATCTCCATGCTCGCGCGCGACAAACTCAAGGCCGCAAGACACGCCGCCGCGACCACCGCGAGCGCCAGCGCCTCCGCCTCCGACGGACTCCACTCAGCCTCGCGCACCATACGCCCCACGCCGAAGTAGGTCATCCCCAGCACGAGCGGCGCAAGCACCAACAGCGCGTACAAATTCTGCCGCGCCCAGCGCAGCCCGTCGAGCAGCCCCGCGCCGACGATGAGTTTCAGTTTAGTCATCGCATATAAGCCATCAGAAAATGCGAAGAGCGTTTAAAGCCCCGGCAGGGGCTTGGGAAATTAGCCGGGGGTGAGTCAGAGGCGTGAGCCGACGGCGAACGCCGAAACGTAACCCCCGGAACGTATCACAAAAATATATCCCGCCCTGAAGGGGCGGCGGATTTAACGCGCATTGTCGTCAGCTAGAGGTCTTCCCGCGCCCCTGCCGGGGCGCACGCATTTTTTGTTGTCTATTCCGGGGGTTGCGCTTCGACGACGCTCGCCTCGCGGCTCGCGCCGCCCGCGCTCACCCCCGGCTAATTTCCGCTGCCCCTCCGGGGCAAAATAAAAACACCGCACGGACTTTACGCGCTGACATTTCCCCCACCATCGCCTTTCTTCCTTTCGAGCGCGGCGGCGATGCGGTTCTCAAGCACGATGTCGGGCGAGTAGTTTTCGAGTTGAAGAAAATGCGCGGCGGCCCGGTCTAGCGCGGACTGCGGGACTAGGCCGACGACCTCGCTCGCGATGACTTCGACGCCCAAGCGTTCGGCCTCGCGCCGTACGGCCTCGAACGCTTGGTGCAGGTTCGTGCGCTCGTAGCTCGTCAGGTTCATCGAGACCTGCACGACGCCGCGGCTCTCAAGCTCGAAGCCAAGCGCCTTCAGATGAAGCAGACCTCCGTCGCGCTCGCGCACCGTGCGCGCGATGCGGCGCGCGATTGCGAGGTCGCTTGTTTTGAGAGTGACGTTGTAAGCAATGAGGAGCGGGCGCACGCCGACGATGCACGCTCCGGCGGTCGGATGAAGGCGCGCTTCCCCAACGTCGGGCGCGCGCTCAGGCACGCCTGCGATCTGCTCGCGCAACAATTCAAAGCCGCCGCGCCGCACGTCCGCAAGGTTCCTGCGCTCCGGCCTCATCGCCGCGCTCTCGTAGAAGTAGACGGGCACTTGAAGCTCGCGCCAGATTCGCCCGCCCGCCTCATGCGCGAGCGCGACGCACTCTTCGACCGACACTCCGCGCACGGGGATGAAGGGCAGAACGTCCGTCGCGCCCATGCGCGGGTGCTGTCCCGCGTGTCGGCTCAGGTCAATCAACTCCGACGCGCGCGCGACGACGCGCACCGCCGCCTCCACGACGGTTTCGGGCGGCGCGACGAACGTGATGACCGAGCGGTTGTGATCCGTGTCAACGTGCGTCCCAAGAACGAGCGCGCCGGGGACTGCCTCGACCGCTTCGACCAGACGCGCGACCACCGAGGCGTCGCGCCCCTCGCTGAAGTTCGGCACACATTCGACGATACGATCCATCTTGGCGCTCACTCCCGCGTTATGTGATTGTCAGAAACGCGACTGTAAAGGAGCGTGCCTCATACTTCCACATAAGGAGCGTGCCTCATATTCCCACATGAAGCCCGCGCCCAAAACACACACTCGCTCACGCTCGTGTTTCTGACTCCGAGACTGCTTCTGCGTATCTTAACGCGAGAACAACTTTTGCGTTGTCGGAATTATCGCCCCGCGCCCGTCGCTCGAAACCCTATGCACCACGTCGCCCGCTTTGCTACAATCCCGCGCACTATGAAATCCCCTGTCACATGCCTTCTGTCGCTCCTCCTCGTTATTCTCTTCGCGTCCTCGCCCGTCTTCGCAACCTGCGGCGGTGGCGTCGGCGGCATGTCCTCCGGCGGCACGGAACGCGTCTACACGGTGCCGTGGAAAGTCCGCGACCCGAAAGACCCCGCGGCGCGTGGACTCGTGCTCTACTGGTTCCCCGTC
>Ga0190275_10003069_pt1 | contig 11882 bp, 9 predicted proteins | sample Popmic550T_FD_133745 | JGI IMG/M metagenome (GOLD analysis project Ga0190275, IMG submission 133745) | Populus adjacent soil microbial communities from riparian zone of Yellowstone River, Montana, USA - 550 T | ecosystem: Environmental > Terrestrial > Soil > Riparian zone > Trees stand | place... | reverse complement strand
CAGCGTGACGATGTGGACATCGGCTTGGGCGAGCTTCTCGACCACCGGCCGGGCCTCCTCGTGCGTCAGCGCGCCGAGGCTGGTGACGTGGCCGAGCGACACCTTGCCCTGGTAGTCGAGCTCCAATGTCTTCTCGGCGATGTACAGGGTGGTGGCGTAGCGCGGATCGGACGTGTCGTCGGCGAAGTCGACGTGCATGTCGACCGGCAGGCCATGGCGCGTCGCCATCTCGAACGCGATGTCGATGTGGCGCTTCGTCTCCTCCAGGCCCGGCTCGTTGTAGGGGCAGCCGCCGACCACGGTGGCGCCCATGCGGATCGCCTCCTCCATCAACTCGACCACGCCGGGCGCCTTGATGATCCCCTCCTGCGGGAACGCGACCAGCTCGAGATCGACCAGCTCGCGGTATTCCTGCCGCAGGGTCATGCCGGTCTCGATGCCGATCAGGCCCTGGATCGGATCCACGTCGGGATGCGCGCGGATGGCCACGGTGCCGTGCTTGACCGCCATGTCGAGCACGGTGCGGGAGCGCCCGAGGACGTCGTCGCGGTCCTGCTCGGCCTTGATCTGGCCCGTGAGCCGGATGGCCTCGGCGAGGGTTCCGTCGCGCGCCGGGCGCCGACGGTAGAGCAGCGCCTTCTCAAGGTGGATGTGCGGCTCGACGAAGCCGGGCAGCACCGCGCGTCCCGCCACGTCGATCGTCCTGCCGGCCTCCGCCTCGATGTGCGGGTCGATCGCCACGATCTTCTCGCCGTCGATTCCGATGTCGACCGGGTCCCGGTCGTCCCACACGCGGGCGTTCCTGATCAGCAGATCCATCGCCGTACCTCCATCTCGACTCCATGTCTTGAGGACCCCCGGGACCTTGGCCCACCTTCCCCCCGCTCGTCACTGGCAGTCCCTGCCAGCCATTCAGGCCGCGGGTTGTCAGCCCAACGCCGCGGAAGGGACGGCGAAAGTGACGACTATCCGCGCGGCGCGGCGAATCCGGACGGGCTCCCATCGCGGCCCAGCAGCAGCCGGTGTGCGCACAACGCGAGCTCGAGGTTGAGCCGGCTCATCGCATCTCCGGCCAGGCCGCCGGTGAGCCGTTCGATCTGCGAGAGGCGGTAGCGCAGGGTGTTGTAGTGCACGAAGAGCTCCGCGGCGGCTCGCACACGGTTCTGCTCACAGCGCAGGAAGACGTCGAGCGTCTGCAGCAGTGAGCCCTGGTGATCGCGGTCGTAGTCGAGCAGCGGTCCGAGCGTCTCGCGATGGTGGCGTCGCAGCTCTTCGGTCGAGAGGCGCGAGAGCAGCCGGTAGACCCCCAACTCGCGGTGCTCGAGCACGAAGTCGCTGCCGCGCAGATCGCGCCCGAGCGCCAGGGTCGCCACCGCCTCCTCGTAGCTGCGGCCGAGATCGCCGACGGTCTCCGCCACCCCGCCGGCTGCGACCATCACCTTCACGTGCGGCTGGAGGCGCCGCAGCGCGGCCGGTAGGTCGCGGCACACGTCGGCGATCGCCCCACGCGGCTCCACCAGCATCGCGAGACCCGATCCGAGCCCCCAGACGATCGCCTCTCCGCGGATCGCCTGCCTGGCGGCGGTCGTCAGCCGGTCCTCGAGCGGCTGGCCGGCGACGCGGATCGGTCCGTCGGCGCCACGCAGCTCGACCAGCACCACGGCATGGGGGACGTCGATGTTCCAGCCCATGGCGGTCGCCCAGCGCGTCATCTCGACCCGGTCGACCGGGGTACGGGACACCAGCTGCATCAACAGGAGCGTGCGATGACGGTGTTCCGAGGAGGCGATCGCGCGCTCCTGTGCGATTCCCGTGGCCGCGATCGTCGCGGCGTGCTCCATCGTCTGCAGCTCGTGACGGGCGATCTCGGTGCCCTGTGTCCACACGATGATCTCGCCGTGGTCGACCTCTCCCACCTTGATCGGTCGGGCCACGTGGGGCGAGTCGGGCTCCTCGGGGACGCCTGGGGTGACCGCCAGCGATGCGCCGTGGGAGTCCCGGATCTCCACCGGCCGGTGCACGAGCTCGGACACGGCCTCCGCGAGCTCGGCGAACGAGCCGCCTTCGAGCGCCACGGCGGTGAGTCGCGCATGGATCGCGCGCGATCGCTCGAGCTCGATCGCCTGGCGGTTGAGGATCGTGCCGAGCACCTCGGAGAGGATGTCGTCGAACATCACGCCGGAATCGATGCCGATGATCGGCAGGTCGAGCTCGTCCGCGGCCGCGCGGACCTCGGCGGGCACCTCATGGAGGTACAGCCCCAGCTTGACCACGAGGCCGGCCAGCTGCCGTTCGGCCAGCGCGGGGATCAGCGGGGCGAGGGCGGTCAGATCCTCACGGAAGGTGTAGCCGGTGGTCAGCAGCAGCTCTCCGCCGCGCATCCAGCGGACGATGTTCGCGTCCTCCAGGATGTTGACGCCGCGCACCCTCCGGTGCAGCCCACGCGCGCCGGCCAGGACCTCCGCGCCTTCTAGGCACGAGAGGGCGAGCGCCTCGGTGACGCTGATCGCGGAATGCGAGGACCGCTCGCGCGGCCTGCCCTCGTGTGACATGACACAAACAACGTATCAAGCGCGCTGTGTCGAATCTTGCCAAGAACCTTGGTCGCGGTATGGCGCAGGATGCCGTAGCGCCATCCCGGCCATCCGCCCTACGGTCTGGCTCATCAGGCGGCTGAACGCGGCCACGGACATCACTCGCCCCGGGGCGGCGGATACGGTCAACCGGACCCGCCCACTTCGGGGAAACGAGCCACAGTCGGAGGCGATCATGAGCAGCGCGGACTTTCAGGACGGCACCGGGAGCAGGACGGTCTCACTGCGCGAGGCGTTGCGCGACAAGGAGCACACGCTGCTGCTGGTCGTCGACGTCCAGAACGACTTCTGTCACCCCGACGGCGTGTGCGGCCAGGCGGGCGGCTATCCCGTCGAGAAGACCCACGCCTCCGTCGAGCGCGTGAGCGAGCTCCTGGCGGCGGCGCGCGGCAACGGCCTGCCCGTGATGCACGCCCGCCTGCGCGTCGACTGGAGCCAGGAGGACCAGAACTGGCTCGATCGCCTGCTGCGCCTGCGTCAGCCGAACCTCTGCTCGCCGGAGTCCTTCGGCGAGGCGCCGTACGCCGGCGCCGAGGAGGCCGCCGGCGAGCCGGTTCTCTACAAGCGCCGTTTCAGCGCCTTCTGGCAGACGGGACTGGCGGAACAGCTGCGTGAGCAGGGCATCAAGCGGATCATCTTCTGCGGCGTCGCCACCAACATCTGCGTGCAGGCGTCCGCGTGTGACGCCTTCATGGACGGCTTCCAGGTCTTCTTCGTGTCCGATGCGTCGGCCGCCTACTCGGACGAGGGCCACGATGCCGCGCTGACCCTGATCGACCTCGCCTACGGCGACATCGTCGCGACCGAGGAGGTCGTCGGCGCGCTGTCCGACGCGGAAGCCACGGCCTCCGCGTAATGATGCGACGGCGCCGTCCGGCTTCGCCCGGCCCCCGCATGACCGGCCAGGCCGTGCACCGGTCATGCCACGGAGCGCGATGATGCTCCGGGCCGAGGCCGTCTCCGGTGACGCCGGCCTGGTTTCGCGACTGCACGCGGGCGGCTTTCGCGCCCGCGTGCACAGCGTCTTCCAGCGAGTCGTGAACCTCGAGTGCGCGACGACCGGAAGGCTGTACACGCTCGCCTGCGCCGGAGTGGACAACGCTCCGTCGACGCTCGTGCTCGACGCGCGGACCTTCGGGAACTCGGGGGTTCGGCCCGGCGCGCGCGTCGAGTGCGACGGCAGGACGCTCGTGTCGGAGTCCGCGCTGGCGGTCTCGCTCGCGCGGGCGAAGCCCTGGGTGGCGACGCTGCCCGAGTGGCCGTCGGGCGACATGCCCGTGCTGTGGCTGCGGGAGCTGATCGATCGGTGCGGCACGCGCGGGGGGATCAAGCGCGGACCCGCGCCCGAGCCGCCGTACGAGGCGCATCTCACCCGCCGGATCGGCGATGCGACCTCTTCCCTGAAGGCCGCTCTGCAAGCGGGCGAGCTGAGCGCCGCCTACGAGCACGGCACGCGCCTCATCGGCCTGGGGCGAGGGCTGACGCCGGCGGGCGATGACTATCTCGTGGGCCTCTCGACGATCTGCAGCGTGCCCGGGAGTCCCGTGGGCCGCCTTCGTCCGGTGATGGCCCGGCTGGTGCGCGATTCCGCGGACCGGACGAACGACATCAGCCACGCGGCGATGGCCCACGCGATCGAGGGACGCGTCCGCGAATCGATCGCCGAGCTCGTCGACGCGATGGCGCGCGACGACGACGCCGGCATGCAGCGGTGGGGCGAGCAGGTCATCGGGATCGGAGCCACCTCCGGCACCGACATCCTGGCCGGGATGCTGGCCGGCCTTGAGCTTTCGGAAGCCGAGAGGAACTAGAGCTATGCCGATCAGGACCCTGGTCAAGAAGAACACCTACGTCGATTCCGTGTCGCTGATGACGGTCTCGTCGCGCGCCAACGAGCTCGTCGGGGTGCATCAGGCCTTCGCGGCGATGGGGACGCCGATGAACAAGGAGGTCCTGCGAGACCTCAGCCTGCTCACCGAAGACCTCGAGCAGGCCGACACCGGTGATCTCATGCTCGTGATCGACACCGCCGACGCGGAGCGCTCCGATGGCGCGCTCGAGGAGCTGGAGGCGCTGCTCGAGCACAAGCGGCCGGCGGCCGGTCCGCACGAGGAGACGACCTACAAGACCTTCTCGTCCGCCGTCGCCGCGAACGCGGAGGCGAATCTCGCGGTCATCTCGGTCAACGGCGCGTACGCCGCCCGCGAGGCGCGCCAGGCGCTCGAAGCGGGGCTCCACGTCCTGCTCTTCAGCGACAACGTCGCCATTGAAGACGAGCTCGCGCTGAAGCGTCTCGCTCACGACAAGGGCCTGCTGATGATGGGCCCCGACTGCGGAACAGCGATCATCAACGGCGTCGCGCTGTGCTTCGCCAACGCCGTGCGGCGCGGCAACATCGCGCTGGCCGGCGCCTCGGGCACCGGCAGCCAGGAGGTGAGCGTCCGGATCGACGCGCTCGGCGGCGGCATCTCCCAGCTGATCGGGACCGGGGGACGCGACCTGAGCGAGGAGGTGGGCGGCCTGATGATGCTCGACGCGATGCGCGCACTCGAAGCCGATCCGGATACCGCGGTCGTGGTGCTGGTGTCCAAGCCGCCGGCGGCGAGCGTGGAGGCGGCGATGATCGCCGAGGCCGCCCGCATGGAGAAGCCGGTCGTCGTGTGCTTCCTCGGCCGGTCGGACGCGGCTCCCGCGCCGCCCGGCGTGACGTTCACGCACACCACCGACGCCGCGGCCCGCGCGGCCACGCGGCTGGCCGGGGCGTCGGGCGACCGTCCGCAGCCGCCCGAACCGGATCTCGCGATCGCAGAAGCCGCGCGAACCCGCCTGCACCGCGAGCAGCGCTACATCCGCGGCCTGTTCTGTGGCGGCACCCTGTGTGACGAGGCGATGTACCTCGCGCTCGAGCGGCACGCGGACGTCTACAGCAACATCCAGAAGGATCCCGACCGCCGCCTCGCCGCGCAGGCTCCCAGCCGGGCACACACATTCCTCGACTTGGGCGACGATGACTTCACGAACGGACGGCCGCACCCGATGATCGACCCGAGTACCCGCATCGCCCGCCTCCGGCAGGAGGCCGAGGACCCGGAGGTCGCGGTGATCGCGATGGACTTCATCCTCGGCTACGGCTCACACGACGACCCGGTGGGGGCCATGCTGCCCGCGATCGCCGACGCCCGCGAGCGCGCCGCGGCGCGCGGCCGGCACCTGGAGATCCTCGGCTACGTGCTCGGAACCGAGCGCGATCGCCCGCGGATCGGAGAGCAGATCGACAAGCTGCGCGAGGCGGGCGTGAGTATCGCCGAGAGCAGCACCCACCTCGGCCTGCTCGCCCGCGAGCTGGTGGCGGAGGGATCGGCATGAGCGGCGGCATCGGATCCCTCTTCTCCTCGTCGGTCAACCCGGTCAACGTCGGGCTGGAGATGTTCGCGGACGACATGGCCGCCCAGGGGGCGAACGTCACGCGTGTCGAGTGGTCGCCGCCGGGCGGCGGGCGGGTGGAGGTCATCCGGGCCCTCGACGCGCTCGACCAGCCCGACGTGGCCGCGCGCATCGAGGCGGCCAACCGGGAGGCCGTCGACCGGATCGTCTCGGCGCGGCCGATGCTGGTCGGGTTCGACCGTGCCATCGACGTGGTGCCCGGGATGACGAAGACGACCCTCCTTCACTCCGGCCCCCCGATCGCCTGGGAGCGGATGGCCGGCGCGATGCAGGGCGGGGTGACCGGCGCGCTCGTCTTCGAGGGACTGGCGCGGGACCTAGACGAGGCGGCGGAGCTGGCCGCGTCCGGGGACATCACGTTCTCGCCGTGCCACGAGCACGGCTGTGTCGGCTCGATGGCCGGCGTCACCTCGGCTTCGATGTTCATGCACGTGGTCGAGAACCGCACGCACGGCAATCTCGCCTACACCAATCTCAGCGAGCAGATGGCGAAGATCCTTCGCATGGGCGCCAACGACGAGAGCGTCATCGCGCGCCTGAACTGGATGCGCGACGTCCTCGGCCCGATCCTGAGCGAGGCGATGCGACACGCGGGCGAGATCGACCTGCGGCTGTTGCTCTCGCAGGCCCTGCACATGGGGGACGAGTGCCACAACCGCAACACGGCGGGAACCGCCCTGCTGGTCCAGGCACTGGCTCCGCACATCCTCAAGACGAGCTTCAGCACCGAGGACAAGGTCGCCGTCTTCGACTTCATCGCCAGCAGCGACTACTTCTCCGGGCCCACCTGGATGGTGCTTTGCAAGGCCGCGCTCGACGCCGCCCACGGCATCGAGGACTCGACGGTCGTGACCACGATGACCCGCAACGGCGTCGAGTTCGGCATCCGCGTCAGCTCGCAGCCGAGTGACCGCTGGTTCACCGGGCCCGCGCAGGAGGTGGTCGGACCCATGTTCGCCGGCTACAAGCTCGAGGACAAGGGGCTCGACATCGGCGACAGCGCGATCACCGAGACCTATGGCCTCGGCGGGTTCGCGCTGGCATGCGCGCCGGCGATCGTCCCGATGGTGGGCGGCACCGTCGAGCAGGCCGTGGGCTACTCCCGCGCGATGACCGAGATCACGACGGGGGAGAACCCCAACGTCACCATGCCGCTGCTCGACTTCCAGGGCATCTCGACCGGAATCGACGTGCGCAAGGTCGCCGCCACGAACGTCCTGCCGGTGATCACCACCGCGATCGCGCACAAGGACGCGGGAGTGGGCATGATCGGCGCCGGAATCACCAACCCACCGGTCGAGTGCTTCCACCAGGCACTCGTCGCGCTGGAGTCGGACATCGGTTCGACACCGGCACCGGGCCGCGCGGGCGTCGCGTAGCCCCCGCTTCGGTTCCGAGCGGCGCGGGCCCGAACCGCCGTCCGCCGGGCGGACCGCCGCGCTTTCGCGAGCCGGTCCGCCGGGCTTCGACGACGCTCACGGACGCGTCGCGGACAGCGCCCGGGACGGGGCGCGGCCGGCGGTTGCGCGCCGCCGCCGCGGGTGGCAAGGCCAGCCAGACAACCGGTCCTCGTTGTGGCAGATGATGCCCATGACTCGGCAGATGCCCGACCCTAGAGTCGGCGCATGGAAAGCAATACGCGCACCGCGGTCGTGGCCATCGGCGGGAACGCCCTGTTGGCGGGCGGCGGGCCGGCAACGATCCAAGAGCAGTTCGACGCCGCCCGACGACTGTCGGTGCAGCTGCGCGAGCTGGTTGCCGCCGGCTGGAAGGTCGTCTTGACCCACGGCAACGGCCCCCAGGTCGGCTTCATCCTCCGGCGCTCGGATCTCGTCAAGCAGATCGAGCCCGACCTTCCTCAGCTGGCGCTCGACATGTGCGTCGCCGACTCGCAGGGCAGCCTCGGCTACATCCTCGCCTCGAGCCTGCAGAGCGAGTTGCGGGCGAGCGGGATGCCCCAACAGGTGGTCGCCATGCTCACGCACACCGTGGTCAGCCACGACGATCCGGCGTTCTCGGCGCCCACCAAGCCGATCGGCAGCTTCTACGACCAGGCGACCGCGGAGCAGCTCGCGCGCGACAACGGGTGGACGATCGTCGAGGACTCCGGTCGCGGATGGCGCCGCCTGGTGCCCTCCCCCAACCCGGTGCGGATCGTCGAGCAGGACGCGATCGAGGCCCTGGTCGACGGCGGCTTCCTCGTCGTCGCCGCGGGCGGCGGCGGCATCCCGGTGACCGAGGACGAGGAGGGTCGCTACACCGGCGTGGAGGCGGTCATCGACAAGGACTTCGCGTCCGCCCAGCTCGCCACGTCCCTGGGAGCCGACCTCCTGTGGATAACCACCGGCGTCGACCGGGTGGCCGTCGACTTCGGCACTCCTCAGCAGCGCGCGCTCGACGTCCTTGATGCCGACGAGGCCCGCCGCCATCTCGAGGACGGTCAGTTCCCCGCGGGCAGCATGGGCCCCAAGATCAGCGCCGCGCTCGGCTTCCTGGAGGCCGGCGGCCGCGAGGTCCTGATCTCGAGCCCCGACAACCTCGCCGACGCACTCGACGGCCGCACGGGTACCCGCCTGGTCGCCACCGCCACGGCGCCCTAAGGCCCGAGCCGGCCTTCAGCACAAACCCCACGACCAAGGACCCGTCGAATGTCAGCCGATTCCATCAGCGCCACCGCCGATGATGCCGCGCCGCGCTTCACGAATGCCGTACGCCGCGGGACGATCGGCGTCGTCGGCTCGGTGGCGGCGGCCGGCCAGGAGGTCAGCGTCCGCATCCATGACTTCGGCGCGGGCGTGTCGCGGCTGATCGGGACGGGAAACGGCAATGCGAGCGAGGCGGAGCGTGCGACGCGGGCCATCGACGGACTGCGGGCGCTCGATGCCGACGGGGCGACCGACGTGATCGTGCTGGCGATCAGGCCGGTGGCATCCGGAGTGGAGCAGAACCTGAGTGACGCGGTACGCGATTGCTCCAAGCCGGTGGTCGTCTGCTTCGTCGGCGGATGGCGTCCGCCGGTCGTCGGCGCGGGAGCGTCCGCGACGCGAACCACCAAGGAGGCCGCGCTGCAGGCGGTCCTGTTGTCGGGCGTCAAGGAGGAGGAGATCGATCTCCACGCGCTCAACTGGCCGCTGATCACCGAGGTGCGGCAGAAGCTCGCTCCCGAGCAGCGCTACGTCCGCGGCCTGTTCTGCGGTAGCGACCTGTGCGCCGAGGCGATGTTCCTGGCCATGGAGAAGTACGAGGACGTCCACGGCAACGCGCATCCCCTCGCGGAGAAGCGTGTCGCGATCGACGCGCCGAGCGTGGGGCATACGTTCATCGACTACGCGACCCTCGATGGGCGCCCGGACCCCATCGTCGATCCCGCGGTCCGGACCGATCGCCTCCTGCGCGAGGCGGACGATCCTGAAGTGGGCGTCATCGCGCTGGATTTCATACTCGGCGAGCACGCGCATGAGGACCCGGTGGGGGTGATGCTCCCAGCCATCGTCGAGGCCAAGCAGCGCGCCGCCGGGCGGGGCCGTCACCTGGAGATCCTCGGCTACGTGCTGGGCACGGATCTCGATACGCCGTCCGTCGGCGATCAGGTCGCCGCGCTCGAAGCCGCCGGCGTGACCATCGCCAGCAGCAACGCGAACACCGGCCTGCTCTCCCGCGAGTTCGTGGCGAAGGGCTGATGGCGCAGGACCATGCCCGGTCTCAAGCCGCCGGCCGACGCACGGCGCGCGTGAGCCCACAGGAGATGCCAATGCCAGACCCGGACGTCCTAGACCGCTTCTTCACCGCCGCCGCGGAAGGAGACGTCGCGACCGTCGAGGCGCTGATCGAGGGCGGGGTGGACATCGACGTCACCAACCGCCAGCGCCGGACCGCCGTCCTCGTGGCCGCGATGAACCAGCAGTACGAGCTGGTGGGTCGGCTGGCCGAGCTGGGCGCCGACATCGACCGCCAGGACGAGACGAGGTTCAACCCGTTCCTCTACGGCTGCATCCAGGACGATGCCCGGCTGGTGCGCATGATGGTGCGCGCCGGCGCCGACCTCGACAGGCTCACCCGCTTCGGCGGCGTGGGGCTGCATCCCGCTGCGGAGAAGGGCTACGTCGAACTCGTCCGTGAGCTGCTCGAGACGACCGACGTCAACGTCAACCACACCAACTGGGTCGGGTGGACGCCTTTGCTGGAGGCGGTGATCCTGCGCGATGGTGGTCCGGTCCAGCAGGAGATCGTCAAGCTGCTGCTCGAGCACGGCGCCAATCCGAACATGACCGACAAGTACGGCAAGACCCCGCGTGAGCTCGCCCTGGAGCTGGGCTTCGGGGAGATCGCCGAGTTGCTCGCCGCCGCCGGCGGCTGAGGCTTTCCCCGCTCGGGCACCGCGGCGCGGGGCTCGGCGGCCAACCGCATGTCAAGGCGGGTCGACCGCACAAGGAGAGGGCCATGAAGGTTCGAGACGCGATGACGCGAGGGGTTCTCACGATCACCCCCAGCCGCACCCTCCATGACGCCGCGCGCGTCATGAGCGAACACAACGTCGGTGCGGTGGTGGTGCTCGACCCCGAGCAGCCCGGTCCCGGCATCATCACCGAGCGCGACGTCATCCGGTCGGTGAGCGCGGGCGACGACCCTCGCCGTGAGCTCGTACGCGCCCATCTGACCTCCAACGCGATCTTCGCGGGCTGTGACTGGCCGCTCGGAGACGCGGCGGAGACGATGAGCGACCGTGGCTTCCGTCACCTCGTGGTGCTCGACGGCGGCCGCCTCGAGGGCATCCTCTCGATGCGCGACATCGTGCGGGTGTGGGGCTCGAGTCGCCCGACATCGCCGGGCGGGGGCATTGGAATCCCCGCGTGAGCGGTCGTCCGCGCCGGTGGGCGCCGACGGCTACTGGATCGACAACGTCCTGATCGAAGCGGGGCTGCTCGACCGAGACGATGGGCTGGTTCAAGCTGACACCGCGTCGGGCGCGGTCCGCATCGCCGACGGCCGCTTTGCCGAAGTCGTGTGGGGCGGCCACGCGCCGGCGGGCGGCGCCGAGCTGATCGACGCGGGCGGGCGCCTGCTCATGCCGGGCCTGCGCGACATGCACGTCCACCTCGACAAGACCTTCGAGGGCGGGCCCTGGCGCGCGCCGGCCCCGTGGGCCGGGGTGCCGGCGCGGATCGCCGAGGAGGCGGCGATGATGCCCGCCCTCGCCGCCAGGCTCGAAACCGGAGCGCTGGCGCTGCTCGACGTCATGGTCTCGCACGGCACGACGGCCGTCCGCACCCACTGCAACGTCGACCACGTGGTGGGCGCCACGAACGTGGCCAGGATCGCGGAGATCCTGCGCCGCCAGGCGGACCGCGTGGCTTGGGAGATCGTCGCCTTCCCCCAGCACGGCATGCGCAACCGTGACTTGCGGGCGACCATGGCGGAAGCGCTCGCCGCCGGGGCGACCATCGTCGGCGGACTGGATCCGGCTGGATTCGACCGCGACCTCGACGGCGTGCTCGACGAGCTCTTCACGCTCGCGACCGGTCACGACGCGGGAGTCGACATCCACCTGCACGATCCCGGCGAGCTGGGGATCTACGAGATCGAGCGGATCGCCGATCGCACGGCCGAGGCCGGCTGGGGCGGGCGCGTGACGATCAGCCACGCCTGGGCTCTGGCCGACGTGAGCGCCGATCGGGCGCACGCGGTGGCGGAGCGGATGGCCGAAGCCGGCGTCGGCGTCGCCACCACCGTCACCCTCGACCGGGCGATACCGATTCCGCTGCTCGACCGGGCGGGGGTGGATGTCGTGGTTGGCAGCGACAACACCTTCGACCACTGGAGCCCGTTCGGCCGCAGCGACATGCT
>Ga0190275_10003068_pt1 | contig 11884 bp, 10 predicted proteins | sample Popmic550T_FD_133745 | JGI IMG/M metagenome (GOLD analysis project Ga0190275, IMG submission 133745) | Populus adjacent soil microbial communities from riparian zone of Yellowstone River, Montana, USA - 550 T | ecosystem: Environmental > Terrestrial > Soil > Riparian zone > Trees stand | place... | reverse complement strand
TCGGTGCCGCGGCCGGGGTACTGCTGCTGGCCCTGCTGCTCCGCACCACGCACGCTTCCCTGGCCAAGTCGAACGCCACCAAGAACGTCCTGCTGGGCGTCGCCAACTCGGTTGCCGCAGTCGCCTTCGCGTTCCTGGCGCCGGTCGACTGGGCCGCCGTCGTTCCGCTGGGCATCGGCTGCCTGATCGGGTCGAGGCTCGGCCCGATCGTGGTGCGCAGCGCCCCGGTGGTACTGCTGCGGGTGCTGATCGGGGTGGCTGGAATGGCCCTGGCGATCCGGCTGGGTATGCAGGCCTACTGAGTCGGTCGCCAGACCGATGGACTTCGACGACCCGGGTGTGTTCATCGCCCGGTGGAATACTCGTCGTGGCGGAGCTGCTCCGCCGCATTCACGACACGGCGATTTCGCAGGCAGGTGGCACTGATGACCGGTCCGCTCAGCAAGTGGTTCAAGATGCCATCACTTGCCGAACGGCTGCGCAATCAGGGCGTCCGCGAAGTCGTCGTGCAGGCCGCCGAGCGGACCGCGTTCGGGCGGCAATCCGACCAGGGCCTGCCTGCGATGGCCGCTTTGCTGAATGAATCCGAGGGGGTCGTCGCACTGGTCGAAGGCCGGCACTCCGGAGCCACCGGGCTGCTGGTCCTCACCTCCAGGCGCCTGTTGTTCGCGCCGAAGGCAGCCGACCGGAAGACGCCTACCTCCATCGAGCTGACCGACGTGGTCGCGATCAGCTCGCACATGCGCCGGGGACTCGGGGTGCTGGAGGTGCAGACCGCCGCGGGCAGCGTCGTGGTTGACCAGATCCTGGGCAACCAGGCCGAAATGCTGACCAAGAGCGTGCGGCAGGGGATGGCACCGCCGCCGGATGGGCCGGCTGAGCACCGGGATCCGCTGGAGGAACTGACTCAGCTGCGGGCGCTGCACCGCGCCGGCGCGATCAGCGATGCCGAGTTCCAGATCCGCAAGCACCAGTTGTTCGGCCAGATCTAGAGATTGTCTGCCAAATGCAGGGCAGACAATCTCTTCTGTATTGAATTGCGCCCTCTCCTTGGTCGAGGGCGACTGGCCGCCGCCGGTTCAGCGGCCCACGTTGCCGGCGGAGCCGTCCGCTACCTCGTACGACCACAGCTCACTGCTCACGCCAACCGGAGGCGGTGCGTCCCCACCCGCCCGTTCCGCGGCGGAGCGGTGTCCGTGACCGAAGGCCGGCGAGGAAACCCACGCCTTGAACGACGCGTCGTCCCGCCAACGGGTGACGACCAGCCAGGTGGTGCGATCGTCGGTGGGTCGCAGCAGCTCGAAACCCTCGAAGCCATCCTGATTGTCGATGGCGCCGGCCCGGGCGGCGAACCGCTTGGCAAGTTCGTCGCCGCTGTCGGGGGACACCGTGATGGCGTTGATTTTGATGACGGTCATGCCGCCATCGTGCCAACTGTCCGGACGGCCCGAGCAGCTGGGTGGCCGCCGGTGAACCTCAGGAGATCACCAAGCTCGTTCGCCCGGCACCTCGGACGGCACCGACGCGCGTCGCTTCTTGCTCCAGTTCGGTTCGCTCCGCAGCGGCCAGCCGCCGCCACGGAAGCACAGTCAGCGTCAGCGATGTGCCGGTGAGCCGGGTCCGCCAGATGCCGGCCAAGCCACCGCCGGCGAGCACGGCACCCGGCAATCCGATCATCGGCCAGAGGGCTCTCTGCTGCTCACGTTCGCTGGTCAGCACGGCCCGGTCCCGCGGTTGGAGCAGCGGATCGGACGGCGGGAGCAGCCGGACGATGCCGGCGGCCGCGCCCACGTCGGCTGCCAGCAGATCGTCGAGCATGCTCGCCCGCGCTTGGCTGCGGGCGCCGTCGACGGTGATCGGGACCAGGTCGTCGGGCAGACCCGGCTTGATGCATCTGGCGGAGGTGCCGAGGTGGGTGCCGACGTCCGACGGAGTGCCAACACCGAAGGCACGGTAGTAGGCGGCCACCAGTTCGTGCAGTCCCTGCTGCCGATCCGGCCGCGGGAATGGCGCGGCGATCGGGGCGAGCACAATCGGTTTGGTGTCCGGCAGCGCCCCGATTGCGGCCGGCAGGGCGGCCAGCCGGAACAGCAGTTCATGGACGTGGACGCTGCCGCAGCCCTTGCAGAAGCCCGAGTACTCCGCAGGGATGGCAGCGGTGACAGCGGCGCTCGCCGCTCCCTTCACCATCGGTGCGGTGACCACCGCCCGCATCGCGTCGGAGACCGCGGCCACGGCCTCCAGCGGATCGGCCCCGGCGGCCCGCAGCCGCCCTGAGTCGCCGTACAGCCGGGCGGCCGCGTCGACGTCATCGGCCGGCCACAACGCCGCGGCGTATCGCGACAGATCCTTGCGCCGATGCACATGCGGTGATCCGCGCAACGTCCACGCCAGCGCCGTCCGACCTGAACCTGCCGGCTCGCTGATGGTCGGCAGCCCGTTCGGATCGGTCAACCGTGCCGCGAGGGCGAGCCGGGCAGAACCGTCCCGGTCCTGCACACCCAGGTCCCAGATTGGTAGGGAGGCGGACGTGGCGGTCCGGTCGAGTCCCGACGTCAGAATCCGGTGCGCCCTGACCTGCGCACCGCTCAGGGTGGCAGCGACCTGCACGGGTCAGCCGGCCCCGTCGGTCGGCTCGACCGTGGCCTCGGCAGTCGGGGCGTCGGTCGGTGTCGCGGCGTCGGTCGGGGCCACCGCGCCGGTGTCCACGGACCCGGTGTCCACGGACCCGGGGTCGAGGCCGTCTGTGGACAGCCCGTCGGCCGGGATCTCGTCGGACGGTGCCGCCGTCTCATAGGTGCCGGTGCCCTCCAGTGCGTCGCTCGGCACGCTGACCTTGGCGATGATGGCCTCAGTGACCGGTAGGCCGTCCTGCGCGCCCTTCTGCGCCCCCTGGGCGGCAACTTCGTTCACCGCGCTCATTCCCTCACCCGTCACGGTGCCGAGGATGGTGTATTCGGCCGTCAGCGTGGTCGGGCCGTAGACGATAAAGAATTGCGATCCGTTGGTGTCCGCCCCGGCGTTGGCAAGTGCCACGGTGCCCACCGGGTAGGTGGCGTCGGTCGCGACCTCAGTGGCGAAGCTGTACCCCGGGCCGCCGTTGCCCTTCCCGGTCGGGTCCCCGCACTGCAGGATGTTGAGCTGCTCACTGGTCGTCACCCGGTGGCAGGTGCCGTCGTCGTAGAAGCCCTGCGAAGCGAGCGAGAGAAACGAGTTCACCCCGCACGGCGCGAGTGCGCGATCCAGGCTGACCGGCACATCCTCGCCGTTCAGCACGATGGTGGCGTCCACCGTCCCGGAGTTCAACGGCTCCAGGTTTGTCGGCGGGCTGACCTCCTTCGCGGCGGTACCGGACGCCGGATACGAGCACGGAGTCTCTGGCTCTGCGGGTTCGGTGGAGGCCGCGGCGTCTGTCGACGATGTCCCGTCCGAGGCGGTGTCGCTCGAATCGCGGGTGGTGAAAAACCAGACGCCGCCTGAGATCACCAGCACCGCGGCGATGACGCCGATGATGACGAGTCGCTGCCGGCGGGCTCGGTCCTGCTCCTCCCGTCGCTGAAGTTGCCGCTCGAGCTTGCGCTTTGCCGCATCGCGACGCTGTTGGTTGGTCGGCACGCCGGGTCCTCCTGCGAATCAGAACGGGCGCCGCAGGTATCGCGGACCCGCGCCGGAGTCTAGGTGACCGGTCGACCCCGACCGGGTGGAATGGGTGTGAACGCGCTGTGCGACGTGTGCACGGCCGTGCCGGATAGGGTGTTCCGGTGCTGATCGCGGGGTTTCCGGCAGGGTCTTTTCAGGCCAATTGTTTTGTGTTGGCCGTCGAGCCCGGCGGGCCCTGCGTGGTCATCGACCCGGGTGAGGACGCCATGCAGCGGCTTGAACAGCTGCTGGCCGAGCACCGATTGCTGCCCGTCGCGACGATCATGACGCACGGGCACCTCGACCACACGGCGTCTGCGGCCGAACTCTGCCGGACGTACGACATTCCCGCCTACATCCATCCGGCCGACGAATACATGCTGGACGATCCGTTGGCCGCGTTGTCGCCGGAACTACGGGTGGCGCTGGCCGGCCTGCCGACGGGGAACCTGCGTCCCGAGTCGGTGGTGGGGCTGTCCGACCTGATGGCGCCGGGGCTGGCCGGGCTGCCGCTCAGCATCGACCACCTCCCCGGCCACACCGGTGGCTCGGTAGTGATCAGGCTCGACGGTGAGGACGATCGGCCGGAGATTCTGATCACCGGCGACACGCTGTTCGCCGGGTCGATCGGCAGAACCGATCTGCCCGGCGGTTCGCTGGCCCAGGAACTGGGCTCGATCAATGATCGGATCCTCTCCCGGGCGGACGATGCCGTCGTGCTGCCCGGTCACGGCCCGTCGAGCACGGTTGGCGCGGAAAGAAGTAGCAACCCGTTCCTGACTGTCGGAGCATTGGCACAGGCGCGGCGCGCCGAGGGTCAAGGCTGAAGACCTGTCCGTCCGGCCGCCGTCCCACACCACCAGCGGGCGCCACGACCTGCACTGCCCCTTTGATTGGATTTGATCTCGAGATGACTGTTTCTGCAGTGACTCCGGCGTTCACGGCGCTGAAGGCCCCGAAGGGGATTCCCGACTACTACCCGCCGGTGTCCCGGAGCTTCGCAGCCGTTCGGGACACGCTGATCCGCGCGGCCGACCGCGCCGGGTACTCGCCGATCGAGCTTCCACTGTTCGAGGACACTGCCCTCTTCGCGCGCGGCGTCGGCGAGTCCACCGACGTGGTCTCCAAGGAGATGTACACCTTCGCCGACCGGGGCGGCCGTTCGGTCACCCTGCGTCCCGAGGGCACCGCCGGCGTGATGCGGGCGGTGATCGAACACGGCCTTGACCGTGGGCCGCTGCCCGTCAAGCTGGTGTACGCCGGCGCCTTCTTCCGCTATGAGCGTCCACAGGCCGGCCGCTACCGGCAGTTGCAGCAGGTGGGGATCGAGGCCATCGGCAGTGACGATCCGGCGCTGGACGCCGAGGTAATAGCGGTGGCCGATGAGGGCTTCCGGGACATCGGCCTGTCCGGCTTCCGGCTCGACCTCACCTCGCTCGGAGACGCCGTGTGCCGCCACGCCTACCGGGAGCGGCTGACCGCGTTCCTGGGCACCCTCGACCTGGACGAGGCGACCGCGGAACGCGCCGTGCTCAACCCGCTGCGGGTGCTGGACGACAAGCGTCCGGCGATGCAGGCGTTGCTGGCCGACGCTCCGTTGATGGTCGACTACCTGTGTGACGATTGCCGGGCGCATTTCGACCAGGTACGGGTCGTGCTGGACGCGCTCGCGGTGCCGTACGAACTGAACCCCCGCATGGTGCGTGGTCTTGATTACTACACCAGGACGACCTTCGAATTCGTGCACCCCGGTCTCGGCGCGCAATCCGGGATGGGTGGCGGCGGCCGATATGACGGCCTGATGGCAGAACTGGGTGGGCAGTCGTTGTCCGGCATCGGGTTCGGCATCGGGGTCGATCGAACCCTGCTCGCCTCGCAGGCCGAGGGGCTGACCGTCGGAAGCCAAAGCCGTTGCGAGGTCTACGGTGTGCCGATGGGCCAGGCGGCATCACTGCGGCTGGCGGCGATCTCGGGTGAGTTGCGGCGGGCCGGGATTCGCGCCGATCTGGCGTACGGCGGGCGGGCACTGAAAACCGCGATGCGGGCCGCCGATGCCTCCGGCGCCCGGATCGCGCTGGTGCTGGGGGACCGGGAGATCGAGGAGAACTCCGTGACGGTGCGGAACCTGCGCACCGGCGAGCAGAAACCGTGCGCTCTCGGCGATGTCGTCGAGGTGGTGCGGTCGGTGCTGGCGGCCGGGTGACAACGGCGATGTCCGGTTGATCAATCGGGGGTCATCGGGTTTGCTGTGCCGGTGAGATCGATCGACGGCAGATCGTCCAGATACTTTGCGAAGCCGACGGTCCGCCAGGCAGCGCGGTCACCGATGACGTAGAGCCGGTCCCTTGCCCTGGTGATCGCCACATTCAGCAGATTGGGTGTGCTGGCCGCCCACTTGCGAGCACCAGGAGTGCCACCTCCGAGGACCAGGATGACAACGTCGTGCTCACGTCCCTGAAAGGTGTGGACTGTTCCGATCTTCAGGGAACCCATGGCTCTGTCCAGGTCGTCATCGGTGCGCCGATCCTCGGGCAATATCGCCCGCACCTGCTGCGGTATCTGTCCCGTTAACCTCCGGGTGACCTGTTTGAAGGGGCTGATCACAGCGACCGACGGTGCGGTCCGCCAATCCAATCGATCCAGCAGGCCGATCACCTGCTGCCAGTCCCGATTCAAATAATGATCACGCTCTTCCTGGATTCGCGGAACATCGATCCAGCAGCTCGGGTATGGCAATGACGACGCATCCGCCGGCGGCGTTTGCCGCCCCTGAACCATTTTGCCCAGATAGGCCATGTTGTTGGCGATCGTGAACATTGGATCGAGGCATCGATTGTGCACAAGCAATGGCAATGAGATCCAACGACCGCGTTGCGTGCCGCGTCGGCTGACGGCGTCCGCAAGGGCTTGCACCGACGCCCGGGTCGGGGCCAGCTCCTGCGGAGCCCGATGGTGGGTCATCAATTGGTCCACCATCGCCCTTGGCAAGGTCACGACCGGCTCGAGTTGAAGCGGATCGCCGACGACCACCGCACGCTGGAACCGGGCGAGGCCACCGACCGCCGAGGCGGGTACCGCTTGGCCGGCCTCGTCGATCATCAGCCACCCGAGTGATGACACCGGAACGAGCTGCATCATTCGGGCCATGGACGCGAATGTCGTTGATGCCAGGGGGACCAGCAGAAAGAAACTTTGCCAAGCTGCCAGGGTCGCATGTCGTGCGGCCGCCAGCTGGATCTCGTTGGACTGCAGCGCCATCCAAGTCCGCAGGTTCGCCCGCATTTTCGCACCGCAGCTGCGGGCGAACACCGCGTGAACGTTGATCGCGGCAATGAACAGATCCTCCCGGAGTTTCTGCAGGCGGGGACTCATCCAGGCAGTAGCGAGTTCGGTGTCCGCTCGGCCACCGTCATTGGCGCGCCGCCGCCACCATTCGTTGTCGACCGGATCAACCTGCATTTCAGTCGCGCGATTGCCGAGTTGGTGCCGGATTGCCGCGACCCGGCGGGCCGCGGCGTCCATCGACTTCCGAATCTCGATCAGATCTGCCTTCGCCGCCTGCTCTGCCTGAATGTGGTGGTCCAGCCTTTCTTGGCACGCAGTGTGCTCTTTACTGAGCCGTGCCAGCTCGGCGTCAAGGGCGTCGTACCGCGCTCGCCAGTCCTGGGCCTTGTCCGAGTTGCGCCAGCGTGCCCACCAACCCGGCCGTCTTTTGTACTCCTCCTCGTGGCGCGACTTTGCTGCCGCTTCGCCTGCAGCGCGTCGGGAGACTGCGTCTCGCAGTTCAATCACATTCGAACTGACGCTGGATAGTCTGCGTTCTGCGGGGTCGACGTCATTCTTCCAGCGCTGGACGTCGCGTTCCGCGGTTCTGAGGTCGATCTTGGCTTGTCGAATCCACAGCAGTGTTGTGACCTCCCGATCGACGGCAGCCTGGGCCACCTGGAAGCGCTGCCTGGCAGCGGCCCACTCCTCGGGGAGGGGTGGCTGGCGCAGTGACTGCAACAGATGGGGGATTTCCGAGTCATCCTTGAGATATCGACCGACTACTTGCTCGAAGGCCCCGATTCGGTCACGGCTACCCAACGCGGTCGCCACGAAACCCCATGCTTGACCATTGGGCAGCAGGCCGGGGCGGTAGTGGCGCTCCTCCTCGGTCGCTTGATCATTTGTGCCTGGTTTTGCTCGCCTCCTTCTCTTCTTCGGCGCGCTGGCCCCGACCGGCCAGACATTGGCATCGCGGCGAAAGTAGGACAAAGAATCTCGACGCTCCGCACTGAGCTTCGCCGATGCCGGCAGTTCCTTGGTGATGTTCTCCACCGCTGCGTTATTGCTTGAAGCGACGAGCATTTCGAACCCGCACAGCTGGGCGTCGGGCGCATAGAGCCGCCAATGCTGGCTGTTCATCGACGACAGCTCTTGGCTAGGGCCGAATGCCGACGATGGCTCGGTGTAGGTGCACATGACCGCGGCGCGGCGGGTGAGCAGGTTGGCATAGAGGTCGCGCATCAATGTGGTCTTTCCCGTGCCCGGCGGCCCGTTCACCGCGGACAGCCGGTCTGCAGTGGGATCCAGGATCGCCGTCAGGGCAACCTGTTGGGACAGTCGCAGCCGATAACCGCTCGGCCATGCCGAACGGGGAAGAAGGCCCGGATCGAGCAACGGCTCAAGGGCATTGCGATACTGGACGTCCTCGAAGACGGTCGGACGGCCACCGGGCCGGCCCGTCATGAAGTCGCGGAGCAGCGCTGACGTCGGTCCGTTGGCGGATGTGAGTAGATCCGAACGAAAGAACGCCGGCAGCTGACCGTCGGGTTGGTCGTCGGGCCAGATCCATTGGGTGACATACCGCGAGCGATCACCCTGCACCCGGACCCGGGAGAGGACTCGCTCCACCGCTTGGTATCCAACGACTCCCGAAGTTGCGAGCTGCCGCCAAGCGTCGTGCAAGGTGGCTTCGCGCCGGTCAATCCACGCCAAGGCGTCCGAAACCACCTTCTGCATAGTGGTGGATCGGCTGGTGGTGTGGTGCTCAACGTATCGGGCGAAGTCGATGAGGGGTGAATAGCTGAGGGAATCCGCGACCAGGGCGCCATCCTCATCGACCCGGAATGATCCCCGACAGGTCAGCGCCTGACCTCCGCTCGGCGATACCGAGCCCTTTGGGGACCGAAATCCAGTTTGCACAAATCTCTCGTCGTCGGAGAACAGTTCATCCATGAGCCGCTCCAGCCTGGTGACCTCCAAGCAGCCGAACATCACTCGGGTGTGAAGTACCTTCCGCTGCTTTTCCGGTGTCTTGTCCGGTCGGGGCGGCCAGGCGATCGGTCCGGCGCCTGTGCTCAGTTCGCCCACCGCCGACCAGCCGTCATCGTTGTCGAGCGGCACTTCGGGCAACTGGAACCGGTCGATGTCTGCCCACGCCCGCAACGCGGCTATCGAGTCGTCGTCAAGTTTGGCCACGTCCGCATGAACCGCCGACATGAGAACAAGTATGAATGCGGCCCGGCCAGCAGGCAGGTTGATCTGGGCATCCGGCAATCGTGATGCGAATCAACGCTCTTCCTGTGCCGGCGCCGCGCCCGCTGTTCGTTCGGGTACGTCGTACCTGGTCAGGCCGTCTCGTGCAGGGACAACACGCTGCCGTCCGGATCGGTGAACCACGCGACCCTGGTGCCGTCCGGCGCGGTCCAGGCGTCGTCGGCGTCCTGCTCCATTCCGGGGTAGCGGGTAAATCGGACGCCGCGGTCGCGGAGCTCCGCGACCAGAGCGGTCAGGTCGTCGACCGCCCACCCGAGGACGGTGTACGGCGCCTGAGCCTTGGTGCCGACCAGGGTGACCCGCAATTCGGTGCCGTCGTTGTCGAAGGCAATGGCGTGTGGGTTCTTGTTCATAACCCGGAGCCCGAGAACGCCGCCGTAGAAGCGTTCTGCGCGGTCGAGATCTCGGGTGGCGGCGAAGGCGACGATCCGGCCGGGTGGCGTCATGAGGGCGATGGTTCCGCCGTTCCTGGTCGACCGCAACCGGCTCGGTAGTGGCGTCCGGCTTCAGGCGGAGCCGTGCGCCTGGGGCATCCGACGATCGGGAACGCTCCGGCTGGCGAGCAGGGCGGTCAAGGAGAGCAGTCCCCAGACCAAAAACCACGGATCCCACAGGTAGGCGTGCCAGGCCAGCGCGCGATGGTTCGCGGATGCATCGGTGGCGATCGCGCCGACCTGCACCAGAAGGCCGACCGATGTCAACAGCAGGCCGTAGCCGGTGAGGATCACGGCCGCCGTCCACGCCAGCACGCGGACCAACCGGTGCAAACGGGCCGGCCCCCAGCGCTGCACCGTGGCCAGCGGCAACACCGCGGCGATCAGTTTGAGCACCACGGAGAACCAGACCAGGGCGATGATGGCCACCGAACCCGCCCGCCCTTGCGCTTCCAGGCCCCCGCCGATGGTGTCCAGCAGCGCCGTCCCGCCGAGCCCCCAGTACACGCTGACCAGCGCAAAGGCGCCGCCGACCACGGCAGCCGCGATAGCGGTGGTCAGGCCGATTGTCGAACGGGTCATCGCATCAGTTCTCATTGCAAGGAGCGTATATCGCGAAGTGACCACCCCCTTTCAGTCTTGTGACGGTGGCTGGTCGGGGACATGAATACGGACCGAGAATCGCGCGAAGTCGCGATCAAAGGCGACAAATTTCGGCACCATGTTCAATGGCAAGGGTGGCCGGCTGCACGTCTGTCCTCAGATTGCCCGCCGACCCGACCTGCTCGAACAGTCCGCGCATCACGATGGGTGGCCGCGTTGTGGGTGCGGCGAAGACCGACGGGGGTTGACCCAACCACGAGTCGACGAGGTCGAAAGCGGCGGCAATCGTCAGGGGCGAATGCGAACACTCTTGGATTGGTGCTCAACCGGACGAATGCCAACAGGCTGACCCAGGGAAGCCGACGACTCGCTTGCTGTAGCGGTACTTCTCACCCGGTTGCATGGCTGCAAGACCCGATGGGCGAGCACAGCGACCCAGAAGCTACTTCACCCTCCCCGGCCGGGTCGCACCTACAATCCAGCCGCACTGGTTTCGATCCAGCCGCACTGATTGCACAGCGCAGTTGTCCCGAAGGGCAGGCAGTCGATGGGCCGCACGATCGGCGTCGTCATGCCGGGCGACACCCGTCCGGCCGACATGACTGCCTACGCTCGGCGGGCCGAGGACCTCGGGTTCGACACACTCTGGGTGGTCGAGGACTGCTTCCTGGGCGGCGGGATCGCCCAGACGGTGGCGGTGCTCGGCGAAACCTCCACCATCACCGTCGGGATCGGCATCCTGCCCGCGGCCGCCCGCAATCCGGCCTTCGCTGCGATGGAGTTGGCCACTGTCGCCGGTCTGTACCCGGGCCGGGTGGTCGTCGGTATCGGCCACGGCATGCCGGGTTGGCTGCGGCAGGCGGGCGTCTGGCCGTCCAGTCCGCTCACCATGCTGCGGGAGACGCTTCAGGCGGTCGGATCGCTGCTGCGCGGTGAGGCGGTCACCGTTTCCGGTCGCTACGTTTCGCTGGCGAATGTGCAGCTGGCCCATCCACCCGAGGTGCTCCCCCCGATCGTGGTCGGTGTCCGGGGGCCGCGGTCGCTGGTGCTGGCCGCGGAACTCGCCGACGGCGTCGTGCTGGCCGAACCGGTCACCCCGGAGTACCTGGGATTCGTCCGCGAACACATCGGGCCCGACCTGCCCATCCACGCCTACAACGTGGCGGCCGTCGACGACGACGCGGACCAGGCCCGCCGGGCCGTGCGTGCCGGGCTGAGCTGGATCGGTGATGCCGACTGGGCGCCGCACATCCAGGCGTTACCGTTCGCCGCTGAATTCGCGGACCTGCGCCGGCGTCATACCCGGCGGGCGGACTTCGCCGCGGCGCTGCCCGACGAGTGGGTCGACCAGCTCGCCGTTATCGGTACTCCGCACGCCGCCCGAGACCGGCTGGCTCGGCTCGACGACGCCGGATCAAGCCACGCCGTGCTGATTCCGGCCGGCCCGGATGCATTGGGCGCGTTGACCTCACTCGCGAAGATCCTGCCCGCCCGCTGACGCTCTGACTGCCCTCGACGGCGCGCCGGCCATCGAGGTCCCTTGCGGCGGGCCGGGACATATGTTCGAATGGCTTCATGAGGTGGGAGGGTCGCTCGCTGGGTGTGGAGGACCCGTCAGCCCTGCCTGGTATGGGTCGGCTGTCGGGTTTCGTGCGAACCGTCCGGAC
>Ga0190275_10003067_pt1 | contig 11885 bp, 14 predicted proteins | sample Popmic550T_FD_133745 | JGI IMG/M metagenome (GOLD analysis project Ga0190275, IMG submission 133745) | Populus adjacent soil microbial communities from riparian zone of Yellowstone River, Montana, USA - 550 T | ecosystem: Environmental > Terrestrial > Soil > Riparian zone > Trees stand | place... | reverse complement strand
GACCAGCTACGTCCCCTTCCAATACCGGGCAAGGGCGCTCTCCACGATGGGCGGCATCTTCCGTGCCGGCTGGTTCGTCGGACCGTTCATCGCAGCCGGGCTCATCCAGCTCACGGGTGGAACGGATGCCGTGTTCTGGGTGTTCGTCATCGCCTGCCTCGGCGCCATCGGGATGCTCCTGCTCCTGCCTGACCCGGCGCAGACGTTCGGCTCGCCGCGTATGGCGGTGGCATCGGATGGCACGCTGCACACCATGGGGGAGGAACTTGCGGCCGAGTCGTCGCACGGGCTGTTCCAGACCATCTGGAACCACCGGGCGGTGCTACTGCGAATGGGCCTTGGGGCCGGACTCGTTGCAGCGGTGCGAGCCAGCCGAACCGTCATCCTGCCGCTGTGGGCGGTGAGCATCGGAATCGACGTCCCGACGACCGCACTGATCATCGGCATCGCCGGCGCCATCGACTTCGCTCTCTTCTACACCAGCGGCCAGATCATGGACCGGTTCGGGCGCGTGTGGAGCGCACTTCCGTCGATGATCGGGCTCGGGTTGGGTCACCTGGCGCTGGCGTTCACGCACGACCTGCCCGCCAACGTCGCGTGGTTCATCGGAGTGGCGATGTTCCTTGCGCTGTCGAACGGGATCGGCAGCGGCATGCTGATGACCCTGGGGGCCGATCTAGCACCGAAGGCCAACCCTGCCCCCTTCCTCGGTGCGTGGCGGTTCACCGGGGACCTCGGCGGAGCCGCCGCTCCCCTGGCCGTGGCTGGTCTGACGGCTCTGGCCTCGTTGTCGGTGGCCACGGGGATGGTGGGCGTACTCGGGCTGATCGGCGCGGTGCTCTTCGGCCGGTACATCCCTCGTTATGCGCCCGGCCGGCCGCGCGGGCGCAGCTGACGCTCCGGCACCGCACCACTCACTTCGGTTGTTGTCTTTTGGCGTCGGTGAGGTTGAATGAAGGCATGCCACTCACCGGAGAATACGAACCAAGCCCAGTCGATTGGTCCCGAGAGCAGGTTGAAGAGTACGAGAGCTCGGGCGGAACCAGAGGAACGACGCTCCGCGGGAAGCCCGTAGTCGTTGTCACAATGCGGGGCGCCAAGTCCGACAAGCTCCGCAAGATTCCCCTCATGCGCGTGGAACACGGTGGGATGTACGCGATCGTCGCTTCCGCGGGTGGTGACCCGAAGCATCCGGTCTGGTACTACAACGTGATCGCCAATCCGCAGGTTGAGCTGCAGGACGGTCCCAATAAGAAGGACATGGTTGCACGCGAACTCTCGGGCGAAGAACGAGCGGAATGGTGGGAGCGTTGCGTCGAGGCCTGGCCCGACTACGCCAAATACCAGACCAGGACGGATCGCGAGATTCCGGTGTTCCTGCTTGAGCCCATCTCCAACTGACCTGCCGGCGACCGTCGACCGCGGCGCCGCCGATAGACCCATCTGTAGAAGTCAGGTGATGGCGTCGGCGGTGCGCTCAAGGTCGGACTTCGGCCGCTCCGTCTGGGTAGCTATCGCCACACTGGCCGCGACGCACACGAGGAGGATGGCGAACTGCTGCACCAGGGTGAAGGACTCCCCCAGGATCAGCCAGCCGAACACGGCCGCGATCACCGGGCCGAAGCTCGTGATGATCGCGTAGAGGCGGGCACTGATCCGCCGCAGGATGTACGTGTCCAGGGTGTACGGGAACGCCGACGACAGGACGCCGATTGCAGCCAATAGGCCAAGGATCTGCCAGTTAAGCTTCGAGACATCGAGGGTGATGAGCGCCAACGGGATCAGCAGGCCCAGGCTGACGACGCTGGCGATCGAGATACCTTCCAGACCGGGGAAGTCGAGTGCCACCCGGCGCGTGAGCAGGATGTACGCCGCCCAGGACACGGCCGCCGTGAGCGCCAGTGCTACGCCGAGCGCGCTCACGTCGCCATCCGACCAGGTCAGCAGGAACACACCTCCCGCCGCTGCGATGGCGCAGAGAAAATCGAGCAGGCGCCGTGAGGCCGCGAGGGCGAGCGCGAACGGCCCGAGGAACTCGATCGTTGCAGCAAGGCCGAGGCCCAGGAGGTTTACCGCCTGGTAGAAGCTGAGGTTCATCGCAGCGAGCACGAGCCCGAGCATCAGGGCCGGCCACAGCCGGCTCCAGCTGAGGTGAGAGAACTTCGGACGGTAGAAGGGAAGCACCACGCAGGCCATGACCAGCTGTCGAGCAGCCACGACCACCGGCGATCCGACGACCGGAATGGCGAGTCCGGCGAGAGCTGAACCCAGGTTGATGCTGACCTCAGTGACCAGCTGGGCGCCGGCACCGGTCACACGATCTCGCGTCGCAGTCCTCGGTCTCCTCGTCAGCATCGTTCGACGATACCCGAGCAATGGAGGCGGAGGCTCATCGTCCATCAGCCTCCGCCCGAAGTCGGCAGGCACGCGGAGTTAGACTTTCGATGCGTCCAACGGTGTAGGACCAACACCTGCTGCATCCGAAGGGACGCGGGACCACAGGACGTCACATGGGCACGGCTGAGAATACATCGGGCAGCACAAGCGGGAAGCCCGGCGAGTCGTCGCCGGCACGTCGCGAGGGGCCGCGGAGCAGGGCCGATCCCGCCCAGCCGTTGATCGGGTCGCATGAATCCGAGGTGCGGTTGCGGGTCCTGAAAGCAGCAAGCTCTCTGGTGGACCGACTGAGCTACGACGCCGTCACCATCGACGCGGTTGCGCGGGCCTCCGGTGTGAGCAAATCGACCCTGTACCGCCACTGGCCATCGCGGCAGGTCCTCGTACTCGAGGCATTCACCTACAAGACCAACGTGCTGACCAAAGTGGATGACACGGGTGACGTTGCACGTGACCTGTACGCCTATCTGGTCGCGCTGACCTTCTGCCTGACGGAGGGCGGGGCCGCGTCCACGGTCGCCAACCTGCTCGCGGAGGCAATCCGCAGCGACGATTTCGCCATCCTGTTCCAGCGGACCTTGCTGCGCGAGCGCCGACAAGGGTTTCTCGTGATTCTGCACCGCGGCCAGCGCCGTGGGCAACTTCGCGACGACGTGGACCTCGCCATGGTGACGGATGCCGTGTACGGGGCAATCCATCACCGGCTGATCGCAACCAGGCAGGACATCGACCGGGAGTTCCTGCACCACCTGGGCGACTTCGCCATCGTCGGCGCGGGCACCGCGGCCTACCTCGAAAGCTACCGGGCAAGGCGCTAAGGCGGCGCACGGACTCTTCTCCTGTAATGGACCTGCGAGGGGCTGCCGATGGAACGATCCCTACCAGTTCGTCCTATCGATTGGACCGAATGACGGCACCTGGTGAATGGTGGAACCGGCGCAGCGCCAAGCTGAGAAACCACACAACCAGAGGACGAGCCTGCATGACGACATCTTCCGCCCGGCGAACCAACGTGGGCACCACACACCCGGAGCCCTACAACGCCCTCCACGCGATGGCCGCCCAGGCCGATAAGGCGGCGCTGGACGAGGGCCTGTCACCATTACTGCTCGAGTTGATCAAGATCCGTGTGTCCCAGATCAACGGATGCGCATTCTGCCTTCGCATGCACACCAACGACTCCCTGGCGAAGGGCGAAAGCATCGAGCGTCTGGCCGTTCTCCCAGCCTGGCGTGAGAGCAAATACTTCGATGAGCAGGAAGCCGCGGCCCTTGCCCTGGCCGAGTACATCACCGCCATCAGCGATTCCCACTCGAACACGGAGATGTATGAATCTGCCGTCGCAAACCTGACCCCCGGCCAGGTATCGGCGGTGACTTGGGTCGCCTTGACGATCAACAGCTACAACCGCGTCGCGATCAGCAGCGCCTACACGGTCGCCCCTAAGAAGGCAGCGGCCTAGAACCACTTAACCTGTGAGGGGCCGCAAACCGACCCAGGCATCCGGAAGGACGATCGGCGGCCCCTCAGCGTGGGGAACGTTGGATGCGAGAGCGCAGGTCGTGGGGTAACCTCACGGTCGCACACAGCGGGACCTACGGGTCTGAGCGCTGCCGAACCCAGATGGCCAGGGCCACGAAGAGCATCAGGGTCATTGTGAGTAGTTCTCCGGCCGATTCCGCGTAGTCCAGCAGCGACGTCAAGGTTCCCTGGCCGGTCATGCGCTTCACGACGGCGTCCACCATATCGAGGGCGACAGCGAATAGCGCGAGGACTGCAGCCGAGGCCGCGAGTAGCCAGGAGTCGCTCCGGTGTCGCGGGCCGGCCTGCAGATGGGTGACCACCAGCAACCCACCCACGACGATCCCGGCCGCCGCCCATACGACAAGCTCACCCAAGTCCTGGGGTCTCAACCCGGCAACGGCGGGAAGGGAGAAGGTGTCGACCAGCATCTCCCCCACTCGCTCGTGGATCTGAAAGAAATCGTCCGCGACCAACGCGGCAAAGGCCAGAGCCCAGGCAGCGTAGACGCCGACCCGAGTAGCTCGCCAGACGAGAACCAAGGCGACGATGGCGGCGAGCAGCTGCAGGTGCCCGTACAGCTCGGCGACCGAGCCGTCCTCCGACGCGTCCAGCCACGGGGCGAAGACACCGGGCAGAATAGGGACGCCGCGCCGGTTCACGTATGCGAAGACGTCGCCGGAGAGCACGAGCACATCGAGAACCAGGGCGACCGCGACGACGACTCGAAGCCATCGGGGGGTAAAAGTCAGAGCCGGCCACCACGTGGCTGGACTCACCCTGCGCACCTTGGGGCCCTTCGGCAATTTGGTTCCCGTACTCATATTTCCTTGCTCGTTCAGTCGGAATTCATTCCCTGTTCAGCACCGGTTCGATTGTGGAGCCTATTGGAGCATGGGTCAGTCCGACCGGCAAGGCCCTCAACCAAGGGTGGACGTGGTGCCAACCCGAGGAGCAAGCCTGCACAGGCTGCCGCGAGCGTGCGCCACGGCCGCAGTTTTGGTTACCAGAACACCGACCGTGCCACTGCCGTTACCTCGAGTGGAATTCCGGACGGCAGCACAAGCACCAGCATCGGCGGTCGCCATTGAGCACTGAGCGAAACCGTGGCGCTCTGGCCATCTGCGGAAGTTGCCTCAGTCACGGTGAGGTCCTCAAACGGTTCGTGGGGCGCGGATGCAAGGTACTCGCGAACGGCAGTCTCGACCGCGTCGGGCGTGAGCGCCGGGCGGAGGGTATCCGGCTCGACGACGACCGTCTCGAGGGCAAAGGCTTCCGCCCCGGCGAGCGCGGCCCCGTCAGCCAGGGTGAACAGGCGTTTGCGTTCAAGGTAGAGCGATGTCGCGGCGACCGCCGCGAGGATCAAAACGAGCCCCAGCGCTCCGTACACCATACTCAACGGAAGCATCGATCCCTCCTCACGGCGGAGCATCCCCTTCAATCCGCGCCGCCTCAATCCGCACCGCCCCAAAAGCGCGACACCGTCTGGGTCGCCGACGCACGCACGGGCACGCTCGCGACATCGCGCAGCGACAGGACATCGGGTACGAGGGGCAGCGCCACCAGCACCTGCACTGTGACGGTGACCGCGCTCCCCCGGGTCAGGCAGGTGCTGGCAGATTCGCAGTCGATGTGGACGCTGGCGTTAGCCGCCTCGATCCCGTAGTCGGCCAAACCGAACTCGACCGCTCGAGCCGCACGCACGCCAGCCTCCTCGGCATCGGGTGACTGGACGTAGACCCGCGCGGCTTGCCGAGCCGCGCCCTCGACGGCCAGCGCACCTCCCTGGATCGCGGACAGCCCGACCACCAGGTAGACCAGGGGAACCAGGAGGATGAGGCCAGCCGTGAGGAATTCAAGTGATGCCGACCCAGCCTCGCCGGTGGCAGCGGCGCGGTTACTCGATGGACTCCACAGCTGCATGGCCGACCACCTCCAGGCCACGGTCGAATCCCAGCAGCCCGAGAAGCGGCAGCGGGGCAAGCACTCGTATCTCCGCACTCGTGTGACCGGCGAACTCCGTGTAACCGGCCTGGACATTCCCGGCGTATCCCGGCCCGACGGCCGCCGCGATCAGATCGCGTGTGCGCGATTCGCCCTCCGCGAGCCCGTTGTCGGCGAGCGCCGCGAACCGTGCCCCTTCAGCCGCCGCATCGAGCACGGTATTGCGGACGTGCAGGGCGAGACCGAGTTGCAGAACCGACAGGGTGAGCACGGTGAGCAGGGGCACCACCATGATGAACTCGGCGACGGCCGACCCCGCTTCCTGGCCGGAACCGGTTCGCCGAAGCATCCGTCTCATGAGGCGGCGAGTCAGAAACCGCTGACACGTTCGATGGCCTGCTCGAAAACCCCGCTGAGCGCCGGGCCGGCGAGGCCCCAGATGATCACGACTAAGCCAGCCGTCATCAGTGTGATCAGCACCCACCCGGGCACGTCTCCCGTTTCGTCGGTGACCAGTCTCCGGGCCGGGTTCTCCATTGGTCTTCCTTTCTGTGGACATGCGGATGGCGATCATGCGGATCAGAACCCGGACTGGAGGACGAAGATGCCGGGATAGATAGCGAACACAACAGTGAGCGGAAGGATGAGGAAGACCACGGGAACAAGCATCGCGACCTCCTTCCTGCCGGCGGCCTCGAGAAGCCCGCGCTTGGATTCCTCCCTGGCATCCTGCGCCTGGGCCCGCAGCACCTCAGCGAGAGGCGAGCCGCGCTCAAGCGCGCCCGTCACCTGGTCGACGCACCGGGTGAGCGACGGCAGCTGGATGCGACGGGAGAGGGCCTGCAACGCCGGCGCCAGCGGAAGCCCCGTGCGCACGTCGGCAACAACTCCGGCGAACTCCCGCGACAGCTCGCCGGAGCTGGTCGCGGACACCCGTCGGAGCGAATCCAGGATGCCTTCTCCCGCCGACAGGGACAGGGTGAGGAATTCGAGCACGGTCGGCAGTTCGCTGCTGATTCGGCCGACCCGCCTGCGCGCCGCGCGTTGGAGCAGCCAGTCCCGGCTCAGCGCAGCACCAATGCCGAAAAACACCGGGACCGCGAGTTGCACGACCAATGGCGCCTGCCTCACCGTCGGAGCGGCGATTGCCAGGCCGATCCCGGACGCGAAACCCAACACCGTCCACACCGCCTGCTGCGACCGGAACTGCCGGATCGTCCACGCCGACCCGGACTGACGGAGTCGCCGTTCGGTGATCTCGGCGCCGCCTAGGAGGGAGGACAGCAGCTGGGTCAGGCGCTCGAAGAGAGGAGTGAACAGGGTGCCGAGCACAGGGACGGGATCCGTCGATCGCCGTTGCACGAAGGCCCGGGCTTCCGCAGAGACATCGAGGACGTACGGGGCCACCCGGTCCCTGAGCCGGGGCTTCCTCAACCGTGGAGTCAGGCTGACCAGCGACCACAGCCCCACACCGAGCACCACCCCGCAGAGCACCGCCCACGCCACTGATGCGCTCACTGGAACCACCTCGGCTCGTCCCGCAGCTTGCCGACGGCAATCATGACCCGATATGCGACAACGGATACGAGCAGTCCGCCGAGGATGACGAGGTGACCGGTGGGCGTGTTATACGCGAGGGCCGCCTCCCGGCGGGAAGCAAGGAGCAGGAGCACGACCCACGGTGCGGCGACACCGAGCTTCGCCGCGTTCGTGATCCACGATTGCCTCGCTTCCATCTCCTGACGAATCGCGAGATCCTGCCGAAGCCAGGCGGCCAGGTTACGCAGCACGATCGTGAGGTCGCTGCCCCCGACTTCCCGCGCCATCCGCAATGTTTCGAGAATGCGGTCGGCTGTCGGGTCGGCGAGTGCGTCCTTGAGCAGGTCGAGGCTGTTGGAGAAGTTGCCGGTTGCCCGGTATTCGCTCTCGAAGGCAGCGAACGCCGACCGGGTCGACGGTGGACCCGCATGAGCCAGCGCACTCACGCCGTCGGGAAGGGCGATGCCGGAGCGCACCGCGGAGACCAGATGATCGACGACATCCGGCCAGACCGTTCGGTTGGATCGACGTTGTGCGTGCGCTCGGAGCGACACGAGAACTGCCGGAAGCGCCATCCCGGCCATCCCGGCCACCACGGTGAGCGGCCGAACCCCGAACAGCGCTTCAGCGAGCGCCGCCATCCCGATCGAGCACACCATGCAGACGGCTGCGAATACCGGAAGCGGAACGGAGCCCAAGCCCGCCTGCGTGAGTCGGGCTCTCAGTCGCAACCCGATGCCCGGCCGCGCCGAGAATGCTGACACCCTGGCCGGCCACAGTATCGGGGAGCTGACGAGCAGCAGACCCGCGGCCAGTACGCATCCCAGCACGATGCTCACGGCGATACTCGCCCGAGGACGACGGCCGGATCGAAGCCTGCCGCGTGGAATTTCGATACCCGCAGGGGATAACCGCCGGTCGCCTCCAGGGTCCCAGAGTCGGATGCGAAAATCTGGCTTGCTTCGATGACCGAGCCCGAGAGTCGCCCGCTCGGGGCGATGATCTCTCCCACCCGGCGCCCACCGTGCCGGTCAATTTCGCAATGCACCACGATGTCGATGCAGCCGGCCACCGTCGGCAGCACGAAGGAGGAGTCGATATTGCGACCGGCGAGAAGCGGCAGGGTCGACAACTTGGACAGCGCGTCCCGTGCGCTGTTGGCGTGGATGGAACACATTCCCGGCAGCCCGCTGTTGAGGGCGATCAGCAGGTCGAGGCTCTCCGCTTCGCGTACCTCACCGACGATCAGCCGGTCCGGACGCATCCGGAGCGATTCCTTGATCAGTCGGCGGAGGGTGATTTCGCCGGAGCCTTCGAGGCTCGGCTGCCTGCATTGCATCGCCACCACGTCACGCGCGCTCAGGTCGAGTTCGAACGTCTCCTCGACCGTCACGATGCGCTCATTCTGCCGCGCAGACGACAGAAGCGCGTTCAGCATGGTGGTCTTGCCCGTCTGGGTGGCTCCCGATACCAGGATGTTCTCCCCAGCGAGCACGCACATGCGCAGGAACTCCGCCGCCTGGTGGCTCAGCGAACCGAGGCTTACCAGCTGGCCGAGGTCCCGGATGCGCCGCGTGAATTTGCGGATGTTCACCGCCCAGTGCTTCTGAGTGATGTCCGGAATGACGACATGCAGCCGGGACCCGTCCGGCAGGGACGCGTCCACGAACGGCGACGACAGGTCCACCCGGCGTCCGGAGGCCTGCAGCATCCGTTCGACGAGGTCACGCACCTGCGGCTCGGTGAGCACCATCGTCGTGAGCTCCGGCACCCCATCCCGCGCCACGAAGATGCGGCTCGGGGTGTTGATCCAGATCTCCTCGATGCCCGGATCGTCCAGGAAGGGTTGCAACGCACCAAAACCGGTGAGGGACGCGACGACCTCCCTGGCTGCCTGGCGCTCATCCGCGAGTAGTGGCATCGAGCCGCCGAGCGCCCGCTCGCTGTAACGCTGGACTTCGTCGTGCACGTACCGCTCAGCCAGCGACCCATCGGAGCTCAGGTCCACCCCGTCGCGGCGCACCCTGGTGCGAACCCGTTCGGTTATCAGGCGCACGGCTTCGCTCATCCCTGCATGATGCTCCGAACGCGGGATGGCGCGTGAAACTTATCCACAGGGCGCGCCGCACCCGGCTTCCCTTCCCCCGCTGATTTGCGGAGAAACACGTTCGTTCGGGCCGACAAGAGGCGCGATGTCCGCACTCAGCGATGACGAGCACGGAAACAGGGCCAAGTGCGCCCGGTAAGCTGGGACGGCACTCGCGGGAGTGGTGAAATTGGCAGACACGCAGGATTTAGGTTCCTGTGCTTTCGAGCGTGGGGGTTCAAGTCCCCTCTCCCGCACTGGTCGCTTATTGGGGGGACATCCCCCGCCAATCTCCGGCATGCAGGCGTTAGCCTGTAGTACGGCACCGCGAGACCCCCGCCAGCCTTTCTTGTGCCCCGCCGACTGGAGACTATCTTCGTGCATACCGCGCTCATCCCCTGGCTCGACCCGGAAGTTCTCATCGACGGCTTCGGACCGTGGGCTTTGCTCGGCGTCTGTTTCATTGTCTTCGCGGAGACGGGCCTTCTCGTTGGGTTCCTCCTTCCCGGTGACACCCTCCTCGTGATCACGGGTCTCCTCACGTTCGCGAATGTGATCAAGATCGACATCTGGTGGGTCTCCCTCGCGATCGGCCTTGCGGCGTTCATCGGCGGCGAGGTCGGTTATCTCATAGGCCATAAGTTCGGTCCACGGGTGTTCGAGCGCAAGGAATCCGGCCTATTCAGCGTGGAGAATGTGCAGCGGACGAACCGGTTCTTTGAGCGCTTCGGCGGCTTCGCCGTGATCGTCGCCCGGTTCGTTCCCATCGTGCGGACGTTCGCCCCAGTCGCGGCCGGCGTCGGGCACATGAACTACCGCAAGTACACGCTGTACAACCTGATCGGCGCCCTCATCTGGGGAGCCGGATTGACGTACGCGGGGTTCCTGCTCGGGTATATCCCGCCGGTCGCGGACTTCGTGCAGGAATACATCGACCTCATTCTGCTGGGTGCGGTTGTCGTCACGCTCATCCCGACGATCATCCACTACGTCCAGTCCTCGATGAAAGCCAAGCGGGTTGCGCGCGAAGCACACGTGCCCGTAGAGAGCCTCGTACTCGATCCTGAGGTCTTCGAAGAAGAACACGACGGACGTCACGAGATCGGTTACAAGGCCAAGCCCGAGGCGTAGCCGATCTCGACACCCTCGATCATCGGGCTATCCCGACCACCGGCCGCTGGCCCGCTCGAGAGTGACCTTTCCGGTCGAAAGTGACCCGCGCAACGGGCACTCTCGACCGGATAGGTCACAGTCGAGGTCGTTAGAGCAGTTCGCGCAGCACCGGAACGAGTAGGTGGAACGCCCGAGCGCGATGGCTCTGCTGGTTCTTGTCCTCGCTGCTCAGCTCTGCCGCGGACACGTAGCTGCCCTCGGGTTGGAAGATCGGGTCGTAGCCGAACCCGCCCGAACCCGCGGGTTCCCTCAGGATCCGTCCCGGCCAGACCCCCGTGACCGTGACCTCATGGCCACTTGGCAATGCGATCGCGGCCACACAGGTGAAGTTGGCCCCGCGGTGCTCGTCTCGCACATCACTGAGCTGCCAGAGCAGCAGTCGCAGGTTTTCGCCTGAGTCCCTTGCCGGACCCGCCCAGCGTGCGGAGAAGATTCCGGGCGAGCCGCCGAGGATGTCGACCGCAATGCCGGAGTCGTCGGCGATCGCCGGAAGGCCGGTGTGTGCGGCCGCGGCCCGAGCCTTGATCAACGCGTTCTCGGCGAATGTCACGCCGTCTTCGACCGGCTCGGGGCCGTCGTACGCAAGCACCTCGATGCCGGGAAGTTGAGGCTCGAGGATGCGGCGTAGCTCCTCGACCTTGTGGGCGTTGTGCGTCGCGAGAACGACCTGGGTCACGCCGTCGTCTCCAGCGCTGCCTTCTGGAACTCGGTGAGGGTGACGCCACCCGCGAGGGCAAGGTCGAGCAGCGAGTCGAGTTCACGGCGATCGAAGGGGGCACCTTCGGCGGTGCCCTGCACCTCAACGAACAGCCCACGGCCGGTGACGACCACGTTCATGTCGGTCTCCGCCCGGACGTCCTCGACATATGCCAGGTCGAGCATGGGTGTTCCGTCGATGATTCCGACGGATACCGCGGCGACACTGTCGATCAGTGGCTTGGCCTTCTGGCTGATGAACTTCTTGGTCCGGCCCCACTCGAGCGCGTCGGCGAGTGCGACGTAGGCGCCCGTGATGGCAGCGGTCCGGGTGCCGCCGTCTGCCTGCAAAACGTCGCAGTCGATGACGATGGTGTTCTCGCCGAGGGCCTTCATATCGACCACGGCGCGCAGGCTCCGGCCGATGAGGCGGCTGATCTCGTGCGTACGTCCGCCGATCCTGCCCTTGACCGACTCACGGTCCATCCGCTCGTTGGTGGAGCGCGGAAGCATCGAGTACTCGGCAGTG
>Ga0190275_10003066_pt1 | contig 11887 bp, 9 predicted proteins | sample Popmic550T_FD_133745 | JGI IMG/M metagenome (GOLD analysis project Ga0190275, IMG submission 133745) | Populus adjacent soil microbial communities from riparian zone of Yellowstone River, Montana, USA - 550 T | ecosystem: Environmental > Terrestrial > Soil > Riparian zone > Trees stand | place... | reverse complement strand
GCCGGTGGACGGAAAGACGGCGGCGCTCCTGTGCGGGCGCACGTACCGCTCACCCCTGCTCATTCAGAACATCGCCCGGTGGAGCGCGGCGCCGCCTGCCCTCATTGCCCACCTGCTCAAGCAGGAGGCGGTGCGGCGGCAGCCGCAGCTCCGGACGCTGCTGCAACGTCACCCCAATGCCCCCGCGGACGCGCGCCGCGGGGAGCACTGAGGAGAGGCCCGAGCCTTACTGGCAGTCGCGCGTCTCGAAGTGGCCGAGCAGCGGGTGGCTGCCCTGGGCTGCGGCCTCCTTGCCCACCAGGCACTTGCCCGCGGGCACGGTGACAGTCGCGTCCTTGCCCTGCAGCGTCAGCTCACCCGACACCACCTGCAGGCCGCCTGGGAAGCCCGTCGTCGTGTTGGCGTCCACCGGGCGGATGCTCGGCGCGCTGCCGCCGCTCAGCCGCACGCGGTAGGACTGGTCCTCATAGAAGGAGGGCACCTCGGCCTTCGGATCCACCTTGAGCGGCGCCAGGAAGAACTTCGTGGCCAGGTCGAACTCGGGGAGCACACGCACCAGCGGCAGGCCGTCCGCGCCCTTGGAGAGGTTCAGGTCGAAGTGCCGGCCGGACAGCGCGTTCAGGTCCGCGGTGAAGACCTTCGTGCCGTCCAGGCTCATGTAGCTCTGCGCATCGCCCAGGCCCACGTGGGCGACGACGAAGTCGTTCTGCCCCTCCTCGGCGCTGAACTCGAAGGACATGCCGGACAGCGAGTACACCACCTGCTGGCTGGAGAGCCCCGAGTCACCACCGTACGGGCCCTTGTACTCGGTGGCGCCCAGGTTCAGCCCGAAGCTCAGGCGCTTCGCGTTCGCATCCATGCGCAGCTCGGACAGCGGAGCGGCCTTGGCCGTGGAGAACACGTGGGTGGCGCCGTCCTCCTCCACCTCGAAGCGGAGGGCGTCCAGGATGCTGGTGCTGAAGGTGAGGTCCTGCGGGGCGTTCTCCGTCAGGCGCAGCTCCACCTTGCCCACCATCACGCGCGGCAGCTCCGTCACGGCCTCAGGGGCCAGGAAGAGCACCGCGTCCTTCGCCTCGCCCAGGTCCACCACCACGGCCATCGTCTTCTCGCCGAAGCTCAGCACCAGCGGCTCGTCGCGCTGGGGGCCGAACTGGAAGCCCAGGTCCAGGCCATCATTGTCCGTGCTGGTGGCGCGGATGCGCAGCTCCAGCTGGTCCACGGCCTTCACGCAGTCAGCATTCGCGGGAACCTCTCCCGTGGTGCATACGTCCTCACCGGTGATGCGGAAGAGGGTGGAGTCGCCCTCCGTGCCCTCGACGTTCGCCTCGATGAAGATGCGCTCCCTCAGGTACTTCTCCACCAGCGCCGCCTGCGCCTCCGCTTCCGTGGGGTCGGACGGGATGGGGTTGCTCGGAATCGAAGAGGAACAGCCCTCGGGGTCCGTGCACGGGGTCGACGGAGAGCCCGTCAGGGGCACCGAGCCAAAGGCCTTCTGCAGGAGGGTGGCCGTAGAGCCCATGCTCTCCATGGCAGACAGCTCGCCCATCGCGCGCGCGCTGGCGCTTGCGGCGCGGATCATCTCACTGCTGCGACCGGCGGTAGTCTCGGAGACCTCCTTCGCGGTCGGCGCATCGCTGCAGCCAATTCCTCCGAGCGCAATCATCAGGGTTCCGGACAGCCAGAGCTTCGTCTTCATGCCTGTTCTCCTTGGTCAGACGGGGCGTGGCGGCAGGAGCAAGCGCTACGCCAGCGAACCAACGGCGTAACCCCCCGAGATCCCGCGCCCCGTTGCCCCCATGTTAAGGAGACCCCTGACATCCCTGTCAGGCAGGGGGCGTGAAGGGTCGGCCCTCGAGCCCCTCGATCGCGGCACGAACCTCGGCTGGCACGGGGATCTTCTCGTAGGAAGGGTAGCGGATGGTGACGATGACACCGCCGCCCCGGGCGTAGAGGGTGCCCTTGTCCGCGTCGGCGACGGCGTACTCCATGGTGATACTGGAGCGGCCTATGCGGGATACACGCGCACCCGAGATGAGGTTCGCGGGAAAGACGATGGGCTGGAGGTAGTCGGCGTTCGTGGCCGCGAGGATGGGGCCGATGCCCGAGTGCCCCGCGCCCACCAGCCCGATGCGGGTGAGATAGGTGATGCGCGCGGACTCGAACCAGACGAAGAAGCGCGCGTTGTTGGCATGACCGTACGCATCCATCTCGCTCCAATGGAGGGGGAAGCGCACGGTGATGGGGTAGTCCTTCAAGGCATCCGACATGGGCTCCATGGTGCGGGCGAGGGCGTGCTAAATCCAGGGACATGACGCGTCCCCGGATGATCCTCCCCCTGCTGGGCGCCGCGGTGCTGGGCATGACCGCGCTGTCCTGGGCGGGCGAGCCTGCCGCGGCTCCCCGCTACCGCGTGTCCACGAAGGAAGCGCCGCGCCACCTGATTGCCAACGGCAAGGGCTCGGCCACGCTGCTGCTCAACGCCTCCACAGGCGCCACGGCCGCCTCCATGACGCTGCTGGAGTTGGGCAAGGGCGCGGGGGTGCCCGAGCACGTCCACGAGTCGAGCGCGGAGATCCTCTATGTCGAGGACGGCGCCGCGGAGATGACGGTGAGCGGGCAGAAGCTGCGGGTGGAGCGAGGGGACGCGGTGTACATCCCTGCTGGAGCGAAGCACTCGGCGCAGGTGGTGTCCGAGGGTCCGTTTCGGGCAGTGCAGGTGTACGCCGGTCCAGGGCCCGAGCAGCGTTTCACCCAGGGCCCGCGCGTGGACAAGAAGGACGGGAACTGAGGGACCCGCGCCCGTCAGTCCCAGTCCAGGGGCGCGAAGCACTCGCCGCACTGGCGTTGCGCAAGGTCCAGCCACTCCAGCGCCTCTCGCAGCACGGCCTCCGTGGGCCCGCCGTGGATGTCCAGCACGGCGTAGAGCGTACCGAAGCGGTTGGCCACAGCGAGCCGCGCCGCACCCGGCGAGGCTCCGAGCTCCTGAGCCAGCTCCCGTGAGATGCGCCCCTCCGAGTCCTCGAGCGCTCCGGGGAGCAGTGGCTCGCCCGGCCGGCCCGAGGGCACGACCGAGATGACTTCGATCTCCTCCTGACTCCAACGAGGAGCCCGCTCCATGAGTGCCCGGTGAAGCGCCTGGCAGATGTCGCAGCCGGGGTGCAAGAGCGCCACCAGCATGTCTCGCCGTTGCCAGGCATCCAGCGTGCCGCGCGGCGGCCCGCCCGCCACTGGGAGCTGGAACAGGGGAACCTCGCGTCGCTCTGGCATCCTCACACCTCCCTGGACTCCTGAAGAGATAACACCCGGGCTCACGCGAGGCAGGCTCACCGCTCGAAGACGGCCTGCCATAGCGAGCCCCGGCTCTTCCTGCCTCAGTGGAGAAGCCGGTACACCTGCTCGAGCATCGCGGCGCTGATCAGCCCACCATAGGTGCCGAGCACGTAGCCGAGCACTGCCAGCAGCACGCCCACCGGAGCCAGAGCCGGGTGGAAGGCCGCCGCCACCACGGAGGCCGAGGCCGTGCCGCCCACGTTCGCCTGAGAGCCCACCGCCGCGAAGAAGATGGGAGCCCGCAGCAGCCGCCTCACTCCCAGGATCACTGCCGCGTGGAATGCCATCCACAGCATTCCCACCGCGACCAGGGCCGGCGCGTCCAGGAGGCGACGGAACTCGGCCTGCGCGCCAATGGTGGCCACCAGGAGATAGAGGAACACCGAGCCCACGCGGCTGGCCCCTGCTCCCTCCAACTTCCGCACCGGGGTGAACGAGAGCACCACCCCCACCGTCGTCACCAGCAGCACCACCCACGTGAAGCCCGTCACCACGCTGCCCAGGTCCGGCAGCTTCGAGGCAAGCACGGTACATCCCACCGTCACGCCGAAGGCGATCGCCAGCATCCACAGCAGATCCGCCAGGGTCACGGGCCGAGCGGTCTCCGCCTGGAGGCGCTCTACCTCGCCCCGCACGGCGTCCAGCGTCCGCCGGTCCGCCCCTATCTTCGCGTCCATCTTCTGTTCGCGGCCCGCGAAGGACAGCAGCACCGCAGTCCAGATGTTGGAGACGCCCACGTCCACCACCACCATCATGCTCAACGTGCTGTCGAGCGCCCCCACGCTCTGGCCGATGGCCACGAAGTTCGCGCTGCCGCCGATCCACGAGCCGCTCAGCGCCGCCAGCCCCTTCCAAGCCTCTTCCCCCAGCTCCGCCGGCACCATCCACCCCAGCGCGAGGTACGCCAGCGGCCCGCCCAGGACGATGCCCGCCGCCCCGGCCAGGAAGATCACCACCGCATTGCGTCCCAGCCGGGCAATCGCCGGCAGATCCACGGACAGCACCAGCAGCACCAGGCTGGCCGGCAGCAGGTACACCCGCACGAAGCGGTACAGCTCGGACTGCAAGGGGATGATCCCCAGGTTCGAGAGCAGCGTGGGGACGAAGTAGATGAAGACGAGCAGCGGCACCACGCGGAAGAACCGCTGGAGCAGCGGGTGCCGATCGGCCAGGAACAGCAGGCCGACCACGCAGATCAGCACGGCGAGCACCGACATCGGGTCCTGGATGAGTGCCGGCTTCACGCGCGAGTCCGCGGCTCCACGCCGAGCCCGGGCCCATCCCCGAGCTGGATACGCCCCTGCACCACCGGATGCCCGCGGAACGGGTCCTCGGAGATGAGCAGGTTGCCGTCCAGGTCCAGCCAGTCCGCGAGGGGCCCCAGGTGCGCCGCCGCCGCGATGCCCACCGACGTCTCCACCATGCACCCGATCATCACCTTCAGCCCGCACGCCCGTGCCACGTCGATGATGCGCAGCGTCTCGCGGATGCCTCCCGCCTTCTGCAGCTTCACGTTGATGCCGTGATAGCCCTCGGCCAGCCGCGGCACGTCCGAGGCGCGGATCAGCGCCTCGTCCGCCACCAGCGGCAAGGGCGAGCGAGCCCGCAGCCACTTCGCGCCCTCGACATCCGCCGCGGGCAGTGGCTGCTCCACCAGCTCCACGCCCTGGGTGGCCATCCACTTGATGTGCTCGAGCGCCTCCTCCGGGCGCCACGCCTCGTTCGCATCCACGCGAACCACCTTGGACGTGGCGGCCCGCACCGTGCTGAACACCTCCCGTACGCGCTCGGCGCCCAGCTTCACCTTGAGGATGGGGTACGGCTCCGCCTCGCGCACCTTGCGCGCCAGCGTCTCCGGGTCGTCGATGCCAATGGAGAAGGACGTGATGGGCATGCGTGCAGGATCGACTCCGAGCAGCCGGTACAACGGCACCCCGAGCGTCTTGCCCGCCAGGTCATGCAGGGCGATGTCCACCGCCGCCTTGGCCGCGCCGTTGCCGGGCAGGGCCTCCTGAAGCGCCTCCGAGATGTCGCGGAAGTAGCGCAGGTCCCGGTCGAGCCCCCGCTCCAGGGTGCGCAGGGCCTCCAACACCGTCTCCGCGGACTCGTGGTAGCGCACGTTGGGCGCGGCCTCTCCCACGCCCACGTGTCCCTCGGAGCGCAGCTCGACGACGACGTTGCGCTTCGAGGTGCTGGTGCCTCGGGAGATCGTCCAGGCGTGGCGCAGGGGCAGTTCGATGACGCGAGGATTCAAAGAGGGGGGCATGGGCGGTAGGACTCTCCAGGTCGGTGGGCCCTCTAGCACGACTTGCCTGCGATGAGGCATTGCGGCATCGGGCGGGGTACAACGCACCCGTTCATGCGCTACCTCCCTCTCTGCCTTACCCTCGTCGCCCTGGGTTGCAGCCACGCCGCTGGCCCGGCTTCCCCCTCCCGCCCGCGCGCTGCCGAAGAGCTCCGAACGCTGCTCGCCGAGCTCGTCGCGGTGGACACCTCCAATCCACCCGGCAACGAGACCGCCGCCGCCCAGGTGGCCGCGCGGTGGCTGCGCGAGGCCGGCATCGAGGCGGAGATCATCGAGCCTGCTCCCGGACGCGGGAACCTCCTGGCGCGGCTGAAGGGCAGCGGTGGCGGGCGTCCCCTCCTCGTCCTGGCGCACCTGGACACGGTCCCCGCCAAGCGAGAGGAGTGGGCGACCGATCCGTGGCAGCTCACCGAGCGCGACGGCTTCCTCTATGGGCGCGGCGTGCAGGACAACAAGGGCATGGCGGCCGCGAGCGTGCTGGCGCTGCGGCGGCTCCAGCGCGAGGGCGTGAAGCGGTCGCGAGACATCGTGCTGTACCTCGGCGCGGACGAGGAGGTGGGCGCTGGCCATGGGCTGGAGTGGATGCTCGCGAACCGCTCGGAGCTGCGCGAGGCCGAGTTCGCCCTCAACGAAGGGGGCCTCACCGAGCTGGCCGCGGATCGGCGCCGGGTGCAGTTCGTGGCCCTCCAGGCCGCCGAGCGCGTCTTCCGGAACGTGGTGCTCAAGGCCACCGGCCCCGGGGGCCACTCGTCCGCGCCACCCGCGGACCCCAACCCGCTGGTGCGCGTGTCCGCGGCGGTGGCTCGAATCGGTGCCCTCACCTTCCCGGCCCGGCTGACTCCCGCCGCGCGACTGCACATCCAGGGACGCGCTCCCAGGACTCCCGGGGAGCTGGGAGAGGCGTTGAAGCGCATCGCCGCCTCGCCTGACGCGCCTCCGCAGGACGCCGTGGACACGGTGGCCCGGCTGGATCCCGCGCTGGCTGCGGTGATGCGCTCCACGTGCACCCCCACCGTCTTCCAGGCCGGCACCCGCTCCAACGTCATCCCCACCACCGCCGAAGCCACCATCAACTGCCGGCTACTGCCGGATGAGGACGCCAAGGCGCTCCACGCCCGCCTCATCGCCGCGGTGGCCGACCCCTCTGTCCAGGTGGAGATGAACACGAGCCCGCCCGACTCGCCCATGTCGCCCGTGGGGGACAACGCGATGTTCCGGGCCGCGAAGACCGCCGCCGCCAAGGTGTGGCCGGGGGTGCCCGTCATCCCCCGCCAGTCCACCGGCACCACCGAGTCCGCCATGCTGCGCAGGGCCGGCATCCACGCCTACGGCATCGATCTCTTCGCCCTCACCCCCGAGGACGCGCGCACGGCACACGCGCCCAACGAGCGCGTCCCGGTGGCCTCGCTGCAGCCGGGTGCCGAGTTCGTCTACCTGCTGCTCCGAGAGCTGGCGCGGTAGCTTTCGAGACAGGCCTACCAGGCGGCGAGGCGGTTGCTCTGTGCGCAGCGTCAGGCTCGTGATTAGCTCCGCGCCCGTGAACGCTCGTCCTCTCTTCCTTCTGGGTCCCCTCCTCGCCCTGACTGCGTGTGCAGGTTGGTCTCGATCTTCTGACGGAACAAACCCCGTAACGGAGGAGCCGGTGGCGCGACAGTGGCGCATCAGCGCGGCGACGCGCGACTTCGAGCGTCTCTCCCGGGATGGCACCGTGCTGGTCAGCGATGGCGCGCTGGAGCTGGATGCGGCAGCACCTCCCGGCACCACGCCGTTCCCCGCTGGCAAGGAGGGAGGGCCTCCACCGGTTGAGAGCTACCGCTTGGGCACGGCCCTCCTGGCGGAGTACCCCGTTCCCAACGGCTTCAACAGCGCCGTGCCCTCCCTGGAGGCGCTCACCCCGCCGGGCACGTGGGTGCGGGTGACGCTCGCCGCGCGCGTCGATGGGACCTGGACGAAGGAGTACGACTTCGGCCCGTGGGCCTCCGACAAGAGCACCGTGTCCCGGCGCAGCGTGAACGGCCAGGAGGACGAGCTCGGCAAGGTCTTCACTGACACGCTCGTTCTGAAGAAGCCCGCGGAGGCGCTGCGCGTGAGGGTGTGGCTCTACTCCTCCCAGCCGGGGGTGAGCCCTCGCGTCCGCGCCCTCTCGCTGGCGCTGAGTGACGGCACACGCACTCCCACGGATGGGACCTCGGACCGGGTGGCCTGGGGCACCGTGCTGGACGTGCCAGGCCTCTCGCAGATGATCTACCCGGATGGCGGACCCGTGTGGTGCTCGCCCACGTCCACCACCATGTTGCTCGGCTACTGGGCCAGGAAGCTCAACCGCCCGGAGCTGGCCGAGGCCGTGCCCACCGCGGCCGCCAACACCCTCGACGAGGTCTACGAGGGCACCGGCAACTGGAGCTTCAACGTCGCCTACGCCTCCGCCATGGGCGGCGGCGCTCTCCACGCCATGGTGGCTCGGCTGGACTCCTTCAGCCAGGTGGAGCGCCTCATCGCCGCGGGCATCCCCGTGAGCATCAGCATCGCCTACAAGGAGGGCGCGCTCACGGGCGGCGCGTCCCGCAAGACGGACGGGCACCTCATCGTCGTGAAGGGCTTCTCCCCCGAGGGAGACGTGGTGGTCAACGACCCGGCCTTCCCCAGTGACGACAAAGTGGAGGCCGTCTACAAGCGCGACGAGCTGTGGCGCGCCTGGCGTCACTCCGGCGGCGCCGTCTACCTGCTCTGGCCCGCGGGCAGTCCCCTCCCCGAGGGCGCGCTCCACGCCGTGCCCTGAAGCGCGCTGGGAGTCCGCGTCACTCCGTGACCTTGTGGACCGACGCTTCCAGCGTCAGGGCACCGTGAGGATCTCCACACCCTGCTCTGTCACGAGGATGGTGTGCTCGAACTGGGCGCTGCGGCTGCCGTCCGCGGTGACGGCCGTCCACGCATCGTCCCACGTGCGGTGCTGCCAGTGGCCCAGGTTGATCATCGGCTCGATGGTGAACGTCATCCCCGGCTTCATGATCGTGTTGGCGTCCGCCTCGTAGTAGTGGGGGATCTGCAGCGAGCTGTGGAAGCGCTCGCCAATCCCGTGCCCGCAGTAGGCCCGCACCACGCTCATGCTGTGCTTCGTCGCGTGCTCCTCGATGGCGCGGCCAATCTCATTGATGGGCCGGCCGGGCCTCACCGCCGCGATGCCCAGCTCCAGGCACTCCCGCGTCACCCGCACCAGCCGCTCGGAGTCCGGATCCACCTTGCCCACGAAGAACGTCGCCGAGCAGTCCCCGTGGACGCCGTCCAGGAAGATGGTGATGTCCAGGTTGACGATGTCCCCTTCCTCCAGCGCGCGGCTGTCGGGGATGCCATGGCAGATGACCTCGTTCACCGAGGTGCACAGCGACTTGGGGTAGCCGTGGTAGTTCAGGGTGCTCGGGTAGCCACCCAGCTGGATGTAGGCCTCGTGGGCAATGGCGTCGATCTCGTCTGTGGTGATGCCCGGCCGCACGGCCTTGGCGGTGAGCTCCAGCACCTGGGCCGCCGCCTTGCCCGCCCGGCGCATCCGGGCGATGACGTCCTCGCTCTTCACCTCGGACAGCTCCCCCGAGCGGCTGGGGCGGCCCGTCTCCGCATAGTCCGGACGCGGGATGTGGAGGGGCACGGTGCGACGAGGGCTGATGACGCCCGGCCGGATGCCCCGACGCTGGGTGTCCGGCCCCTTCTTCCGGGCCTCTGCGGCGTCTGCGCCGCGGTGGCACTTCTTGTACTTGGTGCCGCTGCCGCACCAGCAAGGATCATTGGGCCCAGGGAGCACTGCGGGGGCCTGACGGGCGAATTGAGTCGTCATCACCGCCTTCTATAACCCGTGGACGCACCCCAGCGCACGGCTCTTGGTGGCGGGGGGGCCTGGAAGACAGCGGCCCCCCCGCTCGCCCGCCTGCATCAGCGGGTGATCGTCAGCGACGTGTCATCCACGATGAAGCCCGTCTGGTAGAAGTCGTCCTCCGTGGCCTTGAAGGAGAGCCGGACGGTCTGCCCCTTGTAGGCCGCCAGATCGAAGGTCCGCTGCACGTAGGCACTGCCCCCGTCCAGGTTGCTGTAGGTGGCCAGCGTGCCCAGCACCGTGCCCGAGCTGTTCTGCACCTCCACCACGAGCGAGTCATAGATGGGGCCGATGGTGAACTCCTCGGTAGAGACCCGCAGCCAGAACGTCAGCGCCGCGGAGCAGGCTGACGCCGGCACGGTGACCGTCTGAGTCAGCGTGTACGTGGCCGGCAGGGCCTTGCCTCCCAGCAGCGCCCTCCAGCTCCCGGTGCGCGCCGTGCTGGCGTCGCTGGCGATCACGCCACTGGTGGCGCTCCAGCTCACACTGCCGCTCTCGAAGCCTGGGTTGAGCAGGAGCTGCTCGGTGATGCCACAGCCTCCCGAGGTATTGCTCACGGTGACGGACACCGCGCTGGAGGTGCCCACGTTGCCCGCGGCGTCATAGGCCCTGCTGGTCAGCGCATGGCTGCCATTGGCCACGGTGGAAGTGGTCCAGGAGATGCTGTAGGGGGTCGAGGTGTCCGCGCCGATGAGGGTGCTGCCGGCGTAGAACTCGACCCGGGTGACGCCCACGTTGTCGGAGGCGCTGGCGCTGACCGTCACCGTGCCGCTGAGCGTGGCTCCCGCGCTGGGAGCGGTGAGCGCCGTCGTCGGCCGAGTGGTGTCGCCGCCGCCACCGCCACCACCACCCACCGCGAAGATCAGATCGTCCCGCTCATTCCAGCTGCTCGTGTCGCAAGGACTCGCGCTGCCAAGGAAGCGGTAGACGCCACGGATCGCCTGGAGGCTCCCGGACGGCAGCGTGTACGAGGCGCTCAGCGTCTGCAGGCCGCCTGCCCCAGGTTGCAGCGTGGTGATGTAGGTCCAAGAGGGGCTGTTGGCGTTCGACGTGTAGTACAGGTCCAGCGAGTCCCAGTCGGGGAGCGCGAAGGCCCACACCTTGGCCTCGATGGTGACCGTCTTGCCGGCCGCGAAGTTCGTCCCGTCGCTGGTGAAGACCTTCAGCGACTCGAGCGTCTCATCGCGCTGGTAGGTGCCGCTGGCGCCGTCCGCGCAGGAGTTGTTGATCGTGTTGGGAGCGTTCAGCTCGGGGCCGAGGGGGCCACGCCCCTTCACCAGGTTGCCGGTGGCGCAGAGCGCTCCCACCGTGCCGCACTTGGGCGCCTTGAGCGTCGCGTCATAGGAGGCGTAGCCCGGGTTGTTGACGGAGACGGTGGTGGAGGTGCTGCCGCCGGAGTTCCCGGCCGCGTCGTGGGCCCGGGCCACGATGCTGTGGCTCCCGTTCTCCACCGTGGTGCTGGGCCACGAGAAGGAGTAGGGGGCGGAGCTGTCGCTGCCAGCGAAGACTCCATCCACCTCGAAGTCCACCCGCGTGACGCCCACGTTGTCCGAGGCGCTCGCCGAGAGCGTGACGTTGCCGGAGACGGTGGCCCCCTGGGAGGGCGCGGTCAGCGTGGCGGTGGGCGGGGTGGTGTCCTCGTTGCCCGACGGCGGGATGAAGCCGATGTACAACAGCACGTTGGGCGAGCCCGCACCCGGGTCGCTCACCTTGCCGGCCGTGCCGTTGCTGACCAGCGCGTTGCGCACCTGCAGCGGCGTCGCGGTGGGGTTGCGCTCCAGGTACAGCGCCGCGGCGCCCACCACATGCGGGGTGGCCATCGACGTACCGCTGATGGTGTTGGTAGCGGTGTTGCTGGTGTTCCAGGCGGAGGTGATGCTCTCGCCCGGGGCGAAGATGTCCACGCAAGTGCCGAAGTTGGAGAACCATGCCCGGGCGTCCGCGTTGTTGGTGGCTCCCACGGTGATGGCCGTCGGAGTGCGGGCCGGCGAGTAGAGGCAGGCGTTCGCGTTGTCATTGCCCGCGGCGACCGCGTACGTCACCCCCGAGCTGATGGACCGGGCGACCGCGTCATCCAACGCCTGGTTGGCGTCACCGCCGAGGCTCATGTTCGCCACCGCCGGGGACTGGCGGTTCGCCGTCACCCAGTCCACGCCCGCCACGATGCCCGCCTCCGTGCCCCCGCCCTCGCAGTTGAGCACGCGCACCGCGTGCAGCGTCACGTTCTTCGCCACGCCGTAGGTGCTGCCACCCACCGTGGCGGCCACGTGGGTGCCGTGGCCGTGGCAGTCGTTGCCATTGCTGCCAATCACGTCAAAGCTGTTGCCCATCCGCCCGGCGAACTCCTGGTGCGTCAGGTGGACGCCGGTGTCGATGATGTACGCGTG
>Ga0190275_10003065_pt1 | contig 11888 bp, 21 predicted proteins | sample Popmic550T_FD_133745 | JGI IMG/M metagenome (GOLD analysis project Ga0190275, IMG submission 133745) | Populus adjacent soil microbial communities from riparian zone of Yellowstone River, Montana, USA - 550 T | ecosystem: Environmental > Terrestrial > Soil > Riparian zone > Trees stand | place... | reverse complement strand
GGGGGGAAGGAAGTGTGGAATGGTTGGGGTTTCGGGTGCCAGTGTCACGCGGTTCGGGCAGTGATTTCTGAGTGGTTTCTGACGGGCTCCGAGGGGCGGTTTCTCAGCTTGCCAGAGCCAATTCCTTCGAGGCGAAGCCGGGTGCACGCCGGAGCGGGGGAGTGGGGGACTGGACCCGCTCTCGGATCTCCGCTGCGCTCGGGCGGGACGTGAACCCGCAGTCGTCGCGGCGGAAGAGCGGCTGCAAATCCTTCGCCTCACTCGCGCCGTCGAGGATCGAGGCCACGTCCTGGCGGGAGAAGTCCGGGTTGAGCACCGAGGCGTTGCAGGGGCCGGGTACCAGCACCTGCACGTGCCGCAGAGCCTTCACGAGCGCTTCCACCCGGTGCTGCGGGACGCCGAACCGGGCCGTGGCGTCCTTCACCTTGAGCGCCTTCGTCCGGAACAAGTGGTCGAGCAGCTCGACGGTGGGGATGCCTTCGATGGTCTCCCCTGCCGAGGTCTCCTCTGCCGGCGTGAACCAGTCCGCCACGATGTCGAAGGCGTGCAGGAGGAGCCAGGCGATGCGGCGGGCGTTGAGGACGAGGGCGAAGGTCCAGATGACCTTGGTGACCGCGTACTCCTTCCAGGTAAATGCGGCGACCAGCTTCTCCTGGGCGACCTCGACGTTCACGACGGCCGCCGAGAGGAGGCCGGCGAGGAAGAACAGCCCGACCTGGCGGGCGATGGGGAGGATGCCGTGCTCCTCGATGTAGGTTGCGATCCGAGTGGCGAGGGCGGAGCGGATGGTGGTGGGCGTGTCCATTCGGTTGGTGTGGGAAGGTGGATGTGGAAGCTCAGAGGAGCGGAAGGGTGATGACCTGGCCGTCGATGGTGGTGAGCCGGGCCTCGCGGATGGGGTAGTGGAAGTCCAGTTCCATGTGTGTGGGTGTGAAAGAAGTATGCCTTTATTGTATCACGGATCAGAATGTCGCGCAAGTCTAGAGGATCACCCGCCCGGAGCCGTGCCCCGGCCCGACTCGAACGGAATTGCAGGCCTAGCCGTGCAGGGATCGCACCAGCTTCCGGCTACACCGCCCGGGGTGGATGATCCTGGCCGAAGGTGTGAATGAGCGTCTGGTGCGTGCATCTGTCCCCCACCGGCATGGTCAGCGTGCGGCATGAGTCGGAGCCTGATAGAACCGCACCCCCGACCCCGTGACTGTCACGGTCCCGTCCACGTCCCGCCACTCGCGGGGGCACTCCACCCCGTCGAGGGTGTGCGCCTTCCCCATCAGCCGCGCTCCGGGAGAGTGCCAGTCGCAGAAGCGGGCGGGAGGGCGGCCGTGGTTCTTGAACCAGAGACGGGTCTTGAGCGGGATCTCGGTGCCGCAGGTCCGGCAGTAGACGGCCTTCGCCCCATTCTTGAGGCAGTCGTCGCAGGTGACGACGCCCTCCGGCGTGAGCGGCAGCAACCGCGGGAGACCGCACGAGCAGCAGAAGCGGCATCCCCTCTTGAGGAGGTCGAGCCAGTGGCGGACGGGGGTGGCGAGCATCAGAGCGTGAGGGAATCGAGCGAGATGCCGAGGACGGTGGCGATCAGTTTCACCAACGACCACGACGGTTCGGTCTTCTCGTTCTCGATTTTGCCGATGGTCTGCCTGGTGACGTGGACGCGGGCCGCCAGCTCCTCCTGAGACATGCGGCCGGCGTGGAAGCGTCCGTTGATGATGGCCTGGGAGAGTTTCATGCAAAGGGGAAAGTGCGGTGAGACTACTCGAACCAACATCATGTGTCAAATGTCCGTCAAGTCGGAAGGTTTGCCGGGCACCAAGGAAGGTGTACGCTGCGGGGCGTGACCACCCCTCCCACCCCCACCAGAGGCCTCCGCGATCTCGGATCGAACAATCCCCGGCTCCAGTGTGCGATGTGCGGGAAGTGGCGGCGACTCCACCGAGCGTTCGGTGAGCAGCTCATGTTCCCGAATTATATTTGGGAGAACGGGGAATGCACGTACCGCGAGGAACCCGAGGGCGGAAGTCTCTGCTTTAACTGCGAAACGCTGAAGCGTTCTTCCTCCATCCAGCCATGACCCCCGCCCGTCCCACCGGCCCCGACACCGAAGCACTGGCGAAACTCCTGAGCGAGCTGGAAGCGTCGATGAAAAACGAGAGTTCTGTCTGCGAGGGATGCCGAGGCGTGCCCACCGGGATGGTCGAGTGTTGCGATGGATCGGACGGGTGCCCGTGCAGAGGCGAGCCGAACATTCCGTGGTCGTGCCCGCAGTGTAACGGAAGTGGCGTTACTCCCGATGCCATCCGCCAGAACGCTCCCACGCTCCTCGCCCTCGCCAAGTGGGCGCTGGCCGCGAAGGAGGGCTATCACAACATCAGATGGTGTCAGCATCCGATGCCGGATGGCCTCTGCAACTGCGACCGGGTTATCGCTGAAGACATCCTCTCCGCCTTCCCGAAGCTATGACCACCACCCTCAAAGCACCGCGGAAGCCCAAGCCCGTGAAGGCGTGGATGACGGTCCATATTGGGAAGCGCGGAAGCGTGTATCCCTACCTGCACACCGTCGCTGAAACGCGCTACAGGTCCATTGGAAGACACGAAAGGGTTTTTGGCTCATGGAAGGACTGCCGTCGCCTCGGAGACCGATGCATCCCCGTCACCATCACCCCCAATGCATAAGCAACTCGACACCACCGGCATGCTGGAGGCGGTCCGAGCGAAGATCGTGGAGGCGAACCCGGAGATCATGGAAGTGAAGTACGGCTGCTACCTCTCCGGTCGCGGCCTACACAACGCCTTCGTCTTCAACCGTCGCACCGGGCAGGACACGATCCTCGTTGAGGTCGGCGGCTACACGACAGCGGAGATCCCTGCCGACGAGATCGAACGGTACACCATCCACGGCCGGGTCATCCGCCTCGAGGACGTGCTGCTGGCCGCTCAGGGGCACATCGGATGGCTGGAACCGGACGGTATGGGAACGCTCTGGCTCTGCGATCAGGTCAAGCGGTGGGGAAAGCCGATGCGTGACGAACGGATCGTCGGCTGGAACCTCCGCTCCGACTCCCTCGACCAGCAACCCCCGGAGACCATCGCCTTCCTGCATTCCCTCCTCAGCGTATGACACTCCAAGATCTTCAGCGGCTCAGCGATGAACAGCTCATTGAGAAGGTGGCGGTGGAGGTGATGGGATGGACGATCACAGGACGACTGTCAGACGGAACGGTGATGTGGAACAGAGGCGAGAACCGGAAGAAGGGAGAAAGAAAGCACATTGGCTCATGGAACCCACTCGCCTCATGGGAACATACGATGGAGATGGTGGAAGAGGTTCGTGCAAGGGGCCTGCCCGTCAAAATGCATTTCGCACCTGTCGCAGACAAGGTTACTTGCAGCATCCGCGGCAATACACTTCTTGAAATCAGAATGCAGCGCGCCATCTGCATCGCCGCGATCCTTGCCCTTTCTCCCTCGCACTCGTGAATACCTTCCCACTCTCCCGACGGGACATGATCGCAGCCCTAGCGCCGCAAGGCATTCTCGCCGCCGAATCCGAAGACTTTATTGCGATAACTGAGCGGGAGAAGCGGAATGCCGCCGATGCCGTTGCTCATACCGATGCCCTCCTTGCAGCACTCGATGCGCGCCCCGCTTCCCTTCTCCGCGATGCCCGCTAAGCTCCTGCTCCTCTGCCTCCTCGTCGCGGGATGTACCCCGCTTCCTGACCCGGCCGCTGGGATGGTCTGCATTCGCGGGCATGATGAGCTTGAACAGCAGTTCGGGTCCCCGGATCAAGTCGTGTTCCTCTGTGACGAGTACGCACCGATTACTCCTTCAGCCCTTGAGATCGAAACTCACCGCTGCACTTCATTCCGTATGAGCAACGGCGAGTACGCGCCCTGTGACATTTCTCTTCCCATCCATGACTGAGCCCCACCCTCCTGCCGCCCCGGCCCTCACTCTCGAGCAGCGCGTGGACGTCAGCCGCGAGCTTCGGGCCATGCTCAAGGGCAACATGGAGACGGAGGACTACTTCGGAATGTGGGGAGAATGCGACATCGATCGGTTCGTCACGGATTTCCTTGAAGCTTTTTCCGCTCCACAGCATGACTGACAACACCCCCGCCCCGGCCCCCCTCACTTTTGAACGCCAAGAAGAATGGCGTGCGGTCGCTGGCTACGAAGGTCTGTACGAGGTGAGCGATCACGGCAACGTGGTCCGGCTCTTGAAAGGTGGAAGACGGAGGCAGCTACGCCCCGGACTCTGCCGAGGCTATCTCCGCGTGTGCTTGAGCAAGGGAAACGAGCAGCTCAGCATGCACGTCCATCGTCTTGTGGCCATCGCGTTCATCGCCAACCCGGACCGGCTGCCCGAGGTGAATCACAAGAACGGCATCCGCACTTGGAACCGCGTAGAGAACTTGGAATGGACCACGCCGAAGGAGAACACGGCCCACGCTTTCCGGACTGGCCTGCGGCCTCGCGTACGTTCGACTGGTGGACTGTCTTCCGCAGAGCGGGAGGAGATCCGGCGAGCACTGCCCGACCTTACAGACGGAAGCCTGGCGCATGTTTCCCTGTTCAGCCGTGACGTTGGCCGTGCCCTGGACGCCCTCGACGCCGCAGATGCGGAGATCGCCCGGCTGCGGGCCGAATTGCGTCTTCTGGCTAACCCCAACTTCTCACGCTGGAAGACGAATGATCGCTACTCCAAGGGTGTCCGCGATGGTTTGAAGTGTGCAGCCGAGCAAGCCACAAAAGCCCTGTCCCCTCCCCAACCATGATCCGTTCTCTTTTCCTCACCATCGGCATCCTGTTGCTCCTGTCCCTTGCGGTTCTCGGTGCCGATCACCTGCTCCGCTTCCCTGGTTCCGTTTGACCCCCGAACAGCAGATCGCTGCCGTCATCGAAGCCCCTGTAAAGTCCCATGCCCAATGAAACTCCCGTCATCCTCCTCGGCCGAGTCCCGCTCCAGGACATCCTCTTCCGGGCTGCTCTTCCCGAAGGCTACCCGCGTGAAGAAGGCACGGAAGCCTTTGCAGCGGCGCTCACCGCCGAGGCGGAGCGGCAAGCCCTTGCGGCGAGGATCACCGCCGCGCCGCTCCTCTCCCCTGAAAAAGCGAGTGGGACGTGACCCCGCTGCCTTCCGGGACGCCGACGTGCAGGCCGTGTACGGCTCCGCTCCGTCCTGCCTGCTCAACGGCACTTGCCTCCACCTGGAGAAGCACCACATCCTCGGCAGGGACGGCGACCGGGGCATCCGACTGGACTCCACCCTGCGCGAGGTGCTCTCGTCGGTGTTCAACCTCGCTGTGATCGAACACTCCTTTCACGCCGGCGGCCTCCGCGATCACGTCTTCGCCCGCGCCCTGCTGCTGGACGTGGCGAGCCGCAAGGTCATGCTCGCGGTCGTCAAGGGCGAGTACACGGTGACCGAGTTGGACCGGGACTTCCTGGCCCTCTCGGACGACTGGCGGCGGCGGAACGGGCTGCTGTGACCCCGGTCGGGCGCCCTGAACCGCCCTCCTCGCTTGCTCACCGTGCGTCGTTCCCGTCTAATGACCCACCGCTCGTCACGACGGTCGGCCGTCGGTCAACACGGTCCGGCCGCCTAGCGACGGCGTTCGCTGCCCCGCCCGCCGACCTACACCGGAGGAGTCCGATGCCCGCCGTGAAAGACGTGTTCCTGCCCGACTCGGTGGTCATTAAGCCCACCATCAGCGTCGACAAGCTGGCCGTCACCTGCCTGGTGCAGGGCGTGATCGTCAGCCTGAATCCGGTCCCCAAGCCGACCCGAGGGGACCTCGTCGTCGGCACCAACCTGAACGACCCGCCCCTCGTCGCCACACGGATGGGAACCCTCTACGTCCAGCTCGAGCCGGAGTCGGCGGACGCGACGGTCGAGGTCTTCATCCGCGGCCACGCCGACCTGCCGGACGGGACGCAGGCCGCGGTCGTCGCCCGGATCGCGGGCCAGACGTTCACCGGCGACCCGACCGCGTCCCTCGGCAAGGACAAGCTGTACACCCTCTCCCACACGGCCCAGGTGCCCGCCGGGAACGGCCTCCTCGTGACGGTCCTGCTGCTCGCGGACCGGACGATCGTCGACGGCGGCCTGCCGGGCGCGCTGCTCACGGTCGACAGCCTCGACCTGGAGTTCAAGCCTGCCCCCGCCGGGAAGGGCTACGGGGGGTGACGCCACCCTGCCGGGGCGTTCGGTCGGCCACCGGTCCGCGTGAGAACCGCTCCGGGCCGGTGTATGGTTCCCCCGTGCCGCGAAGCTCACCTCTCGGACAGAACCCCACCACGCGACGGCTCCGAGACGTGTCGCGTGCTCTGGAGGCCGTTCCAGGCCGTGAGCCCTGAGCAGGCCCTTGCTCGACGCCGGCGTCATCCGATGAGTCACACCCCCAAGCACTACCCCGGCGGCCGCAAAATCCTCTGCCCCTGCGGGCAGCGGTGGGCGTCGCACGGGACGGGCATCTGCCCCGAGTGCCGGAGGAAGCAAAAGGGCTTCTCCGTCTCGCCGCGCGCTGTATCCTCTGGCCGGTGAGCTACACCCCACACTCCTACGCCGGCTACGGCATCCGCCTCAAGCCTTCCCCGTCCACGACGTTCGTGAACCGCTTCTGCGGCACGTGCCAGGTCATCACCCGCTGGACCGACGACGCCTGCCACGCATGCGGAAAGGGGCCGCCCCCGACCCCGTCCGCCGCGTGATGTCACTCCTCCGCGTCCTCCCGGGGGTCGGCGAATGCGACCTCCAGCGGGTCGGCGTCGGTGATCTCCACCGCGGCCAGCGGCTGCCAGTACGAGTGGGAGGGTGACATGCGTCCTTGGTGACGCCGACTCCCCCTGTCCCGTTGCAGGATCGGCTTGCACTTCTTTGGTGCGGTGGTGGAGCGAACTGGCGTGCGGACGGGAGGGGCGTAAGGTCGGTGGGTGCCGCGAAGCTCACCTCTTGTACAGGCTCCCATCATGCGACTGCTTCGCGGCGTTTTCGTGATGGGGGTCGTTGCAAGCGGTGAGCATGGCTAACCCGTCCGTCCGCAACGGCCACATCGACATCGCCAACGAGCTGGCGGAGAGGTTCGCCACGCTCCCGCTCAAGGGCGAGGACTGGCGGGTTCTGTGGGCGGTCCTGCGGCAGACGTGGGGGTGGAAGGCCGGGGACCGGAAGAAGGACGCCGACGCGATCTCGCTGGCCACCTTCTCCCGGATGACGGGGATGAAGCGGCCGAACGTGGTCCGCGTGCTCAGGCGGCTGGTAGCGCAGCGGCTACTACTGAAGGACGAAAACGTGTACGGGATCAACCAGAACCACGACCAGTGGGTGGTAGCGCACCGGCTACCGGGTAGTAGCGCACCCGCTACCCCCCTTGAGGTTGTAGCTCAGGAGCTACCAAAGGGGGTAGCTCACAGGCTACAAAAGCCGGTAGCTCACCCGCTACCCTCAATAGATAAAGAGAAAGATAAGAAAGATAGGGGCCGGATCGATTCCGTTTCTGACGGGGAGCTGGAACGCCGGTGGAAAGCCGCCGCGATCGAGCACGGCTGGTGCGATGGGCCGTACGCGGACAAGACGCTGGCGCAGGCCCGCGACCTGCCCCGGAAGGATCGCGACGAGTTCCTCCGCAAGGTCCGCGTCATGCTCAACTCGGCGACCCACCCCCGCACGCGCGGCTTCGCCCGGAAGGTGTACGGCGAGATCGCCGGCCTGGTGAACGACCGCGGGCCGATGCGGCGGGTGCTGACGGGCAGTGAACAGGACGAGCGGCGGAAGTTTGCCGAGGGAGAGAGCGGCCGGGAGTACGTCCGCGAGGAGTTGGGCGGGTGATCTGGTAGGCTGGTCCGCATGAGCAAGGGCAATCGCTACCGGGTCTTCAACCTCAACAGGAATCGCATCAAGCGAAAGAAACTGACGCCGGCAGAGCTGGAGCGAGTCGGCTTCGGTGGCACGTCCATCTCACCGCGCGTCGTGTCCAGGGCTGATGTTCTCCGAGGGCCGATCGACGGCTTCATCCCGGTCACGCTCGGCCGCAGGGCATGCCGCCGATGACCGACCCGTGCACCATCTGCGGCGGCACCCGCACGGTGCTGGACCTCACCGCTTCGCCGGCGCGGGACGTACCGTGCCCATCTTGCTCGTCTAGTGCATCTGAAGCGTAATCGACAGGCCCTCTTTCCTCGCGATCGCGTTTGAGAGCTGTACGATCTCCTGCTTGATGCGATCGATGTCGTCGCGCCCCTGCATCCCGAGGTCCACAAAATCACCCCCCGGCGACTTCCGCTCGTTCACGATCCCCACAATCCTGCCCACTTTGTCCCGGATCTCTGACAGGAAAGAGCGGATCGCGGGATCTTGGAACTGATCCAAGGATTTGTTCTTCCGCTGCTTGTCGATGGTCCCTTTGCTGATGAGTTCCGAGATCTCGTCCAGACCCTTCACCATTTTCGGATATGGTCCTTCTTGAACCATCCGGTGCTTCACCGCGTTGCGGTCGATGCAGTTCAGAACGATCTCCAAACAGGGCCGGTCTTGGTATGGATGCAACATGGAAAAATCGGCGTGCTGCTCCATCGCATCTACGAATGCCTGGACCATCTCCTCTTCCTGCTTGTCGATCACGACGTTCATCAGGTCACTCACGCCGAGCACTTTGCAATGCGCCGGCAGCGACTTTGGTGCCTTGGCGTTGACGAACCCGAAGACGATGAGCGTGTCGAACCTCCCGCTGAGCTTAAACTTGTCAAACTGCTTCAGGGTATGCCGGACCTTCTTGGCGTCCGCGTTGGAGGTGACCTGGATGGCGGTCTTTTTCTCGTCGTCGGCGATATCGATCGCCGGGAAGTTCGGTTTGAACAGGTTCTGGTTTGTCAGCACCAGCCCGTGGGTTGCGCGGAATAGCTTGATCGACAGGCCCTCCAGCAGCCGGGACATGTCGGCGAACCCGGTCGTCCTCCGGTTGGTGATGTAAACCTGGACGAGGGAGATGTCCCACTGCAGGTTCTCGATGGCGTGCTGGATCACCAGGCGTCCCTCGATGCGCCGTCTCACGTCGCGAAAAATGGCTGTCGCGATACTCTACGATCGTTTATGGTACGCTGCCAGCATGACTTCCCAACAGTCCGCGAAGACCGGCCGCCCCCTGAAGTTCGACAACCTCCTCCGGCTCAAGCTCCAGGTCGAAGCGTACTTCCGCGAGTGCGACCGGGACGAGGACACCCGCGTCCTCGTCCACGGGGCGGAATTCGAGCAAACAACCCCGGAGATGAAGAAGGGCAAGCGTGTCGAGACAATAAGCATCGTCTGCGAGAAGTGCCGCCAGCCCTTCTGGAGTCCCGGCTGTCTCCTCCTTCGCGGCGAGCTGAAACGCCGCCGCCCCTACACCGTCACCGGCCTCGCCGACTGGCTCGACACGTCCCGGCAAACGCTGCTCAACTACGAGTGCCGACCCGAGTTTTTTGACACGATCAAGCGGGCGAAGCAACGGATCGAGAATTACGCCGAGGAGCGGCTGTTCGACAAGAACGCGCCCACCCGGGGCGTCATGTTCAGCCTCTCCAACAACGCTGACGGCTGGGCCGAGAAGATCGAAACCACCGTTAAGGACGAGCGCGACCCGGCCGAGGAGTTGGCCGACGGGCTGCTCGACGCCGCCGCGGACGAGGGCGATACTCCGGCCGATGCCCCTCCTCCACGAACTGACGGTCCCGCAGCGCCAGCGGCTGCTGGAGAAGGTGGAGAGGCTGTTCCTGAAGTTCTGCCGGCAGGAGTTCAACACGGTCCTCTACCCGTACCAGATCCGGGTGTGCCGGGCGCTCCTGTCGTCGATCCTGGTGAGCCCGGTCGACGTGTACGTGAAGATCGCCCGCCAGTCGGGCAAGACGGAGTCGCTGACGCTACTCCTCAAGTTCCTAATGATCTTCCACCTGCTGTTCCTCAAGCGGCCGCTCCTGTCGGCGATCGCGTCGCCGAAGGGCGAGCAGGCGAAGACGGACGTGGACCGCATCAAGAAATCGATCCTGCACCTGAAGACGCGGTGGAAGCTGGAGGACCAGGAGAACAACGCGGCCACGATCAGGGCGTACCGCAAGGGGAAACTGACGTGCGAGATGTACAAGTTCTCGCTGGCCCCGACGACGGACAACGAGAGCAAGACGCTCAACGTCCTGGCAATCGAGGAGAGCCACAAGGCGAACCACGCCAAGCGGCGTGACCAGCTCGACCCGATGCTCGGAAGCACGGGCGGGGTGACGTGGCACTTCGGCGTCGGCTGCCCGGTCTTGTCCGACTACAAGCGGGGGTGCGACGGCCAGTACCCGGAGAGCGTGTCCATCGTGGTGCCGGTGGACGAGGTGTGCCGGGACCGCCGGGTGGTGTACGAGCAGACCAACGACCCGATCCACCTCAAGTACGAGGCGAAGTTCCAGTCCGAGCTGCGGAAGTACGGCCGCCAGAACCCCGAGATCCGCCGCAACTACTACCTCGAAGACACCGTCGAGGAGGGCAACTTCATCTCGCGCGAGCGCCTGCTGTCCTGCGCCCGCTCGGGGATGGTCAAGAACGGCAAGCCGGTGCCCGCGGACCGCCTGTTCCTCGGCGTGGACTGGGCGCGCCGCAGCGACTTCACGTGGGTCACGATCGCCAACGGCCAGAACGACGTGATCGACTGGCTGAAGGTACCGCACGTGACCTACCCGGAACAGGTCACGATGATCCGGGAATGGCTAATGCTGCCCCGGACGGAGACGGTTCCGAGGCCGGACGGGACTGCGGCGGAAGTCGTCTACACCTACATGGACCGCATCCTCGGCGTGCGCGGCGACTCCACTGGCGGGGCCGGTGACGCCCCCAACGAGATCCTGCAGCGGGACGGCGGGCTGCCGATGAGCGAGGACAGCTTCTTCCCCTTCACCCTGTCGGGGAAGAACGACCTGTACGTGAACTACGAGCAGTCGCTGTTCAAGGACGCGTGCGACGACGAGCGGTTTAGCTACCCGGCCGATCACCCCCTGACGGCGGAGTTCGAGGAGCAGATGGTGGCCCTGGAGCGCGAGTACAAGGGCGACGGCGAGTACCTGTCGGTGCACCACCCGGAGAACGACGCGAACGCGAAGGACGACGCCCCGGACGCCACGGCTCTGGCCCTGCTCGCCGCCGCGCAGGGGAAGGCCGGCGAGATCGTCTTCCTGTGACGGCCGGCGGGGCCGTGGTATACTCCCGCCGTGCCCGCCCCCGTCATCCCCGCCCGCGCCGAAACCATCAAGCACGCCGATGGCCGCCGGAGCGTGGTCGTCCACGTCGACGTGCTGGACATGGTGAACCGAGTCGGCTTCGACGAAACGAAACGGATCATCGAGCAGCAGACCGGCAAGGATTTGTCTCTCGCGCCGGGCGATTCCCTCCCCACCTGATATGGCTTCCGGCATCTACAACGAGTTCAAGGGCGACATCCTCAAGAAGGTCCACGACCTGGTCAACGACACCGTGAAGGTGGCGCTGCTCACGTCCTCGGCAGCCTTCGACGCCGACAACGACAACTGGGCGGACATCTCCTCCAACGAAGTTTCCGGCACCGGCTACACGGCCGGCGGCGCGGCGCTCGGCTCGAAGACCGTCACGGTGGACAACACCAACGACCGCGCCTCGTGGGACGGTGCGGACGTGACGTGGCCCACCTCCACCATCACCGCCCGGTTCGCAGCGGTGTACGACGACACGCACGCCAACGACCGCCTCATCTGCCTGTTCGACTTCGGCTCCAACCAGTCCAGCAGCAACGGCGACTTCACGATCCAGTGGCACGCGAACGGCCTCATCCTCCTCACCTGATATGGCCAAACCCCCAGAGCTGAAGGGAAAGAAGACTGGTGAGCAGACGTGGCATT
>Ga0190275_10003064_pt1 | contig 11888 bp, 8 predicted proteins | sample Popmic550T_FD_133745 | JGI IMG/M metagenome (GOLD analysis project Ga0190275, IMG submission 133745) | Populus adjacent soil microbial communities from riparian zone of Yellowstone River, Montana, USA - 550 T | ecosystem: Environmental > Terrestrial > Soil > Riparian zone > Trees stand | place... | reverse complement strand
TCGGGTGAGCGCTCCGCGAACTCCGGACGGCCGAGCAGGACGTTGTCCCGGACGGATGCGGAGAAGAGTGTCGCATCCTCGAACGCCATGGCGATGTGGGTACGGAGCTCCTCACGACGGAGGTCCCGCACATCCACGCCATCGAGCTTCACGGATCCGCCCGTCACGTCGTACAGCCGGGTGGTGAGCGCGGTCAGCGTCGACTTGCCCGAACCGGTGAGACCGACCAGAGCCATCGTCTCCCCCGGCTCGAGTACGAGGTTGACCCCGTCGAGTACATCGTCGTAATCGTCCGGCGAATCCTGGTAGCGGAAGTGGACGTTGTCGAACGCCAATTCGCCTCGGGGCTCAGGAATCGTCACCGGGTTCTCCGGGTCGGTGATGGTGTTCGGCGTGTCCAGGATGTCGAAGTACCGGTCGGTCGCGGTCCGGGTGTCGAAAGTCATTGACAACAGGAACCCGATGGACTCCACCGGGAATCGCAGGACAGTCGCTGTAGCGAAGAAGGCGACCAGCTGGCCGACGGTGAGCTCCCCCTGTGCGGCAAGCCACACACCGGCCATAAGACACAACGCGAACGCCACGTCCGGAACAAGCAGGAGCCACAACCAGATCCCCGCGATCGCACGGGCCTTCTCGATCTCGGTGCCGCGCAGGTCTTCGGCCTGGGACTCGAAGTTCTTCAGGGCATACTTCCCGCGCCCGAACGCCTTCAGCACCCGGATGCCGTGCACGGATTCCTCGACGGCAGTGGCCAGGTCACCGGCCTGGTCCTGGCTCCGGCGGGCGATTACCGAGTACTTGTCTTCAAAGACGAACCCGGTGATCCAGAGCGGAATCGAGCAGACCAGGAAGATGAGCCCGAGGATCCAGTTCATCGACATCAGGATGCCGAAGCCGATCATGATCGTGACAGCGTTCACGACGAGGAGGACGAGGCCGAAGGAGATCCAACGTCGGATCAGGTTCAGGTCGCTGACCGCGCGGGACAGCAGCTGTCCGCTCGGCCAACGGTCATGGAAGTTGACCGGCAGATCCTGGAGCCGCGCATACAGGCTGTTTCGCAACCGCGCCTCGACGTGGGTGCCGGGGCGCAGCACCAACCAGCGCCGAAGCGCGATCATGATCGCCTCGAGGACGCCGAGGCCGACCACGATCAGCACGGCCGGCCAGATCTGGGCGGAGTCGCCTTCGGAGAGCGGTCCGTCGATCAGCCACTGCAGTACCTGGGGGATCGCGAGCGCGACGAGCCCGGCGAGCAGGGCGGCGATCATACCGAGGTAGATCCGCGGCATGGCGGACCTGGCGTAGGGGTAGAGCCGGAGCAGGGTCCGGAATGTGCTCTTCCGTGCCGCGACCGGTGGTTTCGGCGGATGTTGGTGTTCTGCAACAGCAGTCATGTGAAGGTGCGTCCTGGGTAGGCGTGGAAAAGAGCGTGCGGGAGCGATATCGCTCCCGTGAGCGGGATGAGGGCGGCTGAGCCGCTAGAGGTGGCGCTGTGACAAGCGCAGGGACGATCGCTGGAAAGCCGCTAGGCGATGCGGGTCCGCGGGGAGTACCCAAAGGCAACGCCGCTCGTCGCAACCGGCGCGACCATAAGCTGGGTTGTCTTTGTCATTTCGTCCTCCTGAGCGCGATGTCCCATCCGTCTCCCCGATGAGCGGACAGCCCTACAGGATAGGGCTGAACGGGAACCGAACGCAACCATCGGAATTATCGGATGCGCACGCTCAGGCAGGTGACGCATCCTTCGAGCTTCTCGAACTCGGAGATCTCCGTGGCGATGACCCGGTATCCGAGGCTCTCGAACAGCGCGGCGGAACGGGGAGCGGAAGAGGACATCAGCAGCGTTTCGTCGTCGAGGATGACCACCGCGGTGCCCTCGACTTCGGGAACGGCCGTGAAGCGTGGAAACACCGAAGGGTCATCGACCAGGGACTCATGGCCGATCACGGTTCCGTCCGGCAACGCCGTCACCGCGGACTTCAGGTGCAGGGCCTTCGTGACCGGCACGGCCACCACGGTGTAGCCCAGGGGTTCGATTGCGGCCGCGAGCTGACGGACGCCCTCAGCGTTGGTCCGGGTGCCCTGGCCGACGTAGACGGTTCTGCCGATCTTGAGCACGTCGCCGCCGTCGAGTGTGGCGGGGAGTTCGAGCGGGATGACCCGGATTCCGAGCTCCCTGACGGCCGACTCCGCGCCGGCGGCTTCCGCTCGACGGGTGGGCGCGCCGGGGCTGGCAAGCACGGCAGTGTCGCCGAACATGACGACGGCATCCTCGATGAACACCGAGTCGGGCAGTTCGGGTGCAGGTTCGACCTCGACGGTGCGCCAGCCTTCGCTCTCGAGCGCCTCACGGTAGGCATTCCACTGTCTCACCGCCAGGTCGGCGTCGACCGGCACCCGGTCGATATGGGTCAACTGGCCCTCATCGAGGTTGGCGGCCGGACGGCGGACCAACGCGACCCTGGGGCGCACGGGGGTGGGCGTGGATGCGGCGGATTCTGCTGCGGCGCCGGATACAGGCGCGGGCGAGGCGTCATTCATCCGGCCCAGCATACGCGGCCCGCCCCCCGGCCGATCGCATCCCGGCGGTCGACCCTGTCGGACACGCCCGCGAGGTACGGAGAAAGCACCTTCGTTGGGGAAACGAAGGTGCTTTCTCCGTACCTCAGCGGCGGTGGGCGACCTTGACGGGGCCGAGCTACCGATTAGGACGTGGCGTTGAGACGGTTAGGACGTGGCGTTCAGGCGGGCGGCGGCCAGGCGCTCGGCGGCGGCCAGCGTGGTGATCTTGTGAGTCCGCGCATCCGCGAACACGGCGGCCACGGTGTCGCCGATGGCATCCACGCGCGCCGCGACGGCGTCCAGGTCGGCGTTCGGCTCGGATGCCATCGCGAGGTAGATGACACCGCCTGCGTTCACCACGAAGTCCGGCGCCCAGAGGATGCCACGGTCATCCAGCGCCTGGGCACCCTCTCGCTCGGCGAGTTGGTTGTTGGCGGCGCCGACGACGCCGAGCACGTTCAGCTCGTTGATGACGCGTGTCGTCAACACTCCCCCAAGGCCGCAGGGCACGAAAAGGTCGGCTTCGACGCGATGCGCGTCGTCGACATCGACCCATTCCGCCCCGAGTTCCTTGGCAAGTTCCATCTTCGAGAGGTTCACGTCGGTGAGGCTGAGGCGAGCGCCGGCTTTGGCGAGGGCGACGGCAAGCCGTCCACCGACCTGGCCGAGGCCAGAGATGACGAGGTGGCGCCCGGCAAGGTCCGTGCTGCCGAAGATCGCGTTGAGGGTTGCGAGGATTCCGGCGTAGACGCCGGCGGCGGTCGCATCCGCGGGCTCGCCGACTCCGCCGTTCTCGGGCGGCAGGCCACAGACATCCGCCGTGCGCTCCGCCACGACAGCCATGAGTTCGGCGTTTGTGCCGACATCCTCAGCCGTCATGTAGGCGCCGTTGAGGCTGGCGATCGCGTCGCCCAGGTCGAGCATCGCGTCACGCTTCTGCGCAGCGCTCAGTTCGGTACCCATCGGCAGGTGGATGACCGATTTGCCGCCGCCTCGGTTCAGCCCGGCTGCAGCGTTCTTGAGCGTCATGGCAGCGGACAGGCGCAACGCGTCGGCGAGCGCGTCGGTCCAGGTTTCGTACTGCCACATGCGGGCGCCACCCAGTGCCTGCCCGAGACGGGTTGAATGCACGGCGACCGTGATGGTCAGGCCGGAGCGGGGCCCGGTGGTGATCAGTACCCGTTCATGCGTGAACGGGAGTGCTGCGGGCGCATCCAGCGACGGCGATGGTTGCGTGAGGGTCATGGGGTTTCTCCTTGTACAAGGCCTTGTGGGCAGGGCAACGACGCGCATTTGTGGTGCGCTGTCGTTCTCCAGAATAGCCTCGCCGCAGCGAGGACGCTGCGCCACCATCCCTGTGCAGCCGCCCCCGCGTGGCTGATGCAGGTGTGGCTGGTGCAACTGTGGCTAATGCAACTGTGGCTATTGCAGGTGTGGCTATTGCAGGTGTGGCTAATGCAGGAGAAACACTCGGCAGCGGAGAAAAACGGCGCCGACGGGGGCTGATCCGGCCCGATCTCCTGAATTGGCCCCCGCCGCTGCCGGAGACACCCCCTGCGCTGGTGGCGGTCGGGGGCAGGGCGGCGGTCGGGGGCAGGGCGCGGTCGGACGGGGTCAGTGGAAGAAGTGGCGCTCGCCCGTGAAGTACATAGCCACGCCGGCCTTGTCGGCCGCCGCGATGACTTCCTCGTCGCGCACGGATCCGCCAGGCTGGACGACGGCGGTGACGCCGGCGTCCAGAAGGACCTGCAGCCCGTCGGCGAACGGGAAGAACGCGTCCGATGCGGCTACGGAGCCGGAGGCGCGGTCACCGGCACGGCTCACCGCGAGGTGGCACGAGTCGACCCGGTTGACCTGGCCCATGCCGATGCCGACGGATGCGCCACCCTGGGCAAGCAGGATCGCGTTCGACTTCACGGAGCGGCAGGCCTTCCACGCGAACTCAAGGTCTGCCCGTGTGGCGGCATCCACCTCGCTGCCCGCGACGAGCTGCCAGCCTTCGGACGTGAATCCCGCGAAGCTGTCCGTCTCCTGGACTAGCAGCCCCCCGGAGATCTGCCGGAGTTCGAGGTCCGACCGACGGTAATCGGCGGGAAGTTCGAGGAGACGGATGTTCTTCTTGGCGCTCAGCAAGTCGAACGCTGCCGGCTCGAATCCGGGCGCAACGAGTACCTCGGTGAAGATGCCGCTGACCGTCTCGGCCATGGCGAGGGTCACAATCCGGTTGGCGGCAATGACGCCGCCGAACGCCGACACGGGGTCGCATTCGTGGGCACGACGGTGGGCGGATGCGATCGCATCGGGAGCACCATCAGCGGCGACGGCGATTCCGCAGGGGTTCGCGTGCTTGATGATGGCGACAGCCGGCTCGGCGAAGTCGAACGCGGCCCGGACGGCGGCATCCGCGTCGACGTAATTGTTGTACGACATCTCCTTGCCGTGCAGTTGTGCCGCCTGGGCGATGCCCTGCCCGCCTTCACCCAGGTACAGGGCGCCCGCCTGGTGGGCGTTCTCGCCATAACGGAGCACAGCGGCCCTCGACGCTTCAATGACGAGCGTCTCGGGGAATGGCGTCTCGGTGTCGAACGAGGTGCCGAGGGCTGCTTCGAACTCGTCGGCGAAGTCGTCGCCGAACGCTTCCTCGTCGTCCTGCCACTGGTCGTAGACGTTCTCGGTGAACCACGCTGAGACGCTGAGGTCGTAGCTTGCGGTGTGCTCGAACGCGAGGGAGGCGAGCTTCTGCCGGGTGCGGAGACTGGTTCCCCCGGCCTGCACGGCTTCGATGACCTCCGGATAGTTGGCCGGGTCGACGACGATCGCCACGTTCGCGTGATTCTTCGCGGAGGCGCGGACCAGGGCAGGTCCACCGATATCGATTTGCTCGATGACTTCAGCAGGAGCAGCGCCGGACTCCACCGTCTCAACGAACGGGTACAGGTTCACGACCACGAGCTCGAACGGACGGATGCCGAGGGAGCCGAGCTGGTTTTCATGGTCCTCGAGGCGCAGGTCGGCGAGGATTCCGGCGTGGACCCCGGGATGCAGCGTCTTCACCCGCCCGTCGAGCGATTCCGGAAACCCGGTGACCGCGGAGACATCCGTCACGTCGTGGCCCGCTGCGCGGATCGTCGCAGCGGTGGAACCGGTCGACACGATCTCCACGCCTGCAGCAGCCAGGGCATCCGCCAACTCGCCGAGACCGGTTTTGTCGCTGACCGAGATGAGCGCACGCTTCACCGGCACAATGTCTCGTTCACGGTAGGCGTTCTGGGGGGTGGTGTGACCACTCATGCGTTGGCAAGCTCCTTGAGGTTGACGTGTCCGTTGGCGATATCGAGCACGGCCTGCACGAGCAAGCGGCGTTCGACAGTCTTGATGCGATCGTGGAGCGAGCTCTCCGTGTCGGTGGGGAGCACCGGTACTCGCTCCTGGGCGATGATGGGCCCGGCATCGACGCCGTTGTTCACCACGATGAGGGTCGCGCCGGTCTGGCTCACCCCTGCTGCGAACGCATCCCGCACACCGTGTGCGCCGGGGAACTCGGGCAGGTAGGCCGGATGCGTGTTGATCAGGTGCGGGGACAGCGCGGCTACGACGCGCGGTGGCAGAAGCCGCATGAGCCCGCTCAGCACGACGAGGTCCGGCTCCCACAACTGGATCTGCCTGAGGAGCTCATCGCCCCACGACTCACGGTTCGGGTGCGACGAGTACGGCACGGTGAAGGTCGGGATGCCGAACTCTTCGCCCAGTGCCAGGCCGTCCGCGTCGCGGTCGGCACCGATGGCGACCACTCGGGCCGGGAACTCGGCATCTTCGGATGCCTCTAGCAGGGCCCGAAGGTTCGATCCGCCGCCGGAGATGAGCACGACCAGTGAAAGCACCCTACGAGCCTACCGTTCAGCGGGCGGAGCGACGGTTGCCCGCAAGGAGCCCAGCGGAGGCGGCGATGCCGATCTCCACCGCGGCGAGCGCACCGACGAGCAACGGACTCGGGCCGACGTCGACGAGACGCCCCGGGCCAAGCGCCCCGGTGGAAGCCCAGGCCAGCAGGCCGAGAAGCACGCCGGCGACAACACCGATGCCCGCCCCGGTTGCCACGAAGTACCACACCGTCGACCGCTTCGACAGGATGAGATCTTGCTCAGGCATCCGCTGCCTGATGACCACGGCGCAGAGGAAGCCGATGAGTACGGGGACCAGCAACCCGAGGAACCCCAGGGCAAGAGTGCCGTTGGGAAGCGCACCGAGAATGGGCAAGCCGGGCACCGAACCAAGGGCGGTTCCGACCGGCGAGACGCTGGTTCCGGTTCCGATTGCGATACCGGGGCCGATGAACCATGCCGCAGCCCAGATAACCAGGTTGGGAACCAGCGCGAGTTGGGCAAGCGTGAGCGCGATCCCGCCCGCCACCCCGGCCTGGAGTGTTTCGTACAGACCGATGACGGTCGCGTAATTGCCCACGATCAGCACAGCCACGGCCACCGCTGACACGGTGATCACCCCGGCGGCCGCTGCTGCCCCGCCTCTCAGCGCACCGGATATGCCGGTCCGGATATGGAGAGGAAGCAAGCGGTAACGGTCGCGGATGAATCGGCGCGCGCGATCATCGCCTGCGGGGTCGCCTGCGGTCGCCCTCCGGGCGTGGCCCAGTTCCGATCCGAGCACGACCCCGATCGCATAGATCAGTGTGGGCAGGAAAATCCCCTGCGAGAGGGAGGGCTGGACCACCGGGTGTGCAGCCGACAGGGTGAGCAGCGTCGACAGCACGCCGTAGGCGATGACGGCCACGACGACTCCTACCAACCGGTGCGGGGTCTCGGCCGCGCGCATACCGGTTCGCACGCCGAACAGTGCCGCGAGGAGGGCGAAACCCAACAGGGCGATCGTCACCGGAAAGGGATCAACGGCGGCGGGGAGGCCGAGTGCCAGTACAACCGCCGGGTCCAGCTGGACCACCAGGTCGACGCCGTTGCCCACCAGCCATACGTCCACCGCTGCCCGCCAGAACACGAGCCAGTCCACGGAAAGGCCGAACTGAGTGGCCCAGACCACCGTGAGGGGTACGAGCGCAATACCCACACCGATAGCCACCACGATGAGAGCTTCAAGGGCGGCGAGTAGGGCTGTCGTTTTCCGGTTCATCGGCTCTCGAGCCTACCCGGCACCGTGAGCACTCCCGGTCCGGGTGCCCGGTGTGGGAGAAGTCGGCACAGCAAATGGCGGAAGGGCCCGCTGTGTGCAGCGGGCCCTTCCGACGGAGTGCGTTCTACAGCGCGGCGAGAACCTCGCGCAGCAGGTCTGCGGTTTCGGTCGGCGTCTTGCCGACCTTGACGCCCGCAGCCTCGAGCGCTTCCTTCTTCGCCTGGGCGGTTCCCGCAGAGCCGGACACGATGGCGCCGGCGTGGCCCATGGTCTTCCCCTCGGGAGCCGTGAAGCCGGCGACGTAGCCGACGACGGGCTTGGTGACGTTGGCCTTGATGAAGTCAGCGGCACGCTCTTCAGCGTCGCCGCCGATCTCTCCGATCATGACGATGGCCTTCGTTTCGGGGTCGGCCTCGAAGGCAGCCAGCGCGTCGATGTGGGTTGTGCCGATGATCGGGTCGCCACCGATGCCGATCGCGGTCGAGAATCCGATATCACGCAGTTCGTACATCATCTGGTAGGTCAGCGTTCCCGACTTGGAGACGAGGCCGATCGGGCCCTTGCCGGTGATGTTCGCGGGCGTGATGCCGACGAGGGCCTCACCCGGAGTGATGATGCCGGGGCAGTTCGGCCCGATGATTCGGGTCTTGTTGCCCTTCTCCTGCGCGTAGGCCCAGAACTCGGCGGAGTCCTGCACCGGGACACCCTCGGTGATGATCACGAGCAGCGGGATCTCGGCGTCGATGGCTTCGATGACGGCATTCTTCGTGAATGCCGGCGGAACGAAGGCGATCGACACGTCGGCGCCCGTCTTCTCGATCGCCTCGGCGACGGTTCCGAAAACGGGCAGTTCGGCGTCACCGTGGATGACGGTGGTCCCTGCCTTGCGGGAGTTCACTCCGCCGACGACCTGGGTTCCGGCCTTCAGCATGAGCGCCGTGTGCTTGGTGCCTTCGCCGCCGGTGATGCCCTGGACGATGACCTTGGAGTCCTTGTTGAGGAAGATTGACATGCGTACTTTTCCTTTTTCCTTGATCTCGTCAGTCGTTCAGCGGGCGGCGTGGGCGAGTTCGGCGGCCTTGTCGGCGCCCTCGTCCATGGTCGCGGCCAGGGTGACCAGGGGGTGGTTGGCGTCGATCAGGATGCGGCGGCCTTCTTCGACCTTGTTGCCGTCGAGGCGAACGACGAGCGGCTTGTTTGCGGCGGATCCGAGTTCGGCGAGCGCGCCGACGATGCCCTTGGCCACCGCGTCGCAGGCGGTGATCCCGCCGAAGACGTTGACGAAGACGCTCTTGACCTGCTTGTCGCCGAGGATCACGTCGAGCCCTGCCGCCATGATCTCAGCGGATGCTCCGCCGCCGATGTCGAGGAAGTTAGCGGGCTTTACGCCGCCGTGGTTCTCGCCGGCGTAGGCGACGACGTCGAGGGTGCTCATGACGAGTCCCGCGCCGTTGCCGATGACGCCGACGGAGCCGTCGAGCTTCACGTAGTTGAGGTCGTTCTCCTTGGCCTTCGCTTCGAGCGGGTCCGACGCGGTGGCGTCTTCCAGCCTGGCGTGGTGGGGGTGACGGAACGCTGCGTTCTCGTCGAGGGTCACCTTGCCGTCGAGCGCGATGACTTCGCCGTCTTCGGTGAGGACCAGCGGGTTGACCTCGACCAGCGTCGCATCCTCACCCTTGTAGACCTGGTAGAGCTTGACGAACACGTCGGTGACCTTGTCGAGGAGTTCCTCGGGGAAGTTTGCGGCCACGGCAATCTCACGGGCGGTCGCCTCGTCGATCCCGCGCGTGGGATGCACCTCGACCCTGGCGAGTGCCTCCGGCTTCTCGACGGCGAGGACTTCGATCTCCACGCCGCCTTCGACGCTGGTCAGCGACAGGTAGGAGCGGTTCGCGCGGTCAAGCAGCACGGAGAAGTAGAACTCCTTGGCGATTCTTGCACCGGCTGCGACCATGACCCGGTTGACGATGTGGCCCTTGATGTCGAGGCCCAGGATGGCGCGGCCCGCGGCCTCTGCCTCATCCGGCGTCTTGGCGACTTTGACACCGCCGGCCTTGCCGCGGCCGCCGACCTTGACCTGCGCCTTGACGACGACGACGCCACCGAGCTTCTCAGCAGCTGCGCGCACCTCCTCCGGCGTATCAGCGACGATGCCCGGCAGGACCGGGACTCCGTAACGCTCGAATAGGTCTCTGGCCTGGTACTCGTAAAGGTCCACGCTGCTCTTCCAATCCGCATTTGTGACGCGCTTATGCATGGTGAGGGGTGATGGGCACGGTGGAACGGTCGAATTTAGCTCGACATCAAGACACACTTGCCCGGGAAGAACTCTACCGCGTGCGCAAGTTGCGTGCCGAACAGCGCTCCGGCGTCGACGGCTTGCGACGGCACTTCGTGCGCGTCCTCGTGTCATCTGGGCGTCGTCGGGCGGCCCTCAGTGATCGAGATCCTCGTCCAGGTCCTCGACCGGCCGGTCATCCGCATCGATCCGGACTACTTCGTCCTCGTCGATGACTTCCTCGTCAGGTGGATTCTCGACGTCCGTGATCTCGCGTTCTTCATCGACACGGTCGATTGTGTCGTCCGCGCGCCTGGGCCAGAGGCCATCGGGGTCGCTCGGCATGGTGCAGCCTCCTCGCGTGCGGTCGTGCCTGAATCATTCACGCTACGCCGCGACGTTGCGGCCGACAAGCCCGGCCGCAACGAGAGCTTCTCGATCGGGGCTAGAGCTTCTCGATCGGGGCGATCTTGATCAGCAGCTTCTTGGCGCCACTCGAATCGAACTGCACGTGGGCGATTCGCTTCGTTCCTTCACCAGTGACCTGGCTCACGCGGCCTTCGCCGAAATCGACGTGGCGGATGCGGTCGCCGGCGTTCAGGGTGAGGTCGCCGTTATCGCGCACCTGGGCGGTGACCCGGTTGGCCCACTCGGTCTTCGGCTTGGGCGCCGGCGGCAGCCCCGGTTGGGTGTTCCCCCGGTTGTTGAAGCCCCCGCCGAACCCGTCGCGTCGGGCGTTGAGCGCTCGCGGCTGCGTTCCACCGCGGGAGTTCGCCATGCCGGGCGACTGTCGCCAGTCGATGAGGTCGGCTGGGATCTCCTGCAGGTAGCGGCTGGGCATGGCGACGTTGACGTCACCGAACTGTGCCCTCGTCATCGCGAGGGAGAGGTACAGCCGTTGGCGGGCGCGGGTGATTCCGACATAGAACAGTCGCCGCTCTTCGGCCGGTCCACCCGGCTCGCTGGCGGACATCTGGTGCGGCAGCAGGCCCTCTTCGACCCCGGTGAGGAAGACGGCGTCGTACTCGAGGCCCTTGGCTGTGTGCAGCGTCATGAGCGAGACGGTGCCCGACGCGTCGTCAAGGTCATCCGCAGCGGCGACGAGGGATACCTGGGTCAGGAAGTCCACCAGCCCCGCGTCCGGGCTCTCACGGTTGAAGTCCTTCGTCTGAGCGACGAGCTCTTCGATGTTCTCAGCTCGGGCTTCATCCTGTGGATCCCTGCTGCCCCGGAGCGCACCCAGCAGGTTGCTGTGCTCGAGGAGGAACGTGAGCACGTCGGAGACGCCGGCCGGGCCTGCCGGATTGGCCGGATCGATCATCGCGGCGGCCTCATCGAGCAGCGTGGCGAGCTGGAGAATTGCCCCGGTCACCTTCGGGCCGAGGCCGAGGGAACCAGCATCCCGCATGGCCTGCCGGTAGCTGATGTCGTTGGCTTCCGCGAAACTTCCCAGCTGCGTTTCCGTTGCCGGCCCGATTCCGCGCTTCGGGGTGTTGAGGATGCGTCGGAGCGCCAGTTCGTCGTGCGGGTTGGCGACGGCGATGAGGTACGCCAGCGCATCCTTGATCTCGGCGCGTTCGTAGAACTTGGTGCCGCCGACAACGCGGTACGGCACTGCCGCGCGGACCAGGATCTCTTCGAGCGCACGCGTCTGCGCGTTGGTGCGGTAGAACACGGCGATATCGCGGTACGCCATTCCGGCCGAGTGCAGGGCCTCAATCTCGTCGGCGACGAATTGCGCCTCATCGTGGCCGGAGTAGCCGGTGTAGCCGACGATCTTGTGACCGTCGCCGCCGGCTGTCCACAGCTTCTTGTCTTTCCGGTCGAAGTTGTGCCCGATGACCGCGTTCGCCGCCGAAAGGATGTTCTGGGTCGATCGGTAGTTCTGCTCGAGCAGCAC
>Ga0190275_10003063_pt1 | contig 11890 bp, 6 predicted proteins | sample Popmic550T_FD_133745 | JGI IMG/M metagenome (GOLD analysis project Ga0190275, IMG submission 133745) | Populus adjacent soil microbial communities from riparian zone of Yellowstone River, Montana, USA - 550 T | ecosystem: Environmental > Terrestrial > Soil > Riparian zone > Trees stand | place... | reverse complement strand
TGGGCTGCGAGTACGACTCGTAACCACTCTTGCCGACCTCGACGATCCAGCCCGCGCCGTCGTTTTCGAGCGTGACGTCGATGGGCGTGCGGCCCAAGACGCGGCGCTCGCTTCCGCGCGACACGACTGCTTCGCCGCCCGACGGCTCGGAGCTGATGCGCACACGTACACGCTCGGGCGCGAGTGCGATGCGCGGCAGGCTTTGGTCGACGCTGGAGCGCACCACCACCTGGGCTTGGTGCTCCTTGAAGCCAGGCAGTCGCACGCGCACGTCGTAGCTGCGGGGCAGCAAGTTGCCGACACGCAGTGGCGTGACGCCGCTGAGCGCCTGCCCATCGAGCAGCACCGCGGCACCCGACGGCGAAGTCTCGATGGAGAAGCCGCCCGTGACTTGCTGCGCTGCCACGCCGCCCACGGCAGGCGCCTCTTGCGTGTCGCTCGAGGGCTGGAGCGTGACCGGGAACTGCAGGGTCTGGCCGGCCTGCACCTGCACCTCTTGCGACCAGGTGCGGTAGCCGGGCTTGGTGACTTCGAGGATGTGCTTGTCATTGGGCGACACGCCCGTGACCACGAACGGGCTCGACGTGCCGACGGGCTTACCGTCGAAAGCGAGGACGGCGTCGGCCGGATGCGTGGTGAGCTGCACGACACCTGGCTCGGTGCGCGCGAGGAACACGTAGCCGACGAAACAGACCAACACGAACGCCGCCACGGCCAGCGCCGCGAACAACGTGTTGCGACCGCGATCGCCAGGACGCTCGGTGGTGAACGTCATCGTCTGCGTCGGCGGCGCACGCAGGCTGCCGGCTGGCTCGACGCGCGGCGCAGGTGGCGGCTCGCTGTTGGCGTATGCGCGCGGCGAGACGTGCACCCCGTCGGGCCCCGCGGCGGGACCGAACGCGGCGTAGGGGTCGGCCTGGTTTTCGTAGTTGGGAGCGGCCGGATAACCGCCCATGGTGGCCTGGCCGTTGTACGGCACCTGCTGCGGCGCGGGCGTGTCGCCCTGCGAGCCCGGCGGCGCAAACGGCTGCGAGCCCGGCGGCGCAAACGGCTGCGACTGGGAGACCGGCCGCCCGAGCTGCTGCGACTGCGACACCGGCTGCGCAAACTGCTGCGACTGCGAGGCCGACGTGTGCGGCTGCTGCGGCGGCGTGTACGCGCGCTGCGCGGGCGCGTACTGCTGCTGCGAACGCGACAGCGGCTGCGCGTACTGCGACTGCGAGAACGGATCGGGCGAGTCGCGATCGCCGTCGTCGTCCTGCGCGTCGGCTCCGCTCTCGTACAGGTAGTCCGACGCGTCGGCCGGCCGGTCGTAGATCTGCGTCGACAGCTCGTCGTCGTCCCAGTCCATGTTGAGCGACGGCCCGCGCAGCGGACCGCTGCCAGCTAGCGTGCCGGGAAGCGGGCGAAGTCCGTCCTCGGCCGCGCGAGCGGTGAGCGGCGGTGGGGGAACACTGCGCGCGGAGACCGCCAGCATGGAGGGCGCAACCGGCGAGGGGAACGCAGCGGGGCTGGGCAGCGGCGTGCCGGCCCCGTCATCGTCCTCGTACGACGCTTCTTCGGCCGCGCGGTAGCTCGTCGGGGGAGCCGGGGGCTGCGTTCGCGGCGGGGGCGGCGGCATGCTGCGTCCACGACCTGGCGACGGCGGGGCCGGCGGACGCGTCGACATCCCTCCGCCACGCGGTGGAGGAGGCGGCATGGTCGAGCGCTTGCCCGGCTGCGGCGAGGCGAGGTCGGCTGGCGGCAGCACGGCCGGCATCCCGAGGATGGTGGACGGATGCTTCTTTTTGGCCTCTTCGGGCGCGGGACGGGTCTCTTTGTGCACGGCGTTGGACTCCGTTGGCTCGACGATGGGGGTTACGTCGGGTGAACTGGTAACGAGCGCCTCGGCTCCCTCGAGGTCACCGACCTCTTCCGGATCTCGCGCGGCATCTTCGGGGAAGCGCTGGACCATCCAGGCGCTGAGCTCTTTGCGTCCGAAGGTCTGGCCGCGTTTGGCCCGCTCGTGCAGAACCGTCTGCAGCTCGTCGTGGAGCTCGAGCGCCGATTGATAGCGGGTGTCGCGGTCGCGCGAGAGCGCACGCATGACCGCGCGCTCGAGAGGTTTGGGAATGGCGGGGTTGAGCTCTCGTGGTGGTGTGATCTCGACGCTGCGCACTTTCTCGATGGTGGAGAAGTCGCTGTCGCCGACGAACAGTCGCTCGCCGGTGAGAAGCTCGTACAGCACGATGCCGATGCCGAAGATGTCGCTGCGCTGGTCGATGGGCTCGCCGCGCACTTGCTCGGGCGACAGGTAACCGAACTTGCCCTTGAGAATGCCGGTGCGCGTGCGACTCGACTGACCGGCCGCCTTCGCGATGCCGAAGTCGATCAGCTTCACGTCGCCGTCGAACGAGATGAGCATGTTCTGCGGCGAGACGTCGCGATGGACGAGCTCGAGCTCGCGGCCGCTCGAGTCGCGCTTTTGATGCGCGTAGTCGAGGCCTTCGCAGATCTTCATCATCACGTAACAAGCGAGCTCGACGGGCACGCGTACGTTGTGCGCGCGGACGGAGTCGAACACGGCGCGCAGGTCTTTGCCATGCACGTACTCGAGCGCGATGAAGTAGCTGTCGCGCACCTTCCCGAGATCGAAGATCTGGGCGATGTTGGCGTGGTTGAGCTGCACCGCGAGCTTGGCCTCGTCGATGAACATCGTGATGAAGTCGGTGTCGGCCGCGATGCTGGGCAAGATGCGTTTGACGGCGACGATGCGCTCGAAGCCCTCGACACCAAACGCCTTGGCGCGAAATACCTCGGCCATCCCGCCCGTGTTGACGCGGTCGAGCAGGTAGTATTTGCCGAAGGGTATGGGATTCACACGCATCTCGAACGACCTTCGACTCCCTCTGGAGCTCGCGGAGCGCTCGACGAACTCGCCTGGGTCGCGGTCCGCCGTCACGCCTCGGGGTAGATTTTGGGGAGCTCCATCTATCACGTGACGCTCCCACCCTGACGGGGAAGGCTGATGCAACCCGCACCCGAACCGAGATTGAGGACGGGGGTAAGTTTCGGGTAGGGGCCAGTGTACGCAAGCGCCAAGCTGGGGGTCAAGCTCCGCCGGCCGCGTCAAATTTGTGGGTTTTGCGTGCAGGCGCGCGCAGTTACCCACGAAAGCTACAGCGCATACAGGGCTTCCTCACGCGATATCGACTGGGTCCGGTGTCAGCTATCTGACGCCTGGTCCGTCCGCGTGACCCGCAGCGCTCAGTGTGGGGCGGCGTCGAGGGCGGCCTGGGGCACGCGGGAGGTGGGCTCGCTGGTCCGAAAGTAGCGCACTCGCTGATCCTGCAGCGTGGCCCAGCGCGCGTACGGAATGGGCGCGTTGTCCGGGAAAAGCAGCTCGACGGCCGGCTTGGAGTTGGCGAGCCAGCGAACCGGCGTCTCGGTCTCCTTGATGCGGGTGGTCGCATCGATGGCCAGCAGCCCCTCGCGGAACTTGAGCCCCAGTCGAACGCCACGGGGCAGCGCGATGGCAGCCACGGCCCCTGCGCGCGCTAGCCCGACCGAGAGAGCACCCGATCCCTTCGCGTCGGTCTCGCCGTAGAGCAGAAGCCCGGACGTATCGACGCCGAGCGCCGCCTGGGCGTCGGGCGTGCTGGCCAGCAGCGGCCCGCGCACCACGATCGCGCAGTCGGGCGAGGCCACACCCACGGCGTAGCGCAGCCCGATGCGGTCTTGCACGGCGTACAGCGCGGAGTCTTCGAGCTTGGGGTCACCCATGGCACCTCGCAGCTCGGCCAGGACCAACTCGGTGCCGCTCGGCGCACCTTCCGCGGGCGACTCTTCAGCCGAGGCGACTTCTCCCGCCACCGGCACCACACGGGCAGGGTCGATACGCAACACGCGCACGTCTGGACCCAGGTAGCGCGAGAACGCGGGCGGCCAGCCTGCGTGCGGCAAGTCGCTGCTCGAGAACGTCATGTCCTCGCTCTCGGCGGGCACCGTCTCGAGGCCCGGCTTGAGGGTCAGGTAAAAGAAGTCACGCGGGTCGGGCCGGATGTAGCGCGGCAGCACCATCCCCATCGCCGTGACGGCCTTGCGAGCGCGCAGGACGTAACCGGGTAGCTCGGCCAGCGAGCCCTCGTAGCGGTAGTTCTCGCGCTTGGTGTTCTCACTGCGTGGCTCACTCGGCGCGAGCACGTTGTACAGCTCCATGCCCGAGTGGCCGGCGTTCATGTCGAGGTGCATGGCGCGCACGCAGCGGGCGCGCAGCAGGGCCGCTCCGAGCGCTTCGGGCGAGGCCGAGTCGCCCCACGCGTACACCATGAATCCCTCGCGGGTGAAGCACATCGCGCTGCGCTGCGTGAGCGTTTGCTCGCTGCGCTGCTGCGGAGCCGCCCCCCACCACCAGCGCCCCCACGGATTGAAGCGGTCGTCCTCGACCAAGCTGGTCAAGTTCTGTCGAAAGGCGACCATGCCGGCGGGAATCTCGGCCACGGCGCGCGCCTCGTCGTAGCCGGTCTTGCGATCTTTGGGTCCGGGCCACGAGCCCATGCCCACGCGGCCGTCGGAAAACACGGCGACGGTGGCCGCCCAAGGCTTGGGCGGCAGGTACACACGACCGTCCGCCATCATGCCAAATTCGCCGTGCATCGCTTGAAAGCCGCCGTTGAACGCGCCGACCAGCCGCGTCAGCGTCTCGGCGTTGCGCGGGATGGTCCCCTTCCCGGTCTCGCCGGTCGCGCTCACTGGCTCTTCGGTGCCAGCCACGATGTGCAGCTGCACCGTGCGCGGGTCCCACACCGTCAGGTACACGCGTGCAAACGAGCGCTCCGGATCGGCGCTCAGGAAGGTCTGATAGAAGACGGGCTTGTGCGAGGGCAGCTCGCGTACGTGTGGGTCGTCCACCAAGGCACGCCACTTCCCTTCGCCTGCGACGGCACCCTCGATGGCAAATGGGTCGAGGCTTGGCGGCGGCCACCCACTCTCGGGATTGGGCACGGCGAGGCGCTCCACCTTCTCTTGCACCTGCGACAGCTGACCGCGCTCGATGCCCAGCTCCCGCGCGACCTCGGCCGTGTTGTCGACTTCGTTGACGCTGCGATAGGCGCGTTTGTACTGATCGCGCAGGGCAAAGACGCGGTTCTCGAGCCATGCGATGCGCTCGGCTCCCACGAAGGGCAGCGCGCGCACGGTGTCCACCAGCCATGGCAGCGGCGCCGACACGGCCGGCTTGTGCGAGCGCACCTCGAACAGCTCGGCGCCCTCGACCATGCGCTCTTGTGTGGGGTCGATCACCGCGCGCGCGCCATCGACGTCGAGCGCGAACGTGCGCCCCTCGCGTGTGATCGAAAACGCGGACGCCGGCACCGCGAGCAAGTAAGAGCGGCGCCCCACGCCGCGCCAGCTACCGGTTGTCTGAAGATTGCCGATGCCCCGCTGCAGCTTGGCGAGCGGACCCCGCTCGAGCGGCACCTCGCCCTGCAGGTCCACCATCTCGAAGCCGACGACGCGGCCCTGGATCTTGCGGGCGAACAGCGCCCAGCGGGCGAGCAGCACCGGCGTGCTCTCGTCCGCGCTCGAGGTCTGCGTCAGGTTGTGCAGGTGTCCGAGGTCCGAGACCTTGCCCGACTTGGCGACGACCGCATCCGCGAGCCATACGTCGCCTAACTCGCCCTCGCTGCGCGCGCGCAAGATCAGACCCACACGGCTTCCGCTACGTCGCTGCGCACGGATCGCCAACACTTCGGTGTCGTCCGCCAACAGACCGTGTCGCGACAGCGCGCGTCGAAGCGGCTCGTAACCCGAGGCCAGCACGTCGCCGCGCAGCGCGTGCGCCAACAGTAAGAAGACCAGACAGACGCCCACCAAACGCAGCCGTGCGAGCACGGCCGGAGACGCCGCGAAAGCTCGCGCCGAACGGACCGCCACCAGCGGTGCGATCGTCCGCGCCGGCAGAGGAAGGATGCTCTTGCGCCCGGGCGCCGGGCCGATGTCCGTATCGACGGCGGCTTGCGGATCGTCGGGCGCGGGCGACGACGACACGGATGCGCGCGCTACTGCCGCCGGCTCCACAAGGGAAGGTTCGTCTGTCGACGGATCCACACGTGAAGGGTCGTCTGCCGTCGGCTCCGCGAGCGAAGATTCGTCTGTCGCCGGCTCTACAAGTGATGGCTCGTCTGTCGCCCGCACCGATGGCCCTGCAATGACTGGTTCCGTCACGGCGCTCGTGCTTGCAGGAGTCGCCTCCGAGTCGGACGGCAGCGCGGTTTCCGCGTCGGCCCTGGCCTCGTGCGTGGAGTCCGCAGTCAGATCGGCGGCGTGCTCCCGTGACGCGTCGGCACGACCCTGCTCGTCTTCTACTTCCCGACTGCCCGACCCGCTCACGCCGCTAGTGTGCCGTGAACGCGCGGCAACTCGCTACTGATGTGCGAACCGATCGGTCAGCAGGCTCTGCGACTCGGCTCCTACACCGCGGTGGTTCACACACGTACGCCGCGAGCGAAGCCCGCGGTCGGCCGCGCGCGTAGCGACGACTCGGCACGCGCCAGCGCTCCCATCACCTCGCTCGACACCGCGTGCAGTCTGGCGTCCCCGGCCTGAAAACGGTCGGGGTGCAGCTTTTGCGCGAGCCTGCGCAGCGCGCGCCGTGCGTGCTCGGCGCTGGCCCGCTCGGGCAGGTCGAGCAGCGCGCTTGCACTCGCGTTGCGCGACAGCTGTTGCCGCTTGCGCAGCAGCAGCGCGTACGAGTCCTCGTGCAGTGGGCGCCCAATTGCCGCGCCCAGCACACACAGCACGGCCCGCAGCGCGTGGAGGTGCGGCTCGGGGTCCGGTTGCAGCGCGGCGCCCAAGGTGTCTTCGGGCGCGCCGGCGAGCGCGCGGAGAAGCAACCATGCCGCCCCTGTCCCGCGCTCGTCCGCGGTGTCGTCGCGCTTGCCTGCAAAGGCACGACGCCGGAATGCGGCCCCGAGCTCACCCGCTTCGATCGCCCGCAAGAGCCCGCTCACCCGGCGCCTGCCCGCCGCGGTCAGCGACAGCACCCCCGTCCCGGACAGCTGCGCGCGCTGGGCACCCGTCAGCTCGTCTGCAAACACGAGCAGCGCACTCCACACCGCGCCGGCCACATCGACCGTCACGGCATCCCCAGCGGCGCGTAGGACCGGCGCACGAACGAGTGCGACATGCGAAGCAGGCCAGCGCAGCAGCCGCTCGATTCCATCGGCCAGCTGCATCTCCAGCGCGCAAGACACGGCCGCTGACGACGTGGCGCCGGTGGCGATCAGACGAGCGCCAATGGGCCCGCTCGTGCGGCGCGTCAGCAGCTCACGCTGGGCCACGATGTCGAGTGCCCCGAGCGCTAGCAGCGTGTCCCCGAGCGGGACCGCGTCGACTCCCGAGATGGCGGTGGCGCGACCCGCGGCGATGGTCAGCTTCGCGGCCCGTCCGCGCTGCAAGAGCGAGACTTCGCCCGCGCAGTCTGTCTCCCCCAGCGCCAGCAGCAAGCGCGCGAGTGGTGCTGCGACTCGCAGTGCGTCCATCCCGTAGGGGTATCCAAATACCGAAAAAGGCGCAAAAAAGCCGCGCCTGCCAGCGAGCTTGTGCTGCTCGCAGTGTTGTCGGCGTGCGTCTATGCAGACTGGCGAAGTCGGCAGAAACGGCCGTTCAAGTCCACGTCAACGTCAACGACCCGGATCATGGCTGCTGGCCGCTCGACTCAGTCGTTGGACCCAGGGGGCAACGCCCGCGAAATACTCGGGGAGGGTGCGGCGGCAAGAACTCGGGTCGCGCCAAGCACGTCGGCGCTACTTTGTTCGAGTGCTGCGCGTCAGACAGAGATCAGTGTAAGTAGCGCGGGTCCCCGACCTCGAGCGCCAGCGTCGACCGGATGTCCGTGTAACGACTGGCTAGCGCCGTGGACGACACGCCGTAGCGCTTGGCGATGCCCGTCTGCGTGATGCCGGTGATGCCGTGCATGACCGAGACTGCGTATTCGAGCGCCGCGGCGTGGACCTCGGGCTTGCTGACGCGCACGTTGGGCCGGCGCGCTCGGTAGTCGCGCCAGACCTGCTCGGCACGGCCCAGGAGGACGTGAGGCGCTCCGGCCGACTGCATGCCTCGCTCGAGCGCACGCAGCACGTCGCGGTCGTTGGTCTGCTCACGCGAGCGTGGCTCGTCGCCTTCGCCACGCCGCTGTCGTGGGTCGCGACCATGGAAAGCCTGATCGGCGCTGAACAGGTATCCCCCTGGCGCGCCGCGGCGAATCCAGCTGAGCAGCGACGCGTGGCTCTCGTGCTCGGGGGACAGGTCGAGCGCCTCGCGCGCGAGCGCCTCGGACTCTTCGAGCTCGCCGATGCGTGCCAGGCAGTGCGCGAGCGAGGCCGTCACCTCGTCCTCCATCGGGTGCGCTTCGTGGGCCCAGCGCAGGTGCAGCACCGCGACCTCGGGCAGGTTGAGCGCGACGTCGAGCAGGTGGCCGAGGTTGTGGTGGTACCAGGCGTTGCTCGGGTCTAGCGCCAGCGCTCGCTCGTAGTGAAACACCGCCGAGTCGAAGTTGCCGAGCAGCGCCTGACACAGGCCCATCAGCGCGTGAGCGGTATCGTCGCCGGCGCCGGACTTGAGCACGCGGCGCAGGTGCAACGCGGCGCGCCATGGCTCTTCTTGCAGGAGCAGCTCCGCCATGTGGCGGTGTCCATACACGAACAACTCGCCGTGTTCGGGGGCTTGCGCGAGCAGGCGCTCGAGCAGCGGCATGATCTCAGCGCGCGGACGCTCGCGGCGCAGCGCATCGTCGATGCGTGCGCGCAGGCGGTCGAGCTCGCTCGGGTCTTTTGCCTTCATGCTCGGTAACCCCCGAACTGTGGCTCCCATCCACAACCAGCGCCACTGGCGACGGCGCATTCGAAGCGGGTCGAGCTATGGATGGTAGAGCGCTTCGTTACCATTCGATTCCGTACCCTGGTTCGCTCGACTCGTGCACCGGTTGGGTCGCTGCCGCTCGAGTGTTGGGTCGACGATACTACAGCACGGCTGCCACGTCGCGCGCCGGCGTCTCGGGGGGCCGCGCCCGCCGCCCGAACGTCGTCCACGTCATGCACTTCACGGGCGGCATGTCCGTCACAGCCAATGCGTCCGTGATTCGCTCGCGCGCCCGAAAGCGCGCCTCGCCCCGCCGCGGGACGCATCCCGAGATATCTCGCGCGCTCAGGCATGCTTCTGCAGGATCGCCACGAGAAAGCCTCCGAAGTAACGCAGGGGCGAGCGTACGCTCCTGCGTTCGATGGCCGCGAACGCACGGCCCACGCCCGGGATTTTGTGCACGAAAGCCGCCGGTGTCACCACGCGAACGCCGCGATAGTCGACCAGACGCAGGCTCTCAGGCAAGAGTTTCGGGATTGTGAACGGCGTGTCCCAGCGCGTGAACACGTCGGCTTCGGTACGACCTTCGCTGATCTGACCCGGCCCAGCGATGCGTTTGGCCGCGTAGCGCAAGCTCCACGGATTGTAGAACTCCAAGGCCAGCATGCCGCCGGGCTTGGTGACGCGCGCGAGTTCTCGCAGCGCGTCGGTAATCGACGGTACATGCGCGAGAACCTTGAAGCTGCACACCAGGTCGAAGCTCTCGTCGCGAAAAGGCACCTGCGTCACGCTGCCGAGCGCGACGGACAGTCCGCGTGCGCGTGCACGCTGCACCATGCCCGGGGAGAGATCGAAGCCGTGCACCGACGACGCGACCTCGGCCAAGCGCGACATCACGAGTCCCGTGCCGCAGCCCGCTTCGAGCACACGCTTGCCTTGTGCAAGCTCGCGCACCGCCGCGACCTCGATCTCGTCCACGAGAGCGTGGTAGCCCGCGCCACGCTCGCGCTCGTACGAAGTGCTGAAGTCGTCGTAGTACGCGCGACTGTTCGATTCTGGCTGCATTCCGTCGCCCACGTACGACCTCTCTTGCGAGCGCGCAAGTCGTCGGCTCGCAGGCGCGACGCGGTGCCCGCCGTCAGCCCAGCAAGCGATCGTACAAGCGCTCGTACGCCTCGGCCATCACGACGGACGTGTAGTGCGCGCACACGCTCGCACGCGCGTCCGCACCGAGCCGGTCGCGCGCGTCCTCATCGGAGAGCAGCGCGCCGATCGTGTGGGTGAGCGCGTCGCGCTCTGCCTCTACGGCGAGCGCGCCACCGTGCAGCGCGAGCTCTTCGGCAGCGCTGCCGCGGGCGACGATCACACAGCGCGCGAGCGACATGGCTTCGAGCAGCACCAGGGGATAGTCCATCTTCGCGAACAGATCGACCGACGGCAGCGCGACCACATCAGCGCACGCGAGCAGATCGTGAATGCGCGGCGTCTCACCGACGAAGCGCACACGATCGGCCACACCGAGCTCGGCGGCACGCGCGTGAAGCTTGGCCTCCGCGGCGCGCGCTCGCTCCGTCTTGGTGCGGCAGGCCATGACGAGCTGGACGTCGGGGCCCAGCGCACGTGCGGTCTGCAGCATCAGGTGCGCGCCCTCACCGAACTCGAGGTCGCCAGGGAACACCACCAACGGCGCGCTCTGCGCGAGCCCGAGCGAGTCGCGCAGCGCCGCACGCTCTGGGCCGGTCCTGGGAGACAGCGGTGTGATGGCAGGCGCGATGCGAACGAGTCGCTCGGGCGCGAGGCCTGCCTCGAGTAGACGCCGCTCGGTGTGCGACGACAGCACCACGTTCGCCTCGGCGAACAGGAGCGGCACGATCGCACGCGGATCGCGTGGCGCACTCGAGATGGTGTGGACGGCGCGCTTTCGTCGCGCGCGCAGGGCGAGCCCCCCTGCCAGACAGCTGCGCGGATTGGGCGCGAAGAAGAAGTGCCACAGCGCGTGGCCGCGTGCGCCGAGCAGATGCGCGAACACGCGAGCCTGATCGAGCAGTGCCGGCGCAAACCCGACACTGCCTGCATAGACACGCAGCGAGCGCGTGTGCGGCAGGGAAAGCGGCTGCGTGCCCACCATCAACGTGGGCGTGTGACGAGTCATCGCGCGCGCGAGGTCGTGCACCAGGTTCTTGCCACTATCGTTCCACGGTGGAGCGATTGCCTTCGAGACGAACAGGACCTCGGCCATGCGGAGGGGTAGTCTGCGGAGATGGTCCTCGCCATGCAGCAAGCGCTGGGCACGTGCGAGACCGGTGAAGCGGCCGCCCACGGCTATAGTGGGTGGCTATAAGTAGGCGAAGGAGTTTCCCATGCCGAGCGAACGCCCTGCTGCCCCCGATGCGACTGCCCAAGCACGCGAGCTCCGCGAGAGCGAGCATCCGGGTGTCCCCCCGAGCATTCCGCCGAGCACGCCGCCCGGTGCCGAGCCCAAGAGTGAGGCTCCCCCTGGCGAAGGCAAGCGTGGTCGCTTCGAGAGTCGACTCCCGAACTTGATCCGGCGCGGCATCGAAAAAGGCATCGAGGCGGGCCTGTACACCTTTGAAAAAAGCCTCGAGACGGGGCGTGAGACCACCGACGCCGTGCGCGAGCGCTTCAGCGAAGTGAAGATCCCCGACGTGGCCACCGCCGTCGGCAAGGCCTTGCAAGAGGCGCGTCTGCCGCGTGAGATCGCCGGCGCCGTCCTGGGTCAGCTCGACGAGACCAAAAACGACGTGGTGCGCATCATTGCGCGCGAAGTGCGCGACTTCCTGGAGGCCACCGACCTGGCCGGCGAGATCAAAGCTGCGCTTACCAGCTTGTCGTTCGAGGTCCGCACCGAGGTGCGCTTCATTCCCAACGATCAGGGCACCGGTGTGCGGCCCGATGTGCGCGCACGCGGTCGCGTCAAACGCACCTCGAGTACACGCGAGCGTCGACGCGCACCGAAAAAGCGGCCGCCCGAAGAGGAAGAAGACCTGGACAACGAGCTCTGAGACAGCCGCGGCTTACTTACGCGCGATCG
>Ga0190275_10003062_pt1 | contig 11891 bp, 4 predicted proteins | sample Popmic550T_FD_133745 | JGI IMG/M metagenome (GOLD analysis project Ga0190275, IMG submission 133745) | Populus adjacent soil microbial communities from riparian zone of Yellowstone River, Montana, USA - 550 T | ecosystem: Environmental > Terrestrial > Soil > Riparian zone > Trees stand | place... | reverse complement strand
GGTCTGTTTCGATCAGCCCGATCCGGGGAGGGCCGTCGAAAGTGGGCGTGCCCAATTCTGCCCCGCTTCGGAACACTCAGTTCGTCGTGGAAAATGCGGCGGGTATCGTCGTCACGTTCAAGAGCGATGAGGAGGGACGGTTTCGCGTTCCGTTGTCTCCCAGACGTTACACGGTAAGAAGTGCGGTGGTGAAAAAAATCGGGAGATGCGGGCCGTTTGACGTCGAGGTGGAGGCGGCCGGTTTCAAGCAGGTGCAATTTCATTGCGATAGCGGAATGCGATGATTCGACCGGCAAACCTCCGCCGCAGACCAGTAAATCCTGTCTCAAGTAATCTCCCGAAAAACCGCGCTGTAGCCACGGCGCTCTGTCGCCGTGCCGCTGTTAACTTTTGTCTATCCTTGGAACTCGGTCCTCACCCTACCCTCTCCCACAGGGAGAGGAATCCTTCTCCCAATGTGAGAAAGTTAGGATGAGGGTGCGAATGCGCCCAATTACGGCGCGCCGCGATCGTAAACTTCGACAAGTCCCACGCCGGTGCCGTTGTTCGTCCCGGACAGGATCGCGGTGTAAAGGCCCGGGGCGAGTGTCGCGGCGATGGCGGATTCCTTCATATTGGAAGGCGCCAATCCGGCAGCGGTGATTTCGGCCGCTTGCACAGTGTCTTCCGTCCAATCGTTATTCGCCCGAAGGAGTGCGCCGTTTTGGTTGCGAAGCTCGAGCGTCGGATCCTGGAGCGGATTCGGAACGCCGAACGCGCTGAGGCTGGGACCGAGGCCGCGGACGACGACGCGATCGTCGCCCTGGTTACTGCCCAGAATGAAGCCCGCGATCACCACATTGCTGCCGCTCTGAACGAAGGCGCGGGTGCTGAGGTTGGCCAGCTTCGAGGCGGCCCCGGCCTCGACATCATAGACTTCAACCAGGGCGATGCCTGTCCCAGGACCGTTGCCCCGGACGATGGCGGTGTAATTTCCCGGGGAAAGAGTCGCATCAATGGCGGATTCGAGATCGTTCGTCGGCGCCAGGTTGTAGGCTTTGATCTGCGCCTCCTGCGTGTCTTTCCAGTTGTTGTTCGTGATGCTGCCGGACAAACCCTGTCCCTGTAGCTCCAGCGTCGGGTCGGCCAGCAATTCAGACGCTGGGAATCCAAAAGTGGTCAGCGAAGGGCCAATGGCGCGAACGATCACATGCTTGGGAACACTCCCCGTGATGATGAAGCCGCCGATGCCGGCGTTGTCGCCCAGGGCCACGCGCATGCGGGTGGAGAGATTCACGGCCTGTGACGGGGGCGTCGATGTGGGAGTCGGTGTCGGCGTTGCGGTGGGCGTCGGGGTCGGACTAATTGCCGGCGTCGGGGTTGGAGTTGCAGCCGGCGGTGTCGGAGTTGGTGTCGCAACCGGCGTGGGCGTTGGCGTTATTGGAGTTGGCGTCGGTGTTGGGGTTGGAGTCGGGGTCGGTGTTGGACTCGGGGTCGGCGTCGGTGTCGGCGTCGGCATTCCCATCGGCGCGCACGCGTTCGGCAGACGGATATTCGTCACTGCGATATCGTCGAGATAGAAGCCCTTGAATTCCAAGCCAGGATCGGAAGCAAACCGCCAGCGGAACTGGATGGTATCGCCCGCGGTGAGGCCGGTGATCCGATGACAGCGACGGCCATAAGCCGTCAGCTCGCCAGTCGTCGAGGCGGTGCAATCGAGGGGCGCAGGGTCCGGCGGGATACGCGGCCCGGTGATCACCGCCTTGGACGTTGGATAGCCGCAGGCGTTGATCGGTGGATTGTCGGTGCAAGCCAGAGTCGCATAGTCTGTTATGACGTCCGTAACCATGCATCCATCTGTCGGCAAGTTGCTCGGCGCCGGCAGGTCGGTCCAAGCCCCGCCATTCCGCGAATACTCAACCGCGACGCCGTCCCAGCCCACTTCCATCTGATGACGTTCCCAGTAAGTCAGATTCAGAGTTGCCGCGCCCACGGTCAGGACCGGCGTTTCCGCTACCGCGCATGTGCTGCTCGAATAGATCGCGTTCGGGACCGGACCGGCGTTGCGGTAGGCGAACGCGCCCCCGGGAGTGTGGTTGGCGCCTGCGTCGTCGGCGGTCCTGACGATTCGCCAGGCGGGATCCGCGCTATTCCCGCTTCCGGCAGGGTTCAGACGCAGGAACCCGGTATCGTCACCGCCGCCATCCGTCCAGGTGCCGGGCGTGGCCTGGGTCCCAGAACCGTAAGGAGTGCCGGGGACGCGGTTGGTGTTAGCTTCTTCGTTGCCGTCACATGGACCACTGTTGCCGGTGCTGTTGTCCTCCGCCCGCACAACGTAATAATAGGTATTGCCACTCAGAAGGGCGTCGGTGTCCACATATGAGGTGCCTGAAAGGCAGCTGGCAATCCGGTTACCCGCCGCTGGGACAAAATCGGGAACCGAGCCTCGGTAAATGTTGTACTTCAGGGCCGGGGTGAGCGGGCAACCCGAAGTGCCGGGCGCCCAATTCACCGTGACGCCGCAGACGGGGCCGTCGAGGCTGGTGGCGTTGGTTGCCCCGGCGAACGTTGGTTTCAAAATGCAATTGCCGGTGGCGGTGGCGCTGACGCCGCCGCTGCGAACCAGCGCCTGGCATTTACCGGCCGCATCAGTCGCCGCGATCACACGATAAGTGTAGGTGATGCCGCCCTGGGCAGTGGTGTCGATGAAGCTGGTGGAGGCGCCGGGAACAAATGAGAGCGGCTGATAAAGGCCTTCGCTGCCTACAGTGCCAAGGGCGCGTTCGATGGCATAGCTGCCGGGTGCCGGCGTGATGCCAGTCCAGGTCACCTGGATCTGGTTATCACCAGGAACGGAGGCCATCCCAACCATTGGCGCGTCCGTCGGGCGAGTGGTGCAGGTCGTGGGCTGGCACTGTCCGGCGCCAGTGCCGGCAGGAAAGCTGGCGGAGGCGATTTTCGTGTGCCAGTCCGAATTGTCGACGCCACCGACGGCATAATACTCGTTCGCATGCCAGAAGGTGCAGTCGTCGAAGGGATCGATGCTCGTGCTGGTGTAATCGCCCCAGCGCGCGGGCGAGACGTTGGGTTCGTTAACTATATTTCGCGTGCCGGTATGGATGATGGTTTCAGGTCCGGTCATCGTCCCCAAAGGATCGCTCTTGGCCCGGCTGGTGTAGCGGATGGAGTGGGCGTCGGTCGCTTCCATTGTGCCGGTGGTGCTGTAGCCGACGAGGATGTTCTCAGCGCCATCCATGCTGATCGAGGGCATCCAACGGGAACGGCCGTTGGGCGCGTCGGCTACAGTCCCCTGCTGATAGGTGCAGGGGTAGGTGGAGCAGACGGCGTCGGGCTGTCCGGAAATACGGAAGTCATACCAGCGGACGCCAGAGACGACTCCAGCGATGCCGGGATCTACGGAATGAGAGACGACCAGGGATTCATGGTCGATGAAATTTCGATAGGCCAGGCGGAACATCAGACGATCCGCCAGCGAGTCTATGGTGAAGGCGCTTTGGGGCTGGGGGATGCAATTACCGCCGCCACAGGCGGCGCTGTTGGGGGCAACGGGCATGATCGCTTGAAGCGTGCGGGTCGTGTTGGCTGGAGTGGCCCAATCTACTTTCATCCGATAGAGATACATTCCGTCTCCGTGTAACGAAGTGAAAATGCCCGGAGCGCCTCCCGGCGGCGGAGCAAAACCATCCAGGTCCGCCGGCATATGACCGCCTTCAAGAGGATCGAGGATGACCTGCCATGTCGCGGCGGGATCTCCCGCGAGCATCTTGGTGCGGTCCATGGCGCCGAAGAGAGCGGCCACAAACGAAAAGCCGCCAGGCGCATTATCAAAGTTGTGCGCCATCACGTAGTAGGCATCGGTCCAGGTGCCGTAGTGCGGATAGTCGCCGAAGTCGCCGCCGTTTGCACCGTTGCCGTCGGGCACGGCAAACGCGTATCGAGCATAGGTGCCCGTGGCATCGGCCGTCGTGGAAACTGCCACGCACTGATAGAAGAGTCCGCCCGACGCGGCGGAAGTGAACTGCGAAATCATCCACCGGTTGGCCAGCTTGTCATAGAGCACGATAGGATCGCCGGCATTCTGGGTCTGGCACGCGTGCCCGCCGAACATCGCCCAAAGCGTGTTGATATTGCGCGGGGTAGCAAAAACCGCCGTGGCGGTGTTGGTGCCGCGGTCAAGGGACCAAATCTGGTAGCGTGTATTGACTGTCTCGACGTACTGGTTGTTACCGACCGAGCCGTTGGTGTCCGGCGGGAAACTGTTCGCTCCGGGGACGCCCTCGAAATTGAAGCCGGTGGTGGCCGCCGCCGGCGCCGCCGGAGCGCCCGGGCGGCTCACGAGATCTCTCGGCGGCGGTACAACTTGCGTCACCGGATCGGGCCGATCCGAGCGAGGGATGCGCCAGGGTGGCAATTGAGGTTCCTTGAGTTGCTGAGCGGGCGGCTCAGGAATGGAAAGTTGGGCCAATTCGGACAGCGGCGGAGAAATGTCGAATTTTGAGGGTGAGATCACGTAAACGGTCTGGCCGAGAGCGTTGGTATGCTGCTTAACGGTGCTCAGCCCGGTGAGATCGATCGGCATTTGCGCGGTGGGATTTGAGGGGGCAGCAGCGCCCCCAACACTGCTTTTCGCGGCGCTCGATCGCACAGCGATATTCTTCAGAGCGGCAGCCCGCTTTCGGTTTTGAGCGTTGGCTTTCGCGTCGAGGGCAGCCTGCTTTTGCGACGCCACCCACGTCGCGGCCGTAAGGGCCGGCCACGCGCCAAATGCAGTGACGGCCAGCGAGAGGCCGGCAAAGCAAAGTGTGAAAGCGAGGAAGACGCGGAAGCTGGTGTAAGCCGATCTGGAAGCGCGGGACTTTTTCATAGAGATTTTGCCTTTGGGGTATTTCGGAGCGAGGGAACCGCTAACCATTAATCGGGTTCGGCGGAGTGCGCGGATGCTGAACGGAAACTGAAAGCCTTGGAGGGCGAATCTTTGTTCTGAAAATTACGAAACGGCAATGCGCAAGCAGAAGGGGTCCGGGCGGTCGGCGCTTAGGCGCGAATGGCAAATCAGTGCGGAGCACCGCTCACCGAGAGTCCGGCAACGACCTCCATGTCGACGCGGACCGGCTGCTGCGAAATCACCGTGAACGGACGAAGCTGTGTCTCGACTCGTTTAAGCACGCGCATCTTTAGCTCGAGGAGGTAATCACCCGGCGGCAATGGAGTACGATAGTGCCCGTTCTCGTCAGCGGTAATCCGCGCGATCTCTTCCCGGTTCTCTTTTCGCAGAACCACCAATGGATAGTCCGCATAATTTATCCTGGCCACCTTCGGCTCCGTGTCGTCCGCCAGCCGGGCGCCCCCGGAAACGTGGACCTTGAGGCGGCCCTCGAGAAAGCCCGGCGCGACTGATGGCGGCGCGGCATCGCTCCCGGCTGCGATCCAACCGAAACTCGCCAGGGCTGTGTAGAGAATCAATCGCCTCATGCGGGAAGCAATTTAGCAAACATCGCGGAACGCGCGAATGCGGAGGCAAATTGGCCGCCGCCACCGCCGAGCGCTCCCGAAGCCTTCCCGAAAAAGCAAACAGCTCCAGCGGAAGTCCGCTGGAGCTGTCGCTGATTTCTGAACTGGTTACAGGCGCTCTACGACTACGGTCCGCGATCGTAGACTTCCACAATTCCGACGCCCTGGGTGTTATTCAACCCGGCCAGGATCGCCGTGTAGAGTCCTGGCGGCAGGGTCGCTGCAATTGCAGATTCCCTCGTATCGGTTGGCTCCAGCATGGCCGCGGTAATCTCGGCCGCCTGGGCCGGATCATCCTGCCAGTCGTTATTCGTCACCAGGAGCACGCCATTCTGATCGCGAAGCTCCAGGGTCGGATTCTGTAGCGTGTTCGTGACACCGAACGCGCTCAGGCTTGGTCCGAGGCCGCGGACAACGATGCGGTCGTCACCCTGGTTGTTACCCAGCACAAACCCGGCGATCACTACGTTGCTGCCGGTGCCGACGTGGGCCCGGGTGCTGAGGTTGGCCAGTCGCGAGGCGGCCGCGGCGTCGAGGTCGTAAACTTCGAACAGCGCGATGCCGGTGCCCGTGCCGTTACCACGCACGATGGCGGTGTAAGCGCCCGGAGGCAGGGTCGCGTCGATGGCGGCTTCCAGATCATTTGTCGGCGGCAAGCCGTCGGCTTTGATCTGCGCTTCCTGTGAATCTCTCCAGTTGTTGTTTGTGATGGTTCCAAACGCACCGGGGCCATGAACTTCCAAGGTCGGATCGGCCAGCACTTCGGAAGTGTCGAACCCAAACTGGGTCAACGACGGCCCGATCGCGCGGATGATCACATGTTTCGGCACGCTTCCCGTGATGATGAACCCACCGATGCCAGCGTTATTATCGCCCGGAGCCACATGCATGCGGGTGGACAGATTGATGGTCTGTGAGGCCGGCGTTGGTGTTGGCGTGGGAGTAGGCGTCGGGGTCGGGGTCGGCGTCGGCGTCGGCGTTGGGGTTGGCGTCGGGGTCGGCGTTGGCGTCGGAGTTGGGGTCGGCTGCGGCGAGACGACGACCGATTCGTTCGGATCGTTGCAGGAGGTGACTACCGAGGCATTGCCACTGTCGCCGCTATAGCTCGCAACCCAGCGGTAGGTGCCGGGCGATGTCGGAGTGAATGAGGCCGAGGTGTAGCTGCCGTTCCCATTGACTGCCACTGGTGAAGTGAAGATCACCGGCGCGGCGCAGGTGGCGTCATCCGGCCCGTAGAGCGTGAACGTGATCGACCCCGTAGGTGCCGCTCCGCCCGTAAGCGTCGCCGTATCGTAAATCGTGCCGCCGAGCGTGATGTTCGGCGAAGCTTGGGTCGTAATGGAAGGCCCTGGCGCCGTTGCTATGGTTGCGACAAAAGCGCTGCGGCCGTGGGTGGCGGCATAGAGCTTCTGGCCATCGGGCGAGATGGTGAGCCCCGCTACTTCAACCATCGGCAAACCGGTGCCGGAAACTTCCCAGTCGGTAGAGCCATTCGGCAATCTCAACACGTTGTAATCGTGGGCCGCAAAAACGTCGCCCCCGGGAATAGTCACGACCGCGTTCGCCGGGAAGTCCGGAAAGGCTGTGAGCCCAGCCCCGTCAAGAAGCGTCCAGGTGGCGCTCGGGCCCGCCGGATTGAAATCCACCCGGAAAATGTGTCCGGGCGTGGTGGGCGTTATACTGCTGTAGCCAGAGTACGAAACATAGGCGCGATTTGCATTCGCCCGATCGACGAAGATCGAGCTGATAAAGCGGCCCGGGCTGTTGGCCGCAAGCGTGTCGATACGGACAAAGGTAACCAGGTTCGGGACGGCGTTATCCGCGTTCTTCGAGACAAAGAGGCGGCCCGTGGTGGTCGCGGCCCACAAGGTTCCCGTATCGGACGGCGTCCGAGCCAGGTACCCCACGTTACCACCGGCGCGGGTGGTGCCGCGGTAATCGGCATTGGATGCCGTCAGAACGGTGGCGCCTGCCGGCCCGATCCGGACGAAGTCACCGCAGGTCACAGGGACGCTTCCGAACACATTGCAATTCGCTTCCAAAAAGGCCTGAGGTCCGCCCCAATCCTTGGTGCGCCAAACACTCGTTGAGCCTTGATAGATGGTCTGGCCGGCGGAGGTGCTCGGATCGGCAATGATAGGCGGATAGAACAGCCCAGGTTCCGTCGTCACAATCGGTCCACTAATGAAGACCGATTGGCTCGGATCACCGTTCCGGAAATTCGCGGCATGGTTGGAACCGGTGAAGGTGTTGAAACTAAGGTTCGAATTAGTGACGCTGATGCCGTTATTTCCGCCGTCTCCGAAGTAAACTTGCGTCCACGTCGAGGGAGAGCCGCTCGCCAGGAACGTGCCATTGTCCTGCGTGCCGCCGACGAGCTTGGCATTGTTGTCGGCCGCGACGCTCACGCTTTGGAACTGGAGCGTGGAGAGGCCGACGTTGAGGCTGGTGAGCACACTCGGAACCGAGGCGAGCAACTGCTTACAGGTCGCCAGGTTAGAAGGCGGTAGCGGTGCGCCAAAATTTCGGCTCAAGTTGTCGCATTGGCTCGAAATATCGACGTAAACTCCGCTCGAGAGCATGACGCCGCCGTCCGAGCCAAAAACGGCCCTGTCTGAGCCGGGAATCTCGATCACAGCATGGCTGTCGGGATGCATGCCATTCGGTGCGATCGCATTGTTCTGGCAGCAGGTCCCCGGGGGCGTGCCGCTGTCTGTAGCGTCCCAGGTTATATCGTTAAAGCTGACGCCGGCGTTGGTCGACCGAAGGAACGCGCGGCCGTTGTTGGTCACCCCGTACTGATTGTAATCATAGGAGCCGCCCACATAGACGACATCGGGTTTCCCAGGTGGAGTATAGACCGTGTTGTCGTACCAGCATTGGGCCGTGCAGTAATTGGTTGTTTGATTCGCTGCCGGGGACGCGTCCTGCATGGCTGACAGGTCGATGAAGCTCGCGTCCGTTGCGGTCAGGGCGTCATCCGTCCGGTAGACGTGCGCAGCATTCGCCGCGGTCGTCAGATCATTTCCGATACCGACATACATTCGCGTGAATCCACCGGCAATCGGTGTAACAGCGAAGGACCCTCGATCGGTGCTGCGCGTGGCGTTGCGGGCAAGTTTGATCTGCGTCCACGTCCCGCCGCTATCGATGGAACGCCACACACCGCCTTTGGTGTTAATTGGAATAGCGTTGTTCTGCGGGTACGGCGCCGCGTAAACGACGGCGGCCGAATACGGGTCGAGCGCAAGGGCATGGACGCCGCGAGTAGAACCGAAGCTCGACGCGATGATGCCCCCATTGGCAGGTGTGGCCGGATTAAGGCAAACGTCCTGAGCGTTCAGCAAGGTGAAAGTCGCACCCCCATCGGTTGACTTCCACAAACCAAAGGGCGGCATGCCGGGAGCGAAGCTCGCCCCACCCCCGCTGGTGGAGCTGACGCCGCGGACACCGCGGGCCGACCCGACGTAAAGTGTGTTTGGATCGCCCGGATCGGCGACGATTCCCGAGATCGAACGGCCGTCAAAAGCCGGCCCTGAATAAGCTGGCGAGGCGAGCACTCCTCCCCCAAGACCAACCGCGGTGCAATCGACCCCCGCGCCGGCAGCCACAGTCGTGTTCGCGGCGAGTTTCGTCCACGTGTCGCCTCCGTCGGTGGATTTATAAATGCCAAAACCTGCCGCCGAATCGGCCGAAGCGTGCGCCTCGCCCGTTCCCGCATAAAGGGCGCCGCCGGTATATCCGAGAAATCCAATGGCGTTGGTAACGAAGCTCCCCGAGATAAATGTCCAGCTTGGTGAGGCATCAAGCACGTTGTCGGTCCGCCAAATCCCGCCGCCAGCCGCCGCCACGAAGGCGCGGCAAGTTGTGGTATTGCAAGCCGGATCCAGGGCGATATCAGTAACGCGACCCGAAGTAACGTAAGGTGCGCCACTGAACGTGGTGATCGCAGGAAAATTCGCCACGCTGGGTCCAAAAAGACTCCAACTGAGAACGGCCGAGGTGTCGTTCGCGTCCATGGCGCGGTTGGATTCGATCTGGAACGCGCTCCACGATTGGATCGCCTTCCTTGTTAAGTCGAAAGGGATCGCGTCAGCCGGATAGGCCCGGAGAGCGTATTTTTCCGCGGCCGCGGCTTGGGGTCCGCCTTCCATTGAGCCAGGGCGGGTGACGCTGAGTAAATTCTGTTTATAAAGTTTATGGGGGTTCCCGCCGGAGCGAACCATTTTTGCTTTATCATTGCTATCCGTTCGCGTCCCAACGATGGCGATGGCACATCCGGCGGCCAGCAAGGTGGCCGCAGCGGCGACTCGCAGAGACGTAAAACGATTGAGACTAAACCAGGAGTTTTTCATAGAGTTAACGAGGTGTGAATGGCGCCGAAAATGGCGTGGGGATGTTTTTATCGGGCCGTAAAAACGAAGGCAATCAATTTGTTGTAATATGACCGAAATGTAATGCTCGATGGGAGTTTCTCCTCGTAACGAACTCCAATCCGGCGTTCTCGGCGGCCAGATTTCGCCTTGCAGCGGCGCTGGCGCAGCGCTGAGTTATCAGCCCAATGCTCGTTAGGCCTGAGCAAGCCGTTCGTGACAATGCGCAGCCTAACGACTACGGAGAGGGGCTGGCGGTCGCGGATGCCTGGGCCGCTTTCTCTCTTTCTTTGGCTACGTTCGCCGTGGCCTGCTGGAGCCGCTCCGCATCTTTCTGCAGATTCGGATTCGGCGTCGGAGTCGGTTTAACGCTGGCTGCGTCGTCCGAACGCGAACAGGCCCCGAGGGCGAGAAGGCCTGCCATCACTAATGTCATCGCATTTTTTTTCATTGTGCCTCTCTTCGGTCGTGAATTCGGGTGAGCAATTCAGCCCTATAGCATTAACGAAGCTTCGGCAATTAACAAAGCCACCGCTCACGTTGCGGCGTTCAATCAGCAAGGCGGTTGCCCGGCCGCGGCGCGTTGCGGCGCGTTGCGCCCATAAAAGCAAACAGCTCCAGCGGAAATCCGCTGGAGCTGTTCTTGATTCCTATCTGATGTAACGGACTACGGTCCGCGATCGTAGACTTCCACGAGTCCTACGCCCGTGGTGTTGTTCAGACCTGACAGGATCGTAGTGTAGAGCCCTGGAGGCAGGGTCGCCGCGATGGCCGATTCCTCGTCCTCGGATGGCGCAAGACCCGCCGCGGTAAGCTCGGCCGCCTGGGCCGGATCATCCTGCCAGTCGTCATTCGTCACCAGGAGCACGCCATTCTGATCCCGGAGCTCCAGGGTCGGATTCTGCAGCGTGTTCGTGACGCCGAGCGCGGCAAGGCTTGGTCCAAGGCCTCGGACAACGATGCGGTCGTCACCCTCGTTGTTACCCAGGACAAACCCGGCGATCACTACGTTGCTGCCGATGCCCACGTGAGCCCTCGTGCTGAGGTTCGCGAGCCGCGAGGCGGCCGCAGCGTCGAGGCCGTAAACTTCGAACAAGGCAATGCCTTGCCCACCACCGTTACCGCGCACGATAGCCGTGTAAGCGCCCGGGGGCAGGGTCGCGTCGATGGCGGCTTCCAGATCGTTTGTCGGCGGCAACCCGTCGGCTTTGATCTGCGCTTCCTGTGAATCTCTCCAGTTGTTGTTCGTAATGGTTCCGAACATTCCTGGGCCATGCACCTCGAGGGTGGGATCCGGCAGCACTTCGGATACGTCGAACCCGAACTTCGTAAGCGACGGCCCGATGGCCCGGATGATCACGTGTTTCGGAGCGCTTCCGGTGATGATGAATCCACCGATGCCGGCGTTATTATCCCCGAGGCCGACACGCATGCGGGTCGACAGATTGATGGTCTGTGAGGCCGGCGTCGGAGTCGGAGTCGGCGTTGGGGTCGGAGTCGGCGTTGGAGTCGGAGCCGGAGTCGGCGTTGGGGTCGGCGTTGGCGTCGGCGTTGGGGCCGGCGCAACGTCGTCATTGGTGATCGTGCCTTGGCCCTGGTTGTCGGTAATGGCCGCGTTGCTGGCGTTCGACAGGTTGACGAAGAACGTCTCGTCACCCTCAAGCTCCGTGTCGCCGTTTACCGGAACGCTGATCGTCTTGGTGGTTTCACCGGGAGCAAAAATTAACGTCCCGTTCACTGACGTATAGTCGAACGGAGCCGTGGCTGTGCCATTGCCAGTGGCATAGCTAACTGTGACCGTCTGCGTGCTCGCCGGTGCGAGCGTAACGGTGAAGTCTGCGTTCGCCGATCCGCCGTTACCTTCCGCGACCACAACGTCATTGATGGTAAGTCCAGGGTTGTTGAAGCAAACAGATACGTCACTTAGGACGGGGGTCATGCCATTGGTCGTAGCAAGGTAGGCTTTATACTTCAAATACCGGTTGCCACTGAACTGGCTGATATTAG
>Ga0190275_10003061_pt1 | contig 11891 bp, 12 predicted proteins | sample Popmic550T_FD_133745 | JGI IMG/M metagenome (GOLD analysis project Ga0190275, IMG submission 133745) | Populus adjacent soil microbial communities from riparian zone of Yellowstone River, Montana, USA - 550 T | ecosystem: Environmental > Terrestrial > Soil > Riparian zone > Trees stand | place... | reverse complement strand
CCCGACCGTCGTCGGAGCCCCGAACATCGAGTTGAGCACGGCCTCCTCGGCCGCTTCGACGGTGGCGCCGAACAGCGGGTCGAGTGCCCGGCCGGTGGTGATGTCGGTCCGGTCGTGGCGGCCGTCGCGGTCCAGCCGCATCCCGGTCCCGAACCCGAGGAAGATCTCGCCACTGCCGTGGTGGGCGACCGACCCCGCCCGCGCCAGACCCAGCCCGACCCGGCGCGCGAGCCTCGTGCAACCGGCGCCGTCGACGGGGGCGTCGGTGACGACGACGCCGATGCAGGATCCCGCCGGGGCATCCGTACGGGAGGACGCCGGACCGAGCCGCCGCCCGACCGGGACCCCGCCCACGACGCACTCCTCGCGCGCCCCGAAGTTGGTCAGCAGCAGCACCGCGACCGTGTGGTCCCCGACGACCCGCGAGGCGGTGCCGATCCCGCCCTTGAAGTCGAAGCACGACATCCCGGTCCCTGCACCCACCGCGCCCTCCGGCGGCGGCGACGTCCCGCCCCGTGAGTCGAGCGCCGCGTGCCACGAGGCACGCACGTCGTCGCTGCTGACCTGCATTCGGCGGCAGTCGTTGAGGAACGAGTCGTCACACTCGCCGACGACCGGGATCACCACGTCGTCGGCCACCGACGGGTGCTGCTCGAGCGCGATCTCGCACGCCGCGTCGTACACGCGCCCCAGCTGCATCGTCGAGGTCAGGTAGACCGGCGTCTCGGCCGCGCCCCACTCGGCGGCGGTGATGAACCCGGTGCACTCGCCCGCACCGTTGAGCACCGCCCCGCCGGCCGGCACCGGGCGCAGGTACGCCTCCTCCGCGAGCAGCAGTGTGGTGACCCCGGTCCGGGCGACCCCGCGCCCCGAGGGTGGGGGTGGCTCGTCGCGGTGAACGGTGGAGTGCCCGAGGCCTACGCCGGGCACGTCCAGCACCGAGTTCGTGGGTCCGGGTGGCAGGGCGCCGATGACCACCCCCAGGTCGCGCGCACGTGGCATGTACGCATCCTGCCGGAAGTGCGACCGCGGTGGGTGGGATGCTGGCTCCGTGAGCGCCGGCCCCGTCAGCAGCATGCCCGTCGTCTGGTCACCCGACACCCGCCGCCACGACCCCAAGCACGAGGTCTGGGTCGGCGTCCCCACACCCGGCACCGAGGTCTCCGCCCGCGTCGACGCGATCCTCGACGCCGTGGCCGGGCACCCGCTGGTCGAGGCGCAGCCGCACGGTGCGGAGGCCCTGCACCGCGTCCACGATCCCGAGCTGGTCGCGTTCCTCGCATCCGTCCATGACCGCTGGTTGGCGGGGGAGTACGTCGAGCTGGTCGGCCAGGACCGCGTCGTGCCCTACTTCTTCCCGACTCCCGCGATGAGCGCCGGCCTGCCCCTCCGCGACGCCCCGGCGGTGCATGCCCTGGTCGGCCGCTTCGCCTACGACACGATGACGACGGTCGGCCCCGGCACCTGGCCGGCGGTCGCCGCCGCCGCCGACTGCGCGCTGACCGCAGCCGCGCTGGTGGCCGCGGGCACCCCGGCGGCGTACGCGCTGGCCCGGCCGCCCGGTCACCACGCCACGCCGGCCGGGTACGGCGGCTCGTGCTACCTCAACAACGCCGCGCTGGCGGCGCAGGCCCTGCGCGATGCCGGCCGCGACCGGGTCGCGGTGGTCGACCTCGACGCCCATCACGGCAACGGCACGCAGGCGATCTTCTGGGAGCGCGGCGACGTGCTCTACGGCTCGCTCCACGTCGACCCTGGCACGGGCTGGTTCCCGCACGTCCTCGGGTATGCCGACGAGACCGGCTCAGGCGGCGGCAGCGGCGCCACCCGCAACCTCCCGCTCGCGCCGGGAACCGGCGACGACGCGTGGCTCGACGCGGTGTCAGCGCTCCGCGACTGGGTGTCCGACGCGGGGTGCGACGCACTGGTGGTGTCGCTCGGCGTCGATGCCGCCGCAGCCGACCCGGAGAGCCCGCTCGAGGTCACCGAGGACGGCTACCGCGGGGCGGGACTGCTCCTGGGCGGGCTCGGCCTGCCGTCGGTGCTCGTGCAGGAGGGTGGTTACCACCTGCCGAGCCTCGGCAGCCTGGTGGCCGCCAACCTCGACGGCCACGAGCAGGGTCAGGTCAGCGGCACCAGTGGCGAACGGTCCGCCGGGAGCGGTCCGTCTGCACCAGCTTGATGCCGACCTTGTTGGCAGCGCGCACGGAACGCTTGCGGTTGAGCTGGGTGGTCGCCACCCGGATGCCCTCGGCCCGGAGGTCGTTGACCAGCCCACGCCTGAACTGCCGGGGTGGGATCGCCACCAGCTCGATGTCGTTGTTCGTGGCGTGCTGCAGGATGTCGTCCCCGGCGCGGTAGCGGTGGAACGTGCTGGCCCCCGGGAAGTTGTCGCGCATCGCCTTCTCGGCGCCGAAGCCGCCGAAGTAGACGCGAGACGGGGTCGGGTGGCGTTGCGCTGCAGCCACGAGGGCGGCCAGACCTCCGCCGTCCCACTGGCTCTTGTAGCGGGTGTAGGAGTTGATCGTCACCATGATCGGGCTGCGCTCCCTGGCGGCGACCCTGATCAGGCGTTTGGTCGTCTCCGCCCGCCGGCCGAGCTTGAACCTCATGTTCCGGATCTCACGCAAGGTGAGCGACCCTACGGCCTTCTTCACCTTGCCGCCCGTCGGCCGCTCCATGGTGAAGTCGTGGAGCGCGACGATCTTGCTGTCGGCGGTCATCCGCGCATCGACCTCGGAGAAGCCCCACCGGGCGTTCTCCCTGACGCCGCGGACCTGCTCCTCGGTCTGCTGGTACATGGCGCGGTGCGCGATGTTCCGGCACTTCTTCCCGGCCGCCTCGGCCGGCCCCGAGAGGACGGCGACGACCGTGACTGCCAACGCCAAACAGGCGACGACACTGGCAAGCTTCTTGACCCACATATTCCAGTCCCCACTAGTAACGAGCCGAGTCGGCCCGGGCGATCCCGCGTCGCTGGCTGCACGGTAGATCGACAGTCCCAGTGTTGTCGAAGCCACCAACACGGTGTTGGACGTTTGGGGGAGAGTCGTGCACCCCTTGTTGCACAAGAGGCCCCATGCTTCACCCGTCCGGGTGGCTCGGCCCTTGTCTGCGAGGCTGGACACATGATCGTCGCCTTCAGCATCAGCCCCACCACCGCCGACGAGTCGGGCTCCGTCAGCGAAGCGGTCGCCCGCGCCGTCCGCGTGGTGCGCGAGTCCGGCCTCCCCTGCGAGACCAATGCCATGTTCACCAACGTCGAGGGCGAGTGGGACGAGGTGATGGCCGTCGTGAAGCAGGCGGTCGACGTGGTCGCCGCGGCGTCACCCCGGGTCGGCCTGGTCCTCAAGGCCGACATCCGCCCGGGGTACGACGGCCAGCTCACCGCCAAGGTGGAGCGGGTCGAGCAGGCGCTCGGCGACCTCAGTCGCTGACGTCCGACAGGTCCGGCAGCAGCGTCGCCTCGGCGTGCGGCGCACCGTCGGAGAACCCGAGCGACCGGTAGATCCGGATCGCGTCGTAGTCCGGGTCGGCCACCATGACGAGCCTGCGAGCGCCCACCCGGATGAACGGGTCGGTCGCCGCGGCGTGCACGAGGTTGGCTGCCATGCCCTGCCGTCGGTGGTCGGGGTGGGTCTTGACGTGCTGGAAGCGGGCCAGCCCGTCGCCGGCGCGGATGATGCCGAGTGACGCGGCGAGCACCCCGTCCACGAAGGCGCCCCACCAGTGGCCGTGGCCGCTCTCGACCATCCGGCGGTACGACGCGTCCTTGCGCGAGGAGAACTCCCGGGTGAAGTGCGGATCGGTCTCGCCGGCGAGTGACAGCTCGACCTGCTGGGCCCAGTCGTCGTCGCCCTCCAGCGTCCGGACCTCAGCTGTGGTCGGGTGCTTCGGCCTGCGCACCGCGGTGGCCGACATCACCATCACGACGTCGACCCGCCAGCCCGCCCGCCGTAGCGGGGCCAGGCTTCCACGGTGCGGCCGGTCGATGCCGAGCGCGGCGTGCCGCGCATCGGCGAACTCCCGGCGGCACACCTCGTGCCACTCCTCGATCTCCTCCTTGCGGGGAGGGGCGTCGACGAGCACGAAGTTGCCCCAGTAGTACGACGGGTTCTCAGGGGTCCGCACCGTCAGAAAGTTGCCGTGGTCGGTCACCTCGCTGCCGTCGAGCCGGAGCAGCGCCAGGTCGGTCTTGAAGCCGAGGGAGGAGACGTCCACCGTCCCACTCAACCAGCAATGGCACGATCGTCGTGTGGATTCACAGACCCGGACCTACCGCACCGGCGGCACCGAGCGGGTGCTCGACCTGACGCAGGACTGCGCGTCGTACGTCGCGGATCGAGGCGACGGGCTGCTCCATGTCTTCGTCCCGCACGCCACCGCCGGAATCGCGATCATCGAGACCGGCGCGGGCAGCGACGACGACCTGCTGGCAGCACTCGGCGACCTGCTCCCCGCCGACGACCGCTGGCGGCACCGGCACGGGAGTCCGGGGCACGGTCGCAGCCACGTGATGCCGGCACTGGTCCCGCCGTACGCCTCCGTGCCGGTCCTCGATGGCCGGCTCGCGCTCGGGACCTGGCAGAGCGTCTGCCTGGTCGACCTGAACGTCGACAACGACGTGCGCGAGGTGCGCTTCTCGTTTCTGGCAGGCTGACCCGCGTGGAGATCAGGGGCGGCAGTCCGCTCGACCACTCTGGGATCGATGCCGTGGTCAGTGACGCCTTCGCCGACCACGGGACGGTCGCCGCGCTCGTCGCCGAACTGCGTAGCTCTGGCGCGATCGAGGTCGAGCTGGTCGCTGTCGACGACGGCGTCGTGGTCGGCCATGTCGCCCTCGAGCGCGGGTGGGTCGACGCGGAGGAATCGCTGGTCGAGGTGCTGGTCCTCAGTCCGCTCAGCGTGGCTGCGGCCAGGCAGGGCAGGGGTCTCGGCGGCCGGCTGGTCGAAGCGGCGCTCGAGGCCGCGCGCCGGCGCTCTGAGTGCTACGTCTTCCTGGAGGGGTCCCCGGACTTCTACTCCGCCCATGGCTTCGAGCCGGCCGGGCCCCGAGGCTTCCTGCGGCCCTCGGAGCGGATCCCGGGACCGGCGTTCCAGGTCGCGGTCCTCGACGACCGCGGCGTCACCGGGCGACTGGTCTACCCCGATGCCTTCTGGCGCCACGACGCGGTCGGGCTGCGCGGCGAGGTGCTCGCCCAGGTGCGCGAGCAGCTGGGCGAGTGAGGCGTCAGGTGTCGAACCGGGCCGTGAAGATGCTCCGGCCCGAGGGGAGCTGCTCGACATCGACCTGGATGCCGACCTCGACCTCGGAGCCGTCGCGACAGCGGGCGGGCACGGTCACCCGGCGGCCGATCAGCGGGCGCCGGCCCTTGACGAGGTGGAGCGTGAAGCCGGCGATGTGCGCCTGGTGGAAGCGCTCCGGGATGATCGACAGCAGGCGCTGACCGACCAGCTCGCCGGGCTCGTCGAAACCGAGCAGGTCGAGCGCCGACCGGCTGACCGCCAGGATCCGGTTCGAGTCGTCGGCGGCCAGGACCGCCTCGGCCGAGTCGCGCACCCAGCCGGCATCCCAGTCCACCTCGGAGTGGTCAGGGCTGCGGCGGGGTGGGGTGAAGTACGACGACCACGCCACCGACGGCTCCCCGGCCGCCTGGGAGCCCACCTGGTGACAGATCCAGCGCCGCATCGCCTGGATCTCCGGCTGGGTGGGGGGCCACAGCAGCTCGCCCCGCTCGGCGAGTCGGAGTGCCTCGTCGAGCATCACGTCGAGCGCAGCGAAGTTGGGGACTGAGGTCCGCGGCACGAGCAGCCGCAGGTTCGGAGCCGAGACTCCCGGACCGGTGGCGAACGACATCACGGCGTCCGGGTCCAGGCCGATGTCGGGGGACGGGACCTGCGCGGCCAGCAGCCCGAGCGCGTCGCTGGCGCTCGCGTGCTCCTCGAGGGCGCTGAGGTCGGCGTCGAGCCGCACCAGCAGCAGCTCGCGCAGCAGGTTCGACGCATGCTCCTGCCACGCGTGGTGCATCAGCAGCGGCATGTGCGGTAGGTCGACGACCACGATGCCGGCGTCGGCGGTCAGCTCCGTGTCGGGCACCTCCCAGGCTTGCTCGTCGTCACCGATCTCGAACCACACGACCTTGCCTTCGCCGGCGGGGTAGGCGCCCCACCGCGTGGCGAGCTCGTCCACGAGGTGCAGCCCTCGGCCGGTGGCGGCCGCGTCCCCGAACTCGCGGCGCGCCGGCATCCGCTGGCTGCCGTCGGCCAGCTCGACCCGGAGGCCGTGCGGCGCCAGCAGGATCCGGAGGCGCATCTGGGTGCCCGTGTGGACCAGCGCGTTCGTGACGATCTCGCTCATGGCGAGCTGGGCCGGGTCGAGAGCGTCCTCACGGTCGTGGCCGGCCAGCACCCGCCGGAGCAGGGCACGGGCGCGACCCGCGCTCGTGGCTTCCGGCGCGAGGTCCTCCTCGGCGGCGACCTCTGGTGTCACCACTGCATGATGACCCCGACTGGGGCTGCGCAGCACGTCCGACACTCCTCCCCCCGAGACATGTAGGAGACGGTCCAGTCCACCAACCATGATGCGACCCTGTTGTTCGAACAAGTGTTCGACTACACTGGCTCGATGACGCGCCCGCTCGCTCCGCCTGGTTGGCCGACGCCGGTCCGCCCGCCCGATGCACCCGACTGGGAGCGCACCGCGGCCGCCTGGCTGCTCGACCTGTGCCCGCCCGACTACCGGCGCTACGACGGGCTACGCCGTCACGTGGTCGTGCTCGCCAGGTTCGCGGTGCTGCACGTGGAGGCCAACCAGGCGGCTTGCCGGCGTGGGCTCAGTGAGGCCCGTGCCGACCTGGGCCAGGTGGCCGAGCTGGCCGTGGTCGATGCCGCCGTCCAGACCTTCCAGCTCGAGGAGGCCAGGCTGCTCGCCGTACGACGGGCGGTCGGGCTGGTCGAGGAGGCGCTGCGGGGGCACCGTTACGTCGCACGCCTCTGACCGCGACTCGACACTCGGATAGCGTCGGTGTCATGAGCAGACCTGTGATCGTCATCGTCGGCGCCGGGCCTGGGGTGAGCGGGTCGCTCGCGCGGCGCTACGCCGACGACGGCCACGACCTGGGCCTGGTCGGCATCGACGAGGAGCAGCTCGCGACGCTGGCGACCGACCTCGAGTCACGTGGTGCAGCGGTGGCACACGCGGTCGCCGACATCACCGACGACGGCGCTGCCCGCGCTGCGGTGACCGGTCTCGGCGAGCGGTTCGGCCGGATCGACGTGCTCCACTTCAACCCGAGCGCGTTCCGCGAGGAGGACCCGCTCACCCTGAGCGTCGACCACCTGCTCGCCGACGTCCGGCTGGGCGTGGGCGCGTTGCTCACGGCACTCCAGGCCGCCCGTCCGTTCATGTCCGACGGCGGACGGATCACGGCCACCGGCAGCATGGCGGCCGACCAGCCGTGGCACCGGGCCCCCTCGCTCGGCGTGCAGAAGGCGGGGCTGCGCAACCTCGTGCACAGCATCGACGCCACGCTCGAGCCCGACGGCATCCGGGCGGTGTCGGTCACGGTGCGCGGCACGCTGTCCGCCGAGGGCCCGTTCACGCCGGACCGCGTCGCCGAGGCCCTCCACGCCGCGGCCAGGCAGGGCCCGGGTGAGTGGCGCACCGAGATCCCGTACACCGGCCGATGATCCGCTTCGCCAGCGTCGTGCTGGTCGACCCCGAGGGGTGGGTGCTGCTCCAGGAGCGCGACGAGCACGCCCCGATCGACCCCGAGAAGTGGGGATTCTGCGGCGGGCATCTCGAGCCGGGCGAGGACTTCCTCGCCGGCGCCCACCGCGAGCTCGAGGAGGAGACCGGTCTGCGGCTGGACGACCTCGGCATCACACTGGAGCTGGTCGGCCAGTACGACGTCTTCCACACCCACACCGGCACGGACGACGTGATGCGGCTGTTCGGGGCGCGGTGCGACCTCTCCGACGCGGACGTGGAGTGCCACGAGGGGCGCCGGATCATCTTCGTCGACCCCGAGCAGGCCCGCGGGCTCGACCTCACCGCCGCGACGGCGGCGGCGATGCCGGGGTTCTTGGCCTCGGAGCGGTACGCCGCGTGGGCCGCCGGTGACGACGGCATTCGCGCCACCCGTCTGTAGGCTGGACTGTCATGGGCTTGCTGGACCAGATCACGACGCCGCGCGACCTGCGCGACCTCACGTCCGCCGAGCTCGAGACCCTCGCGGCAGAGGTCCGTGACTTCCTCGTCCAGACCTGCTCGCGCACCGGTGGTCACCTCGGCCCCAACCTCGGCGTGGTCGAGCTGACGATGGCGATCCACCGGGTGTTCGACAGCCCGACCGACCGGGTCGTCTTCGACACCGGCCACCAGACCTACGTGCACAAGCTGCTCACCGGTCGCATGGCCGGCTTCGAGAAGCTGCGGCAGGAGGGCGGCCTCAGCGGGTACCCGAGCCAGGCAGAGTCCGAGCACGACCTCGTCGAGAACTCCCACGCCTCGACCGCTCTGTCCTACGCCGACGGGCTCGCCAAGGCCTACACCGTCCGGGGTGAGGACCGGCACGTGGTCGCGGTGATCGGAGACGGCGCGCTCACCGGCGGCATGGCCTGGGAGGCCCTCAACAACATCGCGATCGCCAAGAAGAGCCGGCTGGTGATCGTGGTCAACGACAACGAGCGCTCCTACACGCCCACCGTCGGTGGCCTGGCGACCGCACTCGCCACGCTGCGCACCAACCCGCGCTACGAGCAGGTCCTCGACCAGGTGAAGCGGCGGCTGACCGCCGTCCGTGGCGTTGGACCGGCGGCGTACGACGTGCTCCACGCCATGAAGAAGGGCATGAAGGACGCGCTGGCCCCTCAAGGACTCTTCGAGGACCTCGGCCTCAAGTACGTCGGTCCGGTCGACGGCCACGACCTCGTCGCCGTCGAGAAGGCCCTGACGCAGGCGAAGCGCTTCAACGGGCCGGTCATCGTCCATGCCCTCACCCGCAAGGGCTTCGGGTACGACGCCGCCGAGCAGCACGAGGCGGACCAGTTCCACTCGCCGCGGCCCTTCGACGTCGAGACCGGCGAGGAGCACCCCACCGGCGGGATCTGGACCGACGTCTTCGCCGAGGAGATGGTGCGGATCGGCGAGCGCCGCCCGGACGTGGTGGCGATCACCGCCGCGATGATGCACCCCGTGGGGCTCCACCACTTCGAGGCGCGCTTCCCCGAGCGCACCTTCGACGTCGGCATCGCCGAGCAGCACGCCGCCACCAGTGCCGCGGGGCTCGCGATGGGCGGTCTGCACCCGGTGGTCGCCGTCTACGCGACGTTCCTCAACCGCGCGTTCGACCAGGTCCTCATGGACTGCGCCCTCCACAGGTGCGGAGTCACGTTCGTGCTCGACCGCGCCGGTGTCACTGGCGACGACGGCGCCAGCCACAACGGCATGTGGGACATGTCGGTGCTCCAGGTGGTGCCCGGGCTCCGGCTCGCCGCGCCCCGCGACGCCACCCGGCTGCGCGAGCAGCTGGGCGAGGCGCTGGACGTCTCTGATGCACCCACCGTGGTCCGGTTCCCGAAGGGGCCCCCGCCCGAGGACGTCGAAGCGATCGACCGGGTCGGCGGCGTCGACGTGCTGCTGCGCGAGGGGACCCGCGACGTCCTGATCGTCGGGGTCGGAGCGATGGCGACCACGGCGGTCGAGGTCGGGCAGCGACTGATCGACCAGGGGATCGGCGCCACGGTCGTCGACCCCCGGTGGGTCAAGCCGGTCGACCCCGCACTCGTCGACGTCGCGCGCGAGCACCGGCTCGTCGTACACCTCGAGGACAACGGTGTGGCCGGTGGCTGCGGGTCGGCCCTGCTGCAGGCCTTCAACCAGGCCGGCGTCTCGACGCCGGTCCGGTTGCACGGCATCCCGCAGGAGTTCCTCGGCCACGCCAAGCGCGCGGTGATCCTGGAGCGGATCGGTCTCGACGCCCAGACCCTGGCCCGCGGCATCGTGGAGGAGGTCTCGACCGGCGCGACCGACGTCACGGCAGGGTCCGAGACTCGTTCTCCTGTTGATGCCGACCGATCCAGCTGAGCCCTCATGACCCTCCGCAGCGCTCGAGCGACCTGATCGACGACACCTTCCAGTGAGTCGGACGGGCCGTCGGTGGCTCGGGAGGGGCCCGTAGGATCGTCACGTGGTGAGGGAACCCCTGGTGCACATCGTCGACGAGGTGCCTGAGCTCGCGGGGGCGGACCGGTTGCCGTTGGTGGTGGCGCTCGACGGGTTCCTCGACGCGGGCAGCGCGGCTGCGCGCGCGGCCCAGCACCTGGTCGACCTGACCGAGGCCAGGGTCGTCGCGACGTTCGACGTCGACCAGTTCCACGACTACCGCGCCCGTCGGCCCCCGATGTCGTTCGTGCGCGACCACTACGAGGGGTACGACGCACCGCGGCTGGTCGTGCGGCTGGTGCACGACACCGGCGGCACGCCGTACCTGCTGCTGCACGGGCCCGAGCCGGACAACCGCTGGGAGGCGTTCACCGACGCGGTGCGGCAGGTGGTCGAGCGGTTCGGTGTCACCCGGGTGGTCTCCATGGGGTCGGTGCCGATGGCGGTGCCGCACACGCGTCCGATCGCGATCACGCATCACGCCAACAACGCCGAGCTCCTCAGCGGCGAGAGTCCGTGGCGCGGCGAGCTCCGGATCCCGTCGTCGGCGCAAGCCCTCCTGGAGCTGCGGCTGGGGGAGTGGGGCCACGACGCGATGGGCTTCGTCGCCCACATCCCTCACTACCTCGCGCAGCTGGAGTACCCCGCCGCCTCGATCGCGCTGCTCGCACAGGTCGAGCGTGCCGCGTGGCTGACTGTCGACATGACCGGGCTCCAGGCCGAGGCGGAGGACCGGGAGGTCGAGATCGCCCGCTACCTGTCGGCCAACGAGGAGGTCGGCGACGTCGTCACCGCGCTCGAGCAGCAGTACGACGCGTTCGCGCGTGCCGAGAGCTCCGGCTCGAGCCTGCTCGCCGGCGACCAGCCGCTGCCTACTGGCGAGGAGATCGGTCAGCAGTTCGAGCAGTTCCTCGCCGGGCTCGACGGCCCTGACCTGGATCCACCGGGCGAGCCGGGGGAGACCCGGTGACCGTCTCCGCGGCGTCCCTGGTCGCGCTGCTGGACCTGGAGCGGATCGACACCACCCTGTTCCGCGGCATCCAGCCCGACACCGACCGGCAGCGCGTGTTCGGCGGCCAGGTGGCTGCGCAGGCGCTGGTCGCCGGCATCCGCACCGTCGACGCCGAGTTCGGCGTGCACTCACTGCACTCCTACTTCCTGCTGCCGGGAGACACCGCGGTCCCGATCGTGTACGACGTCGAGCAGCTCCGCGACGGTCGCTCGTTCGCGACCCGGCGCGTCGTGGCGCGCCAGCACGGACGCCCGATCTACTTCCAGACCGCGAGCTTCCACCGTGCGGAGGAGGGACTCGAGCACCAGGACCGGATGCCCGAGGTGCCCGAGCCGGAGCAGGGCCTCGACATGGCCGACCTGATGCGCAGCAGCGGCAACCGCGAGTCGGACGCGCTCGCCAAGGAGTGGGCCTCGCTGGAGGCCCGCTACGTCGGCTATTCCCGCTACAACCTGCCCGACGACGGTGACCACCCCTCCCGGGCCCGGATGTGGATCCGGGTCGGAGACGGGCTCGGCGACGACCCGCGGATCCACCTCGCGGCGTTCACCTACGCCAGCGACATCGGGCTGCTCGGCGCCAGCCTCGCCGCGCACGACGTGACCCCGGTGGAGGTCCAGATGGCATCGCTCGACCACGCGAGCTGGTTCCACCGGCCGTACCGCGCCGACGACTGGTGGCTCTACGACATGCAGTCACCGTCGGCCCAGGGTG
>Ga0190275_10003060_pt1 | contig 11893 bp, 11 predicted proteins | sample Popmic550T_FD_133745 | JGI IMG/M metagenome (GOLD analysis project Ga0190275, IMG submission 133745) | Populus adjacent soil microbial communities from riparian zone of Yellowstone River, Montana, USA - 550 T | ecosystem: Environmental > Terrestrial > Soil > Riparian zone > Trees stand | place... | reverse complement strand
TGCATCCACAACGCCGGCCGCTCCCAGATGGCCGCCGCCTACACCCGCCACCTGTCCGGCGGCGCCGTCGAGGTCCGCTCAGCCGGCTCCGAACCGGCCGACCAGGTCAACCCCTCGGCCGTCGCCGCGATGGCCGAGGAAGGCATCGACATCACCGCCGAGACGCCCAAGATCCTCACCACCGACGCCGTACGGGTCTCCGACGTCGTCATCACCATGGGCTGCGGCGACACCTGCCCGATCTTCCCCGGCAAGCGCTACGAGGACTGGGAGCTCGAGGACCCCGCCGGAAAGGGTGTGGAGTCCGTGCGCCCCATCCGCAACGAGATCAAGTCACGGGTGTTGGCACTCCTCGCCGAGCTCGGCGTCGCACCGGTGCACAGCTGAGGCGCCGCGAACGATTGGGGCCAGGCGACTTCGGGCCGGCAGGGTTCGGCAATGGATGAGCGCACTCCCACTCTGGGTGTCTTGACCCCACACGACGCCGATGGGCCCGAGATTCGAGATTCCCGCCATGTCGGCGGGTCGGGTGGGCACTCGGGCATCTCGCATCCACCGTCCGGGCGCGAAGCACCGCGCCTCAAACCGCGTCGCTTGAGAAACGGCGGCAGGGGGGCCACCGTCAAGCGGTGGCCGGCTTGAGGGACGAAGCCCGTCGGCAACGCTGCACGCAGCTGCCATCTCCTCGTCATCAGGCCGAGGGACGCTGTTCACGCGGGTAAGGAAGAACCAGACCATGAGCCTTCTGCGCACCACCACGATCGCGGCTTCAGCCGTCGCCCTCGCCCTCGTCCCCGTCACGGCCGCTCGAGCGGGCGATGCGCCCGGCCAACAGAAGCCGGGGCACTACTCGTTCGCCGTCATCGGGGACGTCCCCTACGGTGCCGCGGAGATCGACGCCTTCCCCGGGAAGGTCGACCGCATCAACGCCGACGTTGAGCTCGCGTTCACCGTCCACGTCGGCGACACGAAGAACGGCTCCTCACTGTGCACCGACGACTACAACGCGTTCATCAAGTCCCAGTTCGACCGTTTCGCCAAACCGCTGGTGTACACCCCTGGCGACAACGAGTGGACCGACTGCCACCGCCCTGCAGCCGGGCAATACAACCCTCTTGAGCGGCTCGACGCGATCCGCGAGACCTTCTTCGCTCAGCCCGGCCGCACCCTCGGCGCCAGCCCGGTGACGGTGAGCTCGCAGGCTGCACTCGGGATCCCCGAGAACGTCTCGTTTCGCAAGCAGGGCCTGTCGGTCGCCGTCCTGCACGTCGTCGGCAGCAACAACGACCTTGCGCCATGGAGCGGGATCGGACTGACCGCGGCTACCGCTGAACAGGTGGCCGAGGAGAAGCAGCGGATGGACGCGACGATCGCCCTCGTACGCGAGACCTTCGCCGGCGCACGCCAGCGCCAGGACCGGGCGGTCGTCCTCTTCCAGCAGGCGGACATGTTCGACCCCACCTTCACACCCACCCCCGCAGGCAACTCGGCCTTCAACCGCCTCGTCGCGGCGATCGGGGCGGAGTCGCGGGCGTTCCCCGGTGACGTCTACCTCATCGACGGCGACAGCCACCGGTACAACGTCGACCAGCCATTGGCGGCGGGCTCGCCCTGGCTGGCGTTCTACGGTGTCTCCGGTGCTGCCGACAACCTCACACGGATCACGGTCGACGGCGAGGCCCTGGCGACGAACTACCTCAAGGTGACCGTGAACCGCCCGGGCGCCGCTGACGTCCTGTCGTGGGAGCGAGTGGCCTACGCCAGCTGAGAGGAACATGGAATCCGGCCGGCCCGGCTACGTCGAGAACTGGGTGCTCGCGCTGCGCTCGGTCGACTGTTACGCCGCCGACAAGGGGGTCGCCGGGCGACCTTATCGGATGGAGTCGTGCCTCAGGCTTTGAGTGGAGTTCGGACTGCGGCCAGGGGTTCCGGCATGCTGTCCAGGCCGTCGAGGTCGATGGTCGGGAGTCGGCGGGCGAGCCATCGGGGGAGCCACCAGTTGGCGTCGCCGAGAAGCTTCATCGTCGCCGGGACCAGCACCATGCGCACCAGCGTCGCGTCGACAAGGATCGCTGTGGCCAGGCCGAGGCCGAACATCTTGGTGGCCGCGTCCTGGCCGGTGACGAAGGCGAGGAACACCGCGATCATGATGAGCGCCGCCGAGGTGATCACCCGGCCGGTGCTGGCGATGCCGCGGACAACCGATGCCTCGTTGTCGCCGCTGGTGAGGTACTCCTCGCGGACCCGCGAGAGCAGGAAGACCTCGTAGTCCATGGACAGCCCGAAGAGGATGGCGAACATGAACATCGGGATGAACGAGACGATCGGCACGGTCGAGGTGAGGCCAATGAGGCCGGCGCCCCATCCCCACTGGAACACCATGACCATCACGCCGTACGACGCACCGATGCTGAGCAGGTTGAGGGCCACCGCCTTCAGCGGCACGAGCACCGATCGGAACACCAGCATGAGCAGCAGGAAGGACAGTCCGAGCACAGCACCGATGAACAGCGGCAGCCGGTCGTTGACCCGGGCGCCGACATCGGCGAAGTTCACCATCTGCCCACCGACGTGGGCGCGCGCAGGGCTTCCGGCGAGCGCCGTCGGGATGACCTCGGCGCGCAACCGCTCGACGGTCTCACGCGTGACCTGGTCCTGCGGTCCGGTCGCCGGGAACACGACCACGGACGCTATCCCCGCCGCGGTGTTCACGTTCGCCGGCGCCACGGAGTCGACACCGCGGTCGGCACGGAGCGCGTTGACCAGCTGAACGACCACGCCCGGGTCGCCGGCGAGGTCGGCAGCGACCACCAATGGGCCGTTTCGACCAGGGCCGAAACCTTGCGCCACAAGGTCGTACGCGGCACGCTCGGTGCGGCTCGACGGGAGCGCACCGTCGTCGGGGACGCCGGGGCGCAGCGCGAGCGCAGGTGCCGCCAGCGCGAGCAGCAACGCGGTGACGCCGACCAGGTACGGCCAGGGGTGACGGGCCACGTGCCCGACCCACCGTGACCAGCCCACACCGTCGGCGGCGGGCCGACGCCGGAACCCGAATCGGTTGATCGCGTGACCGGAAAGCCCCAGGAACGCTGGGAGCAGGGTGATCGAGACCGCAACCATCACCGCGACCACCATCGCGAGGGCGATCCCACCACCGGTCATGAAGGGCACGCCGGCGACCGCGAGCCCCAGGACGGACACGACCACGATGCCGCCAGCGAACACCACCGGCCGACCCGCCGTGGCGATGGCACGACCGACGGAGTCCTCGACCTCGAGCCCCTGCCTGAGGTAGTCGCGGTGCCGCGTCACGACGAACAGCGCGTAGTCGATGCCGACACCGAGCCCGACCATGGCGCCCAGCACCGGGCCCCAACTGGGGACCTCGATCACGCGGGCGAGCAGGGACATCGAGCTGATGCTCACCGCGAGGCCGAAGACCGCCATGCCGATCGGGAGCGCGGTGGCGATGAGCGACCCGAAGGTCAGGAACAAGATGACCGCAGCGGCGAGCAGACCGATGGCCTCGCCGATTCCGGCCGGGGGCGCCTCGAACGCATAGAAGAGGTCGCCGCCCATCTCGACCCGAACGGCCGAATCAGGTTCGGCGCGCAAACCCTTGAGGTTCACCAGGTCCGCGGCGGTCAGCGCGTCCAGTGTCGGATACTGGACGCGAACGAGCGCCACGCGACCATCCGGTGATACGACCCCGCTGTTGCGTGCCGCGTCGGGCCCGGCGGCCAGAGGTCCGCTCGGGTCGCTGGTCGACAGCACGCGCGGCAGCGCGGCCGCATCCGACTGGACCTTCGCGAGCGCCGCGCGCGCGGGCGCTGAGTCGAAGAACGTGGCACTGTCGCCCCGCGGCGTCACCACGACCTGGGCGGTGAGACCTTCCTGGCCAGTGCCGGCGGCGGCGATGAGGTCGTTGGCCCGCTGCGAGTCGAGGCCTTCCACCCGGAACGAGTCCTCGAGCTTGTGGCCGAAGGCGCCCGCCGCGCCCACGACGAAAACGGCCAGCATCAGCCAGGTCCCGATCACCGCCCACGGGCGGCGAGCACTCAGGTGGCCCATGCGGTACAGGCGCTGCGACATCATCTCTGGTCCTCCGGATCGTGAACGTGTCAGCCCACCTGCCGACATCCCTTGATCGTGGCCAGCAACGCAGTGGGGGACATCGGCCCTGGAGGCCTGAGTCGTACTGGCCAATAGGCCGGGATGCGGATGGTCCTTTCGGCCGATACGCGACCGCGTGCGATCCCTAGGCTGGAACCATGACGGGAAACGGGGTCCGGGCCCTGTGGAACGAACCCCGAGCTCCGCAGCCGCCTGCGCGGGTGTGGCGAGACTGGGCACTGGTCGCTGTCCTGGTGCCGACCGCCGTTCTCGAAGGCATCCTTCGTACGGATGTCGCGTGGCGTCCGGCGGCGCTCGCGCTGGCCGTAGCGTTGGTGTTCCCGCTTCTGTGGCGGCGGACGCACCCACTCGCAGTCACCGCTGTGCTCTTTGGCGCACTCATCGTGCTGAACCTCGCCACCCTGATCGATGGTCCCGCCACAACCGTGGGGCTGTACACGACGGCCTATGTGCTGCTGGCCCCCTACGCACTGGTTCGATGGGGATCTGGTCACGAAGTCGTGATCGGGTTGTCGATCGTCCTGGTCGGCGGCCTGCTCGGGATCGCGAGCGATTTCAACGGCTTCGGCGAAGCGGCAGCAGGCTTCGTGTTCCTCATGTTCCCCGCATTCCTCGGCGCCACAGTGCGCTTCTGGTCGACATCACGGCTGCGCGAGCTGGACCAGATGAGGCTGAGGGAACGTGAGCAGCTGGCGCGCGAGCTGCACGACACGGTGGCGCACCACGTGTCGGCAATGGTGATCCGCGCTCAGGCCGGACGCGTGGTCGCCGAGTCACAGCCCGCCGCCGCGGCCGACGCTCTCAAGATCATCGAGGCGGAAGGTTCCCGTACTCTCGCCGAGATGCGGTCCATGGTGGGCGCCCTGCGCGAACGCGACGATGCCGATCTCGCTCCGCAGGGTGGCGTGGCCGACATACAGCGGCTCGCACGCACGCTCGGCGACGAGCCCCGGGTCGAGGTCCATATGTCTGGTGACCTTGACTCCCTCAGCCCGTCGGTCGCAGCCGCGACCTACCGCATTGCCCAGGAGTCGATCACCAACGCGATGCGCCATGCCCGGCATGCCACCCGGATCGAGGTCGTGGTCGCCGGGCAGGACCACGTCGTACGACTGACGGTCCGCGACGACGGGGACGCGGTGTCCAGGATCCGGGCCTGGGACGGCTACGGCGTCGTCGGCATGACGGAGCGCGCGACCCTCCTCGGGGGCACGCTCGAGGTCGGGCCCGGCGTCGACCGAGGCTGGGTGGTCGACGCGGTGCTCCCGCGGGTTGGTCCGCCCCGATGAGCATCCGTGTGCTCGTCGCCGACGACCAGGAGCTCATCCGGACCGGGCTCCGGATGATCCTCGATGCCCAGCCCGGTATCGAGGTGATCGGCGAGGCGCGAGACGGTCGCGAGGCGGTCGCGCTGGCTCATCTGCTGCGACCCGATGTCTGCCTGTTCGACATCCGCATGCCCGACGTCAACGGACTCGAGGCCACGCGTCTCCTCGCGGGACCGGACGTCGAGGACCCGATGGCCGTCGTGGTGATCACCACATTCGACCTCGACGAGTACGTCCACGGCGCGCTCAAGGCGGGAGCCCACGGCTTCCTGCTCAAGGACGCCGGGCCCGAGCTGCTCAGCCAGGCCATCCACGCGGCGGCCAACGGCGAGGCGCTCATCGCCCCGAACGTCACGGTGCGCCTTCTGGCGGCCTTCGCGGAACTACGGACGGGGCAGCCAACGCCACAGCCCATCGAACCGCTCACCGCCCGGGAGGAGGAGGTGCTCCTCACCGTGGCCAAGGGCCTGACCAACGCCGAGATCGCCGACGAGCTTCACATCAGCCTCAGCACGGTCAAGACCCACCTCGCCAGCCTCATGGGCAAGCTCGGCGCCAGGAACCGGGTCGAGATCGCCATGTGGGCCTACGAGACGAAACGCATCACGCCCTGAGTCTCCGGCGGCGCTATGACGAATCTCAGCCACCCAACTGTTGTGCGAGTGGCCGCAGCGTCAGGGGCGCAGCCGAGCGAAGTGGAGTGCCCAAGTCACTTTGCTTCGACTACGCACGAACTTGTGCCTGCCCTGAAGGTCAGTGAGTCAACGGCTCGAAGACGCCCAATCGATGTGGTGGCTGCAAGGAGAACCTCCCGCATGCTTCGACTGGCCATCCGCCAAGGATCCCCGAGTCTCGGCCGATGCTTGGCCGCCGTGTTCGCCGTCGACTAGGTGAAGGGCATGGCCGCCAATGGTGCGCGGTCCTGAGCAGACTGCGTCTTCGCCGCCCTGCCGCCGGCGCCTGCTGGGCTGAGCGCCTACGGTGAGCTAACCGGCACGGCAGGAGGCCGACTGTTCTCCGCCCATCAAGAAGGGGGCCCGACGTGATCGGCCTCGTATTCGGCAGGGGCCACACCGCAGAGCACAGGGAGTGAGCGTGCTGGCTGCAGCCCTGGTCTGTGCGCTGCTGGGCGCCTTGGCGGTGTTCCAGGCATCCCTGATGTTCGGCGCCCCGCTGGGCCGGTTCGCCTGGGGTGGGCAGCAAAGGGTTCTACCCACCCCACTGCGTGTCGGTAGTGCCGTGTCTATCGCTCTCTACGCGCTGCTGGCGACCGTCGTCCTCGCCCGCGCGAACGTGGTGGCCACCGGAGTGCCCGACGGTGTGGTCCACACTGCGGCCTGGGTCGTCGTGGGCTACTTCTTCATCGGGATTGGGATGAACCTGTTGTCTCGCAGCAAGTCCGAGCGTGCCGTCATGGCTCCCACCGCGGCCGTGTTGTGCGGACTGTGCGCAGCGGTCGCGGCAAGCTGAAACCCACAGCCCTGGACGGGCACAGGCACCCGACGATGGCGGCGCACGGTCACTGAAGGCGCTTCCGCACCGGGGCGGCTGCTCGCTCGGCACCGGTCGTTCGACATCCTCCGCGAGGTGCGTCTCTTCACCGCAGGAGGGCGAACCGGGGCTGCTCCGGCACCTGCTGATGTCAATGCGAACCGACTCGCTGGCGCAGAGTGGTCAGCCCAGGAGCTGTCAGTTCTTTGAACGCATCCGGGCGACCGGCGATGGCCATCGGTACGGCCTCGCCAGCTCCGCTGACCTCCGAGCCGTCGCCCGAGGTCCGGTCGACGTCCGTGGCGGTCAGCGTCAGGTTCTTCGCGTTCTTCTTGGCGGGCAGGTTCGGTGCGCCGAGGGCGAAGTCGAGCACTGGGACGAGTCGGTGTAATGGCATGGCGCGGGGCAGATCCAGGGCGCGTCGGAGGTCTTGGTGGTGGATGGTGCCGTCAGTCAGTGCTATACCGCCGCAGAACCCCTTGTGGAGCCCCCTGGGTCGCAGGGTGCGCGCGAGGAGGTCGTTGATGGCGCCGGGTTCGAGGTCCTCGTACCGCACAAGAGCGGCCGCGTTGCCCCACTGACCCGGAGCCCACCGCGCAGTGCGCGACACCTTCGCGCAGGCTCGGCAGCGACACGACCGCGCGGCGTACCGGCTCGGCGGACAACCTCGAGCGCAGCACGGTCGATGGCTCGAGCAACAACAAGGACTGGCCGCAGGTCGCGTTGAACCGGCCTGGCGCCGACAACGTCCTGTCCTGGGAGCGCGTCCCCTACACCTTCTGACCTCTGGGCGGACTCGCTGGTCCGGACTAGTACGCCTCCTGGACACTGTGCAGCGTGGCCGCCGGCGCCGGGTCGTGGGCAGGGGGCGAGCTCAGGGGCCTGGACGACTGTCCTTCGGCGGGGCTCGGGTTGCGCAGGGCGAAGGCCAGCCGGTCGCGGGCGGCGTGCTCCACGAGCAGCGGTACGAAGTCCCGGATCGGGTTGCCGTTGAGCTCCAGGTGCGACACCCGAACGGCCGCCTCGACCAGGGCCGGGTCGAGGTCGGGGTACCGCTCGCTCAGCCGCTCACAGACGCCGGCCAACGCGAGCCGCTCGTGCTCGTCATCCATTGCTCAAGGATCGGCGAGCAGTATCCGCGGCGCAAGAGTGTCTCGGCGACACAGATCCCGTGCAGCCGAGGGGGTGGTGTCCTTCTGGTCGGGGTTTCTGACGTCCACTTCGCGTTCACCTGACGGTGATTCACTCGTGTCGTGTCGGTCCTCGAGCAGCTCCGGCTCGCCGTTACTGCGGTCCGTCGGCCGGCTCTTCGGTTGCTCCTGCTCGGCTACTTCGGCTACTGCCTGGCCCGCAAGGCGTCCCGGGTCGCGCTCGTGGTCTACGCCTTCGACGTGGGTGGCGTGCACACGGCATCGGTCGTCGCCGCGGCCCAGCTCATCCCAGCGATCGTCGCCCCACCGGTGGCGTCGGTGTTCGGGGACCGGCTGAGTAGCGAGGCGGCGCTCACGCTGGGATACGTCCTGCAGGCTGTGGCACTCGTGGGCACCGGCGTGTCGATGATTGGGGACTGGCCGCTGGTGGTCACCGTGCTGCTCGCCGCGGCGGCGGCCGCGGCGTTCACACTGACCCGTCCCGTCTACCTCGCGACGCTGCCCGACGTGGTGGAGCACCCGGACGAGCTGGCCCTCGGCAACGCGGCATCGACCTGGGTCGACGGGCTCGCGTCCGTCGTCGGGCCCGTCCTCGCCGGCACGGGACTGCTGTTGATCGGCGGTGGCCCCGTCATAGTCCTGCTCGGCGCCACCTGCCTGGCGTCGGCCCTGGTATCTACCCGGGTGCGGACCGACCGGCCGACCCCAGCGAGCGCCTCGGGAGTCACGGGTGCCCTGTCCGCCGGGATCCGCGCCGTGACCTGCGACCGCGACCTGCGCTCGATCGCGGCGATCACGATGGCCATGTATGCCGTAGTGGGCCTGCTCGACGTGCTCCTGGTCGTGGTCGTGGTAGAGCTCCTCGGGCTGGACTCCGCCCGGACCGGCGGTCTCACGGCGGCGATCGGAGCAGGCGCCGTCCTCGGCGGAGTCACGGCCACCGCGCTGGCCGGCCGGGCCCGGCTGATGCCGGCGGTCGTCGGCGGTGCCCTGTGCGTGGGCCTGCCTCTGGCCCTGCTCGCGGTCTCGTCGCGGTTCTGGGTGTCGGCGGCACTGCTCGCAGGCGTCGGCGCCGGGAAGAGCGTGGTGACCGTCGGCCTGCAGACCCTCCTCCAGCGCACCATCGACGAGGGGGTGGCCGTGCGCGTGTTCGGTGTCCAGGAGAGCCTGGTCCAGGCCGGCACGGCCGCCGGAGCCGCCCTCGGGCCACTGCTCGTGGTGGTGCTCGGGCTACCCGGGGCGCTGGTGTGCACCGGTGTCATCCTTCCGGCCGCCACCATCCTCGGGCTGGCGTCGTTGGGTCGCCTCGACGCTCGCGCCGTCGTGCCGGGGGCGGTCTTCTCGCTCCTGCGCTCCGTTCCCTTTCTCGCCCTGTTGCCCGTGCGGTCGGTCGAGCGGATGGCGCGTCACGCCGTCTCGGTGTCGGTCGCGGAGGGCGAGGTGGTGGTGCAGGAGGGCGAGGCCGGTGACCGGTTCTACGTGATCGTCCGGGGCGCTGCCGTGGTCACTCGCGCGGGCGTGCTGCTGCGCCGACTCGGCGCCGGGCAGTGGTTTGGCGAGATCGCTCTGCTGCGCGACGTCCCTCGAACGGCAACGGTCGCCGCGGTGGGCCCGCTGCAGCTGGTTGGCCTCGAGCGAGACGTCTTCCTCAGCACCCTGACCGGAACCGACCGCGCCCATCGCGCCGCGACGCGCACGGTCGAGGACCACCTGGCCGCCGACCACCTGCGCCCTCCCGATGTGGACGCCGGCTGATCGTGGGACTCCCGGGTGAACGAGGCTCAAGCGAGGGTCTCGCGGGCGCGGGCGGACTGCCACGACGAGCGGCTCAGGCCGTAGGGGAGCGGCCGCTGCCGCAGGCGGTGATCCGCCAGAGCGACACCCTCCCGCCCGCGCGCTATCCCTTGCACCAGACGGGGGTTGCCCTGAGTCTGTGGTGGTGGAACCGGACCATGAAGGGCGTCAGATGGCCGAGGTCCAGGAACGCCCCCAGGCCAGGTTCCCGGAGGTGGACCCGACGGTCGTGGAGGCTGCCATCCATCTGGTTCGGTCCGAGATCACCGGTCCGGTGCGCGACTTCGTCCCGCTCCTCGTCGAGCGTGCCGCGCGGATCCGACTGGAGCGGGCGCTGGCCGACGGTACCGAGGTCGCGGGTGGTACCAGCCCGGACCGCGCCGTGACCCCGGATGAAATGACGCCCAACTCCGGGTGAACTCCCTCACCACCGGCTTGTGCCGCCCATCGAGGGCATACACGCTGGTCGTGGAGCGGGCGTGTGCTGTCCGTCCCTGGGCCGAAGTGGCCTCCGCCGCTGCGTCCACAACTCAGCGCGGAGGCCACTTCACACCCCGCGAGAGGGAGTCAGGTGATCGAGGCCCGGAGGCTGAGGCTGTGGGACGGTCGCTACACCCTCGTCGAGGATGGACGCTGCGTCGCCACGTGGGAGATGTCGCACTGGTCGACCGGGGGCAGGTTCGAGCTCGAGGGGCGCCGTTTCATGGTGCGTGCCAACCTCCTGGGCGATGAGGCCAGCCTGATCGAAGGCGGCGGCCGTCGGATCGCCACCGCGCACGGCTTCGGTCGCAAGCACTGGACGATCGAGGCGGACGGAACGACCTACCACTTCTCCCGTGCCGCTCCGTGGCGGCGCGAGGAGAAGCTGCACGAGGGTGGACGACGGCTGGGCTCCGTGCGGCGGACCAGCCTCTGGCGCGGGGATGCTGCGGCCGACCTCCCCGGGCTGCCGCGAGTCGTCGAGGTCTTCGCCATCGCCATCGCGCTGACCCGTTGGGAGTCGGACGCCGCCTCAACCGGTTAAGGCCATTCACCTGAGCTCGGCGGCTCGCCGAGTAAACCTTTCGGCTTAGCTGGCGGACCTCTGGCGAGACCGCGAGGCTTCCTCCTGGGCGACGCGGCCCACCTCACGCCTCCCTTCGTCGGCCAGGGGCTGTGCGCGGCAGTGCGCGACTCGATGAACCTCAACTGGAAACTGGCCGGCGTCGTGGCGACCCCCGGGAGTCGGTGCTCGACACCTACCAGGTGGAGCGAAAGCCGCACGCGAGGGCCCTCTGTCAGTTGGCCGGGCTCATCCGTGTCGCCATGACCGAGGGCGGGAGGGCGGGGACCTCTTGCGCAGGGCCATCCCCCGGCAGCTGCACCGGGTCCCCGGCCTGCGTGACCGCCTCCTCGACAGCGAGACACCGCCACTTACCCGGTCTGGTAGTCGGCGCGGGCTCCACACACCCCAGAACAGACGCCCGTGCCTGAACGCGACCCTGAGCAAGGACACCAGGTACTCCGACGCGACTTGTGGAGGGTTCGTGCTCGTGGCCGCTGTCCCGCTGTCCACCGATCAGCGAGCTCTCCTGGCCGCCGCCGGACAGAGGTGATCGAGGCGGCGCCCGGCTCGGCTCTGCACACCTGGGCTCGGAGACGGCGTGGCCGCGGCCGCACTTTTGCGTCCGGCCTTCACCGTCATGATGGCCGGCCGGGCGTCGCGGGCACCCTGCCGGGAGGCCTCATGTTGCGGCAGCGACCTGACCAGGCCCCGGCGTCGTTACGGAGCGCTGGAAGGGGCGTCTAAGCCAGCGATTGGACCGCTGCGGGCCTGGTTGCCACTTGCGCGGACGACGCCTCGCGCGTGTGAGCGTCACGGCCGTAGTGACCCAGAACGTGACCCAAATTCCACGGGGTCTCGGTTCCGTGAACACCGACCGGGTCCGTGCTGCGGCTGGAAGTCGGAGGTATCGACAAGGAAGGTTCGATCGGCCTCCGCAGGCACGGTGACGC
>Ga0190275_10003059_pt1 | contig 11893 bp, 6 predicted proteins | sample Popmic550T_FD_133745 | JGI IMG/M metagenome (GOLD analysis project Ga0190275, IMG submission 133745) | Populus adjacent soil microbial communities from riparian zone of Yellowstone River, Montana, USA - 550 T | ecosystem: Environmental > Terrestrial > Soil > Riparian zone > Trees stand | place... | reverse complement strand
TTCCAGCCCTCGCTCGAAGCCGTCGAGGAGGTTCAGGTAATTACGAATCAGTTCTCGTCCGAGTACGGTCGCGCCTCCGGCGGTCGCGTCAACCTTCGGACGCGCGGCGGCTCGAACCACTTGCGCGGTCGCGTCTTCTACTTTTTCAAGGACGAGAGTTTGAATGCGAATAGCTGGTCAAACAACAGGCGCGGACTCGCGCGCCTGCCGCTTCAGGAGCACAACCCCGGCTTCACGCTCGGCGGGCCTTTCGCGCTGCCGAAGAGCTTAGGGCCGCTGGGCTACGACGGCAAAAACAGAACCTTCTTCTTCGTCGCGTTCGAGCATGATTCCGTCCTCGACTCAACCTTGATAGATGCGCTCGTGCCCGTCGAACAGAACGCCCTGTTCCCTCTGCCGCAGCCGACCACGCTCGCCGGTCGCCGCTTCGAGCCTTCTGCGACACAGCCCAACTCGCCCGCAGAGCTTGCGCCCTTCGTCGAGAGCGTCTCGACTCCGCAACGCGCGCACACGCTCACCGCGCGGCTCGACCACGGCTTCACGGCCACGCACAACGGCACGCTGCTTTTCCAACTCGGACGCTCTAAAAATCTTCGACAGTTCGGCGGCGGCCTCAGGCTTGCCGAGAGCTTGCAGGGGCGCGAGCGCAACACGGAGGCTCTGGCTTACACTGATAACTTCGTCTTCTCCGCGACGGTCGTCAACCAACTCCGCGCGCAAGCGTCGCGCCTGCGTCCCGCATTGCGAGCCGCGGGCGTCGGCCCCGTCGCGCTCATCACTATCAACGACCCGCTCGACGGCGACGACCCTGCGGATCGCTCCGGCACGCTCGTCGCCGGCTCCTCTACGAGCGGCGCGACCGACCGCGGCGAAAGCCGTTTCCAAATTCAAGAGACGCTCACGGTCGTGCGCGGCGCGCACACGCTCAAACTCGGAGGCGACTTCCAGCGCGTCCGCTCGACTTTCATTGACCTCACGGACGCCACAGGCACGTACAGCTTCACGAGCGCGGGCGACTTTCTTGCGGGCACGCCTTCGAGATTCCGTCAGCGTTTCAACACCGAGTCAGTGCAGAACAATTTTTACGCGGGCTTATTCCTTCAGGACGAGTGGCGCGTGCTGCCGAACCTCACGCTGTCGGCGGGCCTGCGATACGAAAGCGAGAGCGTCATACGCGACCGCAACAACTTCGCGCCCCGTCTCGCGCTCGCATACGACCCTGCGGGCACGGGCAAGACCGTTCTTCGCGCGGGCGCGGGGATTTTTTACAACCGAGTTCTTCTGAGAACAGTTGATGACTTCACGCTCGGCCAGAACGTGATCGAGTTTGACACGAACGTTCTGCCACCGTCGGAGCGCCGCGCCTTCATCGCCGCGAATTTGCGTTTCCCCGAAACGCTCACGGCAGACTCGCCGCTAGTGCGCGACCTCGGCGTGCGGCAGACGAACTTTTCGCGCCAGCTCGACCCCGACTTACGCATTCCAGAAAGCTACCAGTTCAACGCCGGCTTCGAGCGCGAGTTGGGGCGCGGCTTCGTCGTCGAAGCGAACTACACATACAATCGCGGCATACACCTCTGGCGAGAGTTCAACGCAAACGCGCCGCGCCTGCCCGCAGGCTTCAAGGACTTCACCGAGTATCTTCTCTCACGCGACTTCGCAAACTTTCGCAACTCCGCGGGCGTGCGCCCCGTCTACGACGCAAGCACGGCGGGCGAGCTTGTGCGCTTCACCGTCGCGCCGCCCGCCGCGTCCGGCCCGGAGACAATCGGTCGCGTCTTCGAGTTCGGCGTTCCCGTCTCGGTCTTCAACCTCGGCAGCGTAGGCTCGACGACCACGCTCGACGCCGCGCTCGCCGCGCTACAGCCGCTCAGGCCAGACCCTTCGCGCGTGCAGGTCGAACAGCTCGCCTCAATCGGCAACAGCTTTTATCACGGCCTGACAATCGAGACGCGCCGCCGCTTCGCGCAAAGACGCGGCGGCTTCGGCGGATCGCTGCGCGCGGGTTACACGCTCTCGCGCCTCGTTGACGACGGCGTGGTGAACACTTCGAGCGCGCTGCGCGTCGGCGACTTCCGCTCGGAGCGCGCGCGAAGCCTGCTTGACCGGCGGCACCGCTTCGTGTTCTCCGGCACGCTCGACACGCCACGCGTCCTCGGCGGCCTGCGCTTTGCGTCCGTCCTTCGACTCGCTTCGGGCGCGCCCTTCAACATCTCAATCGGCGGCGTTGACCGAAACCTCGACGATGTGAGCAACGACCGCCCCTCTTTCGTCGGCGACCGTGGGCTGCTCCAATGGCGGCGTCCCGGCGACGCGCTCGACCCGCGCCTCGCCGAGGCCCTAAGGCTTCCGCTCATCGGACAGACCGGCGACCTGCCGCGCAACGCCGGACGCGGGCCAGCCCTTTTCACGCTCGACCTCAACGTCACGCGCGAGTTCCGCCTGACCGAGCGCGCGCGCCTGCGCCCCGTCATCGAGATCGGCAACGTGCTGAACAAAACGGTCTTCACCTTCGGCGCTGAGTTCATAAACTTCAACGCGCTCCGCGCAGGCGCGACCGACGAGCAGCGCCAAGCCTTCGCCGACACCTTCCTCGTGCCCACGCGCACGCTCAGGCCGCGCACGTTGCGCGTCGGCGTGCGTCTCGATTTTTGAAGAAGGGCAGAAAGCGAAGCAAGTGTGTTCTGGGAAACAGCTTGGGAAAGGTTACTTGAGCGTTGTGTAAGTTTAACTCACCGCAGAGGCGCAGAGGACGCGGAGGGGGCGCAGAGACGTTGAGTATGTATGTGCATCCGAATCAAATAACGCAGGCGATAATAGGCGCGGCGATGGACGTGCATCGGTCACTTGGGCCGGGTTGTTGGAGTCGGCGTATCAGGAGTGCCTATGCCGTGAACTTTCTGTGCGAGGAATTCCGTTCGAGCGGGAGCGTCCGTTGCCGTTGGAATATAAGGGCGTTCGTTTGGAGTGCGGATATCGTCTTGATGTGCTTGTCGCTAACGCGGTGGTTGTGGAAGTAAAATCTGTCGAAGCTCTTGCTCCAATTCACGAATCGCAGCTCTTAACTTACCTGCGACTCGGCGGCTGGCAGATCGGACTGCTGATAAACTTCAACATCGAAGTGCTCAAACAAGGTATCCGCCGAAAAGTTCTCAACTTCCGGGAGTAGATAACTCTCTGCGCCCCCTCCGCGCCCTCTGCGCCTCTGCGGTGAATCTTCTTAGCTTTACACTCAACCGGCCTACCCTCCGGCATGCGTTACCGCATCGCCACGTTATGTGCTACGTCTCGTTTGTCACATTGTGACTTCGATTCCTGTGGCTGTGGCTTGTCGCGTTTGTAGCTATTCGCCGCCTTCTGGCAGCGTGCGCGTGAGCGTTCGATGCGACGCCGCATGCGCTTGTTCATGGAGTCACCTGCCTTCCGGGAAAGTGTCGAGGAAAGCTTCTATGACGAGCGGGTCGAACTGCTTGCCCGACTCGCGGCGCAGCTCGGCAGCCGCGTCTTCGAGCGTGCGCGGCGAGTTGTAGCCGCGCTTGTCCATCATCGCGTCGAACGAGTCGGCCACCTGCACGATGCGCGCCATCAGAGGGATGTCCTCACCGCCGAGCCTGTGCGGATAGCCGCGACCGTCCCAACGCTCGTGGTGATGCTGCGTGCGTATACGCATCTCCGCCGAGAGGTTGAAGTACGAGGCGAGGAGCGCGCCGAAGCTCGGATGAAGGTTCAGCACGAAGCGCTCGAAGCGCGTGGGCTTACGCGGGCGGCTGAGGATGTATTCGGGCACGAAAATTTTGCCGATGTCGTGCATCATGGCCGTCGAAGCGACCTGCTTGAGCCGCGCGTCGTCGAAGCCGAGCGCGCGCCCGATGCGGCGCGAGTGTCGCGCGGCACGGACGCAGTGCTGGTACGTGGACGGTCGCGTGCGCCTGAGGCGTGCGACTAGAGCGCGTGTGCCGTCCGTTCTGTGACGCTCGCCCGCGGCCTTCAGAAACGCGCAGGCGCGCTGTAGATGACCCGCCCAGCTCGCGTTCACGAGCCGGATAGTCGGCGTCACGATCTCAAGCGACAACTCTTCTTGCATCGGCAAAGTCCTCGTTGGTTTCAAACTACAACGCGCCCGGCCTCGTTCGTTCTGTTTCGGTCGCACGAACTGCGACTGCTGACTCGAATTGTGCGCCGGACACTGAAAGGGGGAACCGCTGACGCGACTTGAAAAAGCATTTGCCGTGCCATGTTTCCCGCGTGCAACGCGCGTCGCATGCTTGGGCCGCGACGTACGCGAGCGGTCATTTTGCGCCCGTCGTAAAACGAAAAAAGAGAATTTAGAAGTATACAGTTGAGACTCAGGTTGAAGTTTCGGAGCGACGAGTGTACGTCTGCGCGCACAACCGTGTTGCGTCTCGCCGATGCGTAATACGAAGCGCGCACGATATCGTATTCGCGTTGCGTCGAATCGTCGCAACGCGACTGTGATAAACTTCAGTCCGATTCAGCAGTGACTGGCGAGACGAATGAGCGACCGTGAAAAGCCGAAGAAGAGCTTGGACGAGAGCGTCGAGGCGGCGATTTTGGACGCAGACCTTTTCGTCAAGTACAAAGCGCCGCAGCGCGCCATCGAGCGCCTTCAGGAGGCCGTCGCGCACTACCCGCGCTCGATAGTCCTGCGCGAGAAGCTGCGCGAGGTCGCCATCTCGCACGAGCGCGAGGACGAGGCAGCGCGCCAGTGCCTTCTGCTCGTAAACCTCTACATCTCGCGCGAGAACTTCGAGGCCGCGCACGAGCGTCTGCTCGAAGCCAAGCACATAGACCCGCGCATCAACATCGCGCCCGGCCTCGAAGCCATACGCCGCGCACGCCGCCCCGATCTACATCAACACGCGACGACGCCCCCGCCCGCACTGGTTCGACGCTCCGCCGTCTTCGCGGGCGACCTTTCGACCATCAGCATCTTCGACGCCGTGCAGGTGATCGAGAACTCGCGTCTCACGGGCACGCTCTCAATCGAGAGTCCGGGGCGCGAAGGGCGCGTTCTGTTCAACGAGGGGCAGATAGTCGGCGCGGAGTGCGGCGCGCTCACGGGCACAGACGCCTTCCGTCTCGTCGTCGAGGCCACATCCGGCGCGTTCGATTTCGAGAAGAGCGACGCGGAGTTCCCCGTCACGATTCAGTCGCGCAGCAACACAAACCTCATCCTCGACACACTGCGGCAGTCGGACGAGGAGAAGAGCGGAAACGCAGAAGTATGAACGCTGAACGATGAACTGAAAGACAAGACGGCTTTCAGTTCATCGTTCAGCGTTCATACTTCTGCGTTTCTTTTTCAGTCCATTAGAACGCGCGTGCGGAGCGATTCGGCGACTTCGAGGGCGGCGAGCAGGCGTAGGAACTGTTGGTAGTTGCGGCTGCGTCGGCGGACGCGCTCGCGCTCTGCTTCGGAGAGGTCGTTGCGGAGGATGAGGTCTAGGAAGTCGTAGTAGTCGGCGGTCGCCGAGAGCGGCAGCTCGCGCGTGTAGGTCGTGCGCTCGGCGTCCTCGGATGTAAAGCCCGCGAGCGCGTCGAAGAGGTTGTCGGTCGTCAGGTGCGCGCCGCGCCGCGCGAGCTTGATGGGAAGGCGAAGCTCGAAGAAGCGCAGCTTGTTTGTGGTGGTCACGGCGCGCAGAGACTTCGTGCCCTCGCCGTCGAAGGGCGAGTCGGTGTCTAAAAGCACGCGCAGAAGTCGCGGCCAGTCCTGCTCGTCAACCGTGTCGAGCGTGAGTTGCACGCGGTCGGCGAGGAACTTCTCGAACTGCGCCTCTATAGGGTAAGTGACGCGGCCCAGACAGCCGACAGGCTCGCCCTCGCCCGCGGCCTCGTGCGGCAGGTGCGCGGGGCATTTGGCGCAGACGACCGTCTCAGCCTTCATGCGCTCGATCTCGTCGGCGGCGCGCTCGACGAAGCGCACCTTCTCCTCGGAAGGCGCGACGTGCTCGCCCGTCGTCAGACGCGTGTGAAGGCTACCCAGACGGCCCCACGCGCGCAGATGCTCCTCGTCGTAGCGAGCGCGCAGCTCGCAAGGGAACTCGATTGCAAATTCTAAGGACAACCCTTGACTCCTGTCGCCGGGCGGAGGATGAAAAGCGCAGCGGCGCGCTTTGGCCCGGAGGCGTTTATAATAACAGAGTCGGAAACGAAGCCTTAAACGCGCCGCTAAATCAAAAATTTAATGGGAGTCGAAAAACAATGGTAGCCGCGCTCGAAGCCCCCGGCCCGAAGGCGTTCTGGCCGGGGCGCAACGTCTACTCTTTCAGCCGCGACCCGCTCAAGTTCCTCGCGCGCATGGCACGCGAGTACGGCGACGTTGTGCGCTTCAGGGCCGGGCCGCAGCGCGTCTTCCTCCTGAATCACCCCGACTACGTCCGCGACATACTCGTCACGCACCACGAGCGCTTCATCAAGGGCCGCGCGCTGCAACGCGCGAAGCGACTCTTGGGCGAGGGGCTGCTGACGAGCGAGGGCGATTTCCACCGCCGCCAGCGAAGGCTCGCGCAGCCCGCATTCCATCGCCAGCGCGTAAACTCCTACGGTCGCGTGATGTCGGAGTTCGCCGCGAAGACTTCCGAAAGTTGGCGCGACGGAGAGACGCTCGACGTTTCGGAAGAGATGATGCGGCTGACGCTCGCCGTCGTCGGCAAGACGCTCTTTGACGCCGACGTTGAATCCGACGCAGACGAAGTGGGCGCGTCGCTCACGGAAGTGATGGGGCTTTTCGGCTACCTCATGCTTCCGTTCTCGGAGCTTCTGGAAAAGCTGCCGCTCCCGCCTCGCCGCCGCTTCGAGCGCGCACGCGCGCGGCTCGACGCGGTCATCTATCGCATCATCGAGGAGCGAAGGCGAAGCGGCGCGGATCGAGGCGACCTGCTCTCGATGCTCCTGTTCGCCGTTGACGAAGAGGGCGACCGAACGGGGATGACGAACGAGCAGTTGCGCGACGAGGTGATGACGCTCTTCCTCGCAGGTCACGAGACGACCGCCAACCTGCTCTCTTGGACGTGGCACTTGCTCGCGCAGAACCCCGAAGCCGAACGCGCGTTGCACGCGGAGCTTGACCGCGTGCTGGAAGGCGGAAGATTGCCGACCGCGGAGGACGTGCCCGCGCTAAGGTATACGGAGATGGTCGTCGCCGAGGCGATGCGGCTCTACCCGCCCGCGTGGGCAATCGGTCGCCTGTCAATCGAGGATCACGAAGTCGCGGGCTTCCGCATACCACGTGGCTCGCTCGTCCTCGTCAGCCAGTTCCTCTTGCACCGCGACGCGCGCTTCTTCCCAGACCCCGAAACGTTTGACCCCGAACGCTTCACACAGGAGGCGAAAGACGCGCGCCCGCAGTTCTGTTACTTTCCGTTCGGCGGCGGCGTGCGACGCTGCATCGGCGAGGGCTTCGCTTGGATGGAGGCGACGCTCATGCTCGCAACGCTCGCGCGCCGCTGGACATTGCGCCCCGCGCCCGGCCACACCGTCGAGATACAGCCGCGCATCACGCTCAGGCCCGGCAAAGGCGGCGTGCCGATGACGATTAAAAGACGTGAATCGTAAATCGTGAATCGTAAATCGTAAATCGTGAATAGAAGGAGCGGGTTTTTCTATTCACGATTCACGATTTACGATTTACGATTCACGATTCACGATTCACGGTTCGCGGCCTTTTCTTGTTAAGCTTGACGCACGTTCTGTCACGCGGCGAGAAAGTGTTTGAGAGGAGTCTGAAGAGTTGGCAATCACGTCGGAGTTCATCGAGACGTTCAAGGTCGTCTGCCCGGCCTGCCACGGCAAGGTCGTGCTGAAGGAGGACGCGAGCGGCATCAAGTGCCTCGAATGCCGCCGCGTCTATCCGATACGCAACGACATCCCCGCCATGATCGTCGAAGAGGCAACGGTCGAGGATGAAGAGCCTCAAAAGACAGGCTGAGCCGCACGCGTCCGTTGCCGCGCAACAAGTGACGACGAGCGCGTCGAGCGTCCGCGACGAAGGCGAGCCGCGCCCGCTCGCGCCCGCGCGCTGGGACTGGGCGACGGTGCGCCGCGTTCTCGTCGTGCGCCTGCGCTCAATCGGCGACACGGTTCTCGCAACGCCCTCGCTCCACGCGCTCCGGCGTTTTCTGCCAGACGCGCGCATAGACATCCTGCTCGAAGACTGGGTCGCGCCGCTCCTCGAAGGCTCGCAGGAAGTTGACCGCGTCGTCACGGTCGAGCGCAAAAGCACCGCGTCGCGCCTTCTCGTCGCGCGTCGTCTGCGCGCCGAAAATTACGACGTTGTTTACAACCTCCACGGCGGCAGCACCGCCGCTCTGCTCACGCGGGCCACGGGCGCGCGCCACCGCGTAGGCTTCGCCGACTACGCATACGCGAGCTTGCACAACCACGCCGCGCCGCCTTCGTCAGAGCTTTGGGGGCGCGGGAAGACGCACTCGGTCGAGCAGCAGCTCGCGCTTCTCGGTTGGACGGGCGTGCCCGTCACGGACAGACCGGCGACGCGCCTCGCCGTCACGACGGAAGCTGCGGCGAGCGTCGCGCGCAGACTCCGCGAAGCGGGCATTCGTGAAGGCGTCGCTTTCGTCCTCGTCCACCCGGCGGCGGCCTTCGACACGAAGACTTGGGCAGCGGAGAACTTCGCGCGCGTCGTGGAATTCCTCGCCGCTCGCGGACTCGCCGCGGTCGCCGTCGCCTCGCCGAGCGAGGCGAAGGTCGTCGCGGACGTTAGCTCGCGCGCGCGCGCGCCGCTCGTCTCGTTCACGGATTTGCGGCTTCCCGAAATCACCGCGCTCGCCGCGCGCGCATCGCTCTTCGTCGGCAACGACAGCGGCGTGGCGCACATCGCCGCCGCCGTCGGTGTGCCGCAGGTCGTCGTCTTCGGCTCGTCGAACGTCGCGCACTGGCGACCGTGGGCAGAGGCTCGCGCGGAGGTCGTCCGCGAAGAGATGCCATGCGCGCCGTGCCCCGGCTATACTTGCGCCGAGTTCGACGCGCCCGAATGCATCCGCCGCGTCTCGGTCGAGCGCGTGATGGAAGCGGTTGAGCGCGTGCTGAAAGAAGGCTTGTCGTAAAGCGGCAAGCTGTTTATTATCCCTCCGCATCACTTATCCTCTGCAATTGCCCGCGCGAGCTACGGCTCCAAGCCGACGGAGCTGCACCCCATCCACCCTTGACCCCAGACGGAGGTATCTCATGCTGACCCTGAACGCTCACACTGCCTCTTCGGACAATTTCCTTACCCTCTTCCGCCGCGGCTTCGCACTGCTCGCCCTACTCGCTTTGTTGCCCGCCGCACCCGCCGCGCAAAACGACAAAGACACGCCGTTACTCGAACCCGGCAAGCCTATCGAGCGTGAACTCGCCGGAGACGCGACGCACTCGTACCGCATCACGCTCGCGGCGAATCAGTTCCTTCACGTCGTCGTCGAGCAGAAGGGTATAGATGTCGTCGTCGCACTGTTCGCGCCGGACGGCAAGAAGGTCGCGGAGATAGACAGCCCGAACGGTACGCAGGGGCCGGAGGCGATCTCAGTGGTGACGGAAGCGGCGGGAAACTACCGACTGGAAGTCCGCTCGCTCGAAGCGAAGGCTGAAGCCGGACGCTATGAAGTGAAGATCGCAGAGCTGCGAACGGCGACTGAGCAAGACAAAAACCGTTTTGCTGCTGAACAAGCCCTTATGCAGGCGGAGCTACTGGTTGGGCAAGGGACAGCCGAATCCCTGCAAAGTGCAATGAAGAAGTACGAAGAGTCTCTGCCGCTCTTTCGCGCGCTCGGCGACCGTGGCCGTGAAGCGGTAACACTCGGCAGCATCGGTATGATCTACGATTCATTAAGCGATAATCAGAAGGCGCTCGATTACTACTCACAAGCCCTGCCGCTCTTTCGTGCAGCCGGCGACCGCCCCGGTGAAGCGGCGGCGCTCGGTCGCATCGGCTCGATCTACGATTCATTAGGCGAGAAGCAGAAGGCGCTTGACTACCACGCCCAAGCACTAGTGCTTACACGCGCGGCTGGTGATGGCCGCGGAGAGGCGGTGGTGCTCAACGACATCGGTGCCGTCTACGACTCATTAGGCGAGAAGCAGAAGGCGCTTGATTACTACGCACAGTCCCTGCCGCTCTCTCATGCAGCCGGCGATGTTCGCGGGGAGGCGATTACACTCGCCAACATCGGCTCGGTCTACAATTTATTAGGCGAGAAGCAGAAGGCGCTCGATCATTATGTGCAAGCCCTGCCGTTCTTTCGCGCGCTCGGTGACCGTAGCAGTGAAGCCACGATGCTCAACAACATCGGCTCGGTCTACGACTCGGTCGGTGAGACGAGGAAGGCCCTCGACTACTACGCGCAAGACTTGGCGATCAATCGCGCGCTTGGCGACCGCCGTGGTGAAGCCGCCACGCTCAACAACATCGGCGCGGCCTACGATTCATTAAACGAGAAGCAGAAGGCCCTTGACTCATTCGCACAAGCCTTGGCGCTGAGACGTGCTGTCGGCGACCGGCGCGGTGAAGCCACCACACTCAACAACATCGGCGTGGCCTACGATTCATTAAACGAGAAGCAGAAGGCCCTTGACCACTATTTGCAAGCCTTACCGCTCAGTCACGCCGCCGGCGACCGGCGCGGCGCGGCGCGGACGCTCATCGGCATTGGCAAGGTCTACCGTGATTTGGGCGAGCACCAGAAGGCCCTCGACCACTACACGCAATCTCTGTCGCTCATTCGGGCAGTTGGCGACCGCAGCGGTGAGGCCGCGGCGCTCTATTATCTTGCAGAACTCAAACGCGGGAGCGGCAACCTCGCTGAGTCACTTACCCATATCGAAGCCACGTTCCCCATCGTTGAATCTCTCCGCACCAAAATCGGCAGTCAGGAATTGCGTTCTTCTTACTTCGCCACTGTTCAGAACTACTACGAGTTCTACATTGACCTGCTGATGCAATTGCACAAGCGGAAGCCGTCAACAGGCTACGATGGCCGGGCGCTGCAAGCGAGCGAGCGCGGGCGGGCGCGCTCATTGCTCGAAACTCTCGCCGAAGCCAACGCCGACATCCGGCAGGGCGCTGACCCGGCGTTGCTTGAGCGCGAGCGCATTTCTCGGCAGCAACTCAATAACAAAGCGCAGCAGCAGATGAATCTGCTCAGCGGCAAGCATACGGAGCAGGAAGCCGCTGCCGTCGCAAAAGAGATCGAAAGGTTGACGACCGAGTTTCAGCAGGTCGAGGCGGAGATCAGACAGAAGAGTCCGCGTTATGCGGCGTTGACGCAGCCGCGCCCTTTGAGCTTGCGGGAGATTCAAACGCAGGTTCTCGACCGCGACACGCTGCTGCTCGAATACTCTCTGGGCGAAGAGCGCAGCTACCTGTGGGCGGTGACGCCGACCTCTATCACGAGTTATGAACTGCCGAAGCGCGCTGAAATCAAAGCAGCCGCGCAGGAGCTTTACGAATTGCTCACGACGCCGCCTCCGCAGGCGGCGAGCGCCGCGCCGAAAAAGCGTGAGCTGGGCGGAGGGTCGCGGCGACAGGCCGGCGCGCAGCTCACGCAGTCGGCTTCGCGTTTGAGCCGGATGCTGCTCGGGCCGGTCGCGCCACTGCTAGGCAAAAAGCGTCTGCTCATCGTCGGCGACGGCGCGCTGCAATACATCCCTTTCGCGGCCCTGCCGGTTCCGACAGGCGGCGCGGGCACGGGGGCGGACACACCACTCGTCGTCGAGCACGAGATTGTGAACCTGCCGTCGGCTTCTACGCTCGCCGTGCTGCGGCGTGAGGCGGGCGGGCGCGCGACGGCGACGAAGACGCTGGCGGTGCTGGCCGATCCGGTCTTTGAAAGAAGCGACGAGCGGCTCAAAGCACGAGCCGGCAAGACAGAGTCGCGCG
>Ga0190275_10003058_pt1 | contig 11893 bp, 8 predicted proteins | sample Popmic550T_FD_133745 | JGI IMG/M metagenome (GOLD analysis project Ga0190275, IMG submission 133745) | Populus adjacent soil microbial communities from riparian zone of Yellowstone River, Montana, USA - 550 T | ecosystem: Environmental > Terrestrial > Soil > Riparian zone > Trees stand | place... | reverse complement strand
GTCGAAGATCTTCTGCGGCTGCTCGACACAGTTCGGCCGCGAACCCAACGCTAACACCTGCCCAGTCTGCTGCGGCTTTCCGGGCGTTCTGCCGGTACTCAATAAGAAAGTCGTCGAGTTCGCCATCAAAGCAGGTCTCGCGACCCATTGCCAAATTAGCCGGTCGAGCATTCTCGCTCGCAAAAATTATTTTTATCCAGACTTGCCCAAGGGCTACCAGATCAGCCAATACGAGATGCCGATTTGCAGCGACGGTCATGTCGACTTCGAGTTAAACGGCATAAGCAAAAGGGTGCGCTTGACACGTATTCACATGGAGGAAGACGCGGGCAAAAATATCCATGACGCCCATGGCGACTCGAGTTTGGTCGATTTGAATCGCGCCGGCGTGCCGTTGTTGGAAATCGTCAGCGAACCCGACCTGCGCACTCCTGAAGAAGCCGCCGCCTATTTGCGGTCGCTGCGAGCGACCCTCCAGTATCTCGGCGTGTGCGACGGCAATATGGAGGAAGGCAGTTTGCGCTGCGACGCCAATGTCTCAGTTCGCCCCGCCGGCACTGAAACTTTAGGTACTAAGATTGAAATCAAAAATCTGAATTCATTCCGTGCGGTCGAACGAGCGCTGCAGTTTGAAATTGAACGCCAAAGTGAGACCATCAACGAAGGCGGCACGCTGGTTCAAGAAACCCGCTTGTGGGATGAACATTGCGAAGAAACTCGCTCAATGCGCTCGAAAGAATCGGCGCACGACTATCGCTATTTCCCCGATCCAGATCTGCTGCCATTGGTTATCCCCGATAGCTGGATCGACGAGATCCGCGCCGAATTACCGGAACTACCAGCAGCGCGCAAGCAACGTTTTTTCACCGAACATGGTCTGCCGTCCTACGACGTCGAACTCCTCACTAGCCGCAAGGATGTCGCCGACTTTTTCGATATCGCGGTAAAAATTCACAGCAATCCAAAAGCACTGAGTAATTGGATCGTCGGCGATCTATTTCGAGTGCTGAAAGAGCGCAAGCTCGACAACCAGCTCTACATCCAAAAGTGGCCCATCACTGCACAGCAATTAGCCGAAATGGTACGACTGATCGATCAGGGCAAGATTAGTGGTAAGATCGCCAAAAGCGTCTTTGAGGCGCTGTTAGATGGTAGCAAAACGCCGCAGCAGATCGTCCGCGAAAAAGGTCTAGAACAAGTGTCGGACTTTGGGAGTATCGTAGCCGCCATCGATCAAGTGCTCGCCGCCAATACCAAGCAAGTCGAACAATACCGTGCGGGGAACGACAAAGTCTTCGGCTTCCTGGTGGGCCAGATCATGAAAGCGTCCCAGGGTAAAGCCAACCCGCAAAAGGTAAATGAAATCCTGCGCGACAAGCTAAAAGCGGCAGGATAAAACTAATTGCCATAAGTATTTTTAAGTCCTCGTGAGCCATCCGGCGAGTTAACACTGCCTTGTGGGTCAATGGTTAAAATCCTTAGTTGCTACGATTTGTGCACCAAGCATAGGGCTGGCTGCGGTTAGGATTGGCACCAAGGGAAATAAGCTGGCGCGGCGATTGCGCGTTGTGTCAACGCCATCGGAAACCCTCGGACAAGGAATTCAATTTGAACTTTACGCTCAACAGCTATGGAATCGAAGAGCGTGCTTCCGGCCGAAACGCCTGAGGCAGATTCAAGATAATTCCGTGCAATCCCTCCTGCTTGAAGGTTTTCAGCTGCCGCTCAGCGTCGTCGCGAATAGCAAAATTGCCAAGCCGAACACGCAGCGCGCCTTCGGCGCCTGCTTCGGTTAGCGATACCGCAAAGCCTTTTTTCTCCATCCCCTCAGCCCAACGCTGGGCGCGCTCCTTATCGTTGAACGCTAGTTGAATAATGAATCCCTCGAGCGGCTTGGGGGTAGCTGGACGTGCGATCGCTGGTTTGGGTTGCGCAGCTTCTGGCGCCTTATTGGTTAGTAGTGCCAATTGTTCCGCGGGTTTTATTGGAGCTTTTTCGACGACTGGCCACGGTGCTGCCTCGACTGAACGCGGTGACGCGTCGATAACGGGTAGCGTGCTGATAACCTCGACTTGAGGAGCAGGCGCCGACCAAGAGGTCTCACCTGACAGCTGAGGCGGCATCGGCTTTGTAAGCACTGGCGCCGCGCTAGCGATCTCAACAGGGATAATAGATTCCGCAATGACGGTTGGCGTCGCTGACCTTTCAACCTTCGGCGCTTCCGGCGGCGGTACATATAACGCAACGGGCGGCGGCAAGAAAGGTTTCAACGGCACTGGCAGCAGCTTCGGCGAGTCAAAAACTCGCCCTGGCGCTCCGCTTTCAATTGGCTTCACTTGGATTGCCGGCCGCGCGGGCACTTCTTTTGGCGCCGCAGCAGCAACCTCGCTCGGCGCACGCTCGATTGGCGGTTGCAATGTACTTTGCGGCGCAACTACTGGCTTGGAGGAATTTGCTGTGTCGCGCACAGGCTTATCACTTTTTACGATGGGTTTGACGACCGGCATAATTGCTTTGCTCTCGGCAGCAGCAGCAGTAGTAGTTAGCGGCGATGGCTTTTCTTTTGGCCCAATAGCGACACCAGTAGGCGACGCGACTTCAACCGGCACTGGCGATACGATTTGCGGAGCAATTAGTGGCTTGGAGGCGTCGACCGCTGTGCGCGCCGATTCGTCACTTTTCACAATCGGTTTGACGACCAGCGCGACTTCTTTGGTCCCGGCAGATGGTGCAACTATCGGGGGTAACATTTCCACTTTGGCTCTAGCGACTTCTACTGTCATCGCCTCGACAAGCGATGCTTCCACAGGTGCTGAAATCATGGCTGTGGGCGCGGCTGATTGTGCCTCCGGTGCCAGTTTGACGGACGCTCTAAGCGGAGAGGTTTTAGGTTTTTGCTCTAGGATTACGGGCGGCTTTGGCGGCGCGACTTTAGCCGGCGGTTCTTTTACCCGGAGCGAGTCCGTTTTCGCGTGATCCGGCGATTCCATCGTTAACGCGTAAGCCGGATTGGCAGCCGATGCTACGCTGATATCGTCTTCACGGATTGCGGGACGAAATTCCTGATGGACTTCCGGCGGCCGGTACGACACTAAATTAAGGGGACCATCTTCTTCTACCGCGAAAATCGTGGCGTCGGCCAACAAATTGTTCTGATCAATCTCGTGGCGCAAAAAATTACGGGTTTTTTCTTTAGAAAGATAAACAATCGCTCGTTCTAATGTCACCCGATTCCCCGCCGTTTCGGCGATGATATTGCGCCATGCCAGATTTAGTCCGTAGCCGGTGAGTTCGTTATCTTGATAAATATCGATTTCGCCGCTCAAAATCGTCAACAGCTCAGACCCATATGACGTGAATAGACGGCTAACCTTATCGCTATGAGCACCTTTAGCCTCGAATGTTTCCGGCACAGCTAGCACCACTTCGAGATAACGCTCATCGGGCTTCTTAGTTGCCGAATGAGTAAAGAAGCCGATCCCTCCGACCGATGAAATATTATTGGCGAATTGCAGTGCCGATGTCTTCGAATTGCGCACGATGCGCTCGACCAAGCGGTCGACGTTGTCCTTGTACTTGCTGCCAAGATAACGCGCTCTTGAGGTGCTGTAATAAGTCACCGGCGTTGCGATTAGCCCGGTGCGGGAAGGCTTTTTGCTCGCACTGTCATCCAACACCCCACAGGCTCCCACAAGTAGCATCATGGGCAGCAGCAAGCGTTGAGAAACTTGATTGATTTTCATCCAGCCTCCGCCGCAAAGTGCAGCAGCGTAAAAGGTTTCTTGACAGGTTTTCGCTAGTACTTATAATGAAATTTTGTAGATTATACTGAAGAATATAGTTCTTACAGATGCTAAAGACAACAAATTTTTTAGCCGACTGAGAGCAAATTATGGCATTAGGTGAACTGTTACGGGCAAAGGGAATCATCACTCAAGAACAACTTGACCGCGTATTACACCAACAAAAAATCGCCGGCGGTCGGCTGGGCGATAATCTAGTCGCCCTGGGCTATCTGACTCGCGGAGATCTCGAAGCAGTGATCTCTGAACCGCCACCGGTTCCAAAAACTGTCGATGAGACCGGCCTGGAAAGCAATTTCTTGCTTAACTGTCTACTGCGCACGATGTACATCTCGGCGCTGCAGACGATTCCCGAGCTTGCCGAGCAGATCATGCTGACCCGCGGCGTCATCGATGAACTGCTCAACTTCGCCAAGAAAGAAGCGCTAGTCGAAATTCGCGGGCCGTCGGAGAAAAACTACAATATCATGCGCTATGCCTTGACCAATGCCGGCAAGGAGCGCGCCAGCGAGGCTCTACGCCGCTGCGAATACATCGGCCCCGTGCCGGTACCATTGGATGTTTATCAAGAGCAAGTGCAAAAGCAGACCATCACCAACGAAGTGATCGGCATCGAAAAATTGAAAAAAGCGATGTCGCATCTCGTGCTGTCGCCCGACATAGTCCGCCGACTGGGGCCGGCTTCCAACTCCGGACGCGCGGTCTTGATCTACGGCGCCGCCGGCAACGGTAAGACTTCGATTGCCGAAGCGTTGGTGAGCGCCTTCGAGCAACCGGTTTATATTCCTTATGCCATCGAAGAGGACGGCCAAATCATCAAGATTTATGACCCTTCCGTCCATGTAAAATTCCCCACCAACAACGGCGTCGACAGTAATGGCGGTGTCGCTAATCCTATTTTGATGCCCCATCTCGAATACGATCCACGCTGGGTGCGCTGCAAGCGGCCGTATCTGATCACCGGCGGCGAGTTGACGCTCGAGATGCTCGACTTGGAATTTGACGTGCACTCCAAGTACTACGAAGCGCCACTGCAGATGAAAGCCATTGGCGGTGTTTTCGTCATCGATGACTTCGGCCGACAACGGGTGCGCCCACATGAGCTATTGAACCGTTGGATTTTTCCGTTGGAGCGCAAGGTCGACTATTTGACTTTGCACACCGGCAAAAAAATAACAGTGCTGTTCGACCAGTTGGTCATATTCGCAACCAACTTCCCGCCCGAAGAACTTATGGACCCAGCGCAGCTGCGGCGGGTTCATTACAAGATGCAAATTCAACCGCCAACGGAGAAGGAGTTTCGGGAAATTTTTCAGCGTATTTGCGACTCTTACGGCTTAGAATTCAACGATGAAATGATGAACTATCTGTTGAATTCGTTTTATAATAAGCACAAAGTTCCCTTTGCCGGTTTTCATCCGAAATTTATCGCCGAGCATGTGGTCGCGGCGTCCAACTACCTGGGCACACCGCCGCGTATTACCACTGAATTGTTGACTGACTCGTTACAAAACATGGTGGTCTTGCCCAATTCTGCTGTCTCAGAGTAACCCTTGATGGCCAAACCGCTTGCCTTGATCATTCAATCGAGCGATATGGCGACCACTAGCATTTCGAAGGTCGCCGAGTCGCGGGATTGCTCGATCCACATTAGCCGTTCGATTGAAGAAGCGGCACAGGCGCTCGCAGCCTACCCCAGTGATCAGTTGAAGTATGTGTTTATCGATTTAGCGTTATGCCACGGACAGAGCTGGAATGAATTTACCGAACAGCTAATGCAAATCCCGGATCGCATGGCGTTGATCTGCTACAATCCGCACCATGTGCAGACGCTTTACGGCTTGTTCGGCCAAGCGAACAAGAGCCAATCAGCCGAAGTGAACGGTCCCCACTCTATCACAGCGCCACACATGATCGGCGACACGCCGCAATTTCACGAAGTGGTCAACCTCGCTAACCGTTACGCCATGCACGACATCACGGTACTGATTACCGGTGAGACCGGCACCGGTAAGGAAGTCATGGCCCAGTACCTCCATGCCCATGGGCCGCGCGCGGATAAACCGTTCGTCGGTTGTAATATGACGGCGATCCCCGAAACTCTGGTCGAGAGCGAACTCTTCGGATATGTCAGAGGCGCTTTCACCGGCGCCGACCGCAACAAAAAAGGCTTCATCGAAGCTGCCGAAGGTGGAACCTTGTTCCTCGACGAAATCGGCGATCTGGCGCCGTCGATTCAGCTCAAGCTGCTCCGATTTCTGGAAACTCGACAGTACTATCGCGTCGGCGAATCATCGCCGAAAACCAGCGACGTTCGCATCGTCGCGGCGACAAATAAAGAACTCGACGAGGCGATTCAGGGCAGCGGTTTTCGCAAGGATCTTTACTTCCGGCTCAACAGCGCACGAATCATCTTGGCGCCGCTACGCGAACGGCGCCAGGACATCATTCTCTTGATCGCGAACTTTATTTACCAGGCATGCAATCAGTTCCGAAAGCCGTTAAAGAAACTCACGAGTTCAGCTAAGGCGCTGTTCCTCGACTATCCTTGGCCGGGTAACATCCGCGAACTCAAGAGCGTTATCGAGAGCGCCGTGATGGTCTCGGATGGCGAATACATTACCATTAGTGATCTTCCGATGAACTTGCAGCACTACGCCACCGGCCATAGTGAAGAGATTGGCAGTAAAGCGATCCGCAATATCGAAGAAGGCGAGCGCATCGTCATTGAAGAGGCGTTGCGCCAAACCAACGGCAACAAAGCGAAGGCCGCTGAAGCCCTTGGCATTTCCACACGCACGCTTTACCGCAAACTCGACAAATTTTCGCTACCGACCTGAGCCCGGAGACCCCTCAGGGCCGATTGACGATCATCCCAAAAAACACTTCAAGCATATATCCCTACCGACTGATTTTCCCAACAAAACCAAAACGATAGCTCCCTTTTAGCGACGTACAATTTTGTTCGAGCAGAACAGAATGGGTGGAGCTATCGAGTAATTGTTGGACAATTAAGTCTTTACCTCGCTGAAAACGCTGGTCTTTTCTTTCGGGCATTCGTGGCAACCGTTTTGCTACGTTGAGAACTAGCGCGCCAGTTCGTACGCCATCGCGCGGTTTATGGAGCGAAAACAGCAACCCATGGTCTCAGCGCTACTAAAACACGATTCCCTAGATACGAGCGCCATTGATTTAGCTTCAACATCGGCCGGTGGATTCGGCAAGATGCTAAATTCTTTGCAGGGGCTGCAACAACGTCTTGAGGGTTTTTCAATTACCGATGTCACTAACGCCGAGGCCAATGCGCAAACGTTGACCCAGCGCTTGAGACAGTTCCAGGATACCATCACCGCCGTCGCTTTACTGAAAAGCGCGACGGTAAAGGTCAGCCGATCGATTGCAGAGATCGCCCCATACGATACCAATGTCGTCGATCTCGACAGCCTGGAAAATCACCCACAGCTCCACGCCATCGTTAAGGCGAGTAAACTAATTAAGCTACAAAAATTAATGCGGGCCCTGAAAGCTGGCGCAGAGATCGGTGGGTCACAAGAGGATGGATTTCACGATGAAATTACCACGGCGGTACTGCCCACCGTTGAGTTGACAGCGATTCGCCAAAATGACTCCTTGCACGGCACCGTCGGAGAGTTGTCGAAAGTTGATCCTACTAACTCACCATGGGAGGTCGAAGAATCCGCCGAAGCTTTACAAACGTTAGAGATTAGTCCGACAGACCCGTTCATGATTGTCGAATCGCCGGGCCTGGAGAGTGCAATAGACGCGCCCGTTCTAGAGTTCCCAGCCACACAACCGACGCCACCCGGAACCCTAGCAGTAATTGAATTTCCAACTGCAGAAGCGGAGTTTGAGACCGCAGCCGCCGCAGTCATCAAGACCCTTTCTCCAGCTGAAGCGGTGTTCTTGGACGACTTCCACGAGCCAGCCGAACAGTTCGCCCATAGTCTCGTTATCAAAGCCCTATCGCAATCGTCCCAGATCGAGCCCGCAAAAAAGCAAGCATCTCACGCCGAAGGCAAAGAACCTTTGAATGCATCAAGAAGTCCAATCCCGGCGAACGAGAGTTTCGATTTACGCTTGCTCGACGATCTGGTATCCAATTACGGTGAGTTCGCCGGCAATCATTATCTCCCGGCGACTATCGACAAGAATGAGATCCAGTCCTTCGAACCTGCGGCAAACTTGGATGATGAGTTTCAACCCGCGTGGCCCAGCCCTGGGGAGGCCGGCGCGCCGCAGGTGAAAAAAAACGGTGAGCTCGATCGTCAACTCAAAAAGATAATCAAAGATTATGGCGAGAACGATCTATATGCACACAAACAAACGATCAACATCAAAAAAGCCGGCATCCTTGCATTCGTGTTTTTAGGTTTGGTCTTCGGTTTGATTTATTTTTTCAAGGCCCCCCCGTCTGCCGGTAAAACATTTCCCGCGGCGGCAAACAGCACCCGAAGCTCAACGCAGGATGACCACAAGTCCCAGCCTGGACCTCAGGGGTCAAGCGGCGAGCGATCCCTCGGTTCGACTCCTCACGTAGAAAACCAACGGCAAAAATAAATAACTAAAGGTGGACAATAATATGAAAAATGACTTACAAAATCTCACTGAGGATATCTCGCGATTGTACGAAGATATCACTCAAAAGACCCAATCGCTGGGGCAGATCGATAGCATTACACGGCTTTACGACGAGCTTCAGACCCAACTTCAAGGTATCTCCACCGAAGAAGTCGAAATCCTGCAAGGGCAGATCAAATCGACCCTCGAACAGATGGTCGGCATCAGTAAAAGCCTGGCGGTGATCAAGACCTTGAAGGTGACATTGAACGGCCATGACGATATCGCCGATAGCAGTAAAAAGAACCTGAACGGTAAAGACGCTCGCCGTTCCCTGGAAGACCGCTAGACACGTTAACGGACCGAGATTATGCAAGGCAACCTTTCGCAAATTAACTTAAACGACCTACTGCTGCTCGCCACCGGCGCCAAGAAATCAGGAGTCTTGCAGTTAACCCACGGCAAGGAAATCGTCGATATTTACCTCAATGAGGGGAACATCGTCCATGCCAAATGTCCGATTGGAGAAGGCGAAAAAGCGCTACTCTATCCTGTGACTTGGGACGAAGGCTCTTTCAACCTGCTCCTCAGCGGAATAGCGCCGGCAGCCACCATCACCAAAGAATCATCGCAGATCTTGGATGACTTGAAGGCGATGACCCTTGAATGGCAGACCATTCTCGCAGTGGTCCCGTCCGGTAATGCACTCTTTCGCATCGCCGATCTGGCGGAGGATAACACCGGGCCAATCACCATACCCAATGTGGGTTGGCGAGTGCTGAGCAGACTCGATGGCGTGCGAACCGTCCAGGAAGTTGCGGAAATACTCCGCATCCCCTTCGCATATATTGCCAAGGTACTTTTCAATTTGCACCAGTCTGGGCTGATTCAGAGCATCGTCGCACCCGAGAAACCCGCCGCCGATCTAGTGCCTACGGCGCTGCTCGATAGCTTATCCTCTATTCTCATTGAAGTCATCGGGCCGATGGCGCCACTGGTCGTGCACGACCAAATCAAAGCTCTAGGAGCGTCCCCCGACAACCTGCCCGAAACAAAACTCAACGATCTCATTGGCCTCATCGGCAAGGAAATTTCCGACATCAAGTTACGCAAAAAATTTGAAGAATCTATTTACCAAGAGATATCTAATTTCAAACGTTTTTAGTAATAATAGCTAAGCCGCAACAAGGAGACAGCCATGCCTCAAGACACAGTATCCATCGAAAGTTCAAAATTTGCCAAACCGTTCGCCGAAGGTTGGCGCAAACGCGGACTCAAATGGAAAATCACTTCGACGTTTAGCGGCCTAATTTTTGTTCTGGGTTTGCTCGTAATCGGCATCGTTTACCATTTCGCCGGTAATGCCTTGCAGAAGCAGGCTGATTTACGGTCAAGCGCGATCGCGACCAACCTTGCGGATGCCTCGGCTGGGTTCGTCTCGCGCCGCAGCACCCTGGAGCTCGATGCATTGGTCGCCAAATACGGCCGCCTCGACGGCGTAGCCTACGCGTTCGTGCAAAACTCTAAAGGCGAGGTACTGGCGAGCAGCGTGCAACCCTTCCCTGCCGAACTCGCGGAAGCTGTGGCGTCTACACCCGCGTCAAAAACCACCTTGCTGCGCGGTAGGACCGTCTTTGAAACCCGCTCGCCGGTACTCGACGGTCAACTCGGCATTGTCAGAGTCGGGCTGTGGGCAGACACTGTGCAGGACGATATGCGTACGACCTTGCTACCGATTATTGGTCTGATTTTCCTCTGCCTCGCCGTGGGGGTCGGTCTTTCCATCACGCTCGCCGGTCGCGCCATCAAGCCGATACTGGAACTGAAAACCATTGCCGACGAAATTAGTCGCGGCCGCCTCGACGCCACTGTATCCATTCAAAGCGACGATGAGGTCGGCGAGTTGGGCCGCTCTCTGGAACGCATGCGCGCCAGTCTGAAGGCCGCCATGATACGCCTAAACCGTGATAATTGATTCGCTTGACTTAACGGAGGAGGTAAGAAAATGAAACAATTGGGCAATAGTGCTATCAAAACACTGGCAGCGGCGACACTGGTCGCGGTGGCAATGCAACTGCAGCCGGTCGCTAACGCCGCAGAAAAGCCGGTGCAAAAAATCAATGTCGCTTATAGCTCAATCTCCGGCAACATTGCACCGCTATGGGTGACCCAAGACAAAGGGTTCTTCCGCAAATACGGCATCGACGTGCAGTCGATCTTGATTGAATCCGGTACGACTACCGCACAGGCATTGGTTGCCGGCGATATCAGCTTCGCTTCGCTGGCAGGACCGCCAGCGATTCAGAGTTCGTTGCGCGGCGCCGATGTGGTGATGATCGCCGGGGTAATCAATACCCTTACGTTTCAATTGTTTACCGAACGGGGTATCACACGTCCCGATCAGTTCAAGGGGAAATCCGTCGGCGTTACCCGCTATGGTTCGGCCACGGACTTCGCCATGCGATACGCACTCGACAAATACGGCCTCGACCCGAACAAAGAGGTTGCCGTACTCCAGTTAGGCAATCAGCCGGCCCAGCTAGCCGCGCTGGAAGCCGGTAAGGTTCAGGGTGCGATGCTGTCAATGCCGACGTCAGTCAAAGCCAAGAAGCTCGGTTTCCCCATGCTCGCCGACCTGCAAATGCTCGGGCTCGAATATCAGCATACGAGTATTGCGACATCGCGCGCGCTTCTCAAGTCGAAACCGGACTTAGCGCGCGACTTCATGCGCGCGTTCATCGAAGGTATTCACTACGCCAAGACTCATCGCCGGGAAACGATCGAGATTATCGCCAAGTATTTGCGAACCGACGACAAAGATGTGCTCGATGAAACCTACGACTCGATCGTGCAAACCCTAGTGCCGGAGAAACCGTACCCGACAATAAAAGGCATACAGATCATCTTGCGTGAGTTGGGTACCAAAGACCCGGCTGCCCGTGCAGCCCGCCCTGAACAGTTCGTCGACACCACGATATTGAAAGAATTGGAAAGCTCGGGGTTCATCGATAAACTTTATAAGTCCACCGTCGCCGTTGCCAAAGCCGCTCCTCGTAGCGAGCCCGCCCCAGTTGTGGCGCCAACCAAGGCCAAACCGGTCACGGCGGAAGAGAAAGCCAAACCGGTAGCCAAGCCGGCACCGGCCTCGCCCGAACCTGCGTCCGCATTGAAAGCCAAAATCGCTATACAGGAATACACCGTCAAGGGCGGCGATACCTTGGGCAGAATTGCCGAACAGTTCTACGGCACCGGCGCCAAGTGGGAGAAAGTTTACGAGGCCAACCGTGAGTCAGTGAAGAATCCTAACTATATCTTCATCGGCCAGAAGCTCAACATTCCGGCGGACGGATAAGTACGCCAGCCGAATCGCCCCCTTTAAATAAAATAAAAGAAAAGCGCCGGTCGCATATTGCGACCGGCGCTTTTCTTTTTTAACGCTGCGCCCTGGTCACCGCCGTTATCGAGACACCCCTTTTAGCGAGACTTTAAACGGAAAACTTTATGTAAACCAT
>Ga0190275_10003057_pt1 | contig 11895 bp, 9 predicted proteins | sample Popmic550T_FD_133745 | JGI IMG/M metagenome (GOLD analysis project Ga0190275, IMG submission 133745) | Populus adjacent soil microbial communities from riparian zone of Yellowstone River, Montana, USA - 550 T | ecosystem: Environmental > Terrestrial > Soil > Riparian zone > Trees stand | place... | reverse complement strand
AGTCAGAGCCGGGAAGCAACAAACGAGTCTCGGGTGACAAGATTCTTGCCTCGCGAGGCAACATTCTTATCTCCCGGCTCTGAAAGTCAGAGCCGGGAAGCGAGGATCATGTCTCTCGCGACGAGATCGACTTGGGCTGGATCGGCTTTACGTTCCGGCGCACGCGGAGGGAGGTTTGGAACCCTCCCCCTCGTAATACACATCCGCCTCCACCCGCTGCTGCCACTCCGGCCAGGTCTCGACGGTGCTTTGCGCCTCCTCGAGGACTGTCCAGAAGTCGATGGGCGGCGGAACGTCCTCGGCCATGAAGAGATTATCGCTCAAATGTTTAGCGGCTCATAATCCTCTTCAATGGGTAGAGCGGGGGGCACCGGGGGATGCGGCCTCTAGTGTGGTGTCTCACAAATAGCTATGCGTTCTTCAGCACGCTGGAGGCCCGCTTGCTTCGCCGCCGCCCCTCAACGATGACACCGCATCGCCTGCGTCGCGGCGGCTCGCCATCGAGCCTCCGTCGCGCCGAATAACGTATAGCTATTTGCGAGACACCACACTCGGGTAGGGATTCGGCGGCCCGGATCACTCCTTCGGGAGAGGAGAGAGCATGCTCGGTACGACCTTCAGCCCCGCGGGACTCACCATTACGATCACCCCCACCGCCGATCTGATCGCGCAGGAGTCCACCATCGAGGCGGCGATGGTGGCGCAGATTGCTCCCGGTACGAGCTATTCGCCGCAGAACGGACCTTCCGCGGGGACGCCTCTGAATGCCGCCTCGTGGGCTTACTACTGGGTCAGCTCCGACGGCACGGAGTCGGACTGGGCGGCCGTCGCGGGGACGAGCGTGCCGTCGTTCACGTCGTTCACGGCGGCGACGGCGCAGAGCGTGATGCTGCCGGATACGCAGGTCGTCTCGGGCCGGGTCTACTTCGGGATGCCGTCGTTGCCGGTGATCGCGGTGGCGAGCAGCGTCCCGCAGTCGGTGCTCTCGACCTCCGACTCGGGCGTGTACGACTTCGTCGAGTTCTCCTACGTGGCGGACGCGGTGACGTATGCCGACACGACGATGATCGACCAGTTCGGAATCCCGATGCAGATCGAGCTGGTGCCGCTCTCGTCGTCGACGCCGGCACCGCCGGCCGCCGGGGTGTACCTCGACCGGACCGGCGTGATCAGCCAGTTCCAGACCAACGTCGTGGCGGCATTTCAAACCGGCCTGCAGAATATCTGCGGACAGCCGGTGGCGCCGCCGCCGCTGCGGATACTCTCGCCGAATGACGTGCTGGTGTACAGCTGCGTCCAGGGCGTGACCGCCTCGGTTCCGGCCGGAGGCGGCTCCTCCACCCTGGCGGCCGGCACCTATGCGTATGCCGTCTCGGCGGTCGACGCGAACGGCAACGAAGGCTACGTGCAGGCCACGCTGGCGCCGATCACGATCGCGGCCAATCAGCAGGTCACGATCGGATGGGCCCCCCTGGCGAGCCAGCCGTACGGCGGCGCCGGGATCGCGAGCTTCAACGTCTATCGATACGACTCCACGGCCGGGACGTGGACGCTGCTGAACTTCTCGCCGCCGCTCACTTCCAGCTCGACGGCGGCGCAGGACACCGGCCAGGCCGGCACGGTGCAGACGCCGAACTTCAATCCGCTGGCGAGCTGGTTCGACGGCGCGATCGGGAGTTTCTTCGACTACTACCAGTCCAACATCCTGATCCTCATCGTCCCCAACGTCTCCCCTTCCGGCAGCACCTGGCTTTACTCGTTCAACGGGAGCACCGTGCCGGCCTCGGGGAGTCCGCAGTCGCTGCAGTTCTCGTTCACCGGTGCGGCCGATCTGACGACCGGGGACTCGATTTCCTCCGCCGACCTGCCGTTCGCGGCAGGGACCCCGTTCAACGTCTATTACCCGTACTGGAGCTCGAATACCTACGGGACGAGCTCCGTGGCACCGCCGTCGTGGACGCCGTATCCGAATTCGCCCGCTTCGATGATGGTGTTCGCGGCGAACGGGGTCTGGGCGGACAACGTCAATCAGGTCTACGACAACCTTCCGTCGCAGGTGACGCCGCCCCCTGCTCTTCCCGCGCAATTGGTCGCGACCTCGCCGGCGGGAATCTGGTCGACGCTGCTCGGGACGCTGGAGAACATGGTGGTCTCGGCGCTCACTCGCGGCATCGGCGCTCCGCTCCAGGGTTCCCTGCCGATCGCTCCGGCGAGCTGGGCGAGCCAGCCGACGCAGACAGTGCCGACGCTCAGCTCCGGCACCAGCTCCCTCCAGGCGGGGACCACGTACTACTACGTCATCACGGCCATGAACGGCACCGGCAGCAGCGCCACCGAGAGTGCGCCGAGCCTGGAGATGACCGCGCAGCCGGTGGCCGGTTCGCTGGTGGTGAACGTGAACTGGAACCCGGTGCTGACCTGGCAGGCGACGTCGTTCAACATCTACCGGGGAACGGTATCGGGAGAGGAGAACATCCTCGTCCAGAACGTCACGAACGACGGGACCGTCGCGACATTGGCCGATACGGGACAGGGGACCTCGCAGAGTCCGTCGGTCAGCTACTTCCCCTCCGGCTCGGTCTTCAACAATTACGTGGCCTTCTTCCACCAGACGTCGATCAGTTACGGCGGCGGCGCGTACGCCAGCCCGTACGACGACCAGTCCGCGCAGTCGTCGACGATCGTCTGCGCCGCCTCGGGCCTGAACATCACCCTCGGACCGTGGTCGTGAGCGGGCTTCACCCGCTCATGATCTTCTTCAATTGGTAGAGTGCCTTGGCTTCGAGGTCGAGGTAGCTCAGGGGGAGCATTTCGACTTTCGGGGCGGAGGTTTTGGGGTCCCAGCGGATCCGTTCGCCGGAGAGTTTGGTCTTGCGGTCGCGGGGGATGCCGGTGCGGGTGGTGATGGAGAAGAGGTCGACGTAGCGATGCGGGCCGATGCCGAGGAAGGGCTCGAAGCGGATGGCGTTCGGGTTCGGGGCCGATGCGTCGTCGTAGGCGCGGATGGCGTCGCGGTGAAGCTCCAGGGCCCGGCTCTTCGGGTACGGCTCGATGTAGACCACGCGGCGGATGCCGGCGTTGACGATCAGCCGCGCGCATTGGTGGCAGGGGAAGGTGGTGGTGTAGAGGGTGGCGTCGCGGGGGCTGGTGCCGATGCGCGCGGCGGCCATGACGGCTTCCATTTCGGCGTGGGTGGTGCGGCCGAATTCGAGGAGGGTCATGACGCGCGATTTCTTGAAGACTTCGCGGGCGTCGTCGAGCTTCGGCCAGCCGGCATGTTCGGCCATCTCCAGCAGTTCGCCGATGATCTGGTCGGCATGGACGTTGACGGAGTCGCGGTCTTCGTGGATGTCGCGGCGGTCGTACGGATCGCCGGCGCGATAGAGGCCGCCGCCCGCCTTGGGGACGTCGTTCCAGCCGATGCCGAGGACCTCGCGGTGGGGGGAGACGAGGACCGCGCCGACCTGGCGTCCGAGGGCGCCGGAGGCGAGGGAAGTGGCGAAGGCCTGATACATGAACTGCTCGTCGGCCCACGGCGTCTCGCCGAGATCGCCGAGGACGAGGCGGGTGAAGCGGTCGATCTGGTCGAAGAGCGGCTTGGTGCCGTTCGGGGAGACGAAGAGGTCGCACAACTGGAAGACGTCGCGCAGGCGCTGGCCGTACGGGTCGGACGATTCGTCTTCGTCGCGCCGGGCGAGCGCCTCGGCGCTGGCGAGGTGGTTGTCGAAGTTGGACGAGGAGGGGGTCTCGTTGTACGACCCGGCGATCCGGCGGGCCAGCGACTCGACGCGCGCCGGCCGGTTGACGTTCACGCCGACGAGGAAGAATCCGGGCCCGTAGATGCGGCGCAGGAGGTGGACTTCTTCCGGCCGTTTGAGGGAGCGGATGATGTACGCCCGTCTGCCGGGCTGTCCTCCGCGGCGTTTCCGGCGCCCCCGGACCTCGGCCAGTGCGGCCGTCGCGACGGCGGCGGGGTTGGAGACCAGCCGGCGGATGGCGTTACCGGCATCCATGTAGGAGGCGATACGCTGCTCTTCGGGAGTCTCGATCAGGCGAATCGGCGATTCGTCTACACGGAGGAGAGTACGCTTTGCGGCGATCTGGCGGATCAAGGCGGTGACACTGATCTCCTCGACCTCCCGGTATTCGCACTTCTTCAGGGAGTCGCCGAGGGTACGGCTGACTTCCTGCAGGTCGGCTCCGACCGGGCCGGCGAGGGCGAAGACGAGCTCGAGGTGCCGTTCCGCGGCGTCTTCCAAGGCGTTGTTCATGTCGTCGTCCCGCACGTTGCTCGGTTGACAGAGCGTAACAGAAGGACGTACAAGTACAAAAGAGGACTTACAAGGACAGGCAGGGAGCGTATGCTCCGGGAGGCCCGATGAACGTCATCGCCGTGGAACGCTGCCCGTGGTGCGGCAGCATGATCACCCACAAAAAGTTCGTCCAGATCCAGGCCGCCATCCGCGAAGAGGAGCAGAAGAAGCTTGCCGCGGCTGAGAAATCCTTCCGGGCCGCCCTTGAAAAAGAGGTCGCCGCGCAGCAGTTGAAGTTCCAGAAGGAGCGCCAGGCGCTCGATGCCGAGCGGGCGAAGCTGGGGAAACAGATCGAGGCGGCGAAGCAGGAGGCCGAGAAGCAGCGCAAGAAGGACATCGCCGAGGTCCGCCAGATCCTGCAGAAGGATCGCGAGACCGCCATCCTGAAGAAGGAGGCGGAGTTCGCCCGGGAGCGGGAGGCGCTGCAGAAGCGGATCGCCGAGATGAGCCGGCGGGTGAAGCGCGGCGGCGAGGTCGGGGAGGGGTCGGAGCTCGATCTCTTCGACGAGCTCCGCGGCGCCTTCCCGGAGGACCAGGTCACCCGCACGAAGGGGAAGGGTGTGGGCACGATCCTGCACGATGTGCGCTACAAGGGGCGTTCCGCAGGCAAGATCCTGCTCGATATCACACCCCGCGCAGCGTGGCAGCACGCGTTCGTGACCCGGTTGCGCGAGGAGCAGTCGGCCACCGGCACCGATCACGCGATCCTGTCCACCCCTGTCTTTCCGTCCGGCAAGCGGGAGCTGTTCGTCGATTCCGGGATCATCGTGGTCGCCCCGGCGCGGGTCCGGGCGATCGTGGAGGTGCTGCGGAAGGCGCTGATCTCGATGTACGTGGCGAAGCTGAGCGACGCGGAGCGGTCGGACAAGCTGAGCCGCCTGTTCCGCTTCATCACCTCGCCCGGCTTCAAGAAACGGCTGGCCGAGGCCTCCGACCTGGCAGGAGAGGCGCTGGAGATCGACGTGCAGGAGAAGCGGGCCCACGACAATGTCTGGAAGAAGCGCGGCACGGTCCTGACCCGCATCAAGCACGTGCTCCGCGAGATCGACACCGACGTCAGCGCGATCGTCGAGGCGCGGGAGGAGGGCGACCCCGAGGCGCCTCCCTCGCTGCGCGCTGCCGCTTACCGCATCACGGACAAAGAGCAATGAGCAACTTCGCGGAGCCGATCGGCAGTCCCGCCCCTCCCTGGCAGGAGCGCCGCCTCGGACGCACGATCCTGCGCACCTATCGCGACACCCGCGATCTGTACGACGTCGTCCCGAACGCGCGCCAGCCGCGCATGGGGCCGAAGGAGGATCTCGAGCTGCAGCGGCAGATCGAGGCGAACGAGGGGATCTTCGAGCCGCTGCTGGTCGAGCCGCACCCGGACCTGGAGGGGAAGTACCGGATCATCGACGGCGACCGCCGCTGGACGAACTCGAAGGTGCTGGTGGAGGTCCAGAAGAAGGAGGAGTACCGCCGCATCCCCCTCGAGATCACCGACCGGACGCTCACCGACGAGGAGCGCCTGCGGGTCTGGATCTACATCCACCGCCAGCGGAAGGAGTGGGACGCCAAGGAGAAGGAGATGGTGGCGTACGGCCTGGTCGACATCGTCGGCCGCGCCAGTGCCGCGAACATCCTCGGCGTGACGGTGCGGGAGCTCGACAAGCTGGTGGAGATCTACCAGCTCTCCGAGAAGCTGACCAACCTCCCCGAGCCCGGTTCCTCGATCACCTGGGCCCGCGAGATCAAGAACATCAACAAGTCCCTCCTGACCCCGACGATCCTCGACACGATCGTGCAGAAGGTGAACGAGAACGAGATCACCAACTCGAAGGACATCCGCAAACTGCGCATCGTCCTCCGCGACCCGGTCGCCAGGCAGAAGTTCGTCGAGGGGCAAAGCCTCGACGCGGTGCTGGATGCCGTGCTGCCGGTGGTGGAGGAGAAGAAGAAGGGTGGGCTTGCGGGGGAGATCGAGGAGCTGAACGAAGCGCTCCGCCGGCATCCGTGGACGAGCCTCATCGAGAACCGCGGGGATGAGAAGCTGCTGAAGCAGTTGGAAGAGGCGGAGAAGCTGGTGAAGGAGTTGCGGAAGGTGTTGGGGTAGGGACCGGGATTGAGGATTGAGGATTGAGGATTGAGGATTTGGCCGGTGGTTACCGGTGATCCCAGATCCTCAATGCTCTGACCCCGGCCGCCCTCGGAGGGCGCGGGATTCCATGTCCCTAATCCTCAATCCTCAATCCTCAATCCCCGTCACGCCACCCGAATCCACCGCATCAACTCCGGAATGGTCGGCCGCTTCCCGTAGGACAGAATCCCCAACCGGAAAATCTTCGCGGTGGCCCAGAGGAAGACCATGACCGTCACCGTGGAGACGACCAGCGTGGTCAATATCTGGGTGATCGGGGGGCCGGCAACCAGCGTGCGGACGAACATCGTCACCGGGCCGAAAACGGGGAGCATCGACAGGGTGACGAAGAACGGGGAGTCGGGGTTGGTGATGAGCGGGCCGAGGAGGAAGAGCGGGAGCATCATGATCATGCCGATGGGGCCGATGAGTTGCTGCGCTTCGCGGTCGGAATTGCACACCGAGCCGGCGACGGCGTAGACGCAGACGTTGGTCAGGTAGGCCAGCACGAAGAAGACGATGAAGTAGACGAAGGTGGAGATGCGGAGGTACTGGCTGACGTCTATGCCGGCCTGCGCCGCCGTTGCCGCGCCGAAGCCTGCCACGGCGCCGATCATCAGGAGCCAGACGCTGATCTGCGTCAAGCCGACCGCGGCGATGCCGAGGATCTTACCGGACAGGAGCTGCCGCGGCGTCATCGACGAGATCAGCACCTCGACCACCCGGTCGTTCTTCTCCTGGATGATGCCGCGCATCACTTCCATGCCATAGATGAACGACGGCATGGTCAGGAGGAAGCCGAAGATCAGGCCGAGGAAGAGGGTCGCCGAGCCGCCTTTCGTCTGTTCCCCTCCCTTGGAGACCTGCACCCCTTCGACGTCCGTATTGGTCACGAGCTTCTCGATCTCGGCCGCCGTCATGCCCCGCGCTTCGAGGCGCTGGCTGCGGATGCTGCGGTTGGCCATCCTGCCGAGCCGCTCCTGGGTCATGAAGTCGGCGGACGAGCGGCTGTAGTACTTCATCGGGTGCTTGTCGGACTCGAAGGCGTTCGCCGGGATGACGAACACGCCGTCCAGCCGCTGCGCGTCGTCTTCGGCACTGAGCCGGTCGAGATACGGCTTCGCGACGGCCTCGATGTCCTGCACGTTCGCCTGCGAAATGTATTGCAGCTCGAGCGACTGCGGCAGCTCGGCCTGCCGCGGGTTCATTTCCGGCGACGGAGTGGGCGTGGACTCGTCGGGACGCTCGAAAGCCGTCTTCAACTGGCCGGTACCGTCGATGATCACGATGTGCTTTTTCCCGAGGCCCCGCACCATGACCATGCTCGGGACGACGAACGCAGCGGCCATCAGGAAAGGCAGCAGGACGGTCATGATGATGAACATCTTCCTGCGCACTGCCTGCAGGTACTCGCGTTTCAGGACCGCGAAAAGCTTGTTCACGAGGCCACCTCCGCGGACAGCGTGTCCGCTCCGACTTTGCCGATGAAGATCTGCTCGAGCGACGGCGTGGCGAGCTCGAAGCGGCGGATGCGGATGCGGCCGAGCGACGCCTGCAGGATCGTCTGCGCGTCGCCCCCCTGTTCCAGGACGAGCTCGGCCGAGTTGTTCAGAACGGCCGACGTCGACACTCCCGGCAGTGCCGCCAGGAAGGAGCCGTCGCCGTCGAACTCGATGTGCAGGGTGTTGCTGCCGAACGAGTGGCGCACCTCGTCGAGATCGCCGGAGAGGACGACCTTGCCGCGATGGATGAGGACGATGTCGTCGGCCATCTTCTCCGCCTCGCCCATCTGGTGGGTCGACAGGAGGATGGTGCGTCCTTCCTCTTTGAGCTCGCGGAGGAGGTTGCGCACCAGGACGACATTCACCGGGTCGAGGCCGGAGAAGGGCTCGTCGAGGATGATCAGCTCCGGGTCGTGCAGCAGCGTGCCGATGAGCTGGACCTTCTGCTGATTGCCTTTCGAAAGCTCCTCGACCTTGGAATTGCTCTTGTCGCTCAGCTCGAAACGGCTCAGCCAGCGGTCGATCGAAGGCCGGATGTCCGCGGGCCGTTTTCCCTTGATCTCCGCCAGAAACAGGAGATGCTCGACGACTCTCATCTGTTTATAGAGGCCGCGCTCCTCGGGGAGGTAGCCGATGCGGTCTCGAAAGGAGCCGGGCTCGCCAGCGCCCGACCATACGATCGTGCCGGAATCAGGCATGAAGATGCCGGTGATCATCCGAATGGTGGTGGTCTTCCCGGCGCCGTTCCGGCCGAGGAGTCCGGTGATCGTGCCGCGGCGCACGGAGAAGGAGATGTGATCGACGGCTCGTATCGAGCCAAACGTTTTCGAGACGTCCTGAACTGTCAAGACTTCCTGCATGGGCGGACACTATGCGGGGATGCGGACGCGAGTCAACGCAGCGGGCGTCGTTCCCCCATATACATTCGCGCCCGAACCGCGTATGGTGGGTTCACGGCGCGGAACCTTCCTCGCTCTTCAGTCCGTCTGAACTAAGTCAGATCCTCTGGACTCACCCCTCTTAGCCTCCATTCTCTCGAAGCGCTGCATCGGCGAAACCTCCATCCGGAGTGTGTGCCGGTCGCGGCGGCGGCGACAGAACCGCCGGCATGGCCGGCAGGAGCCTCTATGAAACTGTATGTAGGAAATCTCTCCAAGCAGGTCACCGATTCGCAGCTCAACGACTTGGCGGTGCCGTACGGCAAGCTGCTGTCGGCGAATGTCGCCACCGAGCGTTCGAGCGGCGAGTCGAAGGGCTTCGGCTTCGTCGAGTACAGCACGGCCGAAGAAGGCCAGGCTGCGATCACGGGCCTCGACGGCCGCGACGTCAACGGCCAGGCGCTGAAGGTCAACGAAGCGCGCCCGCGCAAAGACGCGCCCGCGCAGCGCTGATCGCACCAATCCGTACGGGAGGACGATCCACGCGGTCGTCCTCCTTCTTTTCGAGTAACAGGGGGAGCACTCATGAGCGCCACGGCAGAAGTAATGAAAGTCACTGTAATCGACCGCGGCCGCACCACTCTCCTCGACCGCCTCCGCGAGCGCCTCGACCGCGCCGCCGGTCTCCGCTGCGACGACCACGGCCAGCCGGTCGTCGCCGTCTCGATCCACGCCCGCGAAAACGGCTGGTTCGACTCGACGTTCGTCACCTGCTGCGAAGTTCTCGAGCGGCAGGCCTCGGCGATCGTCAAAGAACGCTGTTAGAGTCAGTTGTCGGTTGTCTGCCAGTCCTCGCGCGGGCGTTGCAGTTTCGCGAGTGCCGCCCAGGCGAGAAATGACAGACAACTGACAACCGATCACTGACAACAGCTAGACTCCTCCGGTCTCCCTATGACCGAGAACCGCGAGCGCGACCGCCTTGCGACCGACGTTTCCCTCTGGCGCAACTGGGGGCCTTATCTGGCTGACCGGGCGTGGGGGACGGTGCGGGAGGATTACAGTGCGGACTCCGATCCGTGGAAGCACTTTCCGCACGACCATGCCCGCTCGCGCGCGTATCGGTGGGGGGAGGATGGGATCGGCGGGTTCTGCGACCGGTACCAGATCCTCTGCTGGGCCATGGCGTTCTGGAACGAGCGCGATCCGATTCTCAAAGAGCGCTACTTCGGATTGGTGCCCACCGAGGGGAACCATGGCGAAGACGTCAAAGAGTGCTACTTCTATGTCGACGCGCTGCCGAGCCATGCCTACCAGCGCATGCTTTACAAATATCCGCAGCGCGCGTATCCGTACGTCGAGCTGATCGAAGAGAACCGGCGACGCGGCGCGTCGGGGCCCGAGTACGAGCTGATCGACAGCGGGATCTTCGATGACGACCGCTATTTCGACATCGAGATCGAGATGGCCAAGGAAGATCCGGAATCGCTGGTCTTCCGCGTCACGGCGCACAACCGAGGGCCGGAGCGGGCGCCGGTCCATCTCATCCCGCACCTCTGGTTCCGCAACACCTGGGCGTGGAGCGGACGGACGGTGACTCCGCGCATCGAAGAGCGCGACGGCGCGTTGCTGGCGGATGACCGCCACGCTCCGCCGCTCGAAGGGCTGGTGCACGATACCCGCGTCGGCGCGCGCATTCTCGAAGTGCCGGGCGATGCGCGGCTGCTCTTCACGGACAACGAGACTCACGCCGAGCGGGTCTTCGGCTCGCCTTCCCGCAGTGCGTTCGTGAAGGACGCGTTTCACCGGGCGATCGTGAATGGGGAGGAGTCGGCGACGAATCCGGCGCGCACGGGAACGAAAGCCTGTGCGTGGCTGCGCTATGAGGTCGAACCGGGAGCGTCGGCGACGGTTCTGATGCGCCTGCGCCCCGGCGACGGGCGGGAGCACGCGACCGCGGAGGCGCTGCACGCGATCGTCGATACGCGCAGGGGAGAAGCGGACGCGTTCTACGAGGCCATCCATCCGCCGCGCGCAACTGCGGAGGAAAAGAACATCCAGCGCCAGGCCTTCGCCGGCATGTTGTGGACGCGGCAGAGCTACCTGTTCGACGTCGACGTCTGGCTCGATGGCGACGATCCGGCGCATCCGCCCCCCTCCACCCGCCACCTCGGCCGCAACAGCCGCTGGCGGCATCTCAACTCGATGCGCATCCTCTCCATGCCGGACAAGTGGGAGTACCCCTGGTTCGCGGCGTGGGACCTCGCCTTTCACTCCGTGACGTTCGCGCTGATCGACCCGGAGTTCGCGAAGGAGCAGCTCTGGCTGATGCTCTTCGAGCAGTTTCAGCACCCGAACGGCCAGATCGCGGCGTACGAATGGGAGTTCTCCGACCTCAACCCGCCGGTGCTGGCGTGGGCGGTCTGGCGGGTCTACAACATGGACCGCCTCCGCTCCGGCACCGCCGACGCGGCGTTCCTCGAGAAGTGCTTCCACAAGCTGCTGCTGAACTTCACCTGGTGGGTGAACAAGGTCGACCGCGAGGGGAACAACGTCTTCGAGGGCGGCTTTCTCGGCCTCGACAACGTCGCCGTCTTCGACCGCAGCAAGCCGCTCCCCGGCGGTGCGGTGCTCGAGCAGAGCGACGCCACCGGCTGGATGGGGATGTTCTCGCTGGCGATGATGCGCATCGCCCTCGAGTTGGCGAAGACGAACGCCACGTATGAAGGGCTGGCGACGAAGTTCTTCGAGCACTACGTCTACATCGGCGCGGCGATGAAGATGGTGCACGGCAACCGGACGCTCTGGGACGACACCGACGGCTTCTTCTACGACGTGCTGCGCTGGCCGGACGGCTCGATCGTGCCGTTCCGCGTCCGCTCGCTGGTCGGGCTCATCCCTCTGTACGCGGTGGAGCGGCTGGAGGAGAAGTGGATCGAGCCCTTCCCGGTCTTCCGCGCCAACCTGCAGTGGTTCCTGCAGTTCCGCCGCGACATCGTCGAGCACTGCGTCGCCACCGTCCGCCGCGGCGACGAGACGACGCACGTCCTGGCGGTGGTCGACCAGGAGCAGCTCCAGCACCTGCT
>Ga0190275_10003056_pt1 | contig 11898 bp, 10 predicted proteins | sample Popmic550T_FD_133745 | JGI IMG/M metagenome (GOLD analysis project Ga0190275, IMG submission 133745) | Populus adjacent soil microbial communities from riparian zone of Yellowstone River, Montana, USA - 550 T | ecosystem: Environmental > Terrestrial > Soil > Riparian zone > Trees stand | place... | reverse complement strand
GGTCCGCGGCGGCAACATGTCCAACGCGACGATCTACTTCGGGCTCTTCCTCACCTTCATCGAGTTCTTCGGCGGCATCTGCATCACCATCGGACTGTTCACGCGGTTCTTCGCCGCCGCCGCCGCGATCGAGATGGGCTACCTCACCTTCATCCACTACTGGGGCAACGGCTACGGCTGGCGCACCGACGGCTACGAATACGTGATGATGTGGGGCACGCTGGCGTTCGCGATCGCGCTGCGCGGCGGCGGCCCGTATTCGGTCGACCGCGTGCTCGGCCGCGAGCTGTAAGATCATGCTCAAACAAGCATGATCCCGGAAAGTGGGCACCGGTTTCGAAAAGATCATGTTCAGACAGCCGCAGGTCAGGACGCGAGCGGGACCACCTGCGTCTGCATGACATCGCAGGCCAGGCACTCGTAGGTGTGCAGGTCCGTGCGGGGCTGGGTTGGGTGCGGCTCCACACCCACGAGCCGGGTGTGTCGGCCGCATTCGGTGCAGGCCGGGCCGAGATCAGCAGAGTAGCGTGGAAGATCGATCTGAAGTGTGCTCATGGCGGCCATTGTAGGCCGCCTCGAAGTATTTGCAAGCGAATACTTATTATTACTTATGTTACATAGTATAAGGCAATTATTGAATTACCATTACTTACGCCAATGCATGAGATACCCCCTGCGACAAATTTCCAGTGAAAAGCGTCTGTTGAGTAAGAAACTCAACTTGCATCAGCGAATTGTTTTGAGCAGAATGGGTGAGGAAAGGATCAGCCAAACGGGGCAAATCCCATGAGTGACGATCAAACGCGTGGCGAACGACTGCAAATCATGCTGTCGCCTGATGAATTGGCAGTGGTGGATGACTTCCGCTTCAAAGGCCGGATGCCGAGCCGTGCAGCCGCGGTGCGGGAGCTCTTGAAGCGGGGTCTTGCGGCCGAGGGCTATTCGCTTGCCGCGCCGGGGACAAAATCCAGCGACTTTGGCGTCATCGGCACGGCAGACGGCAAAGCGGCCGGTCGCAGACTGCGCGCCGAGTAGGCGGCGTTAGAACGCGCCGGTAAACACCCCGCCGTCGATCAGCAGATTCTGCCCGGTGATATAGCCGGCGTGCGACGAGCACAGGAACGCGCAGGCGGCGCCGAACTCGTCGGCCTCGCCGAAGCGCTTCGCCGGCACGCTCGCCATTCGCGCCTTGCTCGCCTCCTCGACGGTGATTTTCTGCCGCTCGGCGACGATCTTCATGTTCGACATCAGGCGGTCGGTCGCGAAGGTGCCGGGCAGGATGAAGTTGATCGTGACATTGTTGGCGGCGACCTGCCGCGCAATGCCGGCGAGAAATGCCGTGAGGCCCGCGCGCGCGCCTGAAGAAAGATCGAGCCCGGCAAGCGGCATCTTCACCGAGCCGGACGTGATGTTGACGATGCGGCCGAACTTCTTGGCCTGCATCGGGTCGATCACCTTCTGGATCAGCTCCACCGCGACGACCATGTTGGCGATCACGCCGTCGATCATCTTCTGCCGGTCGAGCTCGCGGAAATCGCGGAACGGCGGCCCCGCATTGTTGTTCACCAGGATGTCGGGCTCCTTCATGGCGGCGAACAGCGCGGCCTGACCCTCCGCGGTCCCGACATCCGCCACCACCGGGATCACCTTCGCGCCGGTCGCCTTGGCGATCTCGGCCGCTGTCCCTTCGGTCTTCGCCTTGTCGCGGCCGTTGACAACCACTTCGCAGCCGGCCTCCGCGAGCCGGAACGCGCAGGCGCGGCCAAGCCCGCGGCTCGAAGCGCAAACGATGGCCTTGCGGCCGGCAATGCCGAGATCCATGGAAGCCCTCCCGCTATCTTGCGGCCGCGCGGCGCGGCACTCTCAAGCTCGATCGATACAACATTTCTGTTCTCAGCAACAGAAATGTTGTACTTTTCCGACATGAACAGCGACCAGGCCAGGCGCTTTCTCGCCCGCAAAGGCTGCACGTTCGAGAAAGGTAAAGGCGGTCACCTCCTGGTCAGGCGCGACGGACGAACCTCCGTGTTGCCGCAACACGGCGGCCGTAAACAACTGGGCAAAGGTCTGTGGCTGAAGATCTTGAAGGACCTCGATCTAAAGGAATGACACGATGCTCCGCTATCCGGTGAAACTCGTTCGCGACGGCGATACCTTTCTGGTCACGGCGCCCGATTTGCCAGAGGTGGCGACTTTCGGCGAAACCGTAGAGGACGCGCTGATGCGCGCGAGCGATGCGATCGCAACGGCGCTGCAAGGACGCATCACGGATCGCAAGGCGATTCCCGCGCCATCTGCCGCAAAGGGCCGCCAACGGCTCGTGGTATTGCCTGCGATTGTAGCTGCCAAGCTCGCACTATACCGCGCGATGATGGAAACCGGAACGCGCAAGCGCGATCTTGCTCGCAAGCTCGGCGTACACGGGCCTCAGATCGATCGCTTGCTCGATCTCGATCACAATTCGCGAATCGACCAGCTGGAAGAAGCGGCCAAAGCGATCGGACGAGAAATGCACATTGAGCTGCGCCCAGCGGCGTAGTTCGAAAGTCTTCTTGCGGCCTTGCTTCCGTCCTGACCGAAGCGTTACGGTCGCCCATGCTCGACAAGCCCGAACTCACCGCTCCGCCCACCGCCGCCGATGTCGATGCGGCCGCCCGGCGTCTTGCCGGCGTTGCACTGCGCACCCCGCTCGTCTCCTCCCCGGTGCTCGATGCGGCGACCGGCGCGCGCGTCTTCCTCAAGGCCGAAACCTTGCAGCGCACCGGATCGTTCAAATTCCGCGGTGCGTTCAACAAGCTGTCCTCGATCGCGCCGGAGAAGCGCGCCGGCGGCGTCGTTGCGTTCTCGTCCGGCAACCACGCGCAGGGCGTGGCGCACGCCGCCAAGCTCCTCGAGATGCCCTCCGTCATCGTGATGCCCTCGGATGCGCCGCGGCCGAAGCGCGAGCGCACCAAGGCGTTCGGCGCCGAGGTCGTGCTTTACGACCGCGAGAAGGAGGATCGCGAGGCGATCGCGCGCGGCATCGCCGAGAAGCGCGGGGCGACATTGGTGCCGCCTTACGACGATCCGTTCATCATCGCCGGCCAGGGAACGGCCGGCCGCGAGATCATGGAAGACCTCACCGCGTTCGGGCTCACTCCCGACGTGGTGGTGATCGGCGCTTCGGGCGGCGGCCTTGCCGCCGGCATCTCGATTGCCATCAAGGCGCGCGCGCCGGACGCAAAGATCTACACCGCCGAGCCGGAAGGCTTCGACGACACCGCGCGCTCGTTCCGCTCCGGTAAGCACGAGCATAACGAGCGTCTCACCGGCACGATCTGCGACGCGCTGATGTCCAACACGCCGGGCAAGATCACGTTTGACATCAATCGCAAGCTGATCGGCGAAGGCATCACGGCAACCGATGCGGAGGTTGCACGCGCCGTGTCATTTGCTTTCCGCGAGCTCAAGCTCGTCGTCGAGCCGGGCGGCGCCATCGGCCTCGCGGCGCTGCTCGCCGGGCGGCCCGACGTGAAGGGCAAGATCGTGGTCGCGGTGCTCTCCGGCGGGAACGTCGATCCGGAGCTGTTTCATAAGCTGGTGGCTTGACGCGTCCGCCGTCCTTGCTAGGCGACCTCCGTGTCCAGGCGAACGACCTGCTCCTTCCCGGCGGTGGCACGCCGGCGTGCCAGAACGGCTCGAATTTCCGTGATCTTTATTTGGATGCTGCTGTAGCGTTCCGACGGTATCTCCTCCCGCACGTAGTGCTCCATCAACCACTCGGATAGTTCACCCAGTTCGTTTTCGATTCGATCCAGGTCCTCGGGCGACGCGGTTTTGATGGCCAGAACGTACGACGGTAAAGCCGCAATCCGCGCGCGGGTCTCCCCGCGCAGGCGCCGGGTCAGGAACCCCGCCAGCCAGGCCGCAAATGAGCCAAGAGCTCCTAATACCAAGGACCCGATGGCCACATAAGTCAGTGCGTCATCGAGCGTTGTCGGCTTTTCGCCTGCGAGAAGCGCGAGCGTTCCGGGATGAATCGGAAACACGGCCTCTTCGGTATCGGGCGCCTCGATGTGTCCGACGAGGTCGATTTCGCTGGCGGCCAGCCTCGCCTTGGTGGTTAGAATAGCGCGCGTGATCTCCCCCGCCGAAGAGTTCGACAGCGTGCGATTCGACACGAGCCTCACCGCGACGGAGATTGCGGCCGATTCCTCAGAAGGCACCGGCGGCGATCCGACCAGCGCGCCTTGCGACACGTCGAGCTTGTCATAGGCCAGATAACGTTCGGCCATGGCATCCGCGCCATCAAGCTCCAGAACCTTCGGTGCCCTCTCCGTCGCGAGCCCGATGGCTCGCGCAGCGTCTGAAATGTCGCCCGGACCCGGCGGGCCAATCGCCAGCAACGCCGCGATGTGCCCACCCGCGATCTGGGCGCCTGCATCCATTGGCGCCACCAAGCGGACCCTCTCCTTCCCGATGTCGTAGAAATCGAGCACAATTTTTTGCAACGGGTCGACTTGACCGGACCTCGACAGTACGCCGATCGTCTTTCCCTTGAGATCTGCCCAATTCTTTGCGCTGGACTGGCCGCCGAGGATTGCCATCACGGCAATCGTGCGCATGATCGCGAGCGTACGCCCCTCCGCCGCCATCGGGTTATCGCTGCGCACGAGCGCAGCATCAGCCCGGCCGTTCTTCAGCGCCTCGGCGCTCGCATCGAAATCCGGGGTTTGAACGAACGCGACCTTGATGCGGGGGCTTTCTTTCGCCATTTCGCGCAAAAACGAATCGGCGAACTTCTCATCCGATTTCGTCAGGGGCGCGGTCGCAATGCGGACGATATCCCTTGTCGAAAACAGCCAGGAATAGTTCTGAAAGGCCAAGACCATGGCGCCGCCAGCAATGGCGGCGACCAGGAGGAGAGGTACAACCCACAACAAGGTGCGGCGCATACTGAACCGTCGCCTCGCAAAATTTCCCTTGTGATGAGACGCCTTACCCACGCCCGGTCGATGTCTTGGCCCAAGCAGCCTCCAGGAACGTCCGGCACGCGTGATGGTAATCGCCGGTCTGCCGGCTCACAAGCATGTCACTGCGCTCGGCGCTTCGTGCGGGCCCTTTTTGGATTGGTTCGTCGCCCGGAGACAGGGCCGTAGCCTTACGTAAATACCGCGATCTTTTCTTCAGCGCTCAGCGCCATGAACGGCCCGAGCGGATCGCTGGACGCGGAAGCACGCAGCCTGGGCCGCGGGACTTCGATGGCCGGCACCGTCTCCATCTCGATTTCGTCGACCTCATCAGCAGAGGGCTCAAGGATTTCTGCGGCGGACATTTCGGCGACAACATCCCCGGCAGCCGCTTCGATGGCGTCCTCGGCAGCCGGTTCAACCACGGCTTCTTCCGCAAACTCAATCGGCCGCGGCATCTCTTCGGTGCGTGAAACCGGCGCCGGCCCCATCACCATGTCGACGTCGGCCTGATCGAGCCCCTGCCCCGGCCTCGCCGGCCCGTTGAGCAGTGCCTTGCCGGCGGCAACCGCGCGCTTTTCGGCGGCCTCCGCGGCAAGCGCGCCGTCGAGCCCCCAGATCTCGATCATCGCATTGATGCGGCCTTCGAGATAACGCAGCACGCCGATCACCTTGCGGGTGCGCTGGCCGGTGAGGTCCTGGAACGAGCAGGCGGTGTAGACCTCGGTTGCCTTGGCATCGAGCAGGTCGCAGGCCTCCGCGTCGAGCCCCTGCTCGCGCAAGGTCCAGGCGATCTCCTGGATGCGCTCCGCGCACTCCAGAATGTCGGAGGTCGCGGCTTCGGTCGCCTGCACCACCGAGTCGAGCTCCTCGGTCGCCTCGCCGAACTTGCCGTGATGATCGGCATCCGGCTTCATCGCGGCAATCTCGGTCTTGGTGCGCGCGATCGCCTTCGACATCTCGACGAGATCGAAGCGGATGCGGTCGACCGGCTCGACTGAATGCTCGCCGCGGATCGAGGCCTCGATGCGATCGAGGGCCTTCAGCAGCATGGTGGTGTCGGCGTTCCGGTTGCGGCGCGCGTATTCAGCCAGAAACCAGCGTCCCCGCGCCGTCTCCATGACGGCCGCTTCGATCGCCTCGTAATCGGCCTCGCTGATCGGCGCAGGTACAGGAAGGTTGGCCATTGTCCGTCGGATTGTGGGAAAACCGATGCGACAAATACCGCACGAATCGTCGCGACCAGTTTAATGACCCAAGGCAATCCCACAATCGTTAACGACTCGTTCGCGGGACGCCTCGCGCTCGTCTATGCGGCGTTTTTCCTCATTGTGGGCTGGCATTTGCCATTGTTCCCGTTGTGGCTGACCGCGCGCGGGCTCGACCCGGCGGCGATCGGCTTCGTGCTGGCGGCAATGCAGGCGGTGCGCGTCATCGGAACGCCGGCCGGAACGCGCATCGCGGACCGCTACGGATCGTTGCGCGGGGCAATCATCATCACAGCCGTAGCGACCGTTGCGGCGATCGTGCTGCTCGGCAACACAACCGGCTTCACCTTCGTCCTCCTCGCGGCGGTCACGGTCGCGTTTGTCTCAGCGCCGGTGCTGCCGCTGACCGACGCCTACGGTCTCAAAGGCTTGGCGCAGCGCGGCAAGAGCTATGGGCCGGTGCGCATGTGGGGCTCGATTGCGTTCATTGTGGCGAACCTGACCGGGGGCGTCCTGCTCAATGTGCTTGCGCCCGGAAACCTGATCTGGGTGATCTGCGCGGGAAATTGTTCGCTAGCCCTCGCCGCAATGCTGCTGCCGCCGATGCCGCGCGATACCGCGCCGCGGACCGCTGGCTCACACAGCCACCTGCGTCAGCCGGCGTTTCTCGCAATCGCCGCCGCGGCGAGCCTGATTCAGGCAAGCCATGCCGTCTACTACGGCTTTTCGACCCTCGACTGGACCGCGAAAGGCTTCGACGGCGTGACCATCGGCGTGCTGTGGGCGCTCGGTGTCGTTGCCGAGATCGTGCTGTTTGCATTCGCCGGACGGCTGCCGCGCAGCATCGGTCCCGTGAGCCTCATCCTGATCGGCGCGGCGGGCGGCCTTGTGCGCTGGGCCGCGATGTCCCTTGATCCGCCGGATCTGCTGCTGTTGCCGCTGCAGTTGCTGCACGCGCTTTCGTTCGGCGCGACCCATCTCGGCACCATGATGTTTCTGTCTCAAAACGCGCCGGAGGGAAACCGCGCCGCCGCCCAGGGCGACGTCTCGACCGCAAGCAGCCTGGCGATGGCAGCGGCGTCCGCGCTCGCCGGCGTGCTCTATGGTGCGAGCGGCGCTGCGGCATATGCCGCGATGGCGGCGCTGGCCGCGGCGGGCGGAGGATTTGTGCTCCTCGCTGCACGCCTCATGCCGCCGCTACCCCCAAAGGACTGACGCCGCCGGGTAGACCAGGCTGCCCTCATAGCGCAGCCCGTGCTCGCGGTCGCGCGCGAGCAGCAGCGGCCCGTCGAGATCGACGACCCGGGCGCGCTGCGCGACCAGTATGGCGGGCGCCATCGACAGCGAGGTCGCGACCATGCAGCCGGCCATGATGGCGAAGCCAAACCGCTCCGCTTCGGCCGCCATCGCCAGCGCCTCGGTCAGGCCTCCGGTCTTGTCGAGCTTGATGTTCACGGCATCGTACTTGCCGGAGAGCGAGGCAAGCGACGCGCGGTCGTGCACGCTTTCATCCGCACACACCGGGATGGGCCGCGCGAGCGACGCAAGTGCAGCATCGTTCCCAGCGGGCAGCGGTTGCTCCACAAGCGTGACACCCGCCGCAGCGCAGGCAGCAAGATTTACCGCGAGGTTGTCCGGCCGCCAGGCCTCATTGGCGTCCACGATCAGTTCGGAATTCGGCGCCGCCGCACGCACGGCGCGAACGCGCTCCGGATCGCCCTCCCCCCCGAGTTTCACCTTCAGGAGCTTGCGCGCGGCAGCCTTGCGCGCCGCCTCGCCCATCGTCTCGGGCGTACCGAGCGAGATCGTGTAAGCGGTTACGAGAGGACGCGGCTCCGGCAGGCCGGCAAGCACATGCACGGGGTTGTTGCTCGCTTTGGCCTCGAAATCCCACAAGGCGCAGTCGAGTGCGTTTCGCGCGGCGCCCGCGGCCATCGCGTCCTGCAGCTGCTGCCGGGTCAAACCGCTCGCAAGCCGAACCCGCATCGCCTCGACGGCAGCCGAGACGCCCATGGCTGTTTCGCCATAGCGCGCATAGGGCACGCACTCGCCACGGCCCACATGTACCCCGTCGCTTACCTCCGCGACCACGACCTCGGCTTCCGTCTTCGCGCCGCGCGAGATCGTGAAGCTGCCCGCGATCGGCCAGCGCTCGGTACCAACGGTGAGGGAAAGACCCATGCGCGCCGCGATGCCCGACTCGCGCACAAAAGAAAAGGGCGCGTTTCCGCGCCCTTTTCGATCGGTCTATCCGGCGGCCTACTCGAAGCGGCCCGCGGCGTGCGCCAGCATGGTGTATACCTTGCCGGTATCCGAGGTGAGATAACTGCGCGCGGTTGCCTGGCCGCGCTCGTCCTGTGACACTTCGTTCAATAGCCGCTCGAACTCCGCGATGTAGCGGTCGACCGTTGTCTTGAATTCGCGGTCGCTGCGGTACCGATTGCGGATTTCGTCGAACGTCTTCTGTCCCTGCATCGTGTAGAGACGGCGCGTGAACACGTTGCGCTCGCCGCGCTTGTAGCGCTCCCACAATTCGGCCGCCGCATCGTGATCGATCATGCGGGCGATATCGACCGACAGCGAGTCGAGCGACTCGATGGCGCGTCGCGCCTGCCGGCTGTCCGGCGTGGGAGCAGGCTCGCTCTCCTCGCGCGAGGCACGGCCGAGCAGGTCGCCGAGCCAGCCTCCCCGGGCACCACCTTCCGTCGGCGGTTGGGGTTGAGTCGGCGGCTCGCTGCGGCGCGGCGGCGGACCGTTGCGGCTACCGCCAAGCGACTCGCGGCCTCCGGCAGATTCCGAGCGCGTCCGCGTCTCCGCGCGCGCGGCTGCCGCCACTGGCTCGGCTCGCCGGGCCGGCTGCTGCTCGACCGCGGCGCCGCCGTGCCGCGCCACGATGCGATTGAGCTCGGCGAGTGCGTCGATCTGCTCGACGATGACGCGACGCATCTGCGCGGCGCTGTCGGCCGTCTCCTGCGGCAGTTCGAGGATGCCCTTGCGCAACTCGGTGCGAGTCTGCTCCATCTCGCGCTGCATCGCGGCGCTCATCTCGCGCATCTGCCGCACGATCTCGATGAAGCGTTCGCTGGTCTGGCGGAACAGGGACGAGGTCTCGCCGGTCGCCTGCTCGTAGATGGAATGCAGGGCTTCCGTGGTGCGCTTGCGCTCCTCGTCGGAGGTCACGCGCACGAGCTCGTACTGGTTGGCGATCGCCTTGGTGCCTTCGGTCGAGGCCTCGGCAAGCACACGCGCGATGTCGCGCGCGCGGCCCTCGGCAGCCTCGAACGTTTCGGCGAGCAGGCCCGAGAAGCGCTTCAGCCGCTGGTCGAGATCGCTGACCTTGCTGTCGACCTGGTTGACCACGGAGTCGAGGGCCTCGCGCCGCTCGGCGAGAACCTCCTCGGTGCGGCGATTGCTCGTGTCGATCTGCTCGGCCGCAGAGGCCAGCGCCTTGCCCTGCGTGTCGAACTTCTCGGCGGCCGTCGCGATATCGCGCAGGATCGCGCCGGTCCCGGCCTGGAACGCCTTCATCTGCTCTTCGAAGCGCGAGTTCACGGCGCCGCTGCGTTCGCCGATGTCGTTCATCGTGGTCACGAACTCGGCGACACGGCCCGACAGCGCCGTCTCGATCGTGCTGAGATTCTGCGTGGCGCCGCCCAGCACCTCCTGCAACAGCACGTTCGCCTCGCGCAGCCGCTCGAACAGCGCGGACGTATCGTTGCGCAGCATGCCGTGCGTTTCCATCATTTCGGTCACGGCGGCCGATGCGGCCTTCTGCGAGCGCTCGATCGCGCCGCGTGCCGATGTATCGAGCTCCGAGACGGTGCGGCCGATCTGCGCGCTCGCCTTTGCGCTGGCGTCGTTGATCTGCGAGGTGATGTTCTCGCTGGTCTGCACCAGCCCCTTGCTGAAGGCGACGCCTTTCGTGTCGATCGACTGCACGGCCTGGTGGGTGATGCGTTCGATCTCGGTCGAGAACTTCTGACCTTGTGCGCCAAAGGTGCTCAGGAACGTGCCGGTCTTCTCGTCAAGCACGCGGCGCAGGTCGGTGCCGCGCTGATTGATGTTGGCGGTCAGCTCCTCGGCCTTTGCCGTCATGCCGCGCGCGACCTCGGCGCTCACGCCAAGAAGCAAGCGCTCGACCTCGCCGGAATTCTGCTTGAGCGCGGCGGTCACTCCCGTCGCGACCGTGGTTAGTGCGCGCTCGGCTTCGCCGGTGCCACGCTTGATCGCGCCGGTCACTTCGCCGGAGACCGCGCCGATCTTGCGCGTCGCCTCGTCGGCGCTGGTGCGCAGCGCTTCCGCGGTCGTCGCCGCAAGCTGCGTCAGCGAGCGCTCCAGCTCGGTTGCGTTCTGCTTCATGGTCGCGGTGACGCCAGAGGAAGCACCGGTCAGCGCGCGCTCGGCATCCGTCGCGTTGGTGCGCACCGCCTCGATGGCGGCGGAGGAGACGTTGCCGATCGAATGTTCCGCGTCCTGCGCGGTGGAGCGGATTCCTTCCGTGGTCGACGTCAGCAAGTGGGTCAGCGATTGCTCGATACCCTGCGCGCTATCGCGGATCGTCTCGGTCACGGTCGAGGCAAGGCCAGTCAACGCTCCCTGCACCTCGGAAGAATCCTGGCGCAGTTGCGCGCTGGCATTGGCGGAGGCGGCGGCAAGAGTCCGCTCCACGTCCGCCGCGTCCTGCTTGAGCGAGGTGCCGACAGTCGCGGACGCGAGCGTCAGCTTCTGCTCGACCTCCCCTGCGCTGTCACGCAGCGTCGAGCTGATCGCGCCCGCCACGCGGGTGAGCAGTTGCTCGGCCTCGCTGGAGTCCTGCCGCAGCGTTGAGCCGACCGTCCCCGAGACGCGCGTCAGGGTCTGCTCGACGTCGCTCGCGTCCTGCTTGAGAGCGCCAGCGACCGTCGACGACACGCTCGTCAAAGTCCGCTCGACGTCGCTCGCGTCCTGCTTGAGCGCGTCAGCGACCGTCGACGACACGCTTGTCAAAGTCCGCTCGACGTCGCTCGCATCCTGCTTGAGCGCGCCAGCGACCGTCGACGACACGCTCGTCAAGGTCCGCTCGACCTCGCTCGCGTCCTGCTTGAGCGCGTCAGCGACCGTCGACGACACGCTCGTCAAGGTCCGCTCGACCTCGCTCGCTTCTTGCTTCAGCGTGCCGGCGATGGTCGAAGATACGTTCGTCAATGTGCGCTCGACCTCGCCCGCGTCTTGCCTGAGCGAGCCCGCAACCGTCGACGACACGCGCGTCAAGGTCTGTTCGACCTCAGCCGCATCCCCCTTGAGCGTGGAACCGACAGCCGACGAAACGCGTGTCAGCGTCTGTTCGACATCCACGGCATCCTGCTTCAAACCGGTGCTCAGCGTTGCCGACGCGGCGGTCAGGGTGCGCTCGATGTCGGTCGCGTCCTTGCGCAATCCCGAGCTGACGTTGCCGGAAACGGCCGTGAGCTGACGCTCGACATCGGTCGCATCCTGCCGCAGCCCGGCGCTGATGTTGGTCGACATCGCGGCAACGGCGCGCTGCAGATCTTCCGTGTCGTTGCGCAGCGTCGTGCTGACATTGGACGAAGCCGCAGACATCGCACGCTCGACCTCGCCCGCGCTGGTCTTGATCGAACCGCTCACGATGTCCGACACGCTCGTCAAAGCGCGCTCGACGTCGCCCGCGTCCTGCTTCAGCACGCCAGTGATCGTCGTCGACACGGCGCTCAGCGTACGCTCCACCTCGGTCGTATCCTGCT
>Ga0190275_10003055_pt1 | contig 11899 bp, 9 predicted proteins | sample Popmic550T_FD_133745 | JGI IMG/M metagenome (GOLD analysis project Ga0190275, IMG submission 133745) | Populus adjacent soil microbial communities from riparian zone of Yellowstone River, Montana, USA - 550 T | ecosystem: Environmental > Terrestrial > Soil > Riparian zone > Trees stand | place... | reverse complement strand
CTTGCGCAGGGGGAGCGTCGCCACCGTCTTCACGTCCCACACGAGCCCCAGCAGCTCCAGCGTGCGCACGGCCCAGAAGCCCGGGTCCGGCTGACGCCAGCCGACCCCCATCTGCGCCGAGCTCGGGAAGGCGTGGTGCGTGTTGTGCCAGGACTCGCCCATGCTCAGCAGCGCGAGCCAGCCTGTGTTGCGGCCCTGCTCCGCGGCGCCGGGCAGCTCATAGGGCTGCTCGCCCGAGACGTGGCTCACGTAGTGGATGGCCCAGAAGCCATCCTGTGTGAGGGCCAGCCGGACGAAGATGCCCCACGCGACGAAGGCGGGGCCTCCCACCGCGTACAGCGCCAGCGCCAGCGGCACCTGGAGCCACAGCCCCGCGCGCTCCAGGGCGCGGAAGAGCGGGCGCTTGGCCACGCGCGGATCCACGGGTGGGTACACGGAGGGATCCGGCGCGTGGTAGTCGAAGAAGAGCGCGAAGGCCATCGCCTGGAGGAAGCCGCCCTGGTAGCCCAAGGAGGGCGGGCAGTCCGGCTGGTTCTGGTGGTAGTCACGCAGGTGGTGCATGCGGCTCATGCCGAGGATGCCGCCCAGGCCCGCGAGCGTGCCCAGCACCGCGAGCACGGCCTCCACCGGGCGAGACGTCTGGAAGCCGCGGTGGATGAGGCCGCGGTGGAAGCCCACCGAGACGCCCAGGCACATCGTCACCGCGAGGAGCACAGCGGCCACGGCCACCGCGCTCCACGAGAAGAAGAGCGCGCCACCCATGAGTGCGCCCGCGTGAAGCAACACCCAGCGGAGCACCTTGCTCCTGTTCAGCCTCGCCTCGCCCCAGCTCGTGCCGCGTCTCGCATCATCCATGACCTCCGACTCCTTTCGAGCGGAGGTCATCGCAAGCGCCCTGCCAGCCGGCTTCTGACCTCATTTCGAGGGCTTACGGCTCTGCACAGGCTGCACTGTCCACGCTGTCGACAGTCCACCGTCAACGCCGCGGACGTTCGGCGAGCGGGTGTGGGCTGATCTACGCTGCCCGCCATGCGGTGTCCTACCTGCGTTGTCCCGCTCGACAGCCTGCGCGTCGGTGAGATCGAGCTCGACGAGTGTCCTCGGTGCCAGGGGCTGTGGTTCGACCGTGGAGAGCTGCACGCGGTTCTCACCTCGCGCATGGCGCTCCAGGCCCAGCCTCGATCGTCCTCCACGTCCCTGCCTCGGCAGAAGCGGGAGCCGGAGCTCTTCACGGAGCCTTCGTCCACAGATCCGGCCCAGCGCCTGGGGCCGTGCTCTCGGTGCAGTGGGTTGCTGATGCCGCAGAAGTCTCAGGAGCGTGAGCTCGCCGCGTGCGCGCGCTGTGGAGGCTTCTGGGTGCCGCAGGCCACTTTCAATGCCCTGCGAGCCCAGCAGCCGACACCCAGGCCGACACCCAAGCCCGCGCAGAAGGCCCCAGGTGTGCGGGGCGCTCAGGGCGCTCAGGGCGTGCAGGCCATGCAGGGTGTGCAGAAGGCGCGCCCCGCGCCCGCGGTGGCACTTCGGGGCCGCTGCCCGGCGTGCGACACGCCCATGCGGCCGGAGGATCGTCAGGGGCAGGGCTACCACCGGTGCACGCAGTGTGGTGGCATCTTCCTGCCCCGGGGCGGGCTGACCTTCATCCTCGCTCACGCGCAGGGACCGTTCGAGGCCGGCCCTGACGTCAAGGAAGGGGTTCGCGAGCACGCGGGGTGTCCCGTCTGCCGGCTGGTGCTGCGGCCCATCTCGTGGCAGGGCAAGCCGGTGCGTGTGTGGGCGTGCACCCAGTGTTGGGGGACCTTCGCTCCGGCCACGACGCTCAACCAGCTCCAGAATCCGGAGGGCGTGCAGCAACCCGGCTTCCAGGGAGTGGGGGGCGGGCTGTGGCGGATGCTGGACTCTGTTGTGGAGTGGCTGGTGAGCCCGCCCAAGCCTCCGCAGTTCTAAGTCAAGAAATGGTTGCCAGATGCAATCCCCTTGCAGAAGGGATGGAGTCCAGGCGGGGGGGTGGCTATCTTTCTTCCACTATGAAAACTCCACGCTTCGTCCGTTTCATGATGGGACTCGGGCTTCTCGCAGGTGGAGTGGCCCTGGCAGAGCCCAAGGAGCCGGTCATCTCCGTGCGGCTGCCCCAGAACTCCTACAACGTGAAGCTCACTGGGAAGGATGTCGTCTCACAGGCCGTTCAGCTCCACCACTCTCCCAAGGAGATGAGGGGTCGGGTGGGCTCTGCCGCGACGACGATCTCGTTCACGCAGAACGAGGCCAAGGGGAACATCGGCAGCGGCGCAGTCAACCTCAAGATCAAAGTCGAGGGAGACACCGTCAAGGCCGAGGGCGGCTTCGGCGGGCGTCCCGTAGAGCTGTCCTACAGCCCCACGGAGCTGACCGTGTACATCAACGACTGCACCTACCGGCTGAAGAACACCGAGGGCACGTACGTGGGCCGTCGCAGCTGTGACCGCGCCTTCGAGCGGGACACGGAGGTGACGATCCCCGAGGTCTTCCAGCAGCTCACCCCTCCCGAGCAGGCGACCATCCTCCTGCTCTCCCTGGGCTGAGCCGCCGACTGCTCGCCTGTGCCGCCGCTCGACGCGGGCTGGGCGTGGGGTTGCTACGGCCGCACGTCCGCTCGCCTGTGGATGTCGAGCCGCTTCAGGTTGCCGAGCTCGATCCGGCGGTTCCACGGGAAGGTGATTGCCAGCGCCAGGCCTGCCAGCCCCACCAGGGCGTAGACGAGGCGAGCGACCGCGCTGGTCTGCTCCCGTGCACCGCCAGCGAAGAGGGCGTCGACCAGGTTCCAGTTGAAGAAACCGATCAAGCCCCAGTTCACCGCGCCGATGATGGCCACCGCTGCCAGAAACTTGATGAAGCCGCTCATGCGGTCCGAGTTCACGCGTTCCATGGTCATTCCTCCGCTCAGGAAGTTCTCCGCCACCGCTACGGTGTGAAGTCCTGAGCGGAGCGGCTCGCCTGCCACGCCGCTCCATCACGGGCCGCTGGGACCCTCGGCTCGCCCTCAGCCGCGCTGACGGGGGAGCTCCACGGTGAAGATCGAGCCCACGCCCAGCTGGCTCGTCACCTGGATGCGGCCCCCCATGGCCTCGACAATTTGCCGGGCGATCCACAGGCCCAGGCCGAAGCCGCCGTAGTTGCGCTCGGACACCGCGCGCTCGAAGCGGTTGAAGAGCCGCGTCAGGTCCTCCGAGGCGATGCCGATGCCCCCGTCCTTTACGGAGAGCCGGACCCGGTCGTCTGCCGTCTCGGTGACGAGCTGGATGGGGTTGCCCCGGCCGTACTTCACCGCGTTGGACAGCAGGTTCGTCACCACCTGATCCAGCCGCAGCCGATCCCACTGGCCCACCGCCTCCGCGGAGAGCTGGAGCATGAGGTTCGAGCCCGCGCGCGCCAGCTCGGGCTCGAAGCGCTCGGCCACCTCGCGCGCCAGCGAGGACAGCTCCATGGGCTCCGGCCGCAGCTGCAGCCGCCCGGCGGAGATGCGGGATACGTCCAGCAGATCGTTGATGAGCTGCGTCTGCCGCCGGACCTGGCGATCCACCGTCTCCAGGCTGCGGCGCAGCCGCTCCGGCGAGGGGCCCGTGGGCGTACGGGCGAGCGTGGACAGCAGGCTCTGCACCTGGAGCTGGAGGGCGCTGATGGGCGTCTTCAGCTCGTGGCTGGCGATGGAGAGGAACTCCTCGCGCAGCCGCACGGCCTGCTGCGCCTCGTGGTAGAGCCGGGCGTTGTCGATGGCCAGCGCCGCCTGCCGCGCCAGCTCCTGCGCCAGCGACAGATCCTGCGTGTCATAGACCCGCCGGGTGGTGGTGAGCGACAGGACCCCCAGGACCTGGCCGCGCACCACCAGCGGCACGCGCAGAGAGGCAGCGGGGTGCGGGCTGGACTCGCGGCGCAGCTCCGGCAGGCCGGAGGCGATGATGCGGGCCACGGCGGCCGTCTCGGACTCGGTGGGGGACGCCTCGGCCTCGGGGCTGGAGTGCGCGGCGGCCACGCATCGCAGCTCCCCTTCCTCCAGCAGGTGGATGGAGCAGGTGTCCGCCCAGGAGGGCACGGCCAGGCGGGCCACGCGCTCCAGCGTCGCCTCGTCATCCAGGCTGCTCGCCAGCTCACTGCCGGCCCTCGCCAGGAAGCGCTGGGCATCCTCCGCGCGCTTGCGCTCGGTGATGTCGGTGATGACGTAGACGCACTGCACCAACCCGGTGGCCTGGCGCACCGCCGAGGCCCACAGCGCCACGTCGATGATCGTCCCATCCTTGCACTGGCGCCGCGTCTCCAGGCCCATGAGCGGCTCGCTCCCGGCCACCTGCGCCAGGTTGGCGCGGAACTCCTCGTGCTTCTCCAGGGGCACGGCCACCAGCGGGCGCCCGATGGCCTCCTCCGCCGTCCACCCGAAGATGCGCTCGGCGGCCGAGTTCCACATGCGCACCGTGCCATCCGGATCCATCAGCACAATGGCGGCGGGCGAGGCCTGGATGATGGTGGAGAGCGTCTGGTGCGCCTCGCGCAGCGCCGCCTGGGCCGCCTGCTGCTGCTCGAGCAGGCGCGCTCGAGCCAGCGCCTCCGCGGCGGGGTGCACGAGCAGCTCCAGGAAGGCGCGCTCATCCGCGTCGAAGCGGCGGGCCTCGGTGAAGCCCAGCACCAGCGCTCCCAGCGTGCGCCCCTCGGCCCGCAGCGGCAGGCAGGCCATGGAGGGCGTCAAGGGCACGGGCGTCATTCCCTGGCGCTGCACGAGCACCGGGTAGCGGTGGGCCAGCGCCTCGGGCGTCTCCAGCCAGACCGGCTGGCCCTCGCGCAGCGCCTCCATCAACGGTGCGCCCAGCCCTAGCGGCAGCCGCTGGAAGCGCTCCACCACCTCCTGCGGGTAGCCAAACGTCCGGGCCAGCCGCGCGTACTCGCCATCCGGCTCGATGAGCCACAGCCCGCCGCTGCGCGCTCCCACCGCCGCCACACCGTGGTCCACGAGGATCTCCGCCACGCGTGTGGCGGTGAGCGCCTGCGAGAGCTCGGCGGTGACAGCCTGGAGGCGGGTGGTGCGCTCCGCGGTGCGCTGGGCGTGGGCGCGCGCCTGCTGCTCGACGGCATAGAGCCGGGCCCGCTCCAGCGCCTGGGCCGTCTGCCCCGCCAGATCCATCAAGAAGGCCCGCTCGTCCTGGGTGAAGGCCCGCGGCGCCGCGAAGCCCAGCGAGAGCACGCCCAGGACCCGCCCGCGGGACAGCAGCGGGAGGCTGGCCATGGCCTGGGCCAGCAGCTCGCGGCGTTGGAAGGAGGTGGGGTAGCGCGCCGTGAGCTCCTCCTCCGTCTCCATCCACACGGGCTCTTCGGTCCGGTAGGCCTCCGCGGCGGGAAGGGGCGCCTCGCTCGGGAAGCGGGACAGCAACTCCAGCCAGGAAGGGGGCAGGTTGCGGCTGACGAGGATCTCCAGCCAGGAGGGGTCCTCGCTGGCCACGGTGACGACACCCTGCTCGGCACTCAGCGCGTCCATCGCCTCGCGCATCACCACCCCGGCCACATCCGCGGGCGTCACGGCCTCGGACAGCGCCGCGGTGGCACGCTGCATGCGCAGGATGCGGTTGGCCGCCACCTCTGCGTCCAGCCGGGCCCGCCGCTCCGCCGCGTAGGCGCGCGCCACGTCCAGCACCACCGCGGCTCGATCCGCCACCTCCTGGAGGAGCAGCCGCTCGGTGTCTTCGAAGGGGCGGGTGTTCAGGCCTCGGGCGACGGCCAGGGTGCCGAGAATGCGCCCGCGCGCTCGCAGCGGCAGCACGAGCAGATCGCTGAAGGGGAAGCGCTCGGCCGCCGCGCGCATGGACGGAGCCACCGCCCGTCGCAGCACCTCGGGGGGCAGGGCCGACAACAGCAGCGACTCGCCCTTGCGCACCACCAGGGCGGACAGCCCCTCGTCTGCTCGCTGGGGACCGGACACCAGGGACTGGAAGCTCTCACGCGAGGAAGGATCGGCATGGGCCGAGCCCACCGGGTGCAGCCACAGCCCATCCTCGGACAGCAGGCGCAGGCCGCACGCCTGCCCCAGGGACGGCACTACCAGCGCGCACAGCCGCTCGAGCACCGCAGGGGGTTCCAGGCTCGCGTCCGCGAGGACCCGCGAGGCCTCGGCCAGCAGGGCCAGCCGTTCCTCCAGGCCGAGCGGACTGCCTTGATAGTGCTGCGCTGGGCTGGTGCCGCTCGAAGCCATGCCGATGTACCGCCCCCCAAAAAGAGTGATCGCACATGGGAACAGCCGAATGGGCAAAGGTGCTTTCCACGCGGACGTGCTGCCGTTGACAGACCTACATGGGTGCACTGTCCTGCACACATCAACATGGGGGGTGGGTGTCTTCCGCTGGGGCTGAAACGCGGGGGCAAGGGGACGCGGGAGTCCGTTGCTCCCGGCCAGGGTTCAGCTAAAGCGGGGGGGTGAATGCCTCCACGGAAGCCCCCTCCCCTGTGAACGAGGGGAAAGACGGCACCTTCAAGCGCACGGCGATGCTGGCCGTCGGAGCGGTGGGTGTCGTCTATGGGGACATCGGCACCAGCCCGCTGTACGCGCTGCGCGAGTGCTTCAACGGGCCCCATGGCATCGCCCCTACACCGGAGAACGTGCTGGGGGTGCTGTCGCTCATCTTCTGGTCGCTCATCATCTCCGTCTCGGTGAAGTACCTGGTCTTCGTGCTGCGGGCGGACAACCGAGGGGAGGGCGGCGTCCTGGCGTTGATGGCGTTGGTGTCGCAGCGACAGAAGGGGGCCAAGGCGCCTCACCCCTGGCGCCCGAGGCTGCTGCTGCTGGGCATCGTCGGTGCGGCGCTCTTGTACGGGGATGGGATCATCACGCCCGCCATGACGGTGCTGAGCGCGGTGGAGGGCTTGAGCGTGGCGACGAACTTCTTCGAGCCCTACCTCCTGCCCATCTCGCTGATCATCCTGCTGGGGCTGTTCCTCGTGCAGCGCCAAGGCACGGGTGGCATCGGGAACGTGTTTGGGCCTTTCATGTGCCTGTGGTTCGTCGTGCTGGCGGCGCTGGGCATCAAGGAGATGGTGCACAACCCAGCGGTGCTGGCCGCGGTGCTGCCGTGGCACGGCGTGTCCTTCTTCATGCAGAATGGGTGGCACGGCTTCCTGGTGCTGGGCGCCGTCTTCCTGGTGGTGACGGGCGGAGAGGCCCTCTACACGGACATGGGCCACTTCGGCCGGGGGCCCATCCGGTGGGCGTGGTTCAGCATGGTGCTGCCCGGGCTGCTGCTCAACTACTTTGGCCAGGGGGCGCTGCTGCTGAGGGACCCGGGGGCGGCGCGCAACCCCTTCTACCTGCTGGCCCCAAGTTGGGCGCTCTACCCGCTGGTGGCGCTGGCGACGGCGGCGGCGGCCATCGCGTCCCAGGCGGTCATCTCCGGAGCCTTCTCGAACACGCGGCAGGCCATGCAGCTTGGGTACTGCCCGCGCATGGAGGTGGTGCACACCTCGGCGGAGGAGAAGGGGCAGATCTACCTGCCGGGCCTCAACCTCATGCTGCTGGTGGGCGTCATCGTGCTGGTACTGGGCTTCCGCTCCTCCACTCGGCTGGCGGGGGCCTACGGCATCGCGGTGTCCACCGCGATGATGATGACGACGATGCTGGCGTACGTGGTGGCGCGTGAGCGCTGGGGTGTGCGGCGGCTGGTGGCCCTGCCGGTGGCGGGGCTGTTCCTGGGAGTGGAGCTGGCGTTCTTCAGCGCCAACGCGGTGAAGATCCCGGACGGCGGCTGGTTCCCGCTGATGCTGGCGGTGGTGCTCTTCACGCTGATGACGACTTGGAAGCGCGGGCGAGAGATTCTCGGGGCCAAGCTGCGCGCGGCCAGCATGGACCTGAAGGATCTGCTGGAGGGCCTCCAGGGCGATCACGCGCCGGTGCGGGTGCCAGGCACGGCGGTGTTCATGACGGGCAACCCGGAAGGCTCGCCGCCGGCGCTCTTGCACAACCTGAAGCACAACAAGGTGCTGCACGAGCAGGTGGTGCTGCTGACGATCCTCTCGGAAGACGTGCCGCACGTGACATCGGAGGAGCGGGTGCAGGTGGCGCCGCTGGAGCAGGGCTTCGTGCGCGTGGTTGCCCGCTATGGCTTCATGGAGAACCCGAGCATTCCGGACATCCTCAAGAAGTGCCGTGAGCAGGGCCTGCAGTTCCAGCTGATGAGCACCTCGTTCTTCCTGGGGCGCGAGACGCTGATTCCCTCGAAGAAGCCGGGGATGGCGATCTGGCGCGAGGCGCTGTTCTCGTGGATGAGCCGCAACGCGCGCAGCGCCACGGCGTTCTTCCGGATCCCGCCCAACCGCGTGGTGGAGCTGGGCACCCAGGTGGAGCTGTAGGCGCCCGGCTCTGGGCCGGGGGCCCTACCGCGCGGCGCGTGCGCTCTCCACCACCCGGCGCGCGATGGCCTTGCTGATGCGGTGGCCCATCTTCAGCTCCACGTCCATGTAGATGGGCGAGCTGTTCAGCTCCAGGAACACGAAGTCCTTGCCGCGCTGCTTGAGGTCGATGCCCGCCAGCGTCAGCCCGCACGCCCTCGCCGCGGCCCGGCAGAAGCGCTGCACCGGCTCGGGCAGCGCCACCTCGCGGTACATCGCCTCCCCGCCGCTGTAGACAGGGTCATCCCGGAAGTCGAGGTGCTGCTCCGGTGTCACGATGGCCACGCTGGAGACGATCTCATCCCCCACCAGCATCACCCGCAGATCCTCCCCCGGCACGCGCTCCTGGAAGATGACGGGCGAGGCGGCTACCGCGTCCAGCCGCTCCAGCGCCTCGGCGTCCAGGGCGCGGGTGAGCGCTCCTCCCAGGATGGGCTTGTAGATGACGTCCTTCACCTCGGCCTGGAAGGCGCGGATGGCCACCGGGTCATTCGAGATGAGCGTGCGCGGCACCTTCGCCCCCAGGCTGCGCAGCGCGTGGAGCTGATAGGGCTTGTGCTGCATCACGCTGGCCGCGTGCGGGCCGTTGACCAGGGTGACGCCCCGGTGCGACAGCTGCAGCAGCCAGGCCAGGAAGTACGCCGCCCGCTCACGCGTCTGGGTGAAGGTGGTGAACCAGTCCTCGTAGAGCACCAGGGAGTCGTCCTTCTTCATCGCTGGGACATAGGGCACGGGGACCGAGCGCACGTAGAAGCCCTTCACGTCATCCACGGGCTCGCCCAGGTAGAAGGTCTTCCCATCGTGCATGGAGAGCGGCTTGCCCTCGTCGAGCGCGCGGCTGTCTACGATGAGCGCGCCTGCGCCGAGTGCCGCTGCCTCGCGGGCCACTGCGGCGCACTGTGGATCCGCGCCATCGCCAAAGATGCCGATTCGCATGGTGTTCCCCCCTTGTCAGGCTGGAGACTTCCACCCCAGGCAAGCAGGACTCACCTTCTCCGTACAGAGGGGTAGTCAGAAACCCACCCCCCCTTTCCAGGAGGCAACATGACGGGTCACCGCAGAGGCTCACCTTTCATCCGGTATGAGCTGCCCGTGCTGATCGCCGGTAAACCCACGAAACCCCCGGATGACCAGGGCGGCAAGGGCAAGCCCCGCCCCATGACGACTCTGGCGCTGGGCGAGGAAGGGGGAGGCTCCAACTCTGGCGTCGTCACCACGATGGCGCTGGGCGAGGAGGGAGGGAGCGACGCCTCTTGAGCTCCCTTGCTCACAAGGGAGGCAAGGCCCCGCGCCTCAGTTCCAGGTGATGTCGTACTCCACGCGATCGATCCCCTGGGGCCGGGCCCGCGCGCGCCCCTGGATGTTGAGCAGCTTCAGCGAGCCGAGCACGATGCCCTCGTGGTAGGCCGGCGGGATCATGTCCCCCTGGGCGTGCAGCACCCCGGACTTGGGGGTGATGGCCTTGTACTCGCGGCGCCCATACGTGACGGCGGTGCTGTAGCCAATCTGCGCCATGGAGAAGAGCTTGTGCGGATCACCCCGCACCAGCACCCCGAAGATGAAGCGGCCGGGGCCGGAGTTGTACCGCGAGAGGCTCGTCTCACCGCACGCGCGGAAGACGGCTTCAGCGGAGCCGAGCTTGCCCTCGAGCAGATCCGCGACGTTGTAGAGCAGGTGAAGGAAGTCCTGCACCGGGTACATGCGCAGCTCGGAGTACTCCTTCGCGAGCTCGCCGGTGCGAAGCGTCGCCAGGGCGCTCTGCCCTGCTTGTTGCTCAACGAAGTGGAACACCGTCGTGAAGAACAGCCCCAAGGCACTGTCTCCCGGATGAACCGCTGCGAGGCGAGCCGAGAGCTCCGTCTTGTTCGCTGGCATCTGTCATCCCCCGCTGCCTCTTCCCGACTCCGAGGCAGTGTGAGGAGATTCTAGAGCGCTCTCGCGAGCCGAGGAATGCAGGCGCAGCGCTCACATCTCGTCAAGCAAGACAGGCGAGAACTTTGCCGCGTCACAAGAAGCCAGCACGTAGCGCACCCCCGCGCGCTCGCCGGTGAAGCCCGCGGCGATGCCCTCCGCGTGCAGGTGTCCGTACACGCACACCTTGGGGCGGAAGGCCTCGATGGGAGCGCTGAAGGCGGTGGGCTTCTCGTTGGCGTACAGCGGAGGGAAGTGCACGGCCACCACCCGCGTGAGCGGCGTGGGGCTCTGCTTCTCCTTCTTCTGCGCGTCCTCGAAGGAGGTGGCCAGCCGGCGCGTCTCGCGCTCCACGTAGGCCAGGTCCGCGGGCTCGTCTCCCATCTCCCCGCCAGGCATGGGCGGAGCCTCGGGTGCCGTCCACAGCCGCGAGCCGGCGATGACCCACGGCCCCATCACCACCGCGCTGTTGTGCAGGAAGCCCTCCAGCGTCTTGAAGGGCTCCAGCAGCTTGCGCAGCTTCGAGGCCGAGTCTCCCCACCAGTAGTCATGGTTGCCGCGCACCAGCACCTTGCGCCCGGGCCGCTCGTCCAGCCACTTCAAGTCCTCCATCACCTCCGTGGTTCGCGTGGCCCAGGAGATGTCTCCCGCGACGATGATCACATCCTCGGGGCGCACCTTCTCGTCCCACGCGCGCTGCAGCGGCAGCGGGTGCTCCGTCCACCCGAAGCGGTGCATGTCCTTGTTCCGAGTCGAGGGCAGGTGGGTGTCGCCGATGGCGAAGAGGCGCATGGTGACACCCTCATACCCAAGCCCTCGCGCGATGTCGGCACCCGCGAAGGGCTCCTCCTCACGACCGAGGACTTGGGAGCCTGCCGAGGACTCGAGCTTCCTTGGGGGACCAATGAAATAGGTAAAACAAGTTTAGGCAGTTATTGTATGAAATCAGGACAGACTGGAGCATGGATGCTCCACTCTCAGCCTGAGGCTTTACAGGTCTTCAGAGGGATACCTGTTTGGCTCGAATTCTGCTAATCAGTCCGCGCCGGCCCCCTCGCGGACGAGGGTGGAGCCGACGTCTCACCTGCCCCCCCTCCGAAGGAGTATCCATGTTCAGGTTGCGCAACGTGCTCGCGACAGCAGCTGCGGCCCTCTCGCTGGCCGCCTGCGGCCCCCAGGGCCCCGAGTCCCAGGAGCCCGCGCAGAACCCCTCCAGCGCCATTGCCGAGGCGGCCAAGGACGCCGTCGACCACGGCTCCATCGGCCAGTTGGATCCGCTGTTCGACCAGGCCGCCCGCGAGTTCAACGTCCCGGCGGACCTGCTCAAGGCTGTGGCTTTCACGGAGACGCGCTGGCAGATGGTGCGCGGTGAGGTGGAGTTCGAGGGCATGCCGGCGGCCTTCGGCGTGATGGCCCTGCGAGGCGAGGCGCTCGAGCGCGGCGCGGCCCTGGTGGGAGTCTCCGCCGAGGCAGTCCGCACCGACGCGCTGGCCAACATCCGCGCAGGCGCGGCGCTGCTGTCCTCCTACGCGGAGGAGCTCAACGTCGACCGTGGGGATCTGGGCGCCTGGGCCGCCGCGGTGGTGAAGCTCAG